>Ga0215284_10031_pt1 | contig 9335 bp, 10 predicted proteins | sample ZER3_1Amoeba_K21_FD_182620 | JGI IMG/M metagenome (GOLD analysis project Ga0215284, IMG submission 182620) | Enriched cells of freshwater protists from Biology Centre CAS, Ceske Budejovice, Czech Republic - ZER3_1Amoeba_K21 | ecosystem: Environmental > Aquatic > Freshwater > Unclassified ... | reverse complement strand
CAACCATGTTGGTATTCAAGTTGTCGAGCTGATTTTCAACTGAATACAGCGTGGCAGTTTGAGGGGCCACGTACTCAATTAATGTGTCGAGCTTATTGCCAAGCGACATAAGGAGGGTAGCTATAGCAGAGGTGGCAGGGGTGGCAGAGGTGGCAGAGGTGGCAGCAGCAGGAGTGGCAGCCGCAGGGGCAGCAACAGCAGGGGTAGCAGCAACGGGGGTCGCGACAGCAGGAATGGCAGCAGCACGAGTGGCAGGAGTGGTGGCAGGAGTGCTGGCAGGAGTGCTGGCAGGAGTGCTGGCAGTGCTGGCAGGAGTGGTGGCAGGAGTGGTGGGGCAGGAGTGGTGGCAGGAGTGGTGGCAGGAGTGGCAGGAGTGGTGGCAAGAACAGAAGTGGCACCACGACCTCTTCCAGACGCTTTTCTTGGCTGTGGGGCAGGCCTGTCGACCGCTTTCGGGGGTCGTCTAAACAAATCATTTGAAACCCACTACACAAATTAAACACGAACCTGGTTTTGTTGGAGGGTGGTGGCACTGTTGTTTTTTTTGTGCGGGTGGGGGTGGCCAGCACATCTGCTTGTTTTCTCCTGACCAAAAGTAATTCCTCTGACATGACTTAACCAACTTACTTTTTCGCAGGAGAAGGGGCGGGACTTTCATCCGCATCACTCTCTATCTCTACGCTGCTGTCGTTGGGGTTTGCAAACTTGTAGACCAACGACGGACCAGGCTCGTTGCCGAAGTCTAATTGACGCCTTAGCTTTTCTCCCTTGATAGTCTTCGTGGAAACACGAGGATTGTCTTTCCGTGGCGCGCGCAAATTCACCCGATACCTGGCCGCCAGCTCCTCCAAGTTATACGCACTTGCCAAGTCGGACCGAACGTCACTAGACCACGTAATCTACATTTTTCTTGTTTTTTGTTTTTGTTAAACTGACTTACCTTGGTCACGTCCTTTGTCAGCACTACATCCATTAAAGGCGTGTCGTTCTTGTTGGGGTGCAATGCCGGGTCTTCATCCTCATCATCCACGCGGACGAAGAAACCGACACATCGCAGAGGTTCCACGAAGAACCCAAGACAGACTCGCAGCTGTCGTTGGGGTGCGTCAGGCCAGCCCATCCACAGGGTCGAGCCAACTTTCCAGACATTATTCTGCTTGTCTTCCCAGGTGTCGACCAACTCGCCAGGCCTGGCAGGGCTGCCAGCCCTGTCAGCCTCGTTGCCAGGCCTGCCTTCTACCAACAATTGTCTGTCACAAGTGAGAGGACAAAAGAAACTACCTTGGTCATCGTCGGGGTCTTCTTCGCTTTCAGGCTGGCGCTTTCTTTCGCGCCGCTTGCGAGCAGGTGGTGACGAAATGGCTTTTTCTAAGAAAAGTTAATAAATTACGGTGACAAACAATTCTTACTTGGGGGCGTTTTATCATCGGGCACCAAGGCCCACCCTTTGGTAACCTTAGGCAGCTGTGCTCTTGCTGTCGTGATAATGGGGCGTGTGCGGGGCCGGGGCGGAGCAATTGGGCTGTCTGTTTCACTGCTGCTGCCAGAGCTGCCAGTGGCAGCAGTGACACCGCTGCTGCCAGCAGGAGCCGTGGCACTAATGCTGCAGCTGCCAGTCTGAGCCGTGGGCACTGCTCGTTTGCTCGTGCTGCCAGCAGGCCTTGTGGGCACTGCTCGTTGGCTCCTGCTGTCAGTAGGAGTCCTGGACACCGCACTGCCACTTCTGGCATGCGTATCAGTCCCGCTTGCTGCACTCGGCTTGTTCGCCTTGTCCCTCTGCTGTCTCTGTCTGCTGTCTCTGTCTTTGTCTCTGTCTCTGTCTCTGTCTGTGTCTCTGTCTGCGTCTGTGTCTCTGTCTCTGTCTCTGCTTCTTTTGTCTCCTCTGCCAGTGCTGCCAGTGTCTCTGCTTCTGCCTTTGTCTCTGCTTCTGCTTCTTCTGTCTCCTCTGCCAGTGTCCCTGCTTCTGCTTCTGCTTCTTATATCTCCGCTTCTGCTTCTACTTCTGCTTCTGTTTCTGTTTCTGGCACTTCTGGCATTTTCTGCCACTTCTGCCACTTCTGCCACTTCTGCCACTTCTGCCACTTCTGCCACTTCTGCCACTTCTGCCACTTCTGGACCCTGCCACCCACGGTCGGAGCTAGAATACGTCACAAAGCCAGTTGAAAGTGGGTAGCTAGATGATGGTCGCAGTTGCAAGGGCATTTGTGATAGAAGAGCTGATACAGAAGTGGCGGCAGTGGCAGTGGCAGCAGTGGCAGTGGCAGTGGCAGCAGTGGCAGTGGCAGACTCCGGAGGGGGGGTCAACGGATAGGGCTCTGTTGGAGCTGGCGACGCCATAAATGAATTGGGGGAAGTTGGCGTGGGCGTGGTAGAGTAGGGCGACTGCGGACTTGTTCCTTCGAGCAACGCTTCCTCTGCATGTCTTGTTTGTTGTTCCAGGTCTGCCACCTACCAGACAACTTCACTACGGCAAAAATGGCTGACACCACAAAAAATACTTTTTCACCTGACTCTCTCGGATCTCAGGGAACTCGGAGTTGAACAGTTCCAAATCCCGTACCGTCTCGTACATTGCCTCCGGAACGGCAAAGAAATAGACCACCGCTCGAGCAAGAAATGTCGGGAATCTCGGGTCGACAGTCTTGCCATCCCACGACATGCCAGCGTGGGGCTGCTCGCCAGCATGAAACGCCAGGCATTGCCCTTGCCGACTCATACTAGGAGGCTCGCGATGTGCGACCTCCTCGAGTGACTGGAGCACCGATTCATAACCCTCGGCCAGGTACTTGGCGGTTTTGCCATGGAAGAGGTTGTCGGCTGCCAGGCCCAGTAATGGCAGTGGCATGCCTGGCAGGGAAGTGGTGAGGCCGTCGTTCACATGCAACACAATGGAGAGGGGGGCCCACGAACCACGGCAGTTTCCAAACCAGGGTGCAGCGGTATCCCAATGAACAGGCTGCCTTTTCCCAACCTCCTGTGTCACTTGCACGTAGATTCGATCCTTCGCCCCCTTCTCTGTCAGCTCTTCGGTGAAAATTTTCCACGGAGCCTGCTCTGGGTAGTAGGTGTTCAAGGCGGCTTCCACAATTTGAATCAGTTCTTGTCTCTTTTTGGAACCAATTAGGCTCGCGACGGGTTCTCGCCAAATAAAAGTCGAATTGCCACTACAAATCTCTATTGCCACTGACAGACAGATGAGGTGGGTACACAAAATCAAACACAAAAAAGAAACTTACTTCTCATCCGGCTCAAAAACTTCATTTTTAAGTGGCGCGAAGTAATACTTGGCTTTTCCAAGCTCGTCGTGTCTCACAAGAGCTTTGATTATCGCGCGACAGTAGGATTCCGCATCAACAGGAAACTCCTTTGTGTAGGCAGGAGTGTCCTCACGCCCAGGAAACACATCACGCATGCGGTACTCAGGTCGTTTATCAGAGTCCATCTACCAAAACGATAATTAGAAAGGAACAAAATTGGAGTTAAAGAGAAAAAAAAACGTCCAAAACGTTTGAGCAAGTTTTTTGAGTGACTTCACTGGCAGCTGCCAATTTTTGAGTGACTTCACTGGCAGCTGCCAATTTTCCAACGGCTCTCCTGCCAGGCATGGCATGCCTGACGCGAGCAGGATGTCTTACAAGTTAAAAAATGTGCCCACAAACAAGTGGAGCATTTCACGAACTCCACAGGGTACTTTTCTTCTAGTCGCTTTGAATTCAGTCGGGCAATATGAGTTTACGACAGAGAAGGCCCTCGTGCAGGCAGCTGACATGCTCGATCCTGAGATGATCACTAGTGTTATCAGCAAGGTGAGTTGCACTTGCCCGAATGGACCTGAACTCGCACGTTGCCACCAAAAGTTCAGTTTTAACCAGGTTCGCCAGCTCCGGGGTGAGTGGTTGACGTGCCCTGACCCAGAGTCTATAGAGGTGGCACGCCTTAAAACTTTTCCTGTAAACTTTGACTGTACACGGACGACGTATTATTTGGGCAACATATTGGTTTGCCGGAAGTTTTATATGGCTTGCCTGGGAATCGGCAAGCGGGAATGCGATAAAATAACAAATCTGGTACGTGGCAAGCCACTTGCTGTCATGCCAGCTCGCTTGTCCCCCACCCAGGCCACTCCTGCAACGTTGTATCAAGAATGCGTCGCTTTTTGGAAAACATTTTTTCGCGACTATTCCTCTTCTTCAGGAGGTGGCACATTGTATTTCCCAGTCAATTTGACCTTTTTCCAGATTTACCACACCATATTCTGGCCATATTGGAAGGACCTCCAAGGGCTAATGAAAGATACGAGAGTAGATCACGCTCCAGACATTGATGAGAAATTAGCGAGCCTGGGGCCCAGTGAGTGGAAGCCTATGACTTTAGCTGAAGCGGAGCAGATCTTCCTCACTGCGATGGCTGCCAGAGAGGCCGCCAGCCCTGCCAGCCCTGCCAGCCCTGCCAGGCCTGCCAGCCCTGCCAGCCCTGCCACCCCTGCCACCCCTGCCACACAGTCTATGGGGGAGCCTGTCGAGCTCGGGGAAGAGTCCGACGACTTAGAAGACTTGCTGGTTGGTCAAACAACGGAAGAGCAAAAATTGCGGCAGGAAGAATTCAACGACGAGGAGCTCGCGATGCGTGTCCGCAAAGAGCTCCAACGGGAAGCTGGATTTCCATCTTTTATGACCTTTTTCCGGGCAAGATATGATGAGAGCTTCAAGAATGTGGTTCGCCGAGAGGGGCATTTTCATACTCGATGTTTTACTCATGCGAACTTGCAAACGAAACTTCAGGAAGCACGAACAAACCCTGCGGCACGTGCGGAGTACAATCGACAACTGGATGAGCACCACTTGGAGGTGAAGAGCTGGAGGGCGCTTGAAATTAATACCCAACGCATGTCGATAAGTAACCCCGAGGTGGCTATCGTGCTCTCATACGATGACACCTCAGCGATGGGGATTCCGCGGTTCACCAACCGTGCCATCAAAGGGCTGGCAGCTGCCACAGTCAGACTCGTGCCACTGAATCTGACGAATCATGGCACAGGTGAAAATTTATATATCTATCACTTGAAGAAGAAGTGGAGCAAGGGGGGAGATCGATTGTGCTCAGTATTATATTTTATCCTCCGCCGAATCAAGTGCAAGGTCAACTGCAACGCAAACGAACTGGCACAGAAGAAAGCCCGAAGGCTGATTCTGATGGCAGACAACTATTCCGAGAACAAGAACAACATTTTATTTCAATTTTTATCGGAATTAGTGATGCGTGGCTGGTTTGACGAAATTGAGATGATGTTTGGGCCAGTCGGGCACACGCACAACGGAAACGACGCTGTGCATCGCTGGCACAACCAGGGAGTTGGCAACCACATGAGTTATTGTGTGGCCGAGTTCTTTCAGAACTACAAACATGGCTGGCCTTCCCACCAAACGCGACCGCACCCCATTATTATGGATTGTCAGTTCAATTGGAAGGACCGGTACGCTGCCCACTGCCAGCCTGTCAAGGGTTTCACGACTGGCAGCAGCAAAACTAAACCAGACGATGACCAACGAACAAATTACGTTCGTGGCTTTCTTTTTACAACTATGGCCAACAATCGAACGTGCCAATTGAAGATCAAGGGCTCCCCGACTTCGCAGACATGGTATGGTGAACGCGGTTCCCCAACTGCAGACGGTTATGTCTGTTTGTTGCGGCTGCCAGACAGCTGCCCGCTTGCCAAGCTGCCTAACCGCTACCAGATACCAGATAAAATAGTGAAAAGCTTGTCCACTCCAAAGATGACTGCCTTCTTCAACGAGCACGGGCGATCCAAAGCGCACGAAGATTTAGTGACAATGGCGACAACCTTTGCAGTGCCATGCATCCGCCGTGCCACCGAACAAGACCTGGCAGGCCTGACATTGTCAGAGCGGGCAGCTCTTGATGGCTTTGCGAATGTCCAAGTCATTGGTGCGGAAGGGGAAGTCACAGCAGTGGTGCCCTTTCTTGTTGACGAATTCCTCCAAAGCAATCACGCATTTTGGAGGACGCCACCTGGCACCCTTCATGCCAGGCCTGCCCAACTTGATCGCCCAATTCCCCGCTTCGGCTACAAAACGAAGAAGAGAAAAGAACCATCGCAGGGAAGTCAGGAGGATCAGGAGGTGGTTGAAGAAAAAGAAGAAGAGCAGAATTTGGAATCGGATCAAATACCCCCTGACTCTCCTGACTGGCAGGCTGCCACTCCTGTCTGGCAGCCAGACTGGCAGCCCGACACTCCTGACTGGCAGTCCCAGCAAGACCAAGACCTGCAGGCTGACCTGGACCTCAAGCATGATGATGAAAGCGACCCTGTCCAAGGTGATGATTCTTCGCCTTTGCCAAAGGATTGGGGCGCAAGCATGGCAGATGCCCATATTGGCACACTTGCCGTGTGTCAGGTCGCGTACGGTGCGCTGTCAGACAATCACATCGGAGTGTCTGTTGTGGAGGTCCCACATTTAATTTATTTTCACCTCACTTGCTTAATGAATATTTGTAGGTGATTGATCTCAACAACAAAGATTACGACTTTCGTGGCGCGGATTGGATACCTCAGAAAACACAGGGTCGTATCGCGCCCCAGAGAACGGTGGAGTGCATCAAGTTCACATTTTTTCTGTTGTGGCTCATTTGGAAAAACTCATGTACCCGAATAATTAGACGGCCGTGGACGCGAGCAACACAAAAGGATCTCACCGCAAAAAGTGAGGCCAATGGGAAAAAAAAAGTGAAAGTTCCATTGAAATTCCAAAGTATTGTAGAAGAATACAAAGAGCATTTATTTCATTAAAATTCGCATTGTCTCAAATCCCCCTAACACTTCCAAAAACTCAACTTTTTGCGAGGCCTGCCACACCTGGCATGCCAGCTGCCACACCTGGCATGCCAGCTGACACACCTGGCATGCCAGGTGTCATGCCAGCTGGCATGCCAGGTGTGCCAGTAAAAACAATTTTATGGTTTTTCCTAAAGGCTTGCATGTGAACCTGACAGACCAAGCTTTGCATTAATGAACTCTTATGGGGGCTTCTACTCACTCAGGATTTACCAGCCTTAACCTCAGTCACTTTATGGTTTTTGGGCTACCTGCCTGCCAGTTGGCAGGGCGTACCTTGGTAAGGTACATTTCCAGATGGTAAAATATTTAAAGTAAATGTTTTTTTTTGGAAAGAAAAGAAAAGTTAATAAAAAATAAAAAGTCTATTTTTTTTTCAAAATGCGTTCGTTTTACAATCCTACACAAATTTATGTTCAAGAAGAGGTCAAAGACAGAAGGGATGTCGTTGCCGAGGCGTGTCCGAATCCCAATCCTTTAATTGCCCAGCGTCTAAGGGATGCGTGGAAAACGACAAATTATTCGATTCGTTTGCCTTGGCAATCGGCACCTGCGCCCGCGAGTTACAAAGAAGAGGACATTCTGTTCTTTGCGAGAATTTTAACTACTTGCAAAATTAGACATTTATCCTCCGCCTGAGTTACAGAGTGCAAAAGGCCCAAGTTTGCCAATTTTTGACGGACCAGCGAGTTTTACTCCAGAGGGACAAACATCAGGACGAAGTTTCAATGTCGAAATGACAGAAATGGACGCAAAAGAAAACGCACTTGCAAACAATAGGCGTGGTAGTTTGGCAGATGCGGCACAAGGCCAAATGACAGTTTTATTAACTCGACAAGCACGAAACCAACAAATGGCACTGATCGCAGAGTACAGAAGACAACTTGCTGCAGAAGAGGCAAAAATCGATGCTAAATTGAATGATGACACTTACTACAATTCTCACCCCGACGAGGACTGGACGGGCCTCAAGAAGCGTATTGCAGAAAACAGGCGATCGCTGGACGAAAAAGAAGCTGCATTGGTTGACATCCCACGTGAAAATTTTGCAGATCAATTTGGGCTTGAGGATTCAGACATCCAAGATGAGAACGAAGATTTTGAGGCGGAAGCTAGAAATTTGCCAACACGAACAATTCGCAACACAAGCAGAATTGCAGACGCTATTCGTAGACGCTTACCATGGTCAAGGCGAATTGCACCGGAACAACAACGAGAAATCATCGAATTGCTGCCACCAAGGCAGGCCAATGCAGATGCAGAATTAGAAGATGATGACTGGGACGCGGGGAACAGACCTGTAATATCGTGGTGGCAAAATATGCAACAAGCAAGACGACGTGGTCGTTTGTATTTCATCAAAGAAATTGGCAGGTATTTGCTTATTCCAGGAGCGGTGATTAGCGGGGTTGCACTTTATAGAAACTTCGACCCAAGTGTCGATGATGAACTCTTGAGAATTTTTTTAGCACTGCCAACCGACCATTGGTTTCGGCAAAGACATTGTAACATGGGTTCGTTTGATCAGCTTAACACCCAGAGCTGAAAATTATTTGTTATTGCAGCAAGTTGCAAACCAGAATCTATTGCATTTCACACAAGATGCAAGTATTTTGTGGAATATCAATTTGTTGTTGTTTGAGCAGAACGAGGAAGCAAAGGGCATCCAGTGGTTCGATGTCATCAAATCAGACGTGAATTACCGATCACAAAACAACATCACACTGAACAACGTTGCCCAAAACCTGAACGAAAAAAGTCTCCTGACGCCGTATGAGTTTGTTTACATCTCCAAAGCTGGCCAACCACGTGCACTTTCTGTACTGTCTGCGTTCAATGCGGATCTGATGCCAACACTCGAGTTGAGAAACAAGGTTTGGGATGCACAAACACAGATCAAGACAGAACGTCTGAAGCCACAACGCAGCAACAACTTTGCAGACCTGATTGAGTCCTTTGCGAACTTGTTGACCGAAACAGGCGAAAACGAGCCTGAGCACCGACAAAAATTCGAAACGTACTGGACCAAAGAAATGAAGCGACGTTATAGACTAAGTGGATTTGACAGAGTCTTACCAGAGGACGCCTTTGTGAATTTTTTGATGCAATTTGAAACGAAATCTCTGTTGTATCCTTCAGACGCAAAGCATGTGATTGCAGATTTCCTGAATCGATACACGACCAAAATCGGCGATGGCCTACAAAATGTGGTTCCCTTTCAGTCTGAAACCCAAGAACTGAAATACGACAAGGACATTTTTCAACCAACGATGAGATTGTTGAGTGCCATGCGTTCTTACCGCGACGACGGCGATGAAAAAACACAGCTTGCGTATGCGTACTTTAACCAGCATTGGGATGAACGAAGCGCACAAACAACATACAATTCGTTTGCGGATAGTGTTCAGTCACTGGGTTTAAGCAACACTGTAAAATCGGCAGTTTATTTGCTCATTAGTGCAATTGACAAGGGTTTAAT
>Ga0215284_10030_pt1 | contig 9349 bp, 1 predicted proteins | sample ZER3_1Amoeba_K21_FD_182620 | JGI IMG/M metagenome (GOLD analysis project Ga0215284, IMG submission 182620) | Enriched cells of freshwater protists from Biology Centre CAS, Ceske Budejovice, Czech Republic - ZER3_1Amoeba_K21 | ecosystem: Environmental > Aquatic > Freshwater > Unclassified ... | reverse complement strand
GAAGTTCAAAATTGACACCAGCACCATGAACAGGTTCTCGAGAAGTGCTTCATTCAAGGCAATTCCCTCTCCCAAATTCATGTATTTGACAAAATCGGTTTGGGTTTGCTTGAGAATTTGATTGAAGCTTGCAGGTTCGGGTTCTAACCACACGGCACGAGGACCGTATGTGGGGCCATAGAACTCTTGCATCCCCAGCGCATTTCCGCCAAGAGAATAGGTTCCGAACCCTTGAGGTACACGAGGGGCAGGCAATGGGCGTTGGAGATCTCGCCAGGTATCGTAGAGCTGCTGGCGAAGCGCTTTGCGCTGATCTCTTGGAAGTCGTGCATGATAACAATAAGCCAATGCCAAGATCGCCGCTTTTCTGACGTGACCTCTTGCGACGGGTTTGACATTGAAGAAATCTTGTAGAGTCCATGGGACAGCATCCTCTCCAGTGCCCTTGGCGAACTGCTCACCAAACCACTTGTACACTTTGACACATCGTGCCACATCTCGCAAAGATACAACACTGCGTTCACCTCCATGAACTCGGCGCACAAACTCTTGTGCAGCACAAATGAGGTCAGCAAACACTTCGACAAACTCTCCAAACGGAGTCAGTTCTTCCCATTTGCTCTTGAGAAGCTGTTGTTGTTTGATCAGCTGTTCAGCTTGTGTGAGGCGGACGCCACCCCAGAAGTTATCACGGTGCCCTTCGTTATTCTCGTGGTCGTTGTTGTCCTGATCTCCGTTATCTTGGTCGTTGTCATCTTCCTGGTCGTCTTGGTTGTCATCGTCTTCGTTATTGTCGCCTTCATTTGCTTCCTCCTCGCCCGCATCAATTCTGGCTTGTCTGGCTTCTCTTGCCTCGCGCCTGGCTTCTCGTTCGGCACGTCGCTCTGCAGCTTCAGCACGTCGTTCAGCATTGCGTCGTTCTCTGTCTTCCACTCTGCTCAACCGAATGGCCTCCTGTTTATCAGCCTCTTCTTTCTTTTTGCGCTCTTCCTCCTCCTTCTTTGCGTCTTCTTCCTCGGTGACGTACATGGCAAGCTGGCGTCGGAGCATGGCTTTAATGTACAGTCGCTCGGTCTTTGGAGCCAAGGCACCAAAATCGAACACGTGATCGACCATTGACTCCGGAAGTGGGTGCACACGATAGACCAGATTCTTCAGTGGGTCGGTGATTCCTGTACCCACGTTATCACCGAGAGTTCCTGCGTGGTGCTCGAAGATGAGACCAGCCATATTCTCTTCTTTCACGCCAAGCCCTTTTTTCAATCGGTACGGGTTGCAAGCAGCAATAACCTTTAAGTTGGCAGGAAGAATCACACCGTTCATCGAACGATCGCAGAGGATTTCCTTGAACAAACCCATGGAGTTGCAAGTGTTCACCTCATCCAAGAACACAATGATCGGCTCAGCGGGAAATTGATCAGCTTCCAGGATGCGCTCTTGCATCCATTTGGTGACATCAGGATCTTCCATTCCTCCGTGAATATTCAGTGTGCGCAATGGCAATCCCAAAATGGATGTAAGTTCACGAATCAGAGATGATTTACCGCATCCAGTCTCTCCCATAATCATTACGGGCAAATGGTTCTTGAGACGCAACAAAATCGAAAGCATTTTCAACAAATTGTCAATTGTCAAAACATAGGTTGGGTCAATCTGTTCAACAGGACGTGAGGCTGAGACTCCATGACCTTCGACTTTGCGCAAGATTTCTATTGCTTGCTCCGACTTCAAATCTTTCCAGTCACGGTTCAGTTTCACTTGATTGTGCATCAGGGCATCTTTCATCAACCCTTTAATGTACTTGTTCGTGAAATGAGGGTTGAGACTGAAGATATCCATTGCCTCGACCATGCCAAAAGCCGATCGATAAAACACGACAACAGGGTGTTCTGTTTCCTCCCAAGTTTTCATGTTGGCAAAACGGTGAGCCAAGTCATCAGAGAGTTGACGCTCGACAGCTGCAATCTCAGGAGGGAATGCCTCCTCCATCGCTTCTCGGTATTCCGCGCTGGGTGCCCGGGCCAGAACAGGGGGCTCGCCCAATTCTTTTGAGGATTGGCGCTGCAGTTTAAGGTTGGGAAGCGCCAGATCTTCGTCATCAAGGTATTGCTTTCCTCTTGGGACAGAGCGGAGTGCAAAATCTTTTGAGGTTTCGATCAAAAGTTCGATAAAGACGTGCTTCAGATTTTCAAGACCTTCAATGGCTTGCAAAAAGAAGCCTTGGAACACCTCATACATGTGCACTCCCTGGAAAGCGGGGTACATGAATGCAAGGAAGTTGAAGAAGGCAGCAAAAGATGCAACACCGTCAGGTGCTGTGTATTTCAGAAGCATCTTGTAGCACTCGTCGGGTTTGACCTCTTTGTCGGTATCAGGATCATATTCTGCATCTAGGGATCCCTGTTTGAACTTTTTAGCCTCCCATGCACGCAAGTACTTGCACACATAAACCATCTCTCTGTACTCCTGAATTGTCAATCGAGTGTTAAACTTATCGACAAATACAGGTCGCGTGAGATCCAAAGTAAGTTCGTTCGGGTCAACGCGAATAAAGGGTAGCAACGAGCAAAATCGAAGTGCCTTTGCGGTCTTCTCACGACGGCTATTGGGGATTTCGAGGTAAAAGACGTCTTGGTTCTTTCTGTGGTAAACGCGAGAATCAGCTTTCAAAACTCCAACAATAAGCAATTGAAACAGAAGAGTATTCGCTTCAGGTGGAATGATGTGCCCAATATCGATGTGGAGAGCAGTTTTCTCGTGAGAAGGAATGGAGGACAAGGATGCAACCAAGGTCGCAGCCGAGGTGCTCTCTCGGAATGGGACTCTACGATAGGAGATGTCCTCTTTGGCGGCCTGTCGTTGAGCGACAGTCTTCATCAAAAAGTGGGTCTTACCACCTCCATTGATCGAACTTCCGATGCACACGGTCTCTCCGCAGTGTTGTTTGAAAGCTTGACGACAAGCTTCTTGCAAAGTCAATTCATCCAAAGGTGGAAGTTCGACGCTATGGCTTGACAGTGAGTTCAAAATCACTTGGCGGGACTGACCACTGACAAGGAGCAAGCTCGCCGCTTGCTCAGAGCCATAATCTCCGAGCATACCGCGCAAAGTGTCAACTACAGCGCATTGCATAGTGTAGGTGAGCATGTGAACATCGGCAACGCAGAAGATAAAATCGCCACGATTGTGAAGCTTTCCCGAGATGAATCGACGAAAGAGAAGCTGAATATCTTCAAGTTTCGTCTGTTTGGTGCAAAACAAGATTTCACCGGGCTCGGGAAGGCGACCTCTGCGCACATACACCGATAAGACAACATCGATCACATGACCAGGGGTTTCAGCACAAGAAATCCAGACCGGCAAAGTACGCTCGCTTTCCTCCGAGACGGAGATCAGAGTATCTGCACGGTGGGCTGCACGCGCTCCAGGAGGAGGAACAGCGCGAAACTGCACTTCTCGGCCTCGGAAGATGCTATCCAAAACTTGACCCAAGATTTGCAAAACAAATCCTGTCGGCCGTTCTGTGGTTGTACGCATCAGCGTCGTGAAAAGCTCCATGCCGGCCTGGACTTTTTCAGCTGCCACGGAAGTAGAGATCAAGTGCAGCAAGGAGACTATGTGCGTGAGGGGATCCATCGACTCAGGAGTGAGCAATCGTGAGTCTTGCCGGGACATTTTGGGAATACCCTCCGGCATGTCCTCGTCTTCTTTCGATTCTCCCAAAACTCGAATCATCTTCAAAATCTCGCGCATGGTGAAGTAATTCAAAAAGTAATACTTCTCTCGGGTCGTGCGCACAATGTGCTGCCAGCGCGCGAAGTCAGTCTTGAGCACGCCAAGTTCCTTCTGCAAAGCTGGAAGCCCCTCCAAAGTCAGCGAGAATCGTCTCGTGTATTGCTCTTGGTAATCGAAGTGGCCAGCGATGTACAAAGCAATAATTTGATCGCGCATTTCGCAGAACACTTGTAACTGCAAGACGAACTGTTCCACGTGTGCTTGGACGTTGGTTTGGTCGTCAATCGTGTCCGGCACTTCCATCATCATCAGCTTCGAGCGAAGGTCAAGCAGATACTCCAAGGGCTCGGTCTTGAAGGTAGGAGCCTGGGGAACGGTACTCGCAAGAAGCATTGCTGCGTCATCTGCCTTGGACTCTTTTCCTTCGGTCTTTGACTCGGGCGCCTTGAGCTCACTGGGCGGTAAGACTTTCTTTTTCATTTGCAACACCAAGACCGCATTCTCGTCGGAGTTAGCATGGAACACCAAAGCACCTTCAGTAAAGATTTCCAACACATCATAGCAAGCTTGGACACCCGAGGATCGGTTCTGCTTCATGAAGACCTCTAGCAAGCTGTCAAAACTTGCCTGAATGTTCTTCAGGTTCCACAGGTCCTCTTCGCCCTCCATCTTTACGGTGGTTTTGAACTGATCCATGAAGGCAGTTAAACCAGGATATTTGGTCTTGACATAAAAAATAGGAATCAACAGGGTTCGAATTCGCACCAAACTTGCAATGGACGAAAGCATCCGTGGCTCATCAGTACATGGGCGACACACCTCCAATAGACGATTGAATTCGTTAGTGTCATTGTGTTCGAGCAGCCACTTGTTTAGCTCATCACACTCCGCCATCACAGTGATAAAATCGAGCTGGGTCTTAGAGTACCCAAGCACTTGCGATTTCACTGGAGCAACCAGCACAGAAAGTGAGGCCAAGGTTTGAGAGTCCCAACTACTAGACATTTTGGCAAGGACTTCTTGTAACTGTTGGTAGTAGCCATCATCTTTCGGGTCCGTGGCTTCATAAAGATCCACGGAAGTTCGGATGCGGAGAAGCGCGGGCAGCCATTTTTTCAGGCTCACCAAAAGCAGGAAGTCGCGCAGTTTCTCTGCGCTTTCATCAATCCAGTCTGTGTTCTTCTTCTTGCTTCCAGGTGGTTCTCCGTCTCCTGTAAGTGCCAAAGTTTTCAACTCTGTGACGCACTCGGCATCGGTTGCGAGCATTGCGAAGGTCTCTTCAAGTCTGGTGATGGGAATTGTGTGGTCTTTCACGCTATCCTTCAGTTGACGCCAAGCCCGCTTCACTGCAGGAATGAGCTCTTTCACAACTCGCGTTTGTGTAAGAACCATGTTTTCTTGTTGTTCGCGTTTTAACTCCTCGGCCTTGGCGCGCGCCAAATCGCTGTCGAACTCTTGTTGCGCCGAACGGGGCTTCTCTTCCTTCTTCTCCTCCTTTTCTTCTTTCGCCTCCGTCTTCTTCTCTTCCTCGGACTCGTCATCTTTGAAATCGATGAACGCTCCTGTAAGACAATTGGCTCCTGTTCGTCGCCAAAGGTTCAAAAACAACTCGCTGCTGCGAAGACTGTAGAGCCAGGACAATGAAGTGCCATGCTCTTGCATTAAGGCAGTAAACGAACCTTTCACTTGTTCAACGGCCAAAGATTGGTATCTTTTCGTTAAATCAATTGTTTTCTTTCTGAGCTCATCCGCGTTGATGGGGACACCACAATTGCAGTAGAAATTTACATAACATTGCACTTGCGCAAGCTGCACATCGAACAATTCAAGAACCGCGGTCTGTTCGACTAGAACTTTGTCAGACATAATTTGACATTTCAGTAAATCCAAAAATTTCAAGAAATATGGATTTTTCAATACTGTGTGCATATCTCTCAGGGCAATCGTCCCATCCCGCACTTGAATTGCAGTATCCACAAGCACTGCATGCACTCGCCCGAGAACCTGGCTCAATTGGCTATCAGGCTGCCCACACGCCCATTCTTCTGGAGTCACTCCTCGAGCTTGGTAGATCTTGAACCACATGTAATGAAGACGCAAGATCGCATCCAGAGAAGGAGGGGTCTCTCCCGTTGCAGCAACCAATGAGTAAAGAAATGCGTGACTTAAATTACTGGTTTTAGGCAAATACTTTTCGAGCGTTTCGATCAAGGCAAGCAATTTCGTGGGGTTGTCCACCAAGGCAGGTACAGTCTCTTCAATAATTTTTGAGCCGGCACCGATCAAATATGAACGCAGGCGCTCAGTATACACACCAAGACCCTGCGCATGTTTGCAATCCAATTCGCACAAGCCCTGAAGCACAGAGATATGGTCACCCTTCAGGAAATGGCAGCGGCTCAACTCAAATAACAAACCTTGCGATTGTAAACCAAAAAAAGGAATATCCAGAAGAATATTCAAATGTTTACAAGCCCCCTCCAGGGATTCCAATCGCTTCACAGCCAATTCGCCAGGAGTTGGGGGAGGTTTGTTGGACACTTGCTTCCAATTGCCATAGGCATCCTTGCTCCAAGTCCAATCTTTCCAGTTGTCCTTTTCTTTGTCTCCCTCTTCATCTTTCGCGTGCTGTGCGCGAAACCAGCCTTTTACGGCTGAGTGGAAATCGACGAGGTGAGGGTGCCCAAAGTCCACCACCCCAGGTGCTTTTTCCCCCTTTTTCTCCTCTCCTTCCTTGAGCGTGGCGATCACAGAGTCCCAAGCGGCAAGAGGCTCTGCGATGGTCTTGATGAAGTGGAACAGCCAGGTCTCCAAATTGGGGTCCATCATACTCTCGCTTCGGAGGAGGCCTGCTGCAACTTGAGGGCAGCAAAGGTCGGGCACTTGTTGAAGCAAAGAGTACAATATTTCCAACTCCTTCGCATTTTTCCAGGAAGCCGCAGCGACCCATCGAGAAACTTCAGGGATCAACATGCGAGAGTAGATCACAACATCCTGGTTGGAAAACAAACGAGCAAGAGATTCTACATAAGGGCAGTACAGCACAAGCGCACGAAGATAAGCACGGGCAATTTGCAAGAGAGTTGGCTCCATATTACATCTTTTCACTTCCTCCTCACTCAACACATTGCCTTTTTTCTCTTCTGCTTCCTTGTAACGCTTCAACTCTTCTTTTTGAGCATAGCCGACTTCGAAGGCTCGGATCGCTAATTGACGAAGTTCGCCGGCCGCCACATCAAATCGCTCAGCCACTTCTTTCTTATTTTTGTCAAAGCCACCTCCGCCCACGGGCTTGGGGAGTTCATTATTAATGCTCAAAAAGGGAGACACACGCAACCACTCGAAAAAGCCGTCCTCGTACACTCGTTCCGAAGCCTCACGTAAACCACGCACAGGCCAGTCACAATGAAGCTGGCCAAACGTAGCTTTCATATCGAGTGTGAAGCACTCTTCGTTCGGAAACTCTTTCAAGATCCACCAACACCATTTCTTGGGAGGAACAGGCTTATCGTCCTTCCATACCGTGGGATAGCCCACGGTAGGTGCCTTGGCAGCAAGCCTATCGATTGAAGTTAGCCCGAAGGAACCCACGGCACCGAGTAAACTAAGCATAAATAAGGCTCGGTCGGGGCCCTGTGCGGGGATGTTGAGCATTTGCCGGTTAAACAGCTCCTCCGCGTTGTCGCGCACTGCATCATCAAACGAGGAACCAAGATCGGAAAAGCGAACCAAAAACTCTGGTGGGGTAATCAGTTTACGAAATAATACGTCCACTTCTCGATCTGCAAAGCTCTCGAAGGCCGAGTTGGAAGCGAACACGCTCCACCCTCTCATTTTGGGGGCTTGAGCTTCGGGGATGAAGCAACCAAAAAAATTAGTGAGAAGTCGCTTTTCTCGACGATTCAGCGACCCTTCCAAAAAAAAATTCGTTCCATCATCCAACGCAAATTTGAACTCCAATACACCTGAGGCACAGTACTCCAAGGGCGCAAATGGTAACACCACTTCCCCACTCCAAATGTTGGGATTGTGGGGGTCCTTGATGAGCCGAAGACCTCTTTGGTTTGCAACGAATCCACCCAGTTGCTCAGGAGTGCCTTGAACAAGCACACTATCTGTTTCTAAGAGGTTGCGAGCGTCGATCATGCAGTGAAACCCAACCAGTGTACGGGAGGTTGGGTCTTTTGCGGTATAGGGCGTCCAAGGAGGTCGCCAATTCCCGTAGCCCGTCTGGGTTTCACCATAATAGATACGATCCGAACCCTCAATTTTGAAAGTTTTGAGATTTAAATCATACCAACGCTTGTCGTTATCATCATAATGAACATGATGCTCTTTTTTCCTTTCATCCCAGACATCAATCACTCCTGCATACCAACGTCCCCCAGACCATGCCACAACTATTCGCACCCCTACATATCGTTCAGGGGGCAACGCAGGGTCCCAATATTCAATTGGCTTATCTGCGGTAGCCTTCCCATCGGCTGTCTTGGCATCTTCTGGGGTTGGCTCTGCTGGTGGTTTTGGATCGTTCGTCGCCATCAGGCTAAAAGGGGAGAAATTCAGAACATCACAAAGAAACACAGAGAGATTCACAGAAGAGAATTCTGGTGAGGTCGACCCGCGGAATTTTTTTTTTTTTTTGGGTGGTTGCCTCAGCCTTTTTTAGGCATGATAGACAACCCAGAAATAAATCAGTCTGAAGAAGCTCTGACGGAGCAAGCACATGAAATGCAAGCACAACAAGAACAATCAAGTCGGCAAGAACAAGAACAAAATACAACAGAAGCCCCAGAAGAGTCGGCGGAACTAGACGAGCGAGGCGACGATGAGTTTTCTCAAGACAAGGATAGATCACTTCCAAAAAATCCCGGGGGTCTTGTTTGTGTGTATGTGCCTCTCTCTCTCTCTCTCCTCTCTCTCTCTCTCTTCTCTTCTCTTCTCCCTCTCTCTTCTTTCGACTCATCACTGCGTTTCAGTGTGCCCTTCTGTTCGAAAAGGCGAAGCTTGTTGGGTAACTCTTGATATAGTTGAATAAAAAAGAGATCGTGACAAAGCAAAAATCAGGCATTATCACGGGGAAAGCCTTGTCATTATGCGATTCATGGGCCAAATGCAGGCGATGTAACGAAAACAAAATCATCCAACGTGTATGTTTGCCACTTACCAGCTGCCATCACAAAGGTTCGCAAGAGAAAAGAGAGGAGAGTGAGAGATGAGATGACGAGCAAGGTGGTGTAGGAACAACTCGAGGCAATCTTTTCTCCTTATGGAGAAATTAGTGCTGTGGATATGCTTGTGGATCCGAAAACAAAGGTTTTGTGCTTCCCACAAAAAGATAAAGTGTCATCCTTTTCAGGAAAACAAAGGGGTGGCATTCGTGCATTATTTGAAATCCGAGGTGCTAGCACTGCACAAAATACACTACACACAAATACACATGCAGAGATACACACAACGTCCGCACTTACACATGCTTTTGTATGCCTCCAGGACGCCCAGAGTGCAATAGCCGCAATCGATGGTTTTTTGCCTGCACAATGTGTTGTGTTTTTTGTCGAAAAACCCGCGACTCTTGTTTGTTTTTGTTTTTTGGGGGTCTCTTTTCGGTGCT
>Ga0215284_10029_pt1 | contig 9549 bp, 5 predicted proteins | sample ZER3_1Amoeba_K21_FD_182620 | JGI IMG/M metagenome (GOLD analysis project Ga0215284, IMG submission 182620) | Enriched cells of freshwater protists from Biology Centre CAS, Ceske Budejovice, Czech Republic - ZER3_1Amoeba_K21 | ecosystem: Environmental > Aquatic > Freshwater > Unclassified ... | reverse complement strand
TTGCTCTCCCTTGCCGGGCTTGTCTTTTCCCTTCTCTTTGTCTTTCTCTTTGTCCTTCTCTTTGTCCTTCTCTCTGTCCTTCTCCTTGTCCTTCTCCTTGTCCTTACTCTTCTCTTTTTCTTTCTCTTTGTCCTTGCCCTTCTCTTTCTCCTTACCCTTCTCTTTTTCGCCCTTCTCTTTCTCTTTGTCCTTCTCTTTGTCTTTCTCTTTGCCTTTTTCCTTGCCTTTCTCCTTTTCCTTTTCTTTCTCTTTTCCTTTCTTATCTTTTTCTTTCTCCTTGTCTCCTTCTTTCTTCTCCTTGGTCACTTCAGCGCCCTTTTGGCTGTCTTTTCTACCCTTCTCTCCCTCGGTCTTCTCACTCGCCTTGCGCTTGTCGCTTTTGGAGGCTTTTCCCTTGTTGCCCTCTTCTTTTGCGCTCTCTTTCTTTGCCTCTGCTGGCCCCACCACTTCTGCACGCGGAGCCAACGCAACCAGGGCATCCACAGCAGCTTTCACTTCACCCTAACATCAACAATAACGCAGGTATACACAGAGAATTTGGTGTATTCCTTTCCTCCCAACTACCAACTCCCACTGCTAACCTGCGAAGCTTTGTTCTGTTTCAATGTTCGCACTTTGGTGATTGCTTCCCATACCGCTTTGAGGTCCAGGGGAGGCTTGCCGCTGACTTGGCAGCCAGACACCTAGAACATCGCCCTTGCTTGACTTGCTTGAATTGCAAAATTGTTTTTTTTTGCATATGCAAGGCGTGGGGGTTATGGGGGAAGGAAAAAAAAATGCCTTAAGGATGGCGGCAGCAGCGAAATGTCCCGCGTTGACGCACTCCTCAGTCCCCAGGCCTCGAGCCGTGGCGGCCAAAAACCCTCCCACAAAGGCGTCTCCGACTCCGTTGCTGTCCACGATTTCCTCCTATTGAATGGGGTGGAACAAAAAAGGAGAGAAACACAAGAGACACCTCCTTCAACGGTGGCACAGCATACTCGACCACACGGTTCCCTTTTGCAACAATCGTGGCATCTTTGCCCTGCGTGATGATCACCACACGTTGTCGCTCAGTGGCAGTTGGCAGTGCCGCGATGCGAAGCGCAACGTCTTTAATGTCCTTTGGTGAGGGGTATTTTTGCTGCTCTCCAAACGCCACTGCCTCGATCTCACTGCCGAACACGAAATCAGCGAACGAGATAGCCTTACCCAAAGGCTCCGCGAAAGCTAGTGGGATGAATGGAGCGGACAAATTGATCGCAAAGATTTTGCTGCTCGCATTGCACGCTGCACCAAGTGCGTGCACGGTGTCCGGGGAAACTGTTAGGAAAAATCCTGCGCTGTACACAATTTTCGCACGGTCCACCGCAGCTTGGACGGCCGCAGAGTCGAAGTGGGCCTTCTTGTATTTCTCAGCGGCTGCAAGGTTGGCCACGAGAGATCGCTCTTTGTCCTTGATCAGCACTGCACAAGTGCCAGTGGGGGTCTTTTCGTCCTAAGCGAGAAACCATGGCCTCGTGATTGTCGGGAGAGCTGGAGAGAAAGCGAAAGAAAAGGAGAAGTGAGAGAGGAAGAGAAAAGGAAAAGGGAGCACGAGAAAAGATGCAAGTTTTGCGGACCTCCTGGACGTGCAACGTCACTCCATCCTTGGAAGCACAAGTTCGAAGTGTTTGGCCGAACTTGTCCTTGCCGATGCAGCCGATATAGCCGGTCGCCCCAGGTTCCTGCAGCATCCACTGGGCCACACGGATAGTGTTCAGGGTGGCCCCACCAGCAATGTAATCGACCTGAAGTAAAACACCAAAATTTGTGGCAAAAAACAACAAAACAAACCCTTTTCTCTCCTCTCTCTTGTTGCTTTTTCAGAGAGAAGAGAGAAGAAAGAGAGGAGAGAGGACAGATACAAAAGAGAGCAGAGAGGGCAAAGAACAGAGAGAGCAGGGAGCAGAGAACAGAGAACAGAGAACAGAGAACAGAGAAGCAGAGAAGCAGAGAGCAGAGAGAGCAGAGAGCAGAAGAGTTGGAACAATATGTAAAAACCTTGTATTTCTCAACAAGTTCGTTGAACAGTGGTAGATCTTTGGCTTCTGCCAAGGTGGCATTGTTCAATTTCAGCTGGTAGCGATCCAGGAGCTCTTGCTCCACATCTGCGGAGATGTCCAGCAAGGGATTACCAGCACCCAGAATATACCCCACGAAGGCATTGTCTCCTGGCAGCTGCAAATCTTGCAAGACTTTCACAGCCTACTCACAATTTAGACGAATGTAAATTAGGAGCCTCACCTTGTTGATCTCCTCTTGTGGAGCAGATTGCGCTTTGAGTTGGGCGATGACAGTCTCTTGATGTTCCGCCATTGCATGCTTCAATTCGTTAATGGCCTTTGTGACGACTGTTTGTGGTTTGTGCTGGGATTTGAGGAGGAGCACATTCTCGGTCAATAATTTAATCTTTTCCGTCGCCATTGCAAAGCGCCTGTGACTTGTTGTGTTGAAGTCACCCCGGACACTATGCTCCGCGTTTGGCTTGCGGTCCCCCGAACGCGCTCGGTGCTGGCGGCACGCCGATTCTCCCAAAAGGCTAGCCTTGAAACAAGAATACAAGATCCAACGCTTCCTCTGACTGACCTGGTGGCTGAGTTGTATTCTTTCACCAAACACTCAGATGTTGATAAGTCACAAAGCGCACCCGCTTATCGGAGACTGGCAGCCCAGTTTGACTCCCTTCAGCCAAAGGATATCATGACGACTTTTTTATTTTGCCAAGGTCAACTGATGGATCGGGAAATTTGGGGTTCGTATTGTCGAGGAGCGAAAAATTGCTCCAGCTTTACAACGAGTCAAATCGGGGCCTTATTGGATGCATTGGTGCACACCGTCAACTTCAATTACGAGAAGAAACGGACACAGGTGCTGACCGAAGAAGAAAAGTTGGTAGTACACCTCTGCAAGTTAGCTCTCTCGAAGGTGACTGACTTCACATCAGCTGAGATTGTGCAGATACTCAGAGCGGGAGCGGTGGCTGATATGCTTCCTGCTTCCTTGGCGACTGAATTGTGTGCTCAGGTATTACCGCAAGCGCAGACACTCAGTTCTCGCGAGGTCATACCGGTACTCGTGGGCCTCGCAAAATCTGGACGACGTGCAAATGCTGTGAAACAGCTGTATGACGTGGTTCTTTCCGACGCTGCGCCCTTAGATCCTGAAGCCATCGTAATGGCGCTGTGTGCAATGCACGAACTTAGTATCCCAGAGCCTAAGCTTCTCAAGCGATTGTGTGAAGAAGGTTTGCATCAAGTGGCGAGCTTTAATTCTCAGCAAATTGCAGCCGCTTTGCAATATCTCTGCTTGCTGGGCGTTTCCCAAGATGCTTTTGCTCAGCAACTTTGCAAGGCAATCTCGAACGAGGACTTTACTCCGCATGGCATTGCAGTCACACTGCATGCCTTGTGCAGAATTGGAGAACATCCAACGCCCGAAGTGCGTCACTTGCGCGCCCAAGCGCTGGCAAAGGTCGGTGACCTGAGTGTTTCCGAGATATCGACGATACTGAATGCGTTGGCAAGGATCTATGTCCCAGATGTTCCGTTAATTACAAGCCTTTGTGACAATGCGTCAAAGAAACGCAAGAATTTCAATCCGAAGACGATTGGGATCGTACTTTCTTCGCTGGCAAAGTTGAAGTCCCTTGCGCATCCTCTGGTTCCTGAGCTTTGTGCAATGGCGTCTGCCAAAATGACTCAATTCAAGGCACAGGACCTTGTTCACATGCTAACCGTGTTAGTTGACCTTAAGGAAGAACAGCATTTGAGGAAACAGGTGCTTGATGAAATGCTGGTTAAGGTCGGAGAGACCAATGACGAAGGTGCGGTAATGGCGTTGGCAGCACTAGCGAAGCTTGAGGCAGGCGAGGAAAAGGTTCTCATTCATGGACTTTGTGTCCAATTGATGAAGGAAACCCATTTGTATTCCCAGCAAATCGCATCATTGCTTAGCTCACTTTCAAAGCTTGACGCTTCCTCTGAGCCTCTGGTTGGCTATCTCTGCAAACTTGCGCCTGGCCAGATGAGGAGATTCACCCCACGAGAGATTTCGAACATGCTCGATGCATTTTGCAAGCTTGGGATCAACGACGAGACTCTCATTAAGGCGCTGTGCGATGTGGGGCGGCCCAAAGCGAGTTATTTCCCTGCCCACGATGTCGCGTCGACATTGAACTCGCTGTACAAGCTGGGGATGCAGGAAGACGCATTTTTTGAGCGCCTGTGTACACACGGTGCGACAAAGGCTGACAAATTCAATGCACAGAGCATCGCAGTTTGCTTGAATGTGTTGTCAAAGTCCAAAGTTCCCAGGTCTGTCTTTGGCGACGCCTTGGTCCAAAAGCTGTGTGCTGTGATTCCCAGGGAGTCCAACGCTATCAATGGTCAAGGCTTAGTACTGATTCTCTCTGCGCTATCTTATCTGGAAGTCAAAGATGAGAAAGTGCTCAAGGTGCTGTGCGCTGAGGTGTTGAAAAGACCCTCGGCGATCAACATTGTCGGCATCAAAACAATTTTTGCCGCACTACACAAACTCGGATTCTACGATGAACCTGTGGTGGAGGCTTTATGTGACCAAGCCTTGAAAGCCACAACTTTCCCGCCTTTTCTCATTGTTCCCACACTCACGACACTCACAACATCCGCATGGAAGCTAGGACCAAACGGCACCGCTCTCACGCAACATTTGTGGGACAAAGCGAATGACAATTCCACTGGTCTCACGTCGGGTGAACGGACAGCACTGGACGAGTTAAAACAAGAGATACAAAAATAACAAACGGTGTATTAGTTCCTTGCGTTTTGTTGTGTCGTGGAATGTCATTTCTTTGATTTCTTGTTGGGAGGGGCGCTCTCGTTCTTGTCCTCGCGGCTCGGTGTTCGAGAACGGGATTTGGAATGGGCTTCTGCCTTCTCCGCTTTTTCTGCTTTCGCTGCCTCTTTCTCACTTTTCTCGTTGTCTCGGTCTCGTCGGCTTTCCCGGTCCCGTGTGTGGTGCTCTCTCTCTTTCTCCTTGCTCGGCCCTCGTTTGCTTGGGGCTTCTCCCTCTTTGCTTGCCGTTCTCTTCATAGGACCTTCCCTGCTCGGCTCTCGCTTCGAGGATCCTTCGCTCCTCTCTTTGCTATCTCGCTCCTTTTTGGGCTCTTTTTCTTTCTTCTCAGACTTTTCCTTTGTTCGGGGGCTGTCAGGCTTCTCGCTCTTGTCACTACTACTGGATTTCTTGAGCTCTACCGGCTTGCTGCTGCCGCTTCCACTTTCTTTGTCGGTAGGCTTCGAATCGCCCTTTGTAGAGGGGGCGGACATACCGGGACTAGCGGTTGAGGATGAAGAAGAAGAGGAGGACGAGGAAGAAGAAGTGGATGATGAAGAAGAAGCTTTGGCAGTCTTAGGCTCTGCGACCCAATTTTTCTTCTCGGCCATGAGGAGAGCATGCACTCGTAGCGCGAGCACTTTGATGGCAGATTTTTCGTACTTAGGGTCGACGGTAATTTTCATGATGGTCTTCTCGAGATGGTCACCGTTGGTGCTTGTTCGTGGAAAGACCGTGCCAATCTTGTTCAAGATCAAGAGCGCGTTAGTCATCTGCTGGCGGTTGTTGCCGGTGAGGGCGCCAGAGAATGTGCGCACAATCAAGCGGTGCCATCGATGCACAATCATCGAAAACTTGTCATAATTCAACCGCTCTCCCCAGGGTTTAAAGAAGTCGGTTGCGAAGCCAGGCTTTGTCATGCACGTCTTCTCGTAGTGCTCCTTGCTCTTCTTCCACTCGTTCATTGGCAGCAATGCTGCGCAGAAGAAGCGGCCAAAGCGCGTGGCCTCATAGGCGGTGAAGGAGTTCAGCAAACTCCCCAAAATTTTGCAAATTTGATCGTAGAAATGAATGATAGAAAAAAAAGGCACTTCCAACATAACAACCGTTTCCACAAAAGTAGCGCAATAAATAGCATCGATCGCAGAGGTTAAACAACGGGGGAGAATACAGTACTGGAGGAATTTCGTGACAGTCATATTCCTCTTTTCCACGCTGCCAAACCAAATATCTTTTCGTTTTCGGCATTGCTCCAATACTTGTGTATGGGTTTCCTTTTGTTGCTTTTGCTCTTCTTCAAGTTTCGCGAGAGTGCGCAACAAGCGATCCTTCTCTTTCTTCTTCTTTTCGTCAGTCTCTTTCGCGGCAGCCTCAGCAGCGGCCTTCACTTTTTTAATTTGAACGGCATACTGATTTTTAGGCACCGACAAGTCTGACATCTGAAGCTTCCAGAATGTGGCATAAAATTCAGGGCTGATTGCAGCCCACGCATCCTCGGGCAAGACGCGTGTTACAGTGTCAATCAATTGGATAGATGGCAAGAGGAAAGGAGTGCCCAAGGTCTCTGCGTTGTAGCCAGTGTCCTCCTCCTTTTTCTCCACACGAGGAACATCTGCAGGCAGAGCTGCGATTTGTGGCAAATGTATCACGCGGCGAAGCACAAAAAATGCGTCAGCGGGAGTCAAATGATATTTTGTGATCAATTGATAGAGACTGGGCAAGAGACTTGCAAGCTTCGCTTCATCAGACACATAAGTTGAAACAAATTCAGAGAAAGCGAGCAAGACAGATTGCGTCTTATCATAGAGCTCGCCAATCAACTTTACATGCGTGCTCTCAGTGCAAAACACAATTTTGGCTTTTTGTTGTGCCATCAAAATAATAAATGGTGCAACGAGATTGTTTCTCATTAAGCCATCCAGCAAACATGTAATTGCGCGTTTCTTGTATTTGGCTTGCTTGAATTGACTGCTTTCGTGCTGAAGCGTACGGCCCCCAGCCAGTCCTTCCATCTGTCCATCGCTTGCCTCTTCTACAGCCTCTACACTACCCATTTGTGCGAGCAGCTCTTTGAGCACGAGCAGATCCAAAGATCGCTCATCCTTGAGCTGATTACAGATACTTTGCAGCAGAGCCGATAAATCAACTTCAGGGTATTTTCGATGCAAACTGCCAGTGAAACTTGCCAGACTCTGGAACCAGTGTGACTCGTTCACTCCATCATCTTTCAATTTTGATGTGGTGGTGTCGGACAGCTGCGCCAACAGAGCATAGCTCAAACAGTCAAACGCCAAAGCGGTCATGTACTTCAGACTTTCCACCACCGGCACGATAAAATTATCAAACGATTGGATTTGCTCGAGAATGAGCGAAAAACACAAGATGGGATTACTCAACGCAGATTTGACCAACATCCGTCCGCACTCCTTTACCTTGGAGCCGACCACCCGCTTTCGGAAATATTTTGTCTTGCTGATGGTGTCCAATTTTTGCTCCAACAGCTCCGGGTATTTCGTGTAGAGCCCGGTATTCCAATACCCATAGAGTTGGTAGCGAATAGGGTAGGAAGTGAACCGCAGAACCGCCCACAGCTCGTTGCTGATGCCGACATTGGAAGGGATCAATGTGAACGCAGGCAGCAAAATATCAGCTATGATGAACTCGACATCTTCGGAAATCTCGGTCAGGACAGGCTCAGAAGAGACGGTTGGTGTCGCATCATCGTCGATATCTCCCATTTCCCCTTCTCGTGCAGCATCGCTGCTGTTTGAGTTTTGAACCACAGCGCTTGACTCATTTGCTCGCAATTGAATTCGCAGCAGATGAGCGAGGCAACGGCAGATCTTGGAAAACAATGACGCATCTCGGCTAAGATAAGGCCCCAGAAAGCGCAAATACACCAACATCGCAGATGGAAACCTCTGATACTCTGCATCTGTCATGGCAGCAGATTTTCCCTTGTTCTTCCCAAGTAAGCGGGCACGCTGGGCAACAGGGGCGTAGAATTCCTCGATCACAGTGTGCACGTGGCTACACAGCGCCAAGCCCAAGCCAACGTCAGAGGCCGGAATGCATTGTCGTAAGTGAACGAGCAATGGGTGTGCTTGCTCCCAAGCACCACGCTGTAAGAGGGCACGAATCAGCTCATATTTTTGATTTACTGTGAACTCGGATTTGACTTCCTCGACAGTCGCCTCGGGCTTGTCCTCCGTCAATGACACCACATTCGCGCGCTTTGCCTTCTGAATTGCAGCACTCACGAAATTGGCCCTTGCATTTGCAACCATTTCGTCTGTGGGGGAGAGGTGTGCATACAAATCCGTCACTGAGATAAAGCCGTGAGAAAGAAGAAACGCGGCTGCGTCGTAAAGAGTTCGTGCGTCTCGTTTCCCAACATTGCGCAACTTGAACCCCAAGACATGGCATACAGTAACTTTGTTAAATAGCCCGAGCAAGCGAATCAGTCGTTCCTCGGTGTCCGGTCGTACCGTCACGCTCTCGAAGATGATATCAATCACTCTGTTGGGGTCGAGATCAAAATATCCGACGAGGCTCTCCAGTCGGTTGACCATCTGCAAAATTGCACTTTCAGTTTTTTCACTGCTGCCACCGCTTGGGGCAAAGTAGTAATTAAGTTCTGTAATCAGTTTCGCAAAACCTTCTGGCTCTTCCCGTAACAAGTTGAACTTTTGTTGTCGGTAGAGTGTTTGCGTACGAAACCGAACTTCCTTCTTCCTCCACACATCTTCGCTTTGAATGAGTTTGAGCTCTGCAAGAAATTCTATTGGAAGTCGTTCCTTCAACATGCTTTGATCGAAGATGGAACGCGCAGAGCACTCCCCAACAAAGGCAACAAAACGAGATTTTTCGACTGGCTCTTTTTCTTCTTCAAGCTGAAGCCAGATGAGCCATAAGACATCCACTACCATAGACTTGGCATAGAGATTGTTCTCGTCTAAATTTAATTTTAAAAACGTTGCAACATCTGTTGGCCATTTTTCGTCCTCATTCGCGAGCACACTCAGACACAACTCGTGCACCAGAGTTTTGAATCCAAAACAATCTGCTTTTGTGTGATCGAGCTGCCCTTTGGCCATGAGGATTTCTGTTTGGCGGTCATTGAATAATTGAGCAACTGCTTTCTGCCCAGTGGTCACCCAGAGGTTGAGCATGGACTGGGTGATGAGCGCCATCTTTAAAAAAAAACACACAAGTTTGCTTCGTTGTGTTCGTGAAGTTTGCTTTGAAGTTTACTCGGACGACAAACCGATGTTGTCAGCCCTCACCCGAGAGATCAAGAATACACAGTATGAAGAAGTTCAAGCCAATATCCGGGATGCAACTTGCAATTCAGACACAGAAGCATCCAATGAACTTTTAGAGCGCATTCGATTGGCTATGTGTGATCGAGCTCAATATCGATTAGCATGGCTGATTTTGTGGAAACGAGTGACTGACACAAAATTTCCCCTGCATGTGATGAAGGGATTGAACTTACTGGATTTTGTCCTCAGAGTCAATCCGCCTTCTCCACGAGCACAGACATGGCTGGTAGCCAATCTTCGTGAACCTGAACAAGTGAGTTATTTGAATAGCCTCGCGCAGTCCCACAGAGATCCACTGGTTAAGGATCTGGCTCGAAAAATTCGTACGTTTGTGCTCGAGTTCAAGGACCCAATTGACTATGCCCAAGCCGAACCATCGGTTGTGATACATACC
>Ga0215284_10028_pt1 | contig 9554 bp, 8 predicted proteins | sample ZER3_1Amoeba_K21_FD_182620 | JGI IMG/M metagenome (GOLD analysis project Ga0215284, IMG submission 182620) | Enriched cells of freshwater protists from Biology Centre CAS, Ceske Budejovice, Czech Republic - ZER3_1Amoeba_K21 | ecosystem: Environmental > Aquatic > Freshwater > Unclassified ... | reverse complement strand
TGACATCCCAACGGTAGGCTTAGTTTATCTTCGATTAGATACACACACAGACGAGAGCGAGAGAGAGATGTGCAAATCTTACTTTTCACAATCCCATTCCTTCAAAGGTGCAAGAATTGCTGACTCGAATGGTGAAGGATGCAGAGAACATCATGACCATCCGCCTGCAGGGTATGATTTCAAAGCTCTAGGAAAGAGCACTAGACAATTTATTTCCATTCCGTTTTTGTTAATAAAAAGAAATGCCCAAAACTTCGCGTTTTCGAGGTCAAACGTTGGGACAAACCCCGACCACAAAACAAATCAAAAAAACCTCACAGCGCGAAAATCATGCTTCCCAAAAAACGACAGCTGCCACTTCTCAAGAAACTTTTTAATCACACAGCTCCGATTCGGGAATCTTCCGTTTCTTACCCATCACAAACCGCCTTCGCTGCATCATCAGTGGAACGCCCAAAGCAGGCAGCACACGCGGGCGATCCCATCCCATTATGGTTGAGATGGAGGACATTGAGGGAACAAACACCTCAAGCTCTGGATAACCTGAGGCGGAGCAAAAATAGATGATTTCGATCGTATAAAATACAGAGGAAGAGGGAAAAATTAAAAAAAAGGGAAGAACCTAACGCAATCGGCAAGGAATAGTGCAGCCTTTGCACACTGCGCGCTTCGCTCTCCGCATCACACCGCTTTTCGTCTTGCAACTGATCAAAAAACGCCACAAGTTGCTTGCAAGGTGCGCTCTGCCCTCGCACATGACACCATTTTTGGTAGAAGTGTTCGCGTGCGTGATATTGAAGATTCGGGGGAACTTCCTGCGGATTCAACCAGCGCAACATGATGTGACCCACTGCAAACAAGTCATCCACTGGACCATAGCTGAGGGGAGGGGTCTCTCTCTCTCTGTGTGTGTTGTGTGTGTGTGTGTGTATGTGTGTGTGTTGTTGTGAAAAGAAAAAAGTCACCACTGCTCCATCGAATCATGCGCTTTGCGGCACTCACTCAAACCAACTGCTTGCAAGCGACCATGCGACAAAGGAGGGTTAGATGGAAGCATGTTCTTGCTCTCAGAAGACAAGTGCGCAATCGTTGCAAGCTCTTTAGCCACCTGCGATCTTCGCGCAGAAGACATTCCCACCGCGTCCTTACACACTCTCGACACCATCTCGGGTCGACCGTCACTTAGCTTGAACAGCTCACAGACTTCCTCTGCCTCCAGCACCAACGAGCACATCTTACGAAGTTTGCGTTCAAAGATGTGGAATGCGCGTTGGGTATCACCGACCCATGTCTCCAAAAATTTTGCTCGTTCATCAGCGTGACAACAAAAATTCTCTGCTTTAACGTTGTTGTGCACGTGTCTGGCATCGTGGATTGGCCGCAGGGCACGCAACATGCACGCGCCCATTCGCAGAATTGCTTCAGAGTCGGGCTTGGTCTAAAAAATGAAGAAGACCATAGAAGCTGGACGACCGAAGAAAAAGGAATGAGTGAGCCTGAACCTTGTGGAACTCGGCGAGCGAACTCCCCGAGCGAGTAGTGATGAGGACATCGAACATTCCCCCAGACTTGTGGGAGATTGTGCCTGTCCAGCGGAACCGGGCCGGGAATATTGCCCGAAAGATCTGGGCTTCCTACACAAAAAGATCTTTTACGAACTTTCGTAAAGTTATTTCGTGTGGGCTGCTGAAAAAAGGGGAATTGAACCCCATAATCCTTTTCCCAAAAAAAGAATGTTGCGAGGAAGTTGAGACCTGAAAAATAGTTCGCTCGGAAAGAAACCGGTCCCGCACTTTGGCCACGAATGGCCTCCCAGTCTCAACATCAAAACAGGCATACACATGTCTATTTTCGGTGCCCAAGAATTGCCTATGAGGCGAAACATTAGCTTGGTTACAGGGGTGAGCGAAACTTCACAATGCAGATCTCGTGAGGGCCCCTATCACAAAAACCCCAACTAAATGACGCGGAAGAAGCGGGAACCTCGTTTCCTCAAGTCGACCATGCAAAGAACAATCGACAACACTGCACGCCATACTTAACTCTGAGGAGCGAGTACACAACCGAGCCTTTTTTTCCTTGACCTTCAGGAAATCGAGAAAACAACTCCCGCATAGAAACCGTCCTGCAAAACGTCGAAGTCCCGCTCTCTTTTGAGGGTGGGCAATTTATCATCAGGGGCAATAAGCTCTCAAACTGGGAAAAGGATGATGGGGCGGTGTCGAGATCACGATCGCGATTCACCTAAAAGTGTCGAAAAAACGAAACAACCCCTTCATTTTGACTTCTTCCTCTGCCATGTCGCCAAAGCAATCAGCGAAGCCCCAATCTTCATAATCAACAAACCTAGAATTTTCAACTCAAACTCAACAACAAGTGAGCTCGCCCTCCCAATCTTTCCATCGCCTTCACGACCTAATGGAAAAAAAAAAAAATCCCCTGGACACCAAAATGATTCACTCAACTTTTCCGTTTGCCCGCAACATAACGTCTTTCTGATTTTTTTTTAATCGTCCATCCCGCCCAATCCGAGGTTTTTTTGTTTTGAGGACGTTGTTCGTCTGTGTGCTTGACCATTTTCAAATACCTTTAATTGTTTATTTTCATTGGATGTTTGTCTGTTTATGTGGCGTTATTTTCATCGCTCGAACTGATTGGCTCGATTGATGCGGAAAATCTTTTTGTAGATGGGAATTTGCTCCAGCGACCAAAATAAGCCAAGTATCGCAATCAGTTAGCAACATTTTGTAATCGTTGTCTAGATGCCCCCGGTGCCACCTCGCCCACAAAGGTCGAATGGTGCCATAACTTCCGAGCAAACTTGTTGTAGTTGGCAGATGGTGTCAGGAGCGCCGAACAAGCAGCAACAAAGGCTGCAGCAAATGCGAACACTGCAGCAACCCAAGCCACCAATGCTGCAAACCAGAGTGCACAAGCTGCGAACCAAGCCAAAGTAGCAGCCGCCAACGCCGCGACCTCGACTAACGCTGCCAGTAAGTCCTTTCATATACCATGCGCTCATCTTGAACGTAGCAACGCAAATCAACAGCGCTGTTGGGCAAGCAGCACAAGCTGCCGGTGCGAACGCTCCTGCGCCTGTGGCAGGGGCAGTGAAGAGCGTGGCTTCTGGAGTTCAAGGTGCTACCTCCTCCGTGACCGGCGCCGCCAACTCTGCCGTCTCCTCCGCCAGTTCTGCAACAAGTATCTAACTTGTCCTTCACTTCCTCTATTGCCTCTTTCCCTTTGACTTCTCGTCCTTTCATTCTTCCCTTTTCCTTTCCACTCGCTGTGACCAATGTTACGTAGACGCTGCCGCGACACAAGGAGCTGCCGCTGCTAACACAGTGACAGCGAAGACCGCTGAGGCTACCGCTCAAGCGAACGCTGCTCAAGGTACGCACTCGCATTCTCCACGAGCTTACGCGTTGTAGCTAACGCCGCTGCCACCCAGCAGCAAGTGGAAACCAAGACAAAAGAAGTCTCTGCTCAAGGTGCGGGAGCTCTCAAGCAAGTTGCTGATGTGGCTGGTCAAACTGCTGGTAAGGCCGAACTCAGGAAGGAAAACTCAAGTGTTTGTAGCTGGTGCCCCTGCCCCTGTGGCTTCTTTTGTGGCCCCTGCTGCCTCCGCAGTGCAACAGAGTGCTGCCAGCGGAGCCGAGACATTGCAAAAGGTGAACGAGCCTGCCCAACCCGCCGTTTCCGCGGCGGCTGTCGAGCCTGCAGCGGCGCAGCCCACGCAAGCCATCTCCTCGACTGTCGCTGCTACCACGGAACCCGGGGCGGCTTCCGTAGCATCCCAAGATGATGCTCAAGCGGTAAATTTACATGAGCTGCAATCATCCAAGAAAACGAACGTAGGCCATTCAAGCTGGCGAAATGAAAGCTGAAAACCCCGTCACCGTCCACCTCGACGTATGCTAACTGACCTTCCCCCTCTCCACTTTCTCATGATCCGATGATCCAAGAATTGTTCAGGGTGGTGCTCCAGCGGCAGCCCCTCAAGCGGCAGCTCAAGCGGCAGCCACCCAAACGCGAACTCCTTCGCCCGTCATCATTAACCCCAATGACCCGGTCTGCCACACCTTTCCTCATCATTTGATGATCTCTCAGCAATCCAAGCAACGATTGGACGCTGCTGCGATCCAAGTGCGCAACCTTAAGGCCAAACATGCGCCTCAAGCCGAAGTGAAGGCAGCAGTTGAGGAATACAAGGCTGCGAAGGTACTTCGTTGTGGCGTTTGTGTGCATGTTGTGCAAGACCATGGTGACAAGTGACTGACGTCGGATCTTAGGCTGCACATGATGCCACACTGGTACCTTACACCCGCCCAAAAAATTGGCTCACCTTTTTTTTTTTATTTGGCTGCCCCTGCTTCAATTAAAAAATAAGCCGTGCCCGCACCCGCGGCCAATATCTCGGTTATTTTTTTTTTTTTTTTTTTTTTTGTTTTTTTTTGTTCTTTCTGTGGAAACATGACCGCAAAAAAGGAAAAGCAAAATTGTGAAAATGTTGCTGTTTTAGGCGACCCCTGCTCCCGTCGTTGAGAAGCCCGTTGAGCAACCTGCCGCAAAGCCTGCGCCCGAACAAAAGGTGAATGGTTTTGGTTGTCGTTGTTAACATTTCTCATTTCAGAACGCGACAAACCAAAAGAATAAAGCCGCTGAACAAGTAAAGAATGCCAAGCAGTCGGGCAACAAGGTTTCTTTTTTTTTATTCATCTTGTTCTTCGTGTGTCGGTGTGTTTTTTGGTGTTTACTTCTGAAAAATTTGTTTGTTTTGTTGTGCGTTCGTTGTATTCTTGCTTTTTTGGGTTTGCAACCTGGATCATCACTTGTTAGGGGAAAGGGAAAAGAGGTCTTGCGAAGTAGTGTTGTTGTTTTCTGACCTTTTTTGTTTTTGGTTGTGGTTGTATGCCTCTTTTTTTGGCTTTATTTCAAGAGTGTGATTAGGAGGCAATTAAAGCGGCAGTTGATCATTACAACGAAGTGAGAAAGTAACGACGCATGTCTAATATTTCCTGAACTTGATCTTTTTTGTTAGGATGTCTTCCTGAAAACCAAATTGTCCTCTTTTTTTTTGTTGCTGTTACATTTTTTTTTCGCACAGCGGTGCCCAGCACTCACTTTATTATTGCTTAGACCCTCAGCACACAAAAAAAAAAAATTAGGGCCCGAGTCTGCCCCACAAACATTACTTTAACTTTGCTAAAATAAGCTTCATTGGCAAATCTTTAACGCCTTGAGAAGAAAAAGCGAAAAAAAACACAAAAGAATGAATGACGTGTGATGAGGGAACATAGTTGTCTGTGACGGTGTGTTTGTGTTTGTTGTAGTGACGCAAAAGTGAATGATCGACAATCCAAAACCCCCTCCCTACCCAACACAAAACAGAACAAAAAACAAGCAAAGAAAGAACAAAAGGGGGAAAGTTTAAAGCTGCAAAGCGTCGTTCGTGGTTCGCGAGGAGACGACTTGCAGCAGCACAGACACCACACCCGCAGCAATGGCGGCCAACACGCGGGTGCGGAAGGTTTTGTCCACTGACAGACCCAAGATCTCGATGGGCAGCTCGGCACAGCGCACTTTGTCAACAGAGGACCCCACGAGCGTGGCGAATGCGTCCATCTCTCGGATGTCGTCCTCTTGCTTGCATTGAATGCGCTTCTCCCTCTGGCGCTGGGCTTCCTCCTCTTTGGCGTCTTTGGGGTGACGGAAGCAATTGTTCCCTGCCAGGTCGTCCTCGCGGGACTCGTCGTTGAATAATAGCGCACTTCGCTCACGGTACAGCGCAGGGCGGGCTAAAAAGGAAATGTTGAGGGCGAAAAAAAGAGAGGAGAGAAGAGGAGAGAAGAGGAGAGAAGAGGAGAGAAGAGGAGAAGAGAGAGAAGGAGAGAGAGAGATGGGAGATGAGAGCACCTTGTCCTCCCATTTGATCATATTTTTGGATCTCCAAGACTGGAGTGTATCTTTGCTCATAAACCAGTGTCACTTTTCGAGCTAGTTGTTTGCCTCTGGTCTCTTCCATCTCCATCAACCTAGGTCAATTGTTAATAAACACTTCTTAGGACTTAGAGTCAGTACCTTTGAGAGAGGCCGAGGTGCAGGGACTGGAGCACTGTTGTCGTTTCGAGGAAAACTTGGGTGTTCAAGTCAACAACAATGTTGAAAAGTACGACAATCAGGAGCGATAAAATCAATGCCTACACACGCTGTCACCAATCTGAGAAAGAAAGGAAGGCAAAAGAAAAGGGAGCAAGAAAGACCTCGAAGATGTTCATGACATTTAGAATGGCGGTGGAAGGAATGCGGCCAATCTCGACAGCGACTAAACGGGCAATGATGGCCACGTTCACGATCAACCCCACTGACACCGCGGTCAACACGGAGGCGTCAACCTAGGGAATTGTAAGCGACATAAAAGAGGGGAGGAGAGATGCAAAAAGGGGATACTCGTTCTTTGGCATGATCTCGAACTTTGGTGAAGAACAGCAAATTATTCGGATGGTCATCCAGGGCCAAATATCGCGGCCATCTGTGGAACATGAATGACCTGGCAGCATTCGAGAGGTCCAGCACGCGCATTAACACACGACGAACATCTTGGTAATGCGCGATCGCGCCAAAGATCAACATGAGCATCATGGCGGTGTTGGCGAAGGTGCCCAGCGCAAGAAACACTGTAGTCAATACTTCGCGAAACGACGTGCCACCAAAGAAATTGTAACCCTTCAACGTGCGGTGCACCCCCGGTAAGATGGCATGAACAAATGCACCACCAATACAAATGACGAAGAAAACTCCTGCCTCGATGGCATTGATGGTCGCTTGGCGTGCCTCTGGAGAGTTATCTTTCGGCTCGCGAAGCGCCCTCAACTTGTGCGCCAAAAAGTTAGTCAGCGCCTTGAAACCAAGTCGCGAGCGAACATATTTCTTCACAAAGCGGAAATATCTCTCGCTTTGCAGCGGAGTGGTGTTCTTGTTGCCTTCAAAGTTGGTCAAGAAATCCTCTGAGATGGCTTTTAAACAATCCCACGGCTGTCTTGTCTCGAGAAATACGGGGCACATCATGTGGTGAATCCCCTCTTTGCCATTCACGCAGATGATTTGACATTTGACCAGATTGTCTGCAGAGCCCATTTGTCGAAATTTCACTTCACTTTGACGGATGTTGAGGGACGCCACTTGCCATTTCAACTCAAACTCAGTCGCTTGTTTCTGGAGCTTGGTCGAGATCACGACGATTAAGAGATTGAACAAGAGCAGAATAAAGGGCAAGCTGAGTTCGAGCCAGTGGAATGGCCCCCCGTTCAGCACAATCACTCCCCGCCCGACCTCGACCCAGGCATACCAGGGCGAGTAGTAGAAGAACGACCAGAACACGATGGAGGAGATGGCACGCAGAAACTGCAACAATTGCTCCCACACGGTTTTTTGCTCGTTCTTCTTTCCCTCAACCTCAAGCTCGGTCTTGAGACTCCGCGAATCGTAGTAATAAATATAAACCGCCAGTGTGATTGGCAAGAAAGCAATCTCCACAAGCAACACAAGATAACCCTCCAACTCGCTGTGTTGCACGGGCGGTTTATAGCCCATGTCGGTCGTAACTTGTTCCAAGAGGACATGCATCCACTTGAGGAAGCTCTTCGCCAACTTTGCCTTGATCTTTCGTCGTAGTTGCCATGCTTTGATCAGCGTCATCACGGAGGCCTTGGTGTCTCGCTTCGAGAAAGAGTTCATTGACATTTTCGAGGAGTCCTTTTCCGAAAGTCGGCCCGTCGTTGCTTCGGAAGTTAGCCTCAGCACAGGTGGGGCTGTCAAGGACGTAGCAGGAGAAGGGGAGACGGTAATTTTGAAGGTGTTCATCTCCACTTCCTCTGTTTCGATAGGTGGTTGCTGGGGCGGCGCTCTACCACCCGGCTCTTGGACCTGGGCTTGAAAACCGCCCACAGAATCTGCCACCACCTCAGCCAAGTCCATTTTGTACCCAATGCGTTTGAATTCTTGGCAAGCTGTGACCAGATCCATAGTATGCGAGCACAGCTTGGCAGCCACGCGCGAAATCTCTCCCTCCAGCTGCTCCAGAGTGAAGAGCTGTGACCCGGGCATCGGAAGCCATTCGATCAATTTTGTGGACAGGTTGTTCAAATCAGCTTGTAAGGACTTGCTTCCCCACCTGGGAACATCTTTTCTGATTAGCCGATGCACCATATGACTCAGATCTTCGAGCAAAGGGGAAAACAGTAACAACAAGCCGACACGAATCTCGTGCGCATCTAATGTCGTGTTTTTATCCTTGTCGATATGACTAAACATTTTCTCCACATGGTCTGGATTTGGCTTAAATTGGTTGTAAAAATTGTCAAAATGTTCGTCTTGGAACAAGCGAGAGGAGAATTGTGTGGCCAATCTCGCTAGCGGTTTCCATGACTCATCTTCAAACTGCTTCGTCATATTGTAATTGATCTCTTGGTCATCCCACTCCTTCATCTCTGTGTCGATCGCGCTTCGGTCTTCTCTGTAGGTCGTCTTAACCTCCAATACATACTTATACAATAGCGAGCGCATGTCGTTCAGGCGCTGAGTGGTATTTGCAATGGCCTCCCAAAAATAGCCTTTGTTGTCGCGGTGAATCTTTAACGGCGGTTTTTTCTTGCTTCGCTCTCCCTCGGGTCCATCGCAATGCAGTACAAAAGTCATGTTGTCGGTTGAGAGGCGGACCAAAAAATTGAATCCTCTGATCGGGAAGTCGTTCACTGTCTCCATCTGCTCGCGAGAGAGCTCGGGGCGAAACCACGGTGCGAGCTCGCCATTCGACAGACACATCGCTTTCATCCGTGTGTAGATGGTTCCTAGTTGGCCGTAGCGGTTCAAAAAGGTAAAAAAGGACTTCGGAGTCACTTTGGTGGGTTTGCTGTCCTGCGGAGTTGCGAGTGACATGGTGAACATATGAATAAACTGGGCATCTGAGAGAGAAATACTCTCGGCGTATTGGCCAACCTCTAGATAGATCCGCAGTGCCTTCCCAAATTCGGCGATTGGCACTTCAGAGCGGCGCAGAAAGAACCGATACCAAAAAAGTCGATCCAATCTGTTCTCTAACAAGAGGTAGATTCGTTCCTCTGGCTCCTCCGCTCGATTGCGCGGGGTGAGGAGTTTTGTTTGCTCCAACATATCTCGACAGCAACAGTAGATATCCAATTCCACTGTGTGCAGAGAGACCCAAGAGTCTTCCTCTGTGACGTCGGTCTTCTCCCACAAGGTGACCGCACTCTGCACATACTGTGTCAAGCTCGTCAATGTTGTGAGCGAGCCTCGATCTGCGAGAGCAAAGACAAACTCCAAGTTCCACTTCGTGTCTCGATCAAAAAGGTCCAACAAAGCTTTGATGAGGCCTCGCCACGTGTAATACAGCACACTCTTCAACCGGTGTGCGTATGCCATCTTCAGCACCATTGAGAGGTGATCTTTCACCAAGCGCACCAGTTTCGATCGAGCAAGGAAGATCGGTGACCTTTGGAGATAGGCGCGATACATCTCATACTCGGCCAAGAGAC
>Ga0215284_10027_pt1 | contig 9576 bp, 3 predicted proteins | sample ZER3_1Amoeba_K21_FD_182620 | JGI IMG/M metagenome (GOLD analysis project Ga0215284, IMG submission 182620) | Enriched cells of freshwater protists from Biology Centre CAS, Ceske Budejovice, Czech Republic - ZER3_1Amoeba_K21 | ecosystem: Environmental > Aquatic > Freshwater > Unclassified ... | reverse complement strand
AAAACAATCAAACAAATGCACAAACAAAATACACAAACAGTAAGACGACAAAACACAAGCAAAAATTGTGTGTGTGATGTGTGTGATGTGTGTGCATTTGTGTGAATGTGTGTAGATGTGTGTGAGTGTATGTGTATGTATGTGTGTGTGTGAGTGTATGTGTGTGTGTATGTGTGTGTATGTGTGTGTGTGTGTTGTAGTGTTTGTTTGATTGATTGTTTGATTGGTTGGTTGCTTGTTCGTTGTGTGCTATGTGTGTCACTCTCTTCCGCAAGGTATCTCGCTCCTCCCTGGAACCAAAACGGCCGTGATCGCCTACAAAACAAAGTCTGTTTTTGTTCCCTACTTTCTCTTTCTGTTTCTCTTCTTTCTTTTTTTCTTTTATTTTATTGTATTGTTGTGTAAGGACGAAATTGTTGGTTGGCGTTTGCCTGGCCGAACACTACATGGCACCAGCGGTCACAAAAAGACACGTTTGTCAAAACAAACACCATTACTGTGTGTGTGTACGTTATTGGTCAGGAGGAGAAAAGGAGAGAAAGAGAGAGAGAGAGGGAGGGAGGGGGAAAAGACAAGCCTCGCATGAGCATACTTAGATTCGCATCGTTCTTTCCATGGACTCGTGGGTTTTTCAACTGTAACATGCGCACAACACACACACACACACTCACCCCACAATGCACACACATGCACACACACAAATATCTAGACCCACATACACACAACACGCATCTTACACATACAATTTCTGCTATCTGCTCGTATTCTAGCAATGGTCCGAGCCTCCCTTGAAATTATGTGTCGCCGTCCTCACTTCGCGACATGGATTGAGGTACCGAGAGAGAAGAGAGAGAGGAGAGAGAGAGAGAGAGAGAGAGAGAGAGAGAGAGAGAGAGTAGGCAACTATTTTGCCTTGGGTGTCGAGTCTGGTCACAATTTTCTCTTCACTTTTAATTTGAATCGAAATAATGTCCGTAGGGTGGAGTCATTTTTCGCTTTCTTGAGGTCAATTACAACAAAAGGAAATATATGGGGAGAAAAATCACAGATTGTAAAATAAATATATGGCACACATCAACATAAATGTGTGAAAAAGGTTTAAAAAACGATAGGTTATTTGTTTGGCTGTACGCAAAAGCAGACTGCTCACGCCTCTTCTCATACAATGCTAACTTACTTATGTAAACCAAGAAGAAAAAAAATGTTTTTTTTTTCTTTTTTTTTGTACAACAGGATACATATCTTCTTTTTTTTTTAAACAACGAAAGATACGTATCTTTTTTTCTTCTTTTTTGTCACACAAGGGCAAATAAACATTCCAAAAATAAACAAGTTTTCGGCTTTTGAAGAGAAGATTGCTGGCACACAAGATGAGGATCATTTTTTCTCTTCCATCACACTGGTGTTGTCGGAACGAAGCCGATGAGAACTCCCACCGATGGTTTCCCCGCACTCGTTGCACTTGCTCTCTTGCATGGCTCCGCCACACTCCCCGATCGCGTACAAATGGCCGTTTTTGCAGCGGTACCAATGACCTTGCCCCCAGCCTGTGCCACGAAGTCCAAGGGCATCCATCACGGACTTGGTCTCTTCCTCGGTCACGGGTTGATAAAATTTCTCGTTTTTGATGCTGGTGATGAGCGCGGGCAACGTTTCGAGAGTCTGCTGAGCTTCTGTGGCAACTGAGGGCTCTGTAAGAAGCGCGTTGCAGATCATTCTCGCTCCTTCAACCAATGCCAACTGGCTTTCTTTGCGCTGTATGATATGAAGGGCGCGGTGCAAGCTTCGAGCACGTTCGATAAGCAGACGAGCATGCCGATGCATTGCGAGTGCAGCCGTTTTTTTGGCGTTGCAACTCGCGGCGGTATCCCTCGCCTGCTCCAGCCGCTTCGTGGCAGCTTGAAATTCTGATTCCGCTTTCCGCCAATCTGGTGGTTGGATCTTTCCCGGGACTCGATCCAGAAGAGTCGATGACAGAAGAGTCATCAACATCGACGAGGTGTCGGCCATTTGGATGCGGAGGCGGCAAAGTGACAATTGGTCACCCTCGGGCACCACAAGAGTTTGAATTGGAATTGGGGACTTAATACGTTGCAGCGCAGCTTGAGCGGCTGTAAAAGCTCGACGGGTTGGTGCATTTTCCATTATTCCCTCTGCGGCCACTTCGCGCCTGTGCAACTCCTTACACTGGAGTAACAAAGCGACTGTCAATGACTTCGGAGAAAGATCTCGAAATTTGGAAGAAATATCTCGAAATGCATCCACAAACTCTTGAGTCTTCGTTTGGCAGTGCTGCATAAACTTGCGCTGCAAACTGTCCACGTGAATGGTGTTGAGCACTCGGCCATAGCGGTTTAGACTTGTTTTTGATTTCCTTGGAAAGCCGTTCACGATGGGTGTCTGACACCAAGGACACTTTTTGACGATGGTGGTCAACTGCTTCTCGAAAGGAAGTGGCTCTTTCCACTCGGTCCCTTGACGTTGATAATATTTTGTCAGATCAAAGTGCCCATCGAGCGACGACACTGTCAAAATATGGTCACATGGTAGGAAAATTAACGGGTCCGCTTGTGCATCTTTCTCATGCTGTTCTTCAATATAATCTTGGAAGCTCCCCAGTGTCAGCACATCAACTTGCATTGCCTTGACTTCGTCGCTGACTTTGCATCCTTCAATGCAATATTTGCTCGAGGGACAAATTTCCCCGCATAAGCCAGGGCAGCGATGTTTACAATCAAGAAGTCTTTCGCAACGCTGATCGCACGGCAGGCGAGAGCAGGGAGTCCCACAAGGTACAGGGCATTGTCCTTGGTGCTTACAAAACCATGTGCACGGTTCAGTACACAAATTACAACTTTCATTGCATCTAAGACTGCAGGCTGAATGAACACACTGCTGCAGGCACGGTTGAGCACAAACAAGACAGTCACTAGTGCCATGGCATTGCTGTTTGCAAGCATGGCCACAGGTCAAACCCCGACCGCAAAGTTCCATGCAACTGTGAGGATTCTCAGCCTCGAAACAGTCACCACAGCGGTGTTTGCATTCATGAGAACAAGACAATGCTTTCCCACATCGAGCAGTGCAGCTCTCAGGCGAGCCCAGGAAATGACTCACTCTGCTACAGGGCACTTGTAGTTTGTGTCCACATGTCGCCATTTCGACTTCGCATGGGACAGAGCAATAAATTGTGCTGGGATCCAGTACTTTGTAGCATTCAATCTGTGGTTTGACATGACCACAAGGCAGTGGCACGTTCTTGACTTGCACTTCGCAGGGTCCGCATTCCTCACCGCATGGTCTGGGACAAGTGTGGCCTTCTGGGCAGATTTCAGGTTGCCGAATCCGCATGCAGGGTTTGGGGCACGAAGTCGTGGCATGGCGGGGGTCATCAGGATGACATCGACGAGGACAGGAATGGCCACATTTTGGGAGTCGAAATTCACATTGCAGAGAGCAGCCTCCATCGCCCGCTTTGATCTTGAAGTCCTCCGGAGCCCTGACTTCTGACACGGTTTGTGGGTGATTTTGGCAACGCAGGGATAGTGACTCCCCGAGTAACTTTTGTGCTTCCAACTGATCCAACACATTCGCCCACATCGCGTGACTTTTTTTGATTCGAAGCGTGCGGGAGTTACCCAAGATGTACATTCCGTGCATGGCGCGAGAAAGCAGTACGTTGGTGCGATTCATGGTCTTCAAAAATCCAATACTGCCCTTGGAATTATTCCTGACCAAGGAAATAATGATCACTTTGCTCTCCTCGCCCTGGAAATTGTCAATCGTCGCCATCCTGACTCTGTTTCGAATCGAGTCTTTTGTGAGCACTACTCCATCTTCCTCCTTTTGTTCCTTCCCTTCTCCAGCTTCCTCTTCGTCGCTTTGCTTGCTTTCTCTGCGCTTGTTTGACGCTTGCTTTGGTGCGCCTTTTTTTCTCTTTTCAGGGGCGTGTGGTTCCTTTTCGTCCACTTCTTCGTCCGCAATTGCTGCGAGCTGTTCTTCGTCCTTCTCATCCACAAAGACCATCATGAGTTTTGACAGTTCATTCCGGAGCAGCAACAACTGTCCCACATAAGGGGTGAGAATGGTGATATCACCTGGTTGGTATCCTTGACGCAACAAATAAGCCGCGAGCTGTTGGACCATTGCAACCTCAAACCGATTTCGTTTGCTTTTTTGTCCATCAGCATTTTGAGCATCTTCTGGTTTGTTGTGATCCAAAAAGTAAAGGTTTTTGCTCATACCAAGAACATCTGGATAAGTTTTGACAGACTCGTGATCCAACAAACCCGGATACACTGATGTGCGGATGAGACTGGAGATTTCCGGTCGCATCCGGCGCTGCGTCGACAAAGTGTGAATGGGCAACCGATTTCCAGTGCATACCAGACGCTCAAATAACGATATGTCCAAGTTATAGCCTTGGGTGCGGGAAAACTCGGCGGTTAGTTGGTAGCACTCAATTTTGGGTCGCAACTGCAAGTGGTCTCCAATCAAAATGAGATGCTGGGTCAAAGATGACAGGCAAACCAAGATGTGAGCCTCCAGCACCTCAGCAGCTTCCTCAACTAACACAATCCGTGGTCCCAAACCTGTGATCAAGTTTTGGTGCTTGGCGACTCCAGATGTTGTCATGCCAATCACGTCGACTTTGGAAATTACGCTCCGATTTGCTTCCTGGTGCACATTCTCCAATTCCTTTTGCGCCAACTCGCACTGTTCGATCGCTTCTTGCAATTCAATAAATTTAGCATCCAGCAACTCATTCCTCCAGTGATCATGCAACATCATCCTTTCCTGGTGGGACATGTCCCACGCACGAATCTTTCCACTCAATAAGTCATCCAGGGACCGGGCTGCTCTCTGCCGTTGTTCTTTGCGTGGCAGATGCACGGTGGCAGTTGGCGGATTGGTCAGATGCTCATACCTGTTTGTACCAACCATTGACTGTGGTTGTTGTTTTTGTTGTGGTTGATGTTGCGTTGCACCCAGCCAGCTCTGCCAATCTCGCCCGACTCCTTCAAAGCCTTCTTCATCGATCGCGAGGAAGTCCTGGTGGATTTCAGGATGTTTAAACTCAAGCATGCTTTCAACTGTGTTCCAGGACAACACTTTTTCAAGGAAATGGCCGGTGGCGGCCTGAGCCTCCTCAACTAGCCTTGTTGTTTTATCCAAGCGTTGGTGGGCTTCGAATTTCATGCGTCCATATTCGTGACGACTGCTCAAGTTTCGCAAATTGAATTCTTCAAGCCTCTCGTTCGTACAACGCCCCCCAATTCGAACAATATTCTTGATTCCTTTGTCAAGAAGGCCGCAGAGCAATTGATCGATTGCATGATTGGTGTAGCACACACACAGAATAGGCCCAATACAAGGTTTCGTCTGAGCTTCTGGTCGTTCTATGGCTCGATAACGTCCTCCTTCAGTGGCAGCTCTTTTGATTGAGTTCTTCAAAAATAACAACACAAGCAGAATACCGACATAAGTTTTGCCTGTCCCAGGAGGGCCTTGGAGCAATGCCACTTCTTGCGTCAAGCCTGCTTTCAATGCTTCAATCTGAGTTGCATCAAGGGTCGAAAACTGAGCAAGCAGCTCGGACGGAAAGTGTTCCGGTGTGTGAATTGGGACTGCTTCAAGTATTTTCCTCTTGTCTTCAGGAATGCTCACATCATCTCGCAAAATGCAGGAGAAATCCATGGTGTGGGAAGCCCTTAAGTATGCAGGCACGTCCACGACTTGTGCTTCTTGCTTGCGTTCATCTTCCGAGGGGCACAAGTATTTGGCAAATGGGAGGTTTTTACCCCTTGCCAAATTTTGTAGAGCGGTTAACACAGGCTCGTATGCAAAATAGCTGATATTGGACTGAACAAGCACTTGCTCTGTCGCAACGGGTCGAATTATCATGCGCAGCAAAGTCTCGCGTTCATTTCTGCCCCTCACCGACACCCCCACTTGCAACCTGGTAATAGGTGAGTTTTTTTCGTCAAACTCTTGTTTAGGCCCAGCCAACAAATCGAGATCTCGGAAATTGACTTCTCCAAAAATCATATTTTCAGGGTCGTACAAGCACACAAGTGACCCTGGTGATAAAGAGCTTGAATTCTTCCAAAAATCCTTCCGATCCTTCCTCGTACGCGATTGCAGATGCAATGGCTGGTCGCACTCAACCATGAACACAACCCCATGCGGTGATTTGACCCGAATTCCCTTCACAGCAATGTTGCGAAACACGAACATATCCACATTATCTCCTCCTCCGTCCTGTCCACCAGCGTTCTTGGGCTTGAAGCGACCTGATTTCGTGATTTGGCCACTTCTCGCTCCACCAGAGTCAATGAAAAGCCGCAAGCTCTCACAAAGAGGAGCCACAAAATCGTGGCGCAGCAACCGGAAATGTGTGTCAAGATGACGTAAAATTGGGTTGTCTGATAAATGGTGTGCTGCATTCGCGACATTTCGAGGTAAATAAGGCGGTCTTCGACAAAGAATTTCATCCGAAGTTGGAGACACTCGGATGTTCGTGATGTCATCGCAATCGTTGTTGTGGCGAGCTCCGTTGAGGCTGAGAGTGCCTGGGCCATCAATCGGAACTTCGTCTGCAGACGCGGCAGCGATCGGTGGAAATAGTGCCTGGCGATCTTTGCGATCTTTTTCACGCTGCTGCCTTCGTTTCTCTGCGTCCCAAATTCGAACTACCAACTTGACCCGGTCGCCCACGTTCCTCTCTTCACATTTGTCAGTGGGCTGTGCAGTTCGCAAACTTACAAATCTTTCAAACGATTGCTGCAGTTCGGTGATCAATGCTTGTACGGATTCTTCATGAATCGCATTAAATTTCGCGAGGATCAAGTAGGCATATTCCGCGACAGCCTCGACCACATCTACCCAGCTTTTTGGTTCCCAAACCTCCATGCGCAGCGAGTCTTGTTGGCGATCCTGATCTGAATAGGTGATATCTTCCAAACCAAACATTTTTGTGCGCTTGAGGCAAGCCCCAAGGTCACGAGTGAAATTTCCGCTGCTGTGCATGCAAGCCAATATTTCGTTGACTTGGCTTGTCAGCGTGCTATTGGCGACCGGATGGTGGGTCACGAGACGTAGCAAAGGGAGAATTACACGCTGAAACGACACTTGCGACGGGGTGGTGCCAGCAGAGATCGAAATTTTCCCAGAACAGATTTCCCTAATTCGAGTAATCCCGTTGGGACTCCCCAGATCTTGCAGTAAGGTCGGTACATCGGGAATTGATGCAGCACCAAGCACGAACGCACGCATTTGATGTTGGGTTCTGAATGGGATTCTGGCATCTCTCAAATACATCCTGAAATTTGATGTGGCTTCCATTTGACGTTTCTCCTCTGGAGTGCGATCCCTGACATCCCCACGCCATGAGGTTTGATGATCATGTTGTCGGCTACTTGGACGGTCGGGACCTTCCCGGCGCTGATGACCATCTGCAGGCGGAGCTGCTCTCCTAGGACGAGGTCCTTCCTCGTTGTCACTTTTGCGATCGATGGGGTCACGACGTTCACCAGAATTGCGATCGACAACCGCCCGCCGAATGCTGGTGGCTCGCACAGATCCTTCTGCCTTGTCGTATTCGCGAGCAATGGAGGAGGCAAAACGTGGACCAGCATCATGTTCGACTTTAAAACCAGTTCGTTCTGGTCTTGGTCGTGGTTCACCTGCATAACGCCATGGAAAACGATCTATAACTGCCCTTCGTTCTTGTCTTGTTTGGTCTGGTCTTGGTCGTTCTGGCTCTGAAATGGCGGGGGGCTCCGGGTTCGGGAGGCGTGTGCGCGACCCAATATCCACATGCGGCCGTAGCTCGTCGAACCGTCTTGGCTTTATCGCCTCTCGGGCTGGTGAACTAGAAATGGAAGACGCAAGGTGGGCTAGCGAAGGAGTTGATGCAATTGCAGGTGTACTGAGCTGTTTCCACGAGTTCAATTTGATCGTAGTCTCATCGTCACACACGAAAAATGTGTCCTTGGCAGGGAACAGAGGAAATTGCAATCCCTTTTTTTCATCATGAGCAATGGAGCCAATGTCAAAGTTGCATTCTCGACAATGTAGCTTCCAAATTTGCCACTTTTTCTCTCCACTGGCAGGAACTTTGACAAACTTGGGGAAAATCTCCTTTCCTGCGGCTTCGCTGGCCCATGTTAAGCAGACACCATCCATGAATACATCGCGGGCAAGCAACTTTGAATCAATTAGCTTGGCTTTGCAGTGACCACAGCATAAATGTGCCATGCCTCAAATCTGCGAGAATTGAGAATTGAGCAATTGCGGGTGAACAATGACGTCACTGACTGCCTGTCACTGCGAATTTTTTCTCTTTTCTTCTGTTCTTTTTTCTTTCTTTTTCTCTTGTTCTCTGCTCTCCCCTCTTCTCTCCTCTTCTTGATTCTTTCTTCTTCCTAATTCTTTTCTTCTTCCCTTCTTCCCTTCTTTTCTGCTTCCCTACTTCTTCTTTGTTATTGTGTTATTTTCGTTGTCCATGGGTGGGTGAATTTTAATGTGATCATCATTCGACGATTGACTACCTAGACACTACTCCGTAGGGTTGGGTCCCCAAAGGGAAAAAACAGCAACAACAACCGACGCACGCTTGTCCATTGGTTGTCCACTTTTTGGGTGTTTTTTTTTTCGACGCGCACAAAGGAAAGAAACTATGGACACACATTGAGCGCTGTATGAGAGGCCGGGGCCGTTTCAAGCGAGCATCCTCGCCAAGCTCACACTCGTTCTCACGCACCCGTCCCCCCCGTCCCTCTCATAACCCTTCTTGTTCTTCCTCTTCCTCTTCCTCTTCTTCTTCTTCCTCTTCATCCTCTTCCTCTTCCTCTTCATCGTCAACTTCCCCTTCGCCTGCCCAAACCTCCACTGGCCCAGTGTTTTCTGGGGTATTCCACAAACTCGATACCCCAGCTGATGGCTACATTATTGCACAAAACACGGGGTAAACAAGCAACGTTTTAGCCAGCAGTTCTATTATTATTTGCGATTGCTGTTAGATCTTCCTTCCCTCGGATTTTCCACTTCGAAAAAACCGCACTTTCCTCGCAAGCCACGATTCCCCAAGAGGGCACTGCTGTGACCTTTAGTGCTCATGGAAATCGAGCCACGGAGATCAAGAGCAAGCCCTTGTCGGTCGCAAACAACACAAACGACAATCGGGTACGATTGGCGCTGGACTTGGGGCACGCGGTCGCTCTCTCGTTTGACCAGTTGGAACCTGCAGAGAGCACGGAGATTCGCGAGTGTACTACTTTCTTAAGTGCCCACCAAGTATTTTTGCGACAAACTGATTCCGGTCGATTGCTCTTGTAGTTTTTTTTTTCTTCTTCTTCTTCTTCTTCAATACACAATCTGCTTCCTGTAGAGTCGTTGGGTTTGATTAACAAGGTGCATCTTGACACTATCAAGAAGTTTCGCGAGAAACAACGCGAATTGCAAGCCGCGGGACTGATCTCCAACACCAAAAAGGGCGATGCAAACCACTCCATCGCGGTTGTGAGCGGGTTTTCCTCCGCAATGACATACTTGGAGGCGCAAAAACTGGAGGAC
>Ga0215284_10019_pt1 | contig 9619 bp, 13 predicted proteins | sample ZER3_1Amoeba_K21_FD_182620 | JGI IMG/M metagenome (GOLD analysis project Ga0215284, IMG submission 182620) | Enriched cells of freshwater protists from Biology Centre CAS, Ceske Budejovice, Czech Republic - ZER3_1Amoeba_K21 | ecosystem: Environmental > Aquatic > Freshwater > Unclassified ... | reverse complement strand
TTTTTTTTTTTTTTTTTTTTTTTTTTTTGGTTTTTTTTTTTTGGTTTTTTTTTTTTTTTTTTGGTTTTTTTTTTTAAAAAAAAAAAAAAAACGTTCACACTTGAGCCAAACGCATAGTGACACAAGATGGATCTCACCCAACTTCTCAACAACGCCACATCTCTAACTGGTTTGTTCATTTTCAATTTATTTGTTTTGCGTTTTTTCTTTATTTTATTTGATTATTTTTTTCTTTTGCTGTTATTGTTTATTTTTTTGTGTTATTTTTTCTTGTTGAATGATTTTTTTTTGTGCTGTTTGTATGTTTGTTTTTGGGATTGTTTTTTTCAATTCATGAACATTTAGATGCCAAACTTCGCGAAACCGCTCTTGCGCAATTGAATCAGTTAGAGGAACACAATTTGGTCACGCCAAACTCATACTAGCCATCATCAGCCCTAGGTCCCATATTTGGCAGCCCTGTGCGCTGACTTTGGCAATGACCAAAAACCTGTCGCTCTGCGCCAACTCACAGGCATTTTACTCAAAAATGCAGTTGCTGGAAGGGTTCGTGCGCTTTTGCAAAATTTGTTTTGATGACTTTTAGAGTGAGGCCGAGAAGGAAAGGCTGGCTCAAAGATGGATGATGCTGCCCGAGAATGCCCGTGGCCACATCAAGCAAACGGTCGATATTCTGGACTTGAAAAAGTGCACTCAGGTTACGTAGGCAGCAAATCTTCTCGCATCCCCTGAGCGCATAGTTCGCGGAACAGCGGCACAATTGGTTTCAAAAATCGCGGCCGTTGAGATTCCTCACAAACAATGGCTGGAAGTCGTTGACATGTTGGTTGGAAACATTACGGGCAGAGCTCCCGATGATATCAAGCAAAGTTCCTTGGAGGCTCTTGGGTTCATCTGCGAAGAGGTGTCGAGTTGGATGCGACCTGTATGATCCGACTGTAGGCCCCTGGTCCTTTGCAAGCTAAATCTGTCCCTATTTTGATCGCGATCGCAACTGGAATGAAGTAAGTCCAAATGACAAGACGAATTGACGAGTGCTTTTTAGTGAACAAACGAATCACAGTATTAAGTTGGCTGCGACCGTTTGTCTTCTGAACTCGCTCGAGTTTGTTCGAGCAAATTTTGCTAAGAAGGTTTTTTTTTTTGGGAAGTTGCTTCGGACACGAATCCCATTCTAGGAAGATCGAGATACAATAATGCAAATGGTGTTTTCCGCGTCCCAATTCAAACCTGACGAGCAAGTGCGTGTGAAAGGGCTTGAGTGCCTTGTCGAGATAGTAGCTTCGTATTATGAGTTTCTCCCGGAGTACATCGAAGCAGCTTTCAAGGTGACCCAGCATGAAAAGACAAACCTATTTTCTTGTAGCTTACGACTTTTTCAATTGAAAATGAGACGGAGGACGTTGTGCTACAAGCTATTGAGGTTCTTGGTTTCCGTTTGGCAGTGGGAACATTTCTTAGTTCTGGTCTACAATCTGCGAAGAAGAATCCGAAATTCAGGAAGAAGCTCTTTTGGTAAGACACGAAAATTTCTACTCTGATTGTCCGTAGGCTGCTGAGCAACACAAGCCGCCCCCTCGAAAATGCCACAATTTTATGAGAAGCGCTCTTCCACATCTGATGCCGTTGATGTTGATGTGCCTCGCAAAGCAGGTTTGTTGCCTGCCCAGTTTCCTCTGCATTGTGGTTAGAATGAGGATCCCAATGATGACTCTGTAAGCCGGGCCACTGCCGCTGGAAACTGCCTTAAACTCATCGCGATTTGTACGAAGGACTCTGTGGTTGAATATGTTCTCCCATTTGTACACCAAAACATCCAAAATCCAAACTGGCATTTTCGAGAAGCCGCTATTTTGGCTTTTGGTCCGACCTATTTTTGGAGTAGGAGATGAATTTACCTTGTAGGCTTGATTTTGGAAGGTCCGTCAGAACAGAAACTCATCCCAGTCGTCAACCAAGCGTTTGCTTTCATTCTTCGCCAGATGCAGGTTCGAGTTTGTGATGAACCAACCACAAGCACTCATAGGATCCGGCTCCCCAAGTCAAAGACACCGCTGCTTGGACGATTGGTCGTGTTTGCGAGGTCCTTCCGGACACCTTAGACGACGCGAAGCTTGGGGGGTTGATGAACCAGTTAGTGATCAGTTTGTGCGATGCCCCCCGAGTCGCATCTCACGCATGTTGGGCGATTTTCAACGTGGCCAATGCTATGGACCCAGAAAAAGAAACTTCTCCTCTCTCTAAATACTTCAAGGGCTTGATTGACGCCTTATTCGCCACAACAGATAGAAAGTTCTGTTACATCAATATCCAAGTCGTTGATGAATTTGTTTAGGGACGTCGATCAAGGCAATCTCTTAACCTCTGCCTACGAAGCCATTCACACCCTCATCGTTACTGCCACTCAGGACATGTAAGCGCATTCTTCGTGCCTTCGTTTAATGTGGATGTAGGAATCCTTTACTTGGGCTCTTGATTCCCACCCTCATCGCCAAACTCAAGGGAACATTAATGAAGGAAGGCCTGTCCTTGGATGAACGCGAAAAACTGAGCGAGGTTTTAAAAAAAACAAAAATTCTTATCATCTGGTTATAGACTCAGGGCTTCCTGTGCAATGCCTTGATGGTAGAGAGAGATCAAAGGAATCGATGATACAGCATTCATAGGCGGCTATCTCGAAGCTTGATGAACCAGTTATTTCACCACACTATGATGTGTTGATGGAAATGTTTTTGCGGGTTTTGGCCACCAAGGCAACGACTGTTCATGAAGAGGTGCGTTTCTCGCTCTTGGCGCTTTCATATGCCCTCAGGCGCTGATGGCAATCGGAAGTGTTGCTGGAAAGTGTGGGCCCAAATTTGCCAAATATGTTCCTTCTTTCAAACCTTTTTTGATTCGCGGTCTTCATAACACTGCGGAATACCACGTGTGCATTGTGAGTGTGGGTGTGGTGAGTGAAATCTGTGCTGCTTTGCAAAAAGATTCTGCTCCCTATTGCGATGAAATCATGCAAGCTTTGTTACAGAATTTACAGGTGCGATCTTTGTTGTTATTCTCACAATGTACAATGTGCTTAGAATCCTCACATGGAACGGTCAGTGAAACCCCATATTATCTCGTGCTTGGCTGATATAGCCATTAACGTGGAGGGCCACTTCGAACGCTATCTGCCCTACGTGATGATGATGCTCGTGCAAGCGAGTACTCTTAAGTTTGACAATCCAGATGAGGACAGCTTGCTATATTTAATTTCCCTCCAAGAAGCTATCTTGGAGGCTTACACTGGTATCCTGCAAGGTCTGGCTGCCGATAACAAGGTTTGCGTCTCAAAAGGTTTTTTTCTCATGCGCCCTTAGGTGAACTTGTTCTTGCAGTCAGTGGACCCTGTAGTTGCTTTTCTGGACACGATCGCAGCGAATGCGAGCAAGAATCCAGAGGACTATGATGGAGCAGTGAAGGGTGGTGTGGGTGTTGCGGGCGATTTAGCTTCGCGGTTGGGCAGCAAAGTTAAACCTCATTTGCAACGCCCAGCGGTCTGTTGTGCGAATTTTGGTCTCATGACTTTATATGGTGTGTAGGTGCATACATTGTTGACATTGGGGCTGCGAAGCTCGAATGAGGAGACGCAACGAGCGGCAGCATGGACAAAGGAGGTCGAATTGGGGAGAAAAAAGAGAGAAATGGACAAAGTGCTAAATATTTCTTTTTTAGCAACTGGCTAAATTGTGAGCCTCCAAGACAGCATCGCCAGAATAGAGAAGTCAGTCCACGTTTCCTTCGACGTAGTACGTAGCTCCTCACATCCTTCGCGCTTGCAGGGCTGTGAGAGTATTGTATTATCATGACATTCTAGAGGGCACCAAAGCACGTGCTTTCGGACTGCAGCAAAATAAAGATTTGCTTGGGTTGTTTCAAGGCAATTTTGGGTTCACGAAAAATGCCATCATATCTATTATTATTATTTGATCTGCTTGTGTAAGGTGATAGTATTTATTAGTTTAGTTGCGCACCGGGGAATGCAAACGGACACCAAGAGATTTACGAGAACAAAAAAAAAAGGGAAGAGAAAAACGGAAAAAAGAATCCACTCAGACGCAAGTTCATTCAGCGGGTGCCTCCTCAGAAGCAGCCTCGGCAGCATATTCGGCAGCAGGCTCCTCGGCGATGGGCTCTTGGGCGGGCTCCTCGTAAGCAGCCGCTTCGCTGGGCTCGGCGCTCTTCTTCAGAGCGACGCTCGCCCGATTCAAACCCAATTCGCCCCAACATTTCTTACAGTACACTTCGATTTCCTCGCCAATGCGCTTAGCCTCGGCTCCGGAAGGAGACACCTTCTTAGAACTAAAGAAGGAAGGAAATAAATAGAATTCAAGATGGGCAGTTTTACCAGTGGCGGCACTTCAAACAGTCACTATGGAACAATTTCTTCTCGTAGGAGATCGCTTCAGCAGCATAAACAGTCGTTTGGCAGGTGTAGCACTTCTGTCCACCACCACCAAACTTGCTGGGGGCTGCGTTTGTGGTGCTGGGTTTGTACTCCTTGACAGTGTTGGTTTGCTTCTGCTTGTATCCTCCATCTTTGAAACACTTCACGCACAAAAGGAGGTTTTCAAAGACGGCGGCACCACTGGCGGATTGAATGATCTTAGTGCAAGAGTCGCACTTGAAGCATTCAGCGTGGTAAGCAGCTTTCTCGAAGGACACGGTTTCTGCCGCGTACACGGTCTTGTCGCACTTCACGCACTTGTTTCCACCCCCACCGAATTTGGAAGGAGCGGCAGAGCTTCCAGGCTGGGCGGGAGTCTTGGAAGCAGTGGCAACTTGCTTTTGTCGGTAGCCTCCGTCAGCAAAGCACTTGGAGCAGAAGAGCTTCTCCTCGAACATTGCTGCTCCACTTGGGGAGATTTTCTTCACGCAGTTGGAGCACTTGAAGCACTCAGCATGATAAGGCTTCTTCTCGTACGAGACGGTTTCAGCTGCATAGACAGTCTTGTCGCAAACAGTGCATTTCTGTCCACCACCACCAAATTTGCTGGGGCCTGCAGAACCGGCGTCGCCCGAGGGGGTCCAAACGACGTTCTTTTGCTTTTGGCTGAAGCCTCCTTTTTGGAAGCAGTGCCTGAAAGAAATTTCACGACAAAGAAACAACAACGCACATACTTGCAGTACAACACGCCATCGTAGTTGGCTGCTCCGGCAGGTCCGTCCATCTTCTTCTTGCATTCAGAGCATTGAAAGCACTAAAATTCGATGTTTTTCGAATTCATGCAATTTCACGCTGAACCTCGATGTGATAGGCCTTCTTCTCGTATTGGATGGTTTCGGCCGGGAAAGCTGTCTTTTGGCAGACCACGCAAGCGCTTCCGCCGCCACCGTACCCGCTCATCTAAAGGACGGCACTGATTGCCATCACCAAAACCCCAAAAAACACAAAAACCAAAAAAAAACCATAGACCCCAATAAAAACACACATGCGCCGTGATTTGTGCCTAAACCCAGATAATTTCACGGGACCCCCCAACAAAGTAAATTGTTTTTTTTTATTTTCAACTTCATCACTCCTTTGAATGGTGGCGACCGTAGTATGCAAAAATTTAGCGCGAGTATCTTTGAGAAAATTGTCAGTTGATCGTGAGGTATTTGCGATCCTTTTTCATGATTTTTTGTCATTCTATGATCTTTTATCCTCCAACCCCTCAATGAAAGCCCTCGAAGTCTTTGACTGGAGCAACACTCGACCATTTTTATCCCTTCCAGTGTGCTCGATTAGTTCTATTCAACATCCAAAAAATGACGATACAGCAGTAGTTATGACAGTGTGGGAAACCGAGCTTTCCGTAAAATTTCCTTCTCATGCTTTGGCGTTGGTTTGGCATTATGAACTTGATTTTCGAGTCTCTGTTGAGCACCCCTTCGGTCCCGCTGTTCTCGGCAATCTAATTCGTTGCGTGTAGGAAGTTTTGCAGCTCCGAGGTGCTTAGATGACAACCTTGATTGTTATCATTGTGGCCAAGAGTACTTCGCTGCACTGGCTGATGCGTTGGAGGCTGCCACGACGAGCATTATGATCACTGGTTGGTGGTTCTCTCCACAAATCTACCTAAAACGAGATACCTTCCCCCTGCCACAACAATACCGCCTGGATAATCTCCTCCAAGCTAAAGCCCAAGCGGGAGTTAAAGTGTACATTATGGTATTTCGAGAGAACGAGCTTGCACTTAACCTGGGCTCAAGGGCGACAAAGATTTACATGGTCATATTCCACTTATTGTCTTGCAAAAAATGATGGTAGGAAAGTCTAGATCGAAACATTTCAATGTTGTTGCATGGTCCACCAACATGGGCAAAAGTTTGGTACTCGCATCACCAAAAAACTGTGGTGATTGACCAACATGTTGCCTTCATTGGGGGAATCGACCTTGCTTTTGGTCGCTATGACACAATCCACCACCCTCTCAGTGACACCAATCCTCCATACACTTTCATTGGCGCTGACTACTATAATCAGTGCCACCTCCTTGTCTCGCCGGCTGCGATGGCAAAGCCTTTTCTTGAGGTGATGGATAGAGACAGGTTAGGCATCGTTGTGAATTTTGGAAATGTTTCAGACCCCTGCGAGAGACGGTTCCCCGCGAACCCTGGAATGACCTTCAAGCAAAGGTTGTTGGTGGTGCGGCTCGCGATATCGCCATGAATTTCGTGCAAAGATGGGTCTCTCACCATGTTACAACGGGAACCTCTTACGATCCTTCAATCAGTATTTCTCTGGTCCCTATCCCAATTCCGCACATTCGACCTGAGGAAAAACGTGCTGTTTCTACTGAAATTGAAGATGAAGTGAATGTATTGCGGTTTGGTGACCAAATCCGGCTCTGGGCTTGGTCTCCTGCTTGTCCTGCAGGTTTGTTTTTTTCTAAGAGTGCTGGAAAGTTTTGTTAGGTGTGGCAGGAGGCTATGTGGGCATTGACAAAAAGCACCACTTGTGTGGATTGGGCCCAGGCTCGATCGACAGATTTGCTCCTTCTTCTTTCCGGGTGATGTCAGGCGAAGACTCGACATGCACAAAGGTTGCCACCGTTTTTCCGTCTCGCTATCTGTTCTAGGTTGGCTGTCTCGAACAAACTGATCACCCTGAGGTGCGAGTGTGTCCAAAGCACGCATCCTCGTGCTATGCGCTGTCATGCTCAGAGCCCCGCCTTCGCAATCCGGAGAGTGACTATTGCGAGGAACATCACTTCTCCGCCGCAGAGAGGTCCCAGCCACCACCGGTGCGGTACGGGGACAAGCTGGCGTTGGTCAGTGAAAACCAAACCGTGTGGAACAATGACGTGAGGACATGGTTTCAAGGCTATCTCAAATTTGACAGACGGGGTTTGAGATGAAATTACTGTCCCTTTCTTTGTTTTCCTTGAGTGCACAACGTGTGTTCGCAATAACTACGCATGATCGAGCATATCGGATATGATAGGAATTGAAGGCGAAATGCATGTCGCATTCCAACCCAACCCCCACTTGCCCGGAAAGGCTTCCAAACCTATTAATGTCTATGATTCTGGAGTAAGTCTCAAAGTAGTGACCTCCCACCGATCTTCTGTGGACCTAGACAATATGATCACTTTGTATCCCAAACACAAAACTCAAGGGTTTCTTGGATGTTCTGGAGGCAGCCCCATCACGTTCACCCTCCATCATGCAGGTTCGCATTCTAGCCATCGCGTGTTTGCACCTATCATAGCTCCTACCGAGGCTCAGCAAAAAGAGTTAGACGAACTCAACACGCGGATTCAGAACCTCCAGATAAAGGCTCGAGTGCTCAAAGTTCGTCTTCTGCAAGTGCTCGTTCTGGAACGATGTTTCTTAGGAGGCTGTGGCAAAGTATGGAGAGGGCTCAACCCGAGATAATATTGCGAAAACTCTGGAGGAAACTGAGGTGCATCGTGGACTGCAATCAATTCATAGCATAAATTGATTAGAAAGCACTGCGAGCTTGTGTGGAAGAACGCCGCTGTCCAAGTTGGCGAACTTCAGCGAATTTAGAAAGTCTTGGCATAAACTTTGACACAAGTGGATTTGATGTGTATAGGCACGCTTGAACGCTCCACGCTTACCACTCCAACCAAGCATAGCCTTCGCCGCAATAGCAGCGGTGGTGCGAGTGGTAGCACGACCCCAATATCCAGCAGTTTTATTAATAGAAAAGGCAGTAGTGGCAATGGCAGTAGCAGTTCTAGTAGTTCCAGTAGTTCTAGTAGCAGTAGCAGCAGTAGTGGCAGTGGTAATCGTGACGGTGGTGCCAGTCAGAGCAATAGTCGCCGCAACAGTTGCAGTCGTAACAGTGGCAGTGGTCGTGGCAGTCGCAGCGGCAGTGAAAGTGAGAATGCTTTGGGCATACCCCATCCGACTTCTGACCTTGATTCATTTTCCTCCACCCATGGGGACTTCTTGTCGGCTCCTATGGGTGATTTTTTGCCCTATTCTACTCTTCTAATCATGATTGCTGTTAGAGAATGTGCGAGTCCACGTCCCATCGCCAAAGTCCCAGCTTGCCCAGCCCAAGGTTGTTGTTCCCATGTCTCTAATAACTGTGTCTAGATTTCGAGAACATGCCAGGTTGTACAACTGCGACTGCTTGGATTTGGACTCACTCGCAGGTTTTACGCTCCTTGACGAACACTTGGAGTGGGGGAACATTTCGAGAGTGTTCGATTCTCACAGGTCCCAGCTTCATGTTGTGATGATAAGGTCGATAGGGTACTTGCACGCGATTACCAACGCCAAGCGATTTATCTACATCGAACAACAATTTTTTGTGTCTTCCCTCGGTCTCTTTCTTGCGTATTTCCACCCGCACAATGCCCGTTTGTAGATGATCCCAGCCATCCAGTTAGGAACCTCGTCGCAAAGGTGATACTTTGTCTGGTGATTATGAAACGCAAGCAGGCACTCTTTGAGCGAATATCTCAAGCTATTTTGGATCACGAAGTAAGAAGTCAAAGGAAGTTGAGTGTAAATTGGTGCAGCCCTTCTATGTTGTCATTATGCTTCCGGTTGCTCCTGAAGGCAACATCAATGACCGGTCCGATTTTAATGCCAGTTTTGCACAATGCAATTTAGGAGCGTGCGGCTAATTATGCACTACCAGCGATGCTCAATCGACCACGGTAAATTCGATTTCTCACCCCTCTGTATCGACAACACAGGAAAGTTCTCTCTGATGAAACAGCTTGAAGCTCGGTCTCTCTCTCTCTCTCTCTCTCTCTCTCTCTCTCTCTCTTTCTTCTTTCTCTCTCTCTTTCTCTCTTTTTTCTTTCTTTCTTTTTCCTCTCTCCTCCCTCTCCTCTCCTCTTCTTTTGTTTCCTGTTGTTTTCTTTCTTTCTCTTTGTCTCGTCTCACTCTATTGAATGTTTGCAGAGGAAAGAAGAGAGCACATGACTAGATTCAAGGATGCCGACATTCGCAACTACATCAATTTTTTTGGTCAGTGAACCGATTGGTAGTCTTCATGATCGCCCGCAGCACTTCGCACCTTCGATCCTGTCACGCTTGACGGTTAGTTCATAACATACCATTTGCAACTTGAATAAACAATCTTAGCAAAAGGCCGCCCACGGTTGTGATATAC
>Ga0215284_10025_pt1 | contig 9853 bp, 11 predicted proteins | sample ZER3_1Amoeba_K21_FD_182620 | JGI IMG/M metagenome (GOLD analysis project Ga0215284, IMG submission 182620) | Enriched cells of freshwater protists from Biology Centre CAS, Ceske Budejovice, Czech Republic - ZER3_1Amoeba_K21 | ecosystem: Environmental > Aquatic > Freshwater > Unclassified ... | reverse complement strand
TGGTTGGGGCTGTAATCGACGAAGCTCTCCAGGCCCCTTTTTGAAAGCCGCTTTGTTGCGCACACTCTTCGCGAGGTTGGCTTACGACGTGTGGGACGATTACATATCGAAGGAATCGCCGCCATGAGCCGTTGGTATCCGACCATGTCTGAAATGGAGTGGAAGGAGACTCAATGGCGGGGGAAACTGGGGAACTGGGAACTTTCAGGGCTCAGGTGGTCCGGAGATCCGAGGGACTTCAGCCTCCTAGAACAAATCGTGATTCAAAGGAAGAAAAACCAAATGCACAAAGAGCAGAGTGCGTGAGTGAGTAGGAGAAAGCTGTGGAGAAAGCGATGGCAAACGCAATGCGAAAATTCTACGTTGACGACGTGAAGAAGTCCAGAGGTCGCACTGACACGGTCACATCTTCCTACATGGTCTCAGCGTTTGGTGTTAGTTAGGTCTCCCCTCTCCTCGCACCCGTTAGCTGATGATCACATTAAACTTCACTGCACTTCACTTTTTGCAGGCAGGCGAAATGCCACCACGCAGTCATGTGCCCCTTGGCAGCTGGCCAAGCGAAGCTGATCTCCTGGACAGGAGGCTGCCCCTCTCTTCCCATAACACCCTATCATTCATCTAATGTGTTGTGTGAGTGTTGTGTGAGTGCGGCCGTGTTCTTCCCCTCGCACGATGACGTGCGTCCCCCACCCCCAACATAATAAATTCGTCGTCGTCGCGAAATCTTTTTTTTGTTTTCTGGATGGAAAGTTTGAGGCTGACAAACCAGGACGCTTCCCAACTCCAAGTTGACATGCTTAAGGCAGCCAGAGCAGGCCATGAGGACATTGTGGCTCGCCTGTTGGCCTTGAACCCCTCGCTGGTGCTCGTGACGAGATGACGGCACTGCACTCGGCCGCTTGCGGAGGCCACGAAGCGATAGTGGGACAGCTGCTGAGTCACAGTCCTGGCTTGATCGATTTGAAGACTGCGTACGGCAAGACTGCGTTGCACATCGCAGCCCTTCAAGGTCGCATCACTGTCGTGACTGAGCTACTTGCTTTCAGTCCTCGGTCAAGCGATGTGAGAGCCGATGGTGATCGAACAGTCCTCCACCTCGCAGCTGAATATGGACGTGACGAGATCGTGGCGCGACTGCTTGCACACCATCCTGCCCTGATCGATGCGGTTATTCCCTCTGACAACATGACGACACTGCACTCGGCCGCTTGCGAAGGCCACAAGTCGACTGCGGCGCAGCTGCTGGACCACAGTCCTGGCTTGATCGACTTGAAGACTACGCACGACCAGACTGCGTTGCACATCGCAGCCTCAAGAGGCCACGCCAAAGTCGTTGCTGAGCTGCTGGCTCGACGTCCCTCCTCTCTGGCTTGGGAGGATTGTGATGGCAGAACCCCTCTGTTTTGTGCAGCCAGCGCAGGCCACCAAGAGGTCATGGAGTTGTTTCCTTTGACCACTGATCAGGTTTTTCGTCTCGCCATTGATCTTTGTTTTTTCAACTGTTCCTTTTCTCCACTCTTTTCCCTCCCTCTCTCTCTTTCTCTTTTCTTTCTTCCCTCTTTCTCTTCCTTTCTGTTTTGAGAATATGAACACTTTTTTTTTCTTTCTTTAGGTGCATCGCCGCGACAGCGATGGCAACACTCTGCTGCATTTGGTGATTGGGGGTGAAGGGCCCCTCAAGCAGGCTTTTATTCAAAGAATCTGGGAGATCGATCCTGACGCACTCTTCGTGGCCACTGCGGGTGGATATACGCCCTTTGACTGTGCAATTTTTTCCGTCAGTGAATGGGCCATCGAGTACTTCCAATGGAAACTTTCGAGCTGGTCGAGGAAGCACTTGTGCAAGTGACGAAAAGACATTCACACACCATCAAACAATTCAAAGCGCTGCAGCGACGAGAACAGAGATTTCGAGAAGTGGTGCAGGAAGAGTGTGAGCGACCTGTTGATGTCGTTGCCACGAGATTGTGTGCGCCTCATCTCCGATTACATCTCGGACAGTATTCTCGACACCCCTGCATACTACCGACACATCCGTGGCCGCTAACCTCCTTACCTCCTCGTTACACCGAGAAAAAGAGAACCCTCCAACTATGGCCGAAAGAACATTTTAAAAAAAAAACATTTAGACAATTTGCTCTGAGGGCTTTGAGACATGAAACGCAAAACAGTGCCACCGACATCGCGTCGCCCAGAATACAGCTATCCACGGCAACGTCAATTTGAGCCCATGATAACTCGAGTAAGATATTAAAACGAGGAATGTCTTGTTCAACAATAATTGTGATTGGGCAGGCGCGCACCAGCTGAGCTTGAAGTTCCTCCTGTTGTTGAGGGTCATCGAGATCCAAACGATTTCCATCAATGAATCGAATCAATGCCACAACCACACGAGGAATTCCTCCAGTCAGAACGAGAGTCGAATCGAGGTTTTCGTTTCGTAATACACGTTCCGAGTTGTTTCTCTGTGAACATGGCTTGAATTGATTCCATGCGGAGGCAAGGGAGGGAGATCGTCCGAGATTTCACTGGAGAGCACTCTGTCCCCTTGCCAACCAGATAAAGCAAACATGATCTCCCGCTCAAGATGCAGAAATGCAATTTGATTCGCAGCTGCTCAGCAATCCACCAAACACGATCAATCATGGTGCATGCCACAGGCAAATTTCCCTCAAAAGCTCCCATTTCATCAAAATGGAATAGAAAATGTGTTCCTGGTGCCTCGCCATGCATGTATCCAAGGATGTCCGCGATCGTGGTGCGCTCTTTGTGTGGCCGCCGCTGTCCAGAAGCTTCAAGCACAAGGTTGATTTCGTGGCAAATTATTGCGTCGTAATCACCATCCGTCACTTTGCCTTCACTTACTTTGTCCCAAAATGGGGGATCATCCTCGCATCGAATCTGACATGTAAGTAAACTGCAGACATCAGAATCTTCAGCTGTTCAGGAGGTAGTTTGCCCTCAAGCTCGGGGTTGTTTTTTAGAATCCGTCGAAATTTCCACGCCAAACTGGTCTTTCCAGCTCCCAGCATTGATCCATCATGATGATAGGAACCGTTCTCGTTCCTACGGGGGATAACAGCGAGTCAGCCAATTCCCAGGCTGAGTTCTCTCGCTCAAAAAGAGGTTCATCGGTGAGGAGGTCAGGAGGTGGAATCTCGCGAAAAGGACCTATTTGCCAAGCTGAGAAGCTAGGCATGTTGAAAAAAGACCTTTTGTGACATAGACCTCCCAGTCGCCCGACGTGATATCGCGCTTCACCGCACTCGCGAGGATTTCTTCAGGGTTGTTCAGCGGCTCCGCAGCGGCATTTTGGGACCGCACAACTAATTGGGAAGCAGGTCCATCCAACTTGAATATTGCGTTGATGGCGTTGCGAAGGTCGATGACATCGGTGTCATTCTTCAGCTCGACAGCATTCACTTCCCCATTGTTCAACGTGACAATGATTCTAATTAGATCGCCTAACAAGGGTTTTTTTTTTTTTAACCACAATTTGCCTCCAAACACCGACCTGTTGCCTTCTCAACTTTTGCTTCTTTGGACATCTAATCATTGGAGAGTTGATTAACTGGGGTGCATCGGGCTCGAAGAGGAAAATTTAAGTTCAATCATTAACTTAACTAAGTCGACTTCCGCTCTTTCACTGCTCTTCTTTTCTCTCTCTCTCTCTCTCTCTCTCTCTCTCTCTCTCGCACAACACCAAACACACACGCACGCATGAATTGCATCGAGTATCGAATTGCTTGTTTTGTGTACTAAACTCAGCCAAAATCGGCCTCCAGAGTGAAAGAGAAGAGGAGAACGAATTTGAAAACAAAAAACAAAACCACAAAAAAAAATTCTATGCGTCCCATTGTGAACGTAATAAGGGAACGCGAAAACATGTTCGTTTCCTTGCTTCAAAAGAAAAATGAAGAGGAAAAGGGGAAAGAAGCTCACATAAAGTGTTCTCCCTTTTTAGGCGTCTTGGGTTTGGAAGATGGCAGACACACTGCTAACAAAGGCATCACCCAGCGCTTTCGAAGGGCAATGCACAGTGACACGGAACACGGGCATGTTGGACTTAGTCTCAATACGGACAGTCAACGTCTGCCCATTCACCGTCCCACTCGCCCACACGTTGGCCGGGTTCTTGTCCACACCATCGATCAAATGCAGGTGCAAGGGTCCCGTCAAAGTGGTCTTGAACTCGGCCACTGACAAAGGCTTGGGGAGCCTCCTTGTTGCCCACACTTCGTTGCCGCTCGTCTGTTGCCATGAGCTGATGAAGGCAGCTGGCTCGAGTGTTTGCGGGGTGACGAAATTGCTGAGTGTCAAAGGCATAGTCAGCACCACGGAGCGTGGCTTTTTGTCCCACACGAAGTTCACTTTGATCTTCATGAGGTCCTTCCAAGGTCCAGTGTTCTGCCAGAGGAAGAAGTGTCTCAACTGCTGCGCGGGCTTCACATCGAACGCGCCATTCGCGTCCACTTCTTTGGTATCGGGTCGCACTTGGATCTTGAACGCGTCTTGTTGCGGCAACTGCACACTCACTTTCTGGATGGGCAGCTGACTTCGGTTGCCGTAGTAGAGGATGATTTTGGCTTGGTTGGTGGAATGGTCAATCATCGCTTGCAACAAGATTTGGAGCAAAGGTGTCTCGTAGAGAGTGCCTTTATCTTTGGTGAGCAAGTCGGTCACTAACTTCTGGTCTTGAGGGGGAAACGGGTCTTGTTCCTCATCGCTCTCTTCACTTTCCTCGCTCTCCTCTTCGCTCTCGTGGTTGCTCATGCTCTGTTTCGGAGGAGCCTTCGCGGGCCGTTTCTTCTCCGCCGTGGTCTCTTCGTCAGAGTCGCTCTCACCTTCCTCTTTCTTCTTCTCCGCCGAGACCCACACGTCGCGATCGGTCGCGTGCTTGCCCAGCTTGCGGAGCCGCTTCAGCAGCAAGCTCTCGCGCTCGGGAAAGTTCGGCATCACGTCAAAGACTTGGTTCATCAAGTCCGATTGCTTGCTTTGGCTCAGAGCGTAGTACTCGCTCGCTCGCTGCTGGATCTCGCAGTCCACGTTATTCAAATGAGCGCGGAACACTGAGTTGACGGGTTCTTCGAGCTCAGGGTAAGTATTGGCCATCTTGATGTAGGCTGTCAAGATCAAGGCCTTGGTCTCCCGCTCTCCCGTGGCAAATTTCGCCCGCAGCACATCAAACAGCTTGGGTCCAGTAACATTTTTGTCCTTGATCTGGTGGCCAAATTCACCAAGGATGTAGGCAGCAACTTTGATTCCGTTGTCGTGCACAGTTGGTGAGTTCAGAAATCTGAAGCAAGTGCTCGCAGCATAGTCTTGCAAATCTTCGTTGTTTGTCACGATTTGACAAACGCGGTACCAGATGTCGTCCGACACGACATCCCCCGCCACTAAGATTAATTGTAATATTACATCTACATACCACCGCAAATCCACCGCGAATTTCTCGGCCAAAATTGCGATCTTCAATACCAGCTCTTCTCGCAGGTCGTACGAGCAAGTCTGCATGTACTTCAACAGTTGTGACACGATTTCCTTCGCGTTGGATTTGTCGCACATCGCATAAAGTAAATCCAAAGCCCGCTTGCGGATGGAGCTATCAGGGTCTTGCAGGGATTTCTGGATCGTAGCCTGGTGGCGTTTGATGGTGGAAAGCGTCCCAGGAATGCGAGCCAAGCGGGCCATTGTCTCCAGCCCCAAATAGCGAAAATTCGGCTGCACGATCGACACGAAGCGGCCGAGCTGGCCAATCGCTTGCGAATGAAGCTCCGTTTTGCCATGCACACAATGGTGGATGATCAAATTGATACCTTCAAACAAGATCGAATGATCAGCGTTGTTTTTGTTCACATTGGGTCCCGCGACAGTTTTGGTCAAGATTTCTCCCAAAACATCGTTCAACCTCTTTTGTAAGCTAGGTTCGAGAGGAGGGAAGTACTGCAGCATGCGCAGCAATTTAACTTGCAGCCATGGGCAGATCGTATGGTAGTAGCGATAAAGACTCTTCTTGTCAGGCCTCAACACCAATTGCTCGAGGAGGTCCACTGCCTTTGCAGGTGCAGCCTCGAATCCTCGGGTGTCGTAAGAAACCAAGCCCAGCACAAGAGCCATCACTGAGAGTACCACACCAAGGTTGTGGTCATCCAAGAGACTCACAACTTTGGAGGCAAAATTGTCTTGTGGGATCACTTCAGGGTACTTGCGAAACAAACGAAGCAAACATAAAGCAGCCTTCTTCTTCACAAAACTTCTTGATTTGCCGTTCAACAAAATCTGCTGCACATCATTGGACAAACTCTCGGCAAATTCTTGGCCCCCCACATTTGCAATACATGAGAGGGCAAGACATTGGTGGATCTCGTTGTTGGGAGTAAGATCCCTCTTGATGGATTGGATGATCAAACGAAGCAGCTCGTGGGTTTCATCGAGCAACAGAGAGCACGCCATGTAACCGCAAGTCTTTTCTGAAAACTTCGTACTAGCGACAAGCTTTACAGCCTCCATGTGGCCAATGTCAACTTCGAATCCCAACATGTGAATATAGAGCAACTTCCAAACATATTTCTTGTAGTTGTACCCATCCAAGCCCTTGGATGTGAACTTGGAACGAATATGGGCCAACTCCTTGTTTACTCGCAAGTTTTCTTGCTCCTTTGTGGTACAATTACGAATATCGGTGACGAAATGCTGCAATCCCCGCATTGCTTGCGCCATCTTGGCGAGACCGACTCTGCTCGCCTAAAAACGACTGAAAAAAGCCAAAAAGGAAAAATAAAAATAAATAGCTGCGAGTGAATCAAGCCGTATGTGACATGTGGTCTGCAAAAAGTCACAAATAATTGGACAAGAGTTCTTGGGAGGGTTTGTGAGAGCCATTTTTTTCGAACATACTAGGAAAGTAGTGCAAGGACCCCATTCCCCATTGTGTCTAATTGGTAGTCATAGGTTGGGTGCGCCTCAATGAAGAAAAAGAAGCCTCGTTTGCCCGTCGGAGCGGAGTATCCTGTGCTGAAAGAGGGCCCGCTCTCAAAAGTTGGTGGAATGCACAGAATGTGGAGACAGCGATACTGTGTGATCCGTGGAGGGTTTTTGGAGTACTACGTGGACAAGGCAGCATGGACGGAGCGCAGAGACCCCAAGGGCTCGGTGCCTTTGTTTTTTGGAAAGCTAGAATCGTTGACCGAAAATATCTCTGGCCGCCAATTTGCATTTTCGATTCGTCTCGCAGAACGTGCATATATGTTTGTGTGTGCCAATCAGCAAGATGAAAACTCCTGGTGTGATGCCATTTCGGCAGAGATCACTCGGATACAACAAGAAAATCTCGAGTACGCACTCGGAGAGGAACCTCTTGTTGTCGAGATCACCCCCCAGAACTCTTCTGCGGACGACGATGACCGATTCACCACTTGGCTCGCAACGCATGTCCAAACTAAGAAAGAAGCGACGAGTTTGCTTCGCGGCTTGGTGAAGCAGCTCCACAAAATGTCCAATTCGGATCTCGTCCAACGGTGCAGTTGTTCTTGCGCCTGTTGTAGTACCGAGAAGAGTGCCAAAATCCCCGAGGATTTCAATTATGGACAATTGACAGATGAGCTCTTGAAGTTGATCGATCCGAAAAATCAGCCGAAAATCATCGAACGTGGCAAGGGAATGACGCACTCCACATCCTCCGCGGAGGTGTTCACAGAGGAAGGGTGGCTTGCAAAGAAGAAGAAAGTGTTGCAAGAGGGCAAGTTTTTTGATTTATTGAAAATGGTCACACGTGGAAACTCTTCCACTACCACTGCCACCGAAGAACGGTCTCGGCGACAAAAAATCGAATATCACGAGATCGTACCTGGACAATTGAAGATTGGTAACACGTTGGGGAGTGGAGCAACCGGGATTGTGTATGAAGGCACTTATTTCGACCAGGCAGTCGCGGTGAAAAAGCTCCACCCACACATCGCCGCGGAGCTGAGCGCAATCGAGGAGTTTATCCAAGAAGCAGAGATTTGGAAACCGTTGACGTTTCGGAATGTTCTGCAACTCTATGGTGTATGTGCAGACCCTGGCAATGTTTGTATGGTGATGGAGATTGGTGCTATGAGTTTGAGTGACCTGTTGTACAAGGAAGTGCAGTATCCTGACTTAAGTTGGTCGCGCCGCTTAAATATTGCGAGAGATGTTGCGAGTGGTTGCTTGTATTTACATTCGAAAGGTGCTTTCTCCATTTCCATGAAATAGTTGTGATCAAAACTTTTTAGGAATCGTCCACCGCGATATCAAGTCGATGAACATTTTGCTGTCGCAAGAAGGCATTGTGAAGATCTGTGACTTCGGCATGTCCAAAACCTTGGGCGAGATCGAGGATGACCAGGGGGGCAACGCAGACCAAGTGATGGGTACCCCGCAGTGGCTAGCGCCAGAAGTGGCTGATGGGGAACCTTATACTAAAGCGGCGGATGTGTACAGCTTTGGCATAGTACTCTGGGAGATTGGCTCTCGGCGACTACCTTACTCCACCACCCCTAAGGTCGAGGATATGTCGCCCCCTGCGCTGATGGCGGAAGTGGCGAAGGGAGTACGACCCAGTCTCCAAAGCTTACAACTTTCTGCGACCCCGCAAGTTGGTGATCGCTACGTGTTGCTGATGGTATTCTTTCATCTGCTCTTCTGTGTGTTTGTGTCGTGTGTGTGGTGTGTGGTTTCGCAAAAAAATTTAATTCTTGTAGACAAAGTGTTGGGCGCCGGTGCTTGATCGGCCCACGTTCGAGTATGTGTTGAATGAGCTCACGGAGATCCTCGACTTGGAAGAACATAGGTTCGAGTGATAGACGGAAAATATAAAAAGAAAATGAATAAGAGATATTGTTTGTAGAGACCGAAATAAGCTGCGAGACGCGGAATTGGCGGTGGCCAAGGGCAATGAGCATTTCAACAAGCGTGAATACGATCTCGCCATTGGCTGTCTCAAGAAGGGCTTGCAGGTCTCCTGAGAGAAAGAGGGCGGAATTGCATCGTTCATGTTTAGTGCGTGCCCCAGATCAATGGTTATATGTGTTACTGGCTATGTTGTATGTCTCTCAAGCAAGCGGATGATGCTCTGGCGGTATGCGCAAGATGGTCGAAAGATTTTCCTTTCTGCACGGCGGCCTGGGTGAAGAAGGGCGATACGTTGACGTTTCTGCAGAAATACGCTGATGCATTGTCTGCTTATCAAACTGGTTTTGTTTTTGACCCTTTGTTGTTTCTTTCGTGGGCGGTCTTCTCGAACATGTCTTCGATTAAAGAATGCGTTAGGTCAATCCTTCGATCCGTACGACCAGGCGGTGAGGAACAAGATCAAGGACTGCCAGAAGAATGTGGCCGAGCAAGCTTCTCAGCCCTCCGCTGCTGCAAGACCAATCGACTTCGACTCCTCCATCGTCGTGGCCAAAAAGCTGGTGCATCGCGAGACCTTGTTCAAGCGCTCTCCTCCGCCTCGCCAAGCTCCTCGGCCTGGGGAACAACCCCCACCACGGTTGAACCTTGGACGAGCGCACCAGATCGTACCCTTGCAGATACCGCCACGCCTTCCTGTTCCTCCGGTTGGTGCTGTCAGTAATCTCCATGCCACTCCCAACAATAATCGACCTGAAGAACCAACTCGAACGCCGCCATTTCGGCCGAAGGAGACTCAGATGCGACCTTCGCCCTCCTCGCCTTCCTTGCCTACTCACTCTCCTTCTCCTGTTCCTACAGCTGCCGCAGGCCTAGTGCACTCTCCCTCTGCTACACGGTGGCCTCCTGTTGTTACAACATCGTCTGCAACTGCTCCTACAGCTTCGGCGGCGAACGCGCCTCGCCCAAGCGCACTCGA
>Ga0215284_10024_pt1 | contig 9903 bp, 6 predicted proteins | sample ZER3_1Amoeba_K21_FD_182620 | JGI IMG/M metagenome (GOLD analysis project Ga0215284, IMG submission 182620) | Enriched cells of freshwater protists from Biology Centre CAS, Ceske Budejovice, Czech Republic - ZER3_1Amoeba_K21 | ecosystem: Environmental > Aquatic > Freshwater > Unclassified ... | reverse complement strand
AGTCGCGTGAGGAGTTTGAGAACTAGCGCACACTACACGTGCTCGCGCCTAAGACGCGCAGGACTAAAAACACTCAAAACACTAGAAACACTATGCGCACACACGCGCATACGTGCGCACACATGCACAACACTAATAAACACTTGCGACACGCGCGCGACATGATATTTTCATGCGCGCCAGCGCAAATCATAAATAGACCATGTGCGCTAGTGCGTATCATGAAGATACTACATGCGCAAGCGTGGCAACACGCACGCACATGATATAAGTGGGCGCACACGCGCGCGCCACCGAAAAGACTTTGCGGCACTCATAAGTGAGACGCGCGCAGCTCAAAAACATACGTTGCACTGTTGTAAACGAACACTTTTTAAGCGAACTTGCTTTCGAGCATGCGCTGGGAATTTTGTAAAATGTTTTTCTTGACTTGATCACTCAAGAGTTAGATAGAACAAACCTGGTGTGTGTGCGGAGGGATATTTATTTATCGGGTACTACCTTGTGATTGAAGAAGGTCATTTAGGCAAATTGCCCGACAAATCAAGGCGAAGAAAGCGATGATGAACAATACGAGCCAAGAGCTAAAACTGAGTGAACGTGTACCACCGAAAATCCGTTTTCTCCTCGATTCGGGTGCGAACGAGTCGATGATGAAACACGCCAAGTGGGCGAAACGGACGTGGGACTCCAGGATCGAAATCAAGACCGCGGACCCGACGAAGAGCATCGACGCTGGACTGCGCGGTGAAGTGGAGATGACGAACGATACTGGAATGACAAATTTTCCTGGTCTGGAGACAGTTTTATTCGCGAAAGATTTGCGCGAGAACCTATTATCAGTGGGAAGACTGACAGACGCAGGTTATACTGTGGTATTCAACGTGTGCGGAGTGAAAATATACAAGAACCGCGGATTGCGTGTGGTGGGAAATGAGATCCACTACGAGGCAAGAGACAGCCAAGGGTTGTACCCATTAACATTAACTCCGGCGCCGCCAATTGTACAAATGGCGAGCGCGCAACCTCAAGAAGTGCGCGCGCACTTAGCTAATGCGGTGACGACTGCAAAGCAAGTGTTGCGCAACTCGCGCGACGAGCGCGCGACGAAGAACAACGTTGAACAACCACTAGCGCTGAGTAATTTACCGGCGAGCACGACAGAGCGAGTCCTGGGCACGTTAGCCAGGGTTTACGCACGTGCAGATATGAGCGCACTGGAGAAGTGGCATACACGCTGTGGTCACGCCAGTGTAAAAGCGCTGAAACAGATGGGCATCTCGGAGCTCCAAGGGAAGAAGATCCCAAACAAACACAGGTGCGAGGCATGTATCAAGGGAAAGGTACATCGCATGCCGCATAAGGAGATGCATAACTTGCCGAAGTCAAGTTATTTACCTGGGCAGTGCATCGCGACGGACTTGATGGGGCCGTACGCGCGAACGATAGAAGGTTCGAAATACGCTCAATTATTCAAGTGCAGCGCATCGAAATACAGATGGCTGTGCAGTTATGCAACGAAAGACCTGATGCTGCTCGCGACGACAAAAGTGTTGGGAGATGCGAAAGCGCGCTCAGGCAGGGATGTTAAATTCCTCAAATCAGATGGCGATGGCATATTCCGAAGCGCAGACTTTGCGCAGCTTCAGATGGAATGGGGATTCGTGCACGAGAGGTCAGCACCTCATGATCACAACTCCAACGCCGAAATTGAGAGGGATATTCGCACGGTGTTCGAAGGAGCATCGACCGCGCTACAAGCAAGTGGAGCACCCTCAAGTTTCTGGGCGGACGCCATGCAACATTTTATTTATACGAAGAACGTATTGCCGAGCGTTGAAACAGTTGACGCGCAAGGCGATAAGGTGATGAAGTCACCGAAAGAGCTGCTAGATCCTCAGGCGGCGCCATTCAACCTCGAATATTTAGTCTTTGGTACACAGTGCACGTGTTACATACCGATGTCGCGGCGCGAGGGCGGGAAGCAACCTGGACAGAAGAAGGCTTACCGCGGCATGGTCATTGGTTACATACGCGATATGCCCGCGTACAAGGTCTATGACTTTGAAACGCGGAAGAAGCGCGAGAGTTCGGTGATTATGACATTTATCCACGAGGGCTATTTCCCATATTTGCAAGCGCAAAGAGAGAGCGCCGTGGATATGACCGGCAAGGACGACCCCTTTACGTTTTACCCTACACGGGAGGCGGCACTTGACCCGGAGGAGTGGCAAAACTACGATTTTACCCAAGCGGAGGAGAGCGAAGCTTGGAAACAAGACGCGACATGGGCGCGCACTATGAGCAAAGACAGCGCAAGCGATTATACGCCGTGGTGGTTCAATACGAGTGACGCGCATACTCAACCCAGGTTCCTATGGAGGAAACCGAGAAAAAGAAAAGTGCCTCAACTGGGGGGGTGTCGCCACCGAGCGCCAGGCGGAGACAGGTTGGGGTAGGTGCGCCAGATCCTAGCACTACCGTAGAAACAATTGCGAGGGATTTTGGTCGATTATTGATCGAAAACAAGCAATTACCAAAAACGATGTCTTCGACTCTAGAAAAAGAACCCAAGGAGACGAAAACGGAGACCGCGCGTGAGGAGCCACTGGCTTTGGAGAACGCGCTGAACCCTTTTCAGTTAGGCAGTGGTGGGTTTATGGATGATGTGGAAGAGCGCCCGGGTCAGATCTGGAGTGGCTTAGTACCTCAGTATCGAAAGAAGCCTACTATGCATATTTTACAAGAAACGCCAAACGTATCACGGGAACCAGGCCATATTGATGCAAGCTTTTTGGCAGAAGTCAAGAATGTGGACCTGCGCCCGGAATTGAACCAGTGCGAGGTGATATCGAGTTGGGCGACGCGATTAGCGAAAGTAAGAAAAACCAAAACCGACTCGAAAAAGAAAACTTCCAAAGAAAAATCGGAACTTACGGGAAATTTATTGCGTAGTGAAATTATCCCGAAAAATTTCGGTTTTATATCTTTGACTCTTACACCTTTACGATATGATACAACTACTGATACTCTTTATCGTGGTGACGATAGCCAGGCACAAGTGGTAGCTCACGAGTGCATCATACTACCGGACAAGCCTATAGACGTGCCACCGCCGAAGACGCTGGGCGAGGCCAGAAAGAGCGCGTGGTGGGAAGGCTACCGGAGGGCGATTACCGAGGAAATTACGAACCTCGAGGCACTGGGATGCTGGCAAGTCATACCTCGCGATGAAGTCCCGAGGGGCGCCAACATAATGCGCTCCAAGTTTGTCTTCGATGACAAGCGCGCGAGCGATGGCAAGCTTCTAAAATACAAGGCAAGACTTGTGGCTATGGGCTTTACGCAGATAGAGGGAGTCGACTATGACGAAACGTTCGCGTCGGTGATGACGACGAAGAGTTTTCGGACTTTATTAGCGATCTGGAACTTGAATCCCGCCCATACGATGGAGCATTGGGATATCAAGCAAGCGTTTGTGAACGCTCCCTTATCGCAAGCACTGTATGTGCACCCCGTCACTGGTTTTGGCATGGACGGCAAGGTCCTCAAACTAGCGAAGGCACTTTATGGCACCAAACAAGCGGCGCACGAGTGGCAAAACTTTTTGCGCTTGATCCTGGTCGCGATTGGGGGGGGTGCCATGCATCAAGGACGAGTGCGTCTACATTTTCCGCGACGAATCAGCGGGCGCGTGGATGTACTTGTCAACGCACGTGGATGATCTATTCCCGCTCTACAACCTACAAGGGCGCAAGCTGCGCGACAAGGCGCTAGCGGAATTACAGAAGCACGTGACGGTAGAAGAGCGCGGCGATGTCGCGTGGGCACTCAGCACTAAAATTGAGCGCGACGCACAGCGCGGAGTTCTGAAGATCTCTCAAGAAGAAGACGTGAACTCGCTGTTGCGCGAATTCGGTCTACAAAGCATCGCGCCGGTACCGACACCTATGATGGACAAGAGTGCCGATGCGAGTATGTCGGAAAATGATCTACCGAAGAGCGACGACGAAAAACAAGCTCTCAGCGGGTTTCAGTTCCGCAACATCATCGGCAAGATCTGGTGGCTGGCGCTGGTCTCGCGACCAGATGTGGCGCACGCAGTACATCGCTGCGCGTGCTGGCAAAACAAGCCGTCAGAGAAACTAAAGCGCTGGATACTGCGTTTAGTCGCGTACCTCAAGGCGACGAAGCACCTCGGACTTGTATTTGAACGAAGCAAGTACGACGCGCGCAGTGGACCGCTCATGGGCATGAGCGACGCGAGCTTCGCGGGCGAAGAACAGAGCAAGTCAAGATACGCGAATTTATTCTATTGCGCAGGAGCGCTAGTACACTGGGCATCGGCGAAAACGACACGCATCGTTTCCTCGACGACGGAAGCGGAAGTACACGGTCTTATTCACCTGGGAAAGGAGAATATCTGGGAGCGCGAGTTCCATTCGGTGCTGCGCTACTTCCCAGTGGTACCGCCGACGATTGTATACCAAGACAACACCGCCGCGATCGCGTTATCGACCGGCGCGCCCAAGCACAAACGCTCGAAGCACTTTGGAATTGAGTTTGATATGTTCAAGGAGTATGTGCAACTCGGGGAAATGACGATAGTGCATATGCAAACAGACGACTTGACTGCTGACTTACTGACTAAACCTCTAGCAGTAGAAAAATTTGAAAAATTCCGAGGAGAGATGATGGGAGATTTGAAAATACAGAGCCATTTTCTTAGACAACGCAAGAAATGATGAATGAAACAACCGTGGGATGGATGTGCACCAAGTGCGGGAAAGCGCAGGAGCTGGAGTACGAGCGCTCCTACTGCTGCGCAAGACCGAGACCGGGGGCAGTGAGCGCGCGTGTGCAAGAGACCGCGCAACCCAAAACGCCTCCGCGCACGACTGCGCAAGAAGCGCAGAAACCGATTTCACCTGTAGAGAGACCCAAATCTCCGACCACGGTGGTGGTACCCAAGGGCAAGACCTGGGAGGAGGTGGGCCAAAAGCGTGCGCGCGAAACACTGCCAGAGGGCTGTGGTTTCGAGATTGTCTCTTATGACAAGAGACGACATTTGTCGCATCGCGTGCGATCGGCAGAGAGACGCGAGCGCCGCCGAAGTGAGCGTAGTGGACGCAAGCGAGACCGCGTGGAGTTAGGAGAGCGCGATATGGAAGTGCTCAAGAAAATCGAGAGATACATGAGTGGCAAGCGACTGTCGAAGCAATTCGAGCGCGTGAGCTCATATGATGCGTCGTCTGATGCATCGACATCGAGCGCAGAGCACCGGAGGAGTGAGCGCTCACCGCGAGAGTCACCACAAGCGCGCGCGCGAGTGCCAGTCATAGTGCAACCGCGCGCGCAGCAATCGACGCAAGCGCAAACCAGCGCACAGTTGCCGCAGCAATCGGCGCAGGCGCGAGAGCAATTAAGATCACAATCCGAGCCTGCGCAGGTGCAAGAGGAGTCGCAACCCCAACCAATAACGCGGATGGAGAAAGACATGAGCAACCCGGTTATGGTGGACACGATGAGATACAAGGTACATGATGCCATAAACAATACGAGCAAAAAGGAAGTGCGAGTGTGGCGAGCTATTTGCGACGTTTTCAATGTATCTATGATGGAAGAAGCAACAGACGACGAGATGATCGTCTCGCTGAAAACTATCAAAAGCGATTTTGACTTATTTTGGAACATGGCTGTTATGCCACAGATAGATGCTGACGCGGAGCTCAAAGATGACTTGAATGAGTTCGAGCGCGATGTACAAGATAAGGAAGCAGCAATAGCACTCTCACTACAGCAAGACGCGCAGTCACCGGCGCATACGGAACCGATATCGCCGACGCGCATGCATCAAGATGATTACGTACCATCATCGCCGATCCAGGGAGAACAAAACTCACCTGTGGAGGAAGCGCGACATCAAGCGCAGCCTGAGCAGTCAGTGCGACAGCCAGTGCGGCAGCCGGCGCAACAACAGTCTGTAACGCAAGTGTGGGCACCTCAAGCGCATGCAGCAAGCGTTGCAATGAGTGAACCACAGGCGCGCAAACCTCGAGTACAGCCGAGGGGCAGTACGAGTGGCGAAATCCTACGCGCACCTGAAATTGTGTACGCTGTTGAAACCTCAAATGAACGAAGTCAGTGGAGATCAGCGGCAACCGAACTTGTACAACTTGGTGGTATACCTCCAAAAGAAGCAAGCGTGGAAATGCTATTGCAGATGATTGCTGATCGTAAAAAGGAGATAATCAACAAAGAGTTGAGCCCTACGGTGCAAAGAAAGCCTAGAGCGAAAACGAACTCTGCAACAATAAAGAAACTGAGCAAGAAAGAACGCGATCTTGCGAGCACGAGGTGGAGATTCGTGAAAATGGGCGGAGTGGCTCCGGACAACGCTACTAGAGGCCAGTTAGAAAAACTTATCAAAAAAGCAAAAGCAGCAGAAGCAACAGCAACAGCACCACAGCAACCGCAGCAACCGCAGCAACCACAGCAAATGCAGCAACTGCAGGAGCAAAAGCAGCGAAAAAGATTATCAGAACCGCGAGAGCGCCGAAGGAGTGATCGTGCACGCACAGCGCCAAGGAGATTCGTTGAATCAGAAGAGGATGAACCTGTGCGCAAGAAGCGACAATCAGCGCCAACTTCTCCAGAAAGCACAGAATCACGAGCTGATAGTACAGTATCAGAAGACGATATGCCTATAACAGCAAAAACCCCGACATTTGTTGTGAAGATGCATAAAAAGGGGGAAATAGATCACGTGCACCGAGATACGCTGTTTAGCAATGGAGCAGATGGCGATCAGATGTGTACATGGATGAAGTGCTGGGTGAACCAACACAATGAGGCAGTGCATCTGAGTGAAGTGGAAAACTGTCTAATGAGCTGGGTGGGCATGATCAAGAGTATGCCACCGGAATTAGGAAGGAAGCAGTTATATTTCCTAAGAGATGGTCTAGCGCATGCAATTCTATGTAAGGAAGCATGCACAAACCCAGGCAAAGGCAAATGGTACGCGATAGAGAGTCGTATGATGTTTTATGGCGAGAAGTGCTGTATTACGCTATGGGCGGACAACTGCACAATCGAGTACATGATGACGTGCGAGATTGTAAAGAAAGCATTCTGGTTGAAAGAATACCATGAAAAGTCAGACCTCTACATCAGCATGCAGAACGCAAAGATGGCAAGAAACCTTGAGTATAGCGAAGTTGAACGATGCGGTTTCATAAAAATGAAAACGAAAGATGATATTACCAATTTTGTGAGAGACACACTGGTGCGCTATGGTCGTATGAATGGTGGAATGCCTGCGTTCACGGGCATTACTGACCGCGAAGCATACCACGCTGGAGAAGAACCAGGTGATACGCCACTAAAGAAAAGCGCGAGAGCACAGCTCAAGATCTCAAACAAGTGGGTGCGCGAGCGGTTACCAGAAACGTGGGGTTACATGATGAGGGTAACTACCGCGCGTAAGTTTTATTGCGCAATATTATACTCCGAAGGAGTGAATTGGTTGCGAACTCCCGGATCAGTTACGAAACTGAACATGGACATCCCGTATCCCTTGGAGAAGAAATGGTTGGAAGAGAACCTACCAGAGGAAGCGGAGGATCTATGTGCGAGTTTAAGACAAACGGCGCATAAAGACGTAGTTGATGGCCCGCTTACTCATTTTAAAGGGGAATTACCAAAACAATTAGTGATGGCACTCACAGATGAAGTGAAGTTGCATGTGTGGGTAGATGGAGAAGGAAAAGGCTATCTGGCACCACAAACAACATCAGAGTGGCGAGAGGAAGTGGAAAGCGGACATATTACGAAAAAGACGAAAGTGCTACAACCTGGCGTAGGTTTACTCTTTCATGCTTTTCAAACACACGCCGGAGATGGAGAAATTTCTAATTTCCGTCTATTCATTGGCACGGTTAACTGCAGAGAAGGATTCTCACTCAGACCGCATTACCAGTCCTACTATGAGTTAGAAGATGGAAACGAGTATGGCGGATATATGATTGCAGACGAATACCTTGGGCGTGATGAAGACGATTTGCACGACGACGAGTTAGTGTACCCGGAATATTTCGAAGGGAAGGACCCCAATACAGACACTCGAACGTGGACAAGGAAGGAATTGGAGGCAGCAAGTAAAGCTGCGCGATACAAGCATGTGCTCATAGAGCGAGTAGTGCAAGCGTATGAAAGTGCGCGCACGACGACTGACGCTCAGACTCAACGTAACCGGTAGTGTGCTGCACTACAGCGTGAAGGGAGGGGGAACGAGGTTCTATACTTCATTTCTCTCTCAGCCTATTTCGGTCACGAGGTCGAGAAAGTGTCGCAAAGTCGGTAGCTACAAGAGCAATGTAAACGCGAGCAGAAAAATGTCTTACAAATCTTAGTCAAAATAGTTTGAGGTGCAATGTCGAAGAAAATTGTTGGTGTCCAAAATGAAGGAAATTCCGAGTGCGCGCGAGCGATCGCAAGTGTATAATATGAAAAGGACGCTGCGGCGAGCAGCGCTAGTACCATGCGCTAGTGAGCATGTGTGCGCGCAAGTGTAAAAGCGACGCGCAAGAAAACGAATCGAAAAAGTCTAAGTGAGAGTGTCGTAGTACGACAAGTGAACGCGAGTGACAAAAATCCAGAAAATGATCTCGACATAAAGCACATAGCACAGTGAGTTGGGCTAGACCCACGCACTTGTAGTGATATGCGCGCCTCGAGCCAAAAGTGAAAATTGGCGGAGATCGACTCCAAAGAGTGCGAACTCGGGGGGTGCAATTCTGGATAATATCACGCGCAAGTCGAAAAATGACAAAAGTGACAACGCACTCAGTGCAATGCAAAGAGAAGCAGTGCACGAGTCATGCGATGATAGCGCAACAAACAGCTCAAGAAACGAGTGAAAATTGATGGAGCGACATCGATTTGAAGCATTGTCAACTTAGTCATTACCGGAGCAAAATAAGAGTGATTCACTCCGAAGTCAAAAATCGACAAAAATGACTTTGACGTCAGCGCGAAGTGACAGCGATCAGTGCAAGACCTACGCGATCCTAGCGAAACAAACCGCACGTCAAACGGAACTCGCAGACGCCAACGGGTACAAGTTTTGTTGACTGATAGGCTCACAGAGACGATTCTCAAAAATGACGATAGCAAGTGCAAAACGGTCAAAAATGATGTGCGCCGAAGCGCAAGCATACCGATGGAAGCGCGAGCCTCTCAGCGAACCAAGAAACTAGTCCTGAAAGTTAAAATTGACCGAGCGAGAGTCAAAAGAGTGAGATCATACAGGGACTTAGTGAAAAACACGAAACGTGAGATGCGACAATGTGACGCGCGTCGAACGCAAGTCAGCGCAAGTGTTTAAAAGTAGCGCTAGGCCTATGCGACACAGGAAACGTAGTGCGCTAACATGGCATAAAGCGCGATCACAAGTTAGAAGCTGAGAAACGCGAAAAATCGCGTACCGTAGTACGAGAAGACGTTTCGGAGTGCAACTTCGAAACGCAAGCGAACGCAGTGAGCGCAAGCATATAGAAAGTTGCGCAAGACCAGCGCGGAGACGATGAACTAGTTTCCAAGCCAGCGCATCAAAAACTCGTCGAGTTAGACTCCGAGAAGTGCATGCAAAAGTGACAGTACACTGGAGAGTGGAATGCAAAGTGCGCGGGTGATGCAGAAAGTTGGAAAAGAGTTTTAGAACGAGTGCACAAGCACAGCAACGAGCGCTGACCCCTGCAAACGCTGAAAAATCAAACGCGACGTCGAAAGAGTCGAAACTCACTGAGTTAGACCTCCGCGTATGTCTCCGCAAATGAGGAAGACTTTAGGAACACACAAGGGAGGTATTCCAGTGTGGCGCGAACGGGCGCGAGCACTTGTAGA
>Ga0215284_10023_pt1 | contig 10062 bp, 15 predicted proteins | sample ZER3_1Amoeba_K21_FD_182620 | JGI IMG/M metagenome (GOLD analysis project Ga0215284, IMG submission 182620) | Enriched cells of freshwater protists from Biology Centre CAS, Ceske Budejovice, Czech Republic - ZER3_1Amoeba_K21 | ecosystem: Environmental > Aquatic > Freshwater > Unclassified ... | reverse complement strand
TGTTACGTGTGTGTGTGTGTGTGGTGTTTATTGAAGTAACTAATAAAGAACTCAAAAAGCATTAAGCAGATGATCAGGGATTCAAAGCACGAAAAAAGGGGAGCACATGCGATCAAACACAACAAAAGGATGTTCGTGGAGAGCTCACGCTTTTTTTTCGTAAAGATCTCTGCATTTCAGCGCTCGGCAACTTCCTCTGTGTGAATGTGTGTGTTCGTGTTCTCATAGGGATGCTTTGAGAAGAGCAGAATCGCCCACGAAAGGGTTTGTCGCCTTAGTTCAAACAATAAAATTACAATTTCAACATCTTTTTTCTTTCTACCTTTTCGTGCCGGATGGTTGTGTCACCTCCGTGCCCAGTAATCACCTATTTTTATGGTTTCTTAAAAATAAAATTTAAATGTAAGAGAAGAGAAAAGAGAAGAAGAGAAGAGAGAAAGAGAGAGAGAGAAGAGAGAGAGAGAAGAGAGAGAGAGAGAGAGAGAGAGAGAGAGCGAGAGAGAGAGGAGAGAAGCCAAGGAGAGAAAAGCGGGAGAGAGGCGAGAAAAGAGGAAGAGAGAAAAGGATCTTCTTCATTGTTTACAAGCGTGTCTCCGGGGAGAGTCCACAGTCTGCTGCGAATGGAGTTGACGATGTCGGGCAGGTTCCCTCCCATAAAATCGGTCCTCCCGATCGATCCCTGAGACACAAAAAAAAAAAAAAAAAAAAAATAAAATAAAAAAAAAACAAAAAAACAGAGAGAGAGAGAGAGAGAGAGAGAGAGAGAGAGAGAGATGCAAAAAAGCAGTGTCGCATGCATAGGGTTGGGAAAAATGTGTAAATAAAAGTATGTTTTTGATAGGTGGGGTCAAAAGAGGAACCCGAAATAGAGTGTCGCCGGTGCATATGAGGCCCGCGTCCTTGAAGTAATAACACATGGATCCTAATGTCGACTTTTACACTTCAAAATCTCTTTTCTCTCTCTTCTCTCTCTCTCTCTCTTCTCTCTCTCTCTCTCTCTCTCTCTCTCTCTCTCTCGTTTGTGTGCCACCGGGGGAGTGGCCTGGGGTGTGAATGGCGACCCCATTCAAAGGCAGACTATGGCCGTCCTCGATGAACACATCAACTTCAGGAATGTCTCTTGGTGGGAGACCTAACACAAAACTGAGGATGCTCGTTAACGCACTCTAAACAACCAAACATCTGCAGTTGCATTGGGATTGACTGCCATAGAGGCTAGAACATTGTTTGCAAGTCGCAAGGTGTTGTGGGTGCAAAAAAAAAAGAGAGGGGAGAGAGGGCAAACATCTACCGGAAAGAAAACGCGATGTTGTGGACCTCGTCTTTCAAGCCAAGGTGAATGGGGGCTTTTGTGGCGCTTCTGATCTCTGCAGCGGCCAAACAGTGGTCAAAATGTGCGTGCGTGATGTAGATTGCCACCTACACACCCTCCTCATCACCAAACAAGCACAAAGGACCAGACCACTCGCAATTCCAAGCGCTTGGCGAGTGCGAGGATATCGGATGCATCGCCTAACGAGGTCGATGCTAGGGGGTGAGGGTTGGACCTCCAGGATCAATCACGACCGCCTACTCCGATCTGAGACAGTCAAAGGCAAACACCACTTACAGTCTTCGTGTCCTGGCACCCAATCATCGTCATGTTGCAACTAGGAAGCAAATAATAGATACTTGTAGTTGCAAAAGCAAGAATAGAATGGTCGCCAACCTCAAAGGCCCAACCAACAAACGCTCGACAATGTAGCGCGGCATGCCTTGAAAAAAGGCTTGGAGAAACAATACGCAAAGAAGATCGATTCAACTTCGAATTTAAGTTCAGCGGATTTCCTTGCCGTTGAATGTTGGACGAGCTCATCTTGGGTCGGCCTGAAACCGGGGAGCCCAACACGAAATCGGAGTATTTGGGAGATCTCTTCAAGAACCTTGTGGGTGGAAGCAAGGCATCTTCCATCTTCCCAGTGGGCGATGATTACAAGTCTTCTTTTTTTTCTATCCTCGTTTCCAACCGTTGTTCCTTCAGGTTTTACGAAAGCTTCCCTGAGTTCAAAACTCAGACAACTCAGGTGAGGAATCGTCTTGGTTTGTGCTTTGATCTGTGCGTTTTTAGTTAGGGAAGCGTCTCCTGAGTTTGATCGATCGAGTGTGCCAAGCAGTCGGAGAACAGCAGCCTTCCCTCGTTGATGTGGAGAGCGATACCGACAAATTCAATGTAAAAAACTTCCCCCAAGAGCAAAAGGGCACAAAAAATGTCCCGTAGGTGGTTGTGGAAACTGTGGACAATCTTCTGGAACATGTTGATTTGCATTTGGACGATATGTCTGGCCTCAACAAGAACGACCGCTTACCTGCACGTGCTGTCACTACCCAAGGTTCCATGGAAACTGTTTTTTGTTTTTTCATAAGTTCGAAGCTAAATGTGTGTATATAGGAAATCGAGCGAATCCAAATCTCAACCGCAACTCACTGGCTATGATGAAACCCCAGGTGCGTGCCCTGTTCTCTGGCGATGTGAGCGAGGGGAAGAAGAGGAGCGGCAGATTTTGTGTGTGTGTATTTGCATATCAGTACATAAATGGAGAACAAGACAGGAAGAGGTGCTTGTTAGTTGAAATTCAAGGATAAGATCGACAACTCCACCGCACTGTTTGTGCCGGTTTTGCCGGACAAACCGCATGCGCGCACCCCTTTGCCTGTAATCTTCTCTCCACCAAAAGAGATGCAAAACGAGAGAGAAGACACACACACACACACACACACACACACACACACACACACACAACACACAACACACAACACACAACACACAACACACAACACAACAAACAACAAAATGAAATGGTTGACACCTCAGAGGATACGAGGCCAAAGTGCGAAAGTGCATCCGAAGGAAATTGATCGCATGACTGAATGGTCTTTTGGTCTCTCCATTCGTTCAGTGAAATGCTTTCTCGGGGCCAAAATTGTTCAAGGACAGCGCTGTACAACGCGCAGAGCCGTTCCTCCACACTCAGCAGCCGACTTGAGATCTCGATCTCCTCCTGCAAAATTTGTAGAAATGTTAAATTTCCCATGGCGTCTGATAGATCTTCTAACGACTATCTGAACTCTGATATTCTAAATTCTGATAATTTGTGATGGAGAACCGTGGCAGTAAGAGTGTTTAAATGATACGTTGCTCGCAAATCAAAAGCGCGGATATGCAGCCAGGACCAAAGCAATTCGAGGCCACGGATCTCGTAAGGCACGTCGTTAATACCTCGAAATACCTCCGCTGCCATTGTGAGGAGCTCCGTCGGCTTGGAGTAATACGCAACATTTGGGTGTGTGATAAACCAAATCAAAACTCCCTGTCAGTCGTGTATTTCGCAAAAACAGAATTGATATGAACAAGTGTAAAATGGGAAAATATCCAAATTGTTAACTTAAATATTTTCTAATGTCTTTCAATCGATAATAAGAGAATGGAGAATGGGTAACCCTAGCTTGGGCAGAGGTGGAAACTTCCTTTCCGTCGAGCGCGAAATCCAACAGTTGGTGCACACTCTCCCTCAGATTCGTTTCGGCAAGGGAAAAACTTTGGGGAGACGCCTCCATAAAACGCATTGAGCGCTCCATAAAACTGTTTGTTGGGAGTTTGTATTCCAAGCCCTTCTGAACACGAAGCACACAAGAGAGTACACTCGCCGCCTGCTTGGCACGAAAAAAACACAAGGCGGCTTCCATAAATTTCCCGTCCTGTTCGAGTAAGCGGCCCATCCGCACCACTCCATCACCACCTTGGGCATACTCCTCCAGCATATCCCACAAGCGATGTTCGACAAGAAAACTCGCGCCAAGCACGTTGGGGTCCGAAAAGTTTGAGATACATTCCCGTACCTGAGGGGAAATTTTCAATATCATGTCTGCATTTTCACAACGACCATGTCCCAATCTTTTTTGGTTGCATAGTAGGCACCAGCCCGGGAAAGGTAACGGTCCAGTTTCGGAGTGACTCGGCGGCTGTGAAGAGCGAGGATTGTCGAGCGGTAATACAAGATGTACGACATCAGTTGATCCGTCGCAAATCTATTCAAGAGTTATTCGAGTGATAGGGAAGCGGTGTACTTGGCGATGAGATCTGCCGCAGCAAGGTGATAATTGGCATTTGTCAAGGCAGACGCCGAATACAATGGGCGCGAACAAGCTTCCCAGGCACGAGAACTCAAATTCCACTCCTAAAATTATTTGAAAAAATTGAGGGCGCTTTTCAAACCTGGGTCAAGGCGGCAATGTGTGCCACTGCAGTGTAGTCCTTTGCCGACCACAGACACCCACAAGCATCGGAGAAACGGCCCAGTTGCAGAAGCAAGGTGGCTGCTGCTCTGTAATCAGAGTACGCGGAGGCTCGGAGCTGCCTCCTCGTCGTGGCGGCGGATTGTTTCTTGCCAGTTCTTGGGTCATTTCCAATCTCGTCGACCTCATCTATCTGTGCAAGGCAGTGTGCTGCTTGGACAGCTAAAGCATAGGCTGTACAATGATCCCTAGAGCCAAGTGGCTTGTGTGACCAGTCGCATAACATTTCTACGTGTGATACTTGTGGTTGCGTGCTACCGAAGCTCTGGTTTTTTCGCTCTTCCAAAACATTGCGCGGCGATCTCGTATTTGCCATCTTCCATGAACTTCTCGCCGAGTTGAGCCCATTCCTCCATACCTTTGTCCTATCCAACTTGTCATTCACGGTTGGTCGGCAAAAGCCACCTGCGATTGTTCCCCAGTAAAAGTCTGCAAGAAATCTGCTGTGTCACGAGATACCTTGACGAGGTCAAGAGCGATCCAACCCTGAACCATGGAGTTGGTGGACCACGCGTCGTCAATAATCACAAGGCGCTTGCGAGCTCTGGTCAAAGCCACATAGAGAATTTTCAATTCAGCGCAGAGTGAATCGTGTTTCAAAGGATCAAATGCAACTCTCCGAAGTTTCTTCATTGCCTATAACACCTCGTGTTAGGTACTCGTGATTATGACATACCGCAGGCTCAAGCTTGAGATGGGACACGATAGCCCGCCAGTCTTCCTCTGAGCACAAGCTGTCGGAAAACATGTTGTAGAGGATCACGGTGTCAAATTCCAGTCCTTTGGCTTGTTCTGGTGTTAGAACCAGTCCGCCCTGAAAGCTCTTGGGCAACGTGCGCTTCGCATTCTCGGTTCGCACAATGATTGCCTAATCCCAAGTTGTAAACTGCAAGCGCCAATTGAATTGGACCTGCTGCGCTCCGAATTCCGTCGTCGATTCGCTGCCGCTCTGAAATAATACTTCGATACCGGACGCCCCCAAGGTAAATAACAAGGGCTTCGGTCCTTGGCATGCACCCTGATCCCTCTCCATCACATCGATGGACTGAGGAAATAATTGCTCCAGCAAGTCCACACAAACAGAAGAAAGCGCCAAGATGGCAGCGTGCGTACGGAAGTTGTGGATCAGCTGCATTGGCATGGGAGGTTTCGAGATTTTTTTCATGTTCTGTGGTGGAACCAAACCCATCTCGCCACGTTGTTGGTGGAAGATTAGACTGCGAACATCACAAAATCGGAAATCGACGTCCTGTGCGATGGTTTGGCAAGAATCCGCACATAAGAACACGTGGCCTCCGGAAACCAGCAAAACAATTGCAATTTGAGCTTGAGTCAGATCCTGGGCCTCATCGACCACCAAGAAGTTGACTCTAGGACCCTAGACAGCACTGATGGTTTGACAACCCAGATCAAATGTTCCGATCAAAAAAAAAAACGCTCACCGTATATATGCCTCCACGCAGCTCAGAGGACAGCTCATGGAACACGTGGCGGACAAAGTCTTGCAAATCAAACAAATGATTCATCGTCTTATAGCCCTCGTAAGCCAGGAACATCTGGTAGATTGCCTGCTTTGCCTTCACATCCAATCTCCCTCGCTTCACTCCCAATGACATGTATTGTTCCAACGACAGTCGGCCAGTCTACAGAAAGTTACGGGAAGGTAGCCAAGCTTTTTAGGACCTCGAGTGATAGCAGCGAGCCTTTTATAAAAGACTGGATGTGGCGCCAGACCACCCCTGGGTGAGGCAAGTCCTTCCTCATTTCCACGGGGACTTGGGTTCGCAACTGGCCAAAGAGCTGGAACACAAAATAGTCGTAGTTTACATGCCCTCCAGTGGTACGGGTTTGCTTTTTTCCTAGGTAAAGAATGCACACACGAGAAGAAAAAGGAAAAGGAAAAGCGGAAAAGGAAAAGGAAAAGGGGAAGGGAAAGGAAAAGGAAAAGGAAAAGGAAAAGGAAGAAAGGGTTCGTGGAGAAGAGGCATCAAACCTGCAAGAAATGATGATAACAATGTGTCTCCCGAGACTTCCCTTGTTTTAAACAAGTCGTCGACAGAAGGGGGCAACCAACGCGTAACCATCACAGCACGACACACGTCATCCAATGGCACTTCGCTAGTTTCCTCCTCCTCTTCGTCGCTGTCCTCTTCCTCCTTCCCTTGGGATTCATCTGGAGCAGATTTGACATTTTGAGGAGCAAAGAAGGGACGAGCCAGAGATTTGTCGATAAACAAGAGCAACTGAGATAATGTCAAAAATTTCGGCAACACGTCTTCAGAGAGATCTCCTTTGAGCTCTGCATTCGATTCACAGACTTTCGTGTAGAATTGCTTAGCCTCGTGGCACAAGCGTGGACTCACCGCAACGAACATGCTCAGAAATGACTGTTTCCCCTGATCTCCCTTCTGACCATCAGCATCTTTTGCGTCCCCAGCTTGTGGCTGCTCACCTATTTAATTCTGTTTCTTGTTCGCGGTCGCATTTCGAACCTGCTCGAAACATCTTGTTAAAGCTTGCTGCCATTGTTGCAAGACGTAAGAGTCCGCAAGTAGTCTTTCCGGTCCCTGACCGGCCACTTACCAACACGCTTTGCCCTTGCGCTGCTCTCAATAATTGATGCTCTCGAGGAGATAAGCGAAACAATCGAAATTGTTGACTGGCATTGCCGTCGATGATCTCTTGGAGCAAAGTGCCAGAAGATGAAACAAACTTGTCGAGGATGTACCTACATTTTTTTTTGTTCTTGCGCTGCGTAACAAAAGAAAAGGAGCGAAAATGGTACGCGTCGAGAGGCATTTCAGCCTCAGCGGCTGTGGTAGAAGACTTGTCCGGGATTGACTTGCTGTTTTTCTGGGCAGGCTCGTCGTCCCACACAAAAGTCTGGGGATTGAGTTGCTTCTTCACAACACGCGGGAAAAGTTCTGCGTAGCCTATTTTTTTACAAATGAGATTTCAGGGCTGTAAAATTATTTTACTTGACGGTGCGATGACTGCTTGACACAAAAACGCGGCGTAGCGCTCAGCGGAGGCGACCCAGCGACTGATGATAGTCAACGCCACAGCGCGAAGCTCGGATGTTGGGACGACATCCCATACTCGCAGCACCTCGCAGATGGATTTTTTGCGAGGCGAGTAGTCCCAATCGATCTGCCAAATTAAGTGCCATTTCTCCGCCATATCCACCCTGAGAGGAGTTTGGAAGAGGAAGTTCTTGATTTCCTAAGGGCAAAATTATTTAGGGCCTTCACAAACTCGTCGTTCGTTTTGAGTGAGTTATTTTATATTATGTATTTATTTTATTTTATATACCGGTGATAAGCATCGTGATTTCTGGAGCACCATTGCCGGTGTTGGGGGAAAGCGGCCTTGCGCCAAGTCGTGGACAATGAAGGCCACCTTTCTCCGAAACATAGGGCCTAATTTGTCCAGACCGCGCAAAGAATTATCCCAAAAAATCACTTCCCAGCGGTCGTCAGCACCCAGACGCGGAGGAGGGCCATAAAATGTTTTTGGAGGTGTTTCAGTGACCCCGCCGCTCACAGTTTCCTGGTCGAATACACAAAAGTCGTTGGTGCCGAGGTCTACAGCGAGTACATCGCTTGAGACGAAGTCCCGAGGCGCAAGAAAGAATGGGTCGTTTTCCAGAGCATCAACAAGTTCAATTGCGGGAATGAACGACAGCTGCTCTAGGCCATGTAACTGGGCGTTGATGGAGTGCTCGACGCGGTCTTTGGTCTTACTCTCCTCTTGCTCTGGTTTCTCGAAAGACTCTTCTTTCCTCTCACGTTCGATATGAAGTGATGTGGTACTTTGCATTCCATTTATCTGAGGGATAACGAAGGAATGCTCCGTTTCTGCCCATTTCTGAGCGTGCTGGCTCAAATCTGGTAATCGGCCACCCTAAGATCCAATAATTCCTCCACAACAATTCGCTTGACCTCTGCTTTTCCATTGTATGGATCAACACCCCTTTCGTGCTCGTCTTGGCTTGGGGGAACGTGGTCGGTATCGTCGGTAGCGTCCATTTGAGAAATTGGGGTTTATTTCCGTGGGATCTTTCCTTGCTGACGCATCACTTAATCGGGACGTGCCAGGACGATCGAAACCAAGCACCAAAGCGCACAAATGACCACGATGCCAAATGTTTCCCATGTCGTGGTTGGAAGCACAAACAAGGTCACTTTGCCTTCTTGCCCATCTAAGTTTTTTTTCTAGTGTAAGGTCAGTGCAGTGGCGGAAAGCTTGCAACTCTTCCCTGCATTTCGGGGCGCTTCTGTGAGAGCAGCTGCCGTAAACTCCGATGTCAGCGAGCAGCCAATTACTCTTGAAGAGACCGCACAGGGAGCGAAAAATAGGTGAAGTCATTCTGGTTAGTTGTGCACTATTGGAGTTTAGAGCAGCTGCTGCCTACGCGCTCTGTGTTAATGATTCCCCCGGGATTATCGCGTTCGGAATCGAGTCAGGCTTAGTGCTTTTGCATGGCGAGTACTTCGACTTATGTGTGTGCTCTGTGTTTGACGGCTGTAACCATCGACTGGGCCTCTCTTCGGGATTTGCTGTTCCTCCCGCTATCATGCACCAGGTGCTTACGCGCGGCATTGACCTTTCCAAGGCATGCAAGGTCGCAGGTCGCGTTCACATTAACAATGTCTAATGGCACGCATATGTTCGCAAACGATCTAACTGTCTTTTTGCAGGGATTACGACAAGCGATCGCATTGGCGAGGAAACTGGGCTGATTGGATTGCTCTCATGTGGAAGAATTGACCGCAAGCAGTACACACAACAAGCCATTCTAACCGCGCTGTTTGCAAGCGAGAACCCTTCGTGGTACCCTCAAACAGTTCCCGCCCCATCGGCGAAGTGGGGACTCAAGCTTTGGGGACCGGTGTTTGTTTTCTCTATGCTGACATACTGGTTCTGGCCCAGGCGGATGCGTTAAGCGTGTTGGTGTCGTGTTAATTGGGTTTCATGTACGTTTTGTTGTTTGTGTCAAGGTGCGAGCCCTTTCGGCGTTCGCGTCTCAGGACACGTCTTGATGTGCGTCTTGAGTCCGGGTAAGGTTTTCACATGCAAATCGCAGCGGTGACATTTGAGCGGGCTATTGAGCCAGCGCTCCTCCGCCTCGTGTGTGTCAATTTTGATCTGGTTGCCGCTCTTTAGCGAGGCAATCACGTGCTGAATGGGCACGAAAAACTGAGGATGGGTGAATGAATTCCAGTGTTTCTTGTTTTTCATGCACTCCGAATCGAAGTCTTGAGAGATGATATGCAGATGTAGCTGAGTCAACGAAGGGACGGCATGAAAACCTGCCCGAATTACCAGCGGCTTGTGATCCTGCAGGCCCCTGGCGATCCAGTCTGCTCGGCTCTGCAACGCAGCGAGGAAGGGAAGGTGGTCGAAGGTCAGTTCCGTCACCTTGTTAATCGATAGCTTCGATACCAGCAGCAAGTGAAATGTGGACTTCGGGAACTTATCGTAGATCACCACGCATTTCGTGTCTTCAAAGAACACGTTGCACGCCAGGTGCGGCGCACGTGGGACGCGTACATAGTCCACGAGCGCATTTTTCCAGTTGGCTGCGGAGGGAATCTCAGGGGGAGGGTTGAAGCGGGGAACAGGCAAGATAGTGTCTTTGGCCTCCGCCTCGATCTTGGAGGGCTTGGTGTTCTCCTCGCCCTCGTCGGTGTCAAGCACCTCCTCCGTGCTTATGCGCTTCAAAGGCTT
>Ga0215284_10021_pt1 | contig 10199 bp, 10 predicted proteins | sample ZER3_1Amoeba_K21_FD_182620 | JGI IMG/M metagenome (GOLD analysis project Ga0215284, IMG submission 182620) | Enriched cells of freshwater protists from Biology Centre CAS, Ceske Budejovice, Czech Republic - ZER3_1Amoeba_K21 | ecosystem: Environmental > Aquatic > Freshwater > Unclassified ... | reverse complement strand
AGCACGCATGGCGCTGTGCACTCTCCTGCGACACTTCACTCCCACGCTCGCTCCAGGTCTCACTTTTCTACATCTACGATATGAGAACCCACAAACAAAACAAACAAACAAAAAAACCCCAAAAAAAAAAAAAGGTCCACAATTTGTATGAGATGTGTAGGCCAACTTGAGCCAGCGTACAAAATGGGGGTGACGCTGCAGATGAAGGACGAGTTAATGCTCACTTTCCCTGTGAGACCGAGGCATTAGATCACCCCACAACTGTAAATTGCTTCGTACACTAACGAGTAAATTTAATGAAAATTGGTACACAACTCAGAGAAGAAAAAATTTTGCACCCAAATCGCACCCACGGTGGGACACTTTGGCTGGATTCGCGGTCGGAAGGAGGTGTGGGGACAACTTTAAGCTGGTTTTAGGGAACTCCGGAAAGGGACAAAAAAAAAAGAGGGACAAACGAGAAAATTTTTACGGTACACAGGTATTTCCACAGGCCAAAAGAAAAACAATAGTCCACCAAAATGAGAATGTGAGACCGGTCCCCTCAACAAGTTGATGTGGCCAGCGCCACCAGGTTCATTCGAGAAATTTCGTGGCAGATGGTATTTAATTAATCGAACACAAGAAAGGAGAAAAGAAAGATCAAATCGAACACAAGAAAAAGAGTCCAGCAAAGAAAGACCTAACACTGGGGGTGAGCAGCGAAGAAGAAACAAAAAAATTCATGCACAAGCAATTCAGATAATAAAATTGTTCACATGACTTATTCGAACAACTACTCTTGAATTTTGACAGCATCATTCGATAAAACAAAAAGGTCGAGAATCGAGCTGTTGTTGGACCTTGGTGCAGGCAACTTCACGCTCATTTTCTGCCGCAAACCGGAAACTAAATGTTTGTGTTGGAAGGGGATCGGGAGAAACTTTGAAGCCAACAAAAGTATGGCCAATATGAGATATCCCAGGAACAAAGAAGGACAAGAGAGCGTAGGTTCATTTGGGAGCGTGGCCACAGAGATAGCTCTGAGGACATGAGTGATTTTAAAGTGGTGAACGACGAGAATGACGAGGTTCTCTCTTCGCTTGCTTCTTCGCTCACCTGCACTTTTCAGGTTCGTATGGACCGAGCAATCCCTGAGGTTTTGAGTTCTTGACGCAAGGTTTGTTAATATGCATGAGTGTAGGTCATTGCTCCCCCAGTAATTCCCCTCGACAAAGCCAAGCTCTTTGATAAGGTGCACCCTCGCACGAAGAAAGCACCACATGACAAATCATTGGATAAAAATGGGAATGATTTTAGAATGGCTTGCCAAATTTGAAGGCATTGAAAGCACATCTGCAAGTTGAACAATCTTCTTTGTACTTGTGTCAAATGTCCTTTAGAGAGAAGGGAGGCTTGAGCCAGAGGCGGCGATGGAGTTAGTGAAGCGGTGACAGCCAATGTTGTGTGTTTAAAACGAAAGATTGTAGGGGTGGTGAGCTTTTTAAAAAGGAGCCCAATATTCTCCAGCTCAAGTACCCTGTCACTGGTACAAAAAGCTGTGATTTGTGTGTATTTCTCGCTCCTTAGTGTGCGGGGATATTCATGGTCAGTTTTTCGACCTCATGCGCCTTTTCGAGGTTCAACTAAAGAGAAGTGTCGGCGAATAATGAAAATGTGTAGATTGGTGGTGACCCCAAGGACACACAGTATTATTCTGCCGTTATCACACATACCCACCCACCAAGCACCACACAACGCAACACGTTACCGTGCAGATTCTTGTTCCTGGGGGACTATGTAGATCGAGGCTGTTTTTCTTGTGAGGTTTGTCTCTTTCTTTCTCCGTCGTACCTCCTCATACCGATTTGGCAGGTAGTGTTTTATATGTATGGCCTCAAACTGGTTTACCCGAAGGTCGCTCTTTTCTCGCTCTCTCTCTCTCTCTCTCTCTCTCTCTCTCTCTCTCTCTTCTCTCTCTCCTCTCTCTCGCCTCTCTCTCTCTCTCCCACATTGTTTTCTGCAGACCATGTGGATGATCCGAGGAAACCACGAATGCAGGTCGTTTAGTGCACCTCCTTTCCCTCCTTTTTCTCGGCGTCAGAAAGTATGAACTAGGCAATTATCGTCCTTCTTCAACTTCAAGGACGAATGTATTTCTTTCGAACCCTCTCTTTTGCTCCTTTGTGCAGTTTTTCTCAGCACACAACAACACACAACGCACAACAACACTGTAGGTATCTACAAGTATACCGAAGAGCTATATGACGAAATTATGAAGTCCTTTGACAATCTTCCCTTAGCCGCCATTGTAAGTTCTTTTTTCTCTCTGGGTGTTAAGATTGGTCGCTAGATTAACAAATCCTTTTTTTGTGTCCATGGCGGTTTATCCCCCGATATTACAAAGGTCTTCTGCTCTAACCGCCATTTTCCCTCTTTTCTCTCTTTCTCTCTCTCTCTCTCTCTCTCTCTCTCTCTCTCTCTCTCTCGTTGATCCTGACTTCCTTAGATCGAGGACATCGCCAATATCAATCGTTTTCGTGAAATTCCCCGTGAGGGATCGATGTGGTCCTCTTCTTTTTCTTTCTCTTCGCTCCTTCTCCTTTTCTTCTCTCAGTTTTCTTTCTTTTTCTTTTCTCAATTGGCTGTCCAGCGATCTGGTGTGGAGTGATCCTTACGAAGAAGACAACCCTGAAAAGGAGGCCCCTGCTCCTGGAACTGTAAACGCATTACACCACATACCCCCCCTTTTTTCTTCCCTTTCGCTGCGGAGACTGACAATAACGCACAGGATGTGAACTGGTACGGTTACAACACCACTCGGCAGTGCTCCTTCGTTTTCGGGTCTTGTGTTTCCCTCTCACTTTGTTTTTTCATCAAGATGGGTAGTCTGGAGGCTGTGAAAGCCTTTCTCAAGGTTCCAACGCAGCACATTCTCTCTTCTCTCCTTTATTTCGGCATCCGCCAAAAGGAACATCACAAAGGTAACTGTACACAGGCCAATAAAGTCACTTCGATCATTCGAGCCCATGAAGCACAAGTTGATGGGTGTCGCTCTTTCTCTTTTTTTTCTCTCCCCCCCTCCCCCTTTCTTCCCGTTTTGCCTCTCAGACTCTGGCCAGGTACAAGATGCACATGGTGAACCCGTCAAATCAAATTCCGCGCGTGATTACCATTTTCTCCGCACCCAATTACTGCGATGTAACAAAAATCTACCTTGTTGAGAAGAGTGTGTCCTCCTTTTGTATTCTACACATGCTGGTAGGTTTACAAAAACAAGGCAGCGTGTCTCAAATTTGACACAGGCACATTGAACATCAAGCAGGTGTGTAGTGGTGTTGTGTGTTGTGTGTGTGTGTTAGAGAGCAAGCCTGTGTTATGAGATTTTATTCTGCAGTTTGTGGATTCCCCCCACCCTTATTACCTCCCCAACTTCATGGATGTGTTCCAATGGTCACTGCCTTTCGTGGCGGAAAAGGTTTTCCTCCTCTTCTTTCCCTCTTCTCCTCTCTCTCTCTCTCTCTCTCTCTCTCTCTCTCTCTCACACACACACAGCGAAACTGACGCGGATCTCATGAATAAATTGTTAAGGTCACCGACATGATGGCCCGGGTATTGGACTACAAAGTGGAGGAAGATGACGAGGAGGTCCTCCCCTCCTTTCTGCGAAAGAGAGGAAAGAGCAAAAGCAGAAACTGTATGTAGGATGAGCAAGTTAGCGCTCGAAAGGGCTTGCTCAAACATAAGGCTCGCCTTTGTCTGAAATACAACTGCTTGTATGTGGTCTTCAACGAGGTTTGAACTTAGGTTATGGCGGTCAGCAAAGTGCTGCGAATGTAAACTTCCTTTTTCTTTTGCCTTTTCTGTTTACGCGAAACCAATGTGCAAATGTTAGTTACAAGATGCTCCGCATGAACCACGAATCCATCTTGCAACTGAAGCAGTTGACCCCCAACAACAAGGTCTCTCTCATTGGGCGTTTTCTTTGTGCATAACCCCCCGAGCCAGGTCCCCTTTGGGTTGCTGTCCGAAGGCAAAGAAGCAATTGATGCAGGTCCAATAATTTTTACGGAAAGCACAAAATGGGAGTTTTTTTGGGGAATTCGAAAATCGCATGAGCTCTTTGTAGCACTCGTGAGCTTCGAGACGGCTAAAAAAGCAGACAAAGTCAACGAGGCCTTGCCTTCGGTACACTTCTCTGCTTAAAATAATAATAATAAATAAATAAATAATAATAAATAATCAATAATCTGACAATGCCTTGTAGGCGGAACAAATCGCAATGGCAACGATGTCTCCCCGCAGGCAGCGGTCCAACAGCGGCCTTCACGTGCGCTCGGACTCATTGAGAGTGTTCGACGCCTCCTTGCTATCCGAGCTGCAGAGCCCTCCCTCTCCCAAGGTGTGCCTTTTTCTTGTTTTGGGGCGGAGATCACACCTCTTTTTAGGGGGAGAGCGTGGTGCATGAACCAACCACGCTGCCCAAGACGATTGATACCACGGAAGTTGAAGCCAAGCCCAGCGAGAGTTGAGAGTGAGTTTTTTACGGTTTTAGGTAAATGTTGTTTGGTATGTGTCACTATCACAGGAGCCCAAAAAATGATTGAACCGATTGTCCAAGCGATGTGGTTTTGTGGGGAAAATTCCGTTGTGTGTTTTCGAACTGTGTGTGGTTCCAGGAGCCACTTTTTTTTTTTTGCTCCCTTTTTTAACATAAAGTTTTGTTTGTCTCGCTTCTATCCTTTGTTAAAATTCGTTCGTCTTATTCACCTTTGTTAAAATTTGTGTCAGGGAATACTCCCCAAGGAGAAAGAGGAGAAAGGGGGAGGGCTCTAGAAAACAGTTATTTCTTAGGCGAAAACGCCTGCTTCTCTTCAGTAGACAATGCGGCCCTAAAAGAAAGCGTCGTCTCCCTCATTTCTCTCTTGAAGCGAACCAGAGCTTGGAAATATCAGCCATTGCAGATTTGAGGTTGAGTGCTAAACACACACGGGTCAGCCCTTTGCTTTTATGAAATGGGGACCGTTTTTGTCGGGGTTCTTGGCTTTCAGTGTTTCAAAACCCTACACAAGACGTTCATGGAAAGCCTCTCTGCCAGCGGCACCTCTTTTACGAAGAGATTATAAGCAGAAGGCTAAAACCCAAAAGTGTTAGTGGCCAACGGTAGCAAATCGACCTCGCGCTTGGGTTTGTTCTAAACAAAGTCGTTTATCTCTCTCTTTTGACGTCTTCCCTTACCGGGTCTCGCACTTTTCTTGGCCTGCCCTAAAAGGAGAATTGGTGTTGTGTTGAATTAAACGATCTTCTGCACCACTTTGGACCTAAAAGCTCTGCTCTCTCTTCGCTCTCTTTCTCTTCTCTTTCTCTCACATTTTTTTCTTTTTCTTTTTTTTGCTTCGCACCCGCCGGCCTCCGATGGCACACGCTAGACAATGAGTGAGCAATGTGAAGTGAGAGGGAAAGCGAACCTGCTTTTTGGGAGCTTTGGTGACACTAGATGACATTTTGTTGCTTGGTTTCTTATGTTTCAAAAAAACGTGGAGAAAAAGGGGGGGGGTTGAACCCGTGAAGTTCGTTCTGAGCCTTCGCCTTTTCTAAATGCGAGTAAGAGAAGCAACAGGAAACATCACAAACCCCCGTAAGCATCTTGCTCTGCTTTACTCTAAAGCCCAGTTAAATCCCTAACGCTTGTGCGAGCAAACCGTCTCTTGCCACTTCTTTGCCACCGCCCTTGTGATCTCGACTGAAAAAAAGATAGCATGTTGTTACAGAGGGGAAATTAAACCTGTCTTCGTTTCTGGGGTAGCCAATTTGTTGAAGTTTTCTTGAAAAAATAAGGAGTAGCCGTTCACTAAAAGACGGCTAAGAGTGACTGAAAACGCCATAGGCTTACTGAATTTCGGAGGCTTTGTTGTCAGCTTGCTGGGTTTAGCCGCCGCCTTCCCCGTCTTGGCGGGGGTTTTGGTTGCTAGAGGAGACATGAGGAAAGTTTTTATTTGAAGGGTTACCGAATCCGCGAACTGCGCTGAAGCGAGAAAAGAAAAGAGAGGAAGTAGACTTGAACATTTTGACTACAGAAGAGCGATTATTCGAAGGTTTTTTGCGCATGATTCATTGGGGGAATTCCGGTCGGAACTTGCTAGTCCGGTCGTTACAAGAATGATCTTCATCTTGTTCTCCCTTTCCCTCGTCGCTTCTCAAACTTGCTATAACACTTACCAAACCAACTCAAGTCTATGTGGAGATCGGGTACGTTTAAGAAAAAAAAACTCACAAGAACAAATGTAAAGGTGCAAAGAACTGACATGCAAACTTGCACTTCGGACTGTTCTGTTAACGAGTGTTGCCGTGATCGGACCTGTTTCGATCGGTTCGTTGGAACTTGTGTGGCTCCAACAGGTTGTCATGCTTTTTTTTCTTCTATTTCTCTCTCTTCTCTTTCTCTTCTCCCTACCACCCCCTTTAGTGATAAATGTCTCTGCCCCTTGCACATCTTGTGACGCCGCGCAGTGTTGCGTGGAGGCGACCTCCTGCTCCCAATTGAGCTTTGAGTTTTGCTTTGAAATTGGACCTTTCAATGAGACTGTTTTCTCTGCTAACTGCCCGGGAAGATGTGATACAAATTGGTTCTCTCTTATCCACTCCTTTTTTTCGAGATATACAGGGAAAATGGAGAAAAAAAAACCACGAAACTACCAGAAATGAACGATCCATTATCAGGTGCTGCAGAGCTCCTCAAATTTGTTACGAATACCCACCCATGAGTGACTTGTGCGGGAGAAGCCAGCTCGTGGTTGGCCAGAATGCATGTGCTGGTCAGGGGTGCACCAACACCACGTTGTGTTGTCGCGAGCCCCAGGCTTGCAACGAGCTCCAAACTGCCAACAATAGCTTTTGTCAATCCTTTGCTCAAGTGTGGAACGATTCTGACAGTCAGAATTTTTACGGTTCTTGTGAAGGCAACTGCACGAAGGGCAGGTGCTGCCGACCCCCCACTAACTGCCTCGAGAACGACCAGGCTTATCAGAATTTCAGCTGCCCCTCAGAAAGTTTCAAAGTAAACGATCCTCAGATCACCTGCACAAACTGCGCGGATGAATGCTGTGCTACACCACAGACTTGCAATGAGCTGTACAATCACAATTCGGACGTGTGCTTCTCGATCAACAAGCAGCTCACAACCAACGCCACGCTGTTGCACTCGGGCTGCGACGGCACCTGCAATGCTGACATGTGCTGTGTCACGACCTGCGACTCTGTCAGCGGGATAGTCAGCTGCCCACAAATCACTCCAATTTTCGACTCCCAGCAGCCTTGTACTAACTGCAGCGCCAGCGAATGCTGTCGGCCCGTTCAATTTTGCGGGGTTCATACAAGAAGCTACACACATTGTGTTTGCACACCAAGAAGCAAACCCCGTGTTCTAGGAAGCAAATCTGGATACCGAGTGCAGCCAGCGTGGGCTGTACCTTGAGCGGGGCGTTCCCTGCACTTCCTCCGTCAATTGCACAGTGGACGTTTGCTGCCACCCACCAGTGAATTGTTGGCAACTGCCATCCCTAGTTTGTAACAAACAAGGGCTTGTGACGAATGAACTGGGCAATTGCTCTGGAGCGTGCAACACCAGCTGCTGTAGAGCACCTGAATCGTGCGATGAGGTGGACCAAGTTGACCGAAACTTCTGTGCTGGCCTGGGAAGGGTAAAGAGCAAGAAATAAAAGGCAAAAAAAAAAAGAGAAAAGAAAAAAGAGAGAAAGAGATAGATAGAGGAGAGAGAGATAGAGAGAGAATATAGATCCTTTCTGGCCCTTGCAGTGGAGCTGGATGCAACACCTCGGTTTGCTGCGGTCCGCCGAGCACTTGCGCCGACGTCCAAGTGGCAACCTACTATGGGAGTGGCTCTCAGTGGTGTGCCCGCCAAGGCTTTGCGGATAATTTCGATTGGAACGTCTGCACTGGTGCTTGCACTGCAGCACAATGCTGCCTCCCCAACACGTGCAGGGCTTGGAGAGATGCGAGCCGAGAGGGGATGGGGTTAGGGCTGTTCTGCCCTAGTGGAGGGGTATTCGACACCTCTCTTTCTTGCAACGAGGATGGGTGTAGCGAAGAGCTTTGCTGTCGCCCGTCCAGAACCTGCAGTGAGACCATTTACTTGTACTTGTGCCCGATTGGCATGTATATGATTGACCAGCCTTGCTCCGGAGCCGGCTGCGACCAAGCCACTTGCTGTGCCGCGGCCACCACATGCGGCGAGGCTAACAAGAATTTTTTGCTATGCTCTACTGCTGGCATGGAGACGATTGGCAACTCGAATGTGACCTGCAATGGCAATTGCACCACAAGCCAGTGCTGCCAAGCCCCCACCACTTGCAATGTGATCACGAGCTGCCCGGCGGGCACGCAAAACCGTGGAGGATCTTGCCAGGGCGCTGAGTGCTCAGTGAACAATTGCTGTGTGCAGCATCAAACCTGCGCAAAAACATTCGACCGTAACACCTCGTTATGCAAGGGCTTTGGGTTTTATGTGCCTACCGATGCTGGCTGTCGAGGCATTTGCACGCAAGAAGAATGCTGTCGCTCTCCGCGAACCTGCGGCGAGGTCAGGAGATAATTGACGAGAAAGACGAGACACTTGGTGGGACAGTGGTGATCTGTAGGCAGATATCCTGACTGGGCTTTGTGGGAGTGCCGTTGACCACTTTAAGCCTTGCCAAGGCACCGGTTGCAGCAAGGCCTTCTGCTGTCGCGAGCCAATCAACTGCCGCGAAGCGATCAACTCCAAGAGTGTGGTGTGCGCCCCAGGTGTGCCGACGAATCGGAACGACGTGTCTTGCCCGTTTGGTGTGTGCAATACCACCACCTGCTGCAAAGCCGTGGCCACATGTGGAGACCAGAACGTGTTGCTCAATAACACCTTGTGCAGCAGCTCGATGATTTTGAACAGCTCGAAGGTTTGCCTTACCTGTTTGAGGGGAAAGACCTTTCGCTAGGGCTGTAGCGGGGCCTCTTGCAATGCTGCCACTTGCTGTCGGCCTGCCGCCAACTGTGGGGAGGCTAGGCGCGCAATATCCTGCAGCGCCAACACCATCTTCAATGAGGCGGTATCCATTAGCTGCGTTTTGCGAAAAACCAATCCTTTTAGACCCTTTCCTCCGCCTGCAACCCCACCTGCACCGCCGCGCAATGCTGCCGTAACCCTGTCAGCTGTGGCGAGGCTTACTTGAACAACCAGAACCTGTGCGGCGGCCTGGCTCTGAACTTTAGCATGACGAACACGCCTTGCTCGAACTGCGCCACGACTTGCTGTACCTCAGTCATGTTCACAAACACCTCTGCACCTACCGCTGCACCCACCGCTGCACCAACAGAAAATGACCAAACAGTGAGTGGGGCTGCGACTGCGGGCGTTTCTTTGATTGTGTTTGCTTTGCTGTGGTTCGCATAGAAAATCAGGAAAATAATGTCTTAGAAATAGCGAAATCGTTTTTTTCGTGGTCTACTAGTTGTCTTACGTATCCAGACCTAATTTGGGCTTCAAAGTAAATTAAAAGATATTGCTTCTATGTGGTCTTTAGAATGCACAGAAGTGTTCCAAATCAAATGCCAGTGTCTAGCGCGGTCTGCACAGAAGACAGGAAGGAACGTGCATGGCCCCTCTTGAAACCCATCGCCAACAAGTCCTCCATCTGCAAGGTTCGAAGGCAGTGCAGCGAGTCAAAACCCTCTCCGATCAGCAGCTCTGTGAAGGTGGAGAGGCCGAGGGAGTGCAGCAAAGCCCGCACTTGGGCTTCGCTCTCAGGCGAAGTGCCGTGGAAGCCTGGCCCGACGCGTTGTTGGTCGTTGGGTTCGTCTTTAGTGTATGTCTGTTCTTCCCCTTTTTGGTCCGGTTCCCTCAGAGAAGGGTTTATGTCCTCTGATGGTGGAGCAGAGGAGACGGTTGTTGGTTGCTTGAACCTCGTCGTCGTTGTCGTCGTCGTTGTCGTCGTCGTCGCTGTCGCCGCCGTTGTTGTCGTTGTTGTCATTGTTGTCGTCGTTGTCGTCGTTGTCGTCGTTGTCGTCGTTGTCGTCGTTGTCATTGTCGCAGTTGTTGTAGTTGGAGCAGAAGAAGGAGTGGTAGCAGTTGTTGTTTCGACAGAGGGAGGGAGGGTGACATTTGGGTGGAATGTGACAGGAGCAAGATCAATGGAACTCTCGTCAACACTGCAACTTTTTCCACTGCT
>Ga0215284_10020_pt1 | contig 10278 bp, 6 predicted proteins | sample ZER3_1Amoeba_K21_FD_182620 | JGI IMG/M metagenome (GOLD analysis project Ga0215284, IMG submission 182620) | Enriched cells of freshwater protists from Biology Centre CAS, Ceske Budejovice, Czech Republic - ZER3_1Amoeba_K21 | ecosystem: Environmental > Aquatic > Freshwater > Unclassified ... | reverse complement strand
ATTGTAATCACCAAGCAGCCCCGTCGCATCCCCCAACAACATGGTGGGCCCTTACCAGATGCACTCTAACTCGGTCTGTGACTTAAACGTTGATTTGTGTGTTCCGAATTTAAGATTCGCTCCTCGTCTCGGGCTCATGCCTGGACAGTCAAAAAAACTTCACTGCCTGAGAGGCTTTCCGTTTGATTACGAAAACCCGCCCTCTTCCGTTATCCTGAACCCAATTGTCAGTATGTCATTGATTTTGGTGAGCTCGTCATTGATGCCGGTTCTGGTTATGCTGGTTGTGAATGTGGTGAATGGCGCACCATTCCTCACGACATGGAACACCTCCACGACCAATGAGATTGTGTCTTTCCCTACCATCAAACCTCAAACCAACGTGACCATCGATTGGGAGACACCACTGTCAGTTCCCTCTCTGCGAATGTGACCTACTCCTCCGTGAACCACACGTATGCGACCCCTGGTAAGCACAAAGTGTGTTTAGCGGCTGTCAGATTGAAGCTGCTCGATATCGTCAGCTGGGGGAGACGGGTTCCTCGTCGACCAAAACTCTCTGAATTTGTTTCTCAATTGTGCCAACATGCGAGTGTCAGCCCCACCGAGCACTCAGCCTGTGTTATTGCCTGGAGCTGTTCTCCAGGGCATGTTTCAGCAGACTGCCTTCAACTCTTCGCTGAACTGCGATCTCAAGAACGCCACTTCCCTGGCGAGTATGTTCAGTAGGACACCACTGAACAAACCCATCACCTTCACGAACATGCAGGGAGTCACCCAGATGGAATACATGTTTCAAGGTGCGACTGCTTTCAACCAACCCATCAATTTCGATTGCTCGAGTGTGAATTCCTTGAGTTACATGTTCAGTGGCGCCTCATCGTTCAACAGCGCCCTGAACTTGACCAACACCAGCAAGGTGAGCACTGCTCACTATATGTAGCAATGCTTCTGAGTTCAATCAGCCCATCACTTTTCGAACTGACTCTATGGCCTTGGAATGTTTTCGGGTGCGTCGAAGTTCAACCAACCCGTAAACTTCAACAACATGGGCCTAGTCATCGATGCTACTGGAATGTTTGAAGAAGCTCGCGAGTTCAATCAGCCCATCAACTTCTCTGCCCCTTACTTGGCACAGGTCTCCAATATGTTCAGTGGCGCTTGGAAATTCAATCAGCCTGTGGAGTTGGGCACACAAAAGCTTGCCACCACTTCTGGAATGTTTCAAGATGCCTGGGCTTTCAATCAGCCCATCACTTTCCCCGTAGGGTCTGTGATGTATATGGACCAAATGTTCATGAATGCACACAGTTTCAATCAGCCCATCAACTTCTCCTTATCCTCTACCCTCTTCTCCGCCGGTAATATGTTCACCAATGCAACGAGCTTCAACCAGCCAGTGATCATGGCAGACAAAGTCAATAACATGAGTGCGATGTTCTCGAATGATTCGAGCTTCGCGAGCACCGTGACCTTCACTTCCACCTCGAAAGTGACGAATATGAACAACATGTTCTACTTGACCGCTGCCGACTTCACGCAGAACTTGGCGAGCTGGAACACCTCGCTGGTCACCTCTTGCAGCAATTTCTGTGCCTTTTGCGGGCTACCGAGCTTCCCCAGGTGCACTCCGTGTGACACTGCACTCGCGTGAACATCACCGAGAACACGACTGTGTGCAACGCGCGAGCGCCCACCGCGGACCCTACGACAGCTGCCCTCTCGACAGTTACCCCCACTTCGGTTCCTACAACCACTGGCCCCACTGCGGCCCCCTCTTTGGCTCCCTCTTTGGCTCCCTCGACAGCGATGGCAGTGTCAGCTGCAAGGGCTGCTGACGATTTTTACTCGACGACGGTGCTGCTTTGTTCGTTGTGGGTATGTTTGAGTGTGCAGTGAACACAAGCGACCCACAACGCAAAACACCAAAAAACAAGTGCGAGCGGTTGTTATTTTGAAGAAAGAGAAGAGAGAGACTGTTTTGAGCATCGAGAAGCGTCCAACTCAATCCCAAGAAAAGGGAGAGTGGTTTTGGTTTGGCGTGTGAATTGGGCGAGGGGTGTTGGTGTATGAAAGTAGTGTTGTTTGTTGTTTGTTCACAAAAATCTCTCATTGATGCTTCATCACCATTTTTTCTTCTTGTTCTAACGATTGTCGCGAGCGCACCTTCACAAGCACACCACGACACGAGCCATCACGAGAGAACATGCACTACAGCTCGACACTTTGGGGACACTGTGTGAAGAAAGGACATTCGCTTTGAGAAGGAGAAAGAAGAGAAAGAAGAAGGAGAAAAGAGGGAAGAGAAACAGAAGGGAGAAGAAATGTCAGCAATCAGAGATCAAAACTTTGGCTTTACCAAGTCCGCCAAGAAAAGTCAGGACCGCGTGCGAAAGGCCAATTTGCTTGCACTGGTTTGTTTAATCAGGCTGTGAAAAAAAGTGTGGATTTAATAAGGGTAAAATGGGGTATGGCAACAACGAAAAAAGGCGGCAAGTCAAATGAGTCGTTGGGTTTTTTGCGTGGGTGAAGTTTGTTTTTTTAAAAGTCGTTGGGACATAGATCCTGTGGTAGGGATGGGGACGTGTGGAACAAAAGAACCTGAAAGGGTTGACCCCGTTTCACGTCCCATAGCAAATCGTGAACCAAGCGCTGTCAATATTCATGTCCCTCGGACTAGACCCCCAGAGGAAGATGCGTCAGTCGAGGTCACAAAACCCATGCGCACCAAACGCCACGTTGCTGAAAATACAGTATCTTTGGACTTATCCACCATCTCAACTGACGAACTGCGAGAGTTTGTCGAACTGTTTCCTTCTCAATCCACTCTTCAACAGCTGTACATTCGCAAATCCGATGCTGCTGCCTCCAATCTGTTTCGCTCAAATCTTCCGCTGGCTCTCCAACTTCTCCGACTCATTGGCGCCTCTCGTTTGCAACTTCTCGAACTCTCCCTTCTTCCTGCTTCTGAAGAGTTGAATGCAACCTTGGAAGCTGTCCTAACCAATAACTCAACGCTAGAAACCCTCAATCTTCACTTAACACGTCCTGCCAATGTCAAAACTGAAGTAGCCACAGTACTCTGCAAAGCCCTCTCTTCGAATATGCAACTCGTTACGCTCGACCTTTCCAACACAGATCTCGGCCCCAAGGCAGTGGAAATGTTGAACCAGATCCTCAAATCGAATACTTCCCTCAAGACTCTTAAGCTCGTGGCAACCGGGCTAGGGGAATCTGGGGCCGATCTTGCAGAGACTCTGCGCGTCAACAAATCCTTAGCGACCGTGGATTTATCCCACAACGACATCGGAGACAATGGGGGACGAAAGATTGCCCGAGCTCTTGCGGAAAACATGTCGATCAGCAAATTGTCCTTGAATGACGTACAGTTGAGCAAAGTGGGCCCGTTCTTCAAAGCGCTGCAAAATAACCTTGTGCTGCGAGACCTCTCTCTTCGGGGAAATCGCCTAGGTGCTGATGGCGCTGCGGCATTGGCGAAGTTGATCAAGCTGAACACCACCCTTCGCTCGCTGGATGTCTCTAATTGTCAGCTGGGTGCCTTGGGTGCGAAATGGTTAGCCAAAAACCTGCAAACGAACACCACCCTCACCACACTGAAGCTGGCCTCGAATAATATGGGACCATCTGGTGTGAAGGTTGTGTTGACAGCTTTGGCAACCAGCAAGGTCAGTACCCTGGATATTAGTGATAACAATCTCGGGCTGAAGGGCGATCAACCTATTTTGCGCCTGTTGAAGAAGAATAATTTTCTGACCGAGGTCGTTGTCGGGGGAAACGGATTTTCCCCAACAGCTGAGGCAAAGATCGAAGACCTTGTGACGTACAATCAAGGTCTGAGAGATGGATTCAAGATCGTTCCACGCTTGCTGCAGTTTCCTATTAAGTTTGAAGAGAAGACGCAAGCGATGCGTACTTTCACAATCCACAACATGAAAAAGTTTGCTCTCGCGTTTGCGGTTCTCACCAATAATCCCGAAACAACGGCGATCACTCCTAACCAGGGGTATCTTGAGCCTGGATGCAACGTCAAGATCAAGGTGTTATTGATGGGCAAGTTTCCTGCAGACCAGCCGTGCAATCACTTGTTCCTCGTTCGGATCGCCTCTCTCACAGCCGAAGCTCAAGCGCAGCTTTCCCCAAGGGAATTTTGGAACATGCAGAAGGTTTCCTCGAACTACCGCTCCAGTACTATTCGAGCTGCCTGGGTAGTTCCCAAACCTGAAGCGCAGATTGCGAAAAAATCTTCCGATCTCATGGCTCTCGTGGCCAATCTGCCATCAACTGGAAATGTTTTCAAGGAAGAAGTCTCCGCGCTGAAACAACAGATCAAAGCAGGGGATGTTCCTGTATTCGAAACTGAGCAAGCGATTGATGAACAGTTGAGCAAGCTAGTGGAGATCTTGTCGCAACCCCAAACCGCGGCCGAAGGCAAGCCCGGAACTGTCGATCAGAGCGAAGAGGTCACGTCGCTGAAGCGTGACCTTCAAGCCATTCAAGCGAAGTTGAAGGCGATCCAAACTGAACGCGCGAATCCTAAATCGCCCTCAAAAGCGGAAGCTCTTGAGGCTTCGCTTTCGCGAGAGGAAGCCGATCCCAAAGTGGAAGTGGAAGAAGAAGAGGAAGCGAAATCGGAAGAGGAAGGCGAAGACACACTGAAGGAATTCAGAAGTCCTGGTAGTGCCATCGCAGGAGAAGATATGCTGGATGTTGCCCCCTCACCTTCTCGTGTTGCAGTTGCAGCTGTCGATTTTGCCTTGGCGAAGACGATGTGGGACGAGACCGAGGTGGCAGAGGAAGACGGCGACGAACACGAGTTCGGAGAGTTTGGTCTTGATTTCAACCTGACGGATTTCGACCCCACCACAGCCAAGAAGGGTAAGGAGCCTGAGCCTGAAGTGGAGTTCGAAGGAGGAGTGCCACCGGCTCCCCCCATGAGCCCACCTACCGCTCCTCCGCCTCCAATGTTCGATATGCCTATCAAAGAAACGCCAGCCAACAATTTGAAAAAGTTCCATTGGACGACGTTGGCAGAGACCGAGGCTGCCTCTGGAGTGTTCGCAGAGCTCGATCATGGACGAGTGAAGTTGGACACAGACGAAATTGTTCGCTTGTTCTCCCAAAAATCAGAAGCGAAAGGCACCACAACGAAGAAAATAGAGCCCGCGAAGCCGCAGCTCGTTGATCCCAAGAAGAGCTATAATCTCAGCATTGCACTCGCTCGTTGCAAGCTCCCTGTCTCCACCATCAAGACGGCTCTGTTTGATATGGACTCCACGGTTATGCCAGAGGAGGTACTGGAATCCCTCTTGAAGTACGCCCCGACGAAGGACGAGCTTCGAAATTGTTGCCAATACACCGGGAATGCGGCGTTGTTGGGCCCGACGGAGCTGTTTTTCCGCGATGTGGGCGAGATTCCACAATTGAAGGTTCGACTTCAGCTTTTATTATTCAAGACAACCTTCGATGAGTCGACCGAGATGGTGCTGGACAGTCTTAAAGTGGTGGATCACGCGCGGAAGCAAATCCATGATAGCACAAACCTCAAGAAGATCTTGGAAGTTATTTTGGCACTGGGTAACTTTATGAACAGCGGGCAGGCGAAAGGCTTTCAGCTTTCTTCACTGTCCCATCTCAAGTCGTCAAAAGCGCAAGACAACAAGACCACGCTCCTCACTTTCCTCATTCAACACGTCCGAAAAAATTGCCCCGAAGCCCAAGACTTCGTCCGAGATTGCTCGAGTGTGAAACCTGCTTCTTTGGTCGAGACTTCCTTTGTCACCTCTGAGCTCAAGTCAGTGCTGGCAAACCTTCAAACCTTGGAGCAAGAGCTCAAACGCGCGATGCAAGCCGCCGACCCGAAGGACAAATTTGTGTCTTCCATGCTCGACTTTTACAAGAGTGCCCGTGCCCGCGCCAAAAAACTGACGCTCGCTCGCAACCGCATCGTGCAAGAGACGGCGGAGCTCATGCTCAGCTACGGAGTGTCTTCTTCAGAGGCCCAGAACGGATGGGAAAACTTTTTCAAGCTTTGGAGCTCGTTTTTTGATGACTTCACCTCTGGAGTGAGCGCATTGGAGGCTCAAGTGGAGGAAGCCAAAGCCCAAGAAGCAAGAAAAAAGCGCTCGGAGGCCTTCAAGTCTCCAGCCGGCAAGTATTCGTCACAATCGGATAACTCGGTCTCTTCCACCTCTGGGGATGCGAGCGTGGGCGGGGGTTCTTCGAGCTCCGCTGCGAGCAAAGCCATGTCGAACCTCATTGCCGCGCGCCGGACATCAATGCCTCGAGAACAGCTCCAGTTTTCAGAACCCAAAGCACAGGCAATTCTTCTTTTTGACTTTTACCCACTCCTCTCTGCTTTCTATATTTTCTCTCTCTCTCCTCTCTCTCTCTCTCCTCTCTCTCTCTCTCTCTCTCTCTCTCTCTTTTTTTCTTTCTTTCTCTCTCTCTTCTCTCTTCTCTCTTCTCTCTTTGTTTTTTCCGTTTTTTGCTGTCCCACACTGCAACAGTAGGCAAACGAGCTGGTTAGAGCGTGAGCTCGTTGGAATGAGAAACGTCCAAAATGGAAACCTGTTTTATTCGCCTTCGCAATGGCAGTGCAGCGCCAGGGTCTTATCTTTGGCCCAAAAAAAAACTGTGGGCTTTTTCGATCATTCGATGAGCGCTGAAACTTTTGTGAATTGTCATGGGATGTGCTGTGGCGCTGTGTCATGGGATGGGTGTTTGAGGGTGTGTGGGTTTGTGGGTTTTGTTGTGTGGGGGTGTTTGTGTGGAAATGTATTTTTGTGACACCTAAGGATATTTAGTTCGGTGTGGAACCGGCTGAAGTTTTCATAAAATTAAAAGAAACGCTCTCCTTGTTGGCCTGGGCATGGCTTACCGAAGGGACATTTTGTTTGCTCTTTTTTTTTTTTTTGCCTGAGAGCTGCGTTTTTGTGCTTGTTCTTCCTGTCACTTTCAAAGGCTTTCCGCAGACTCTCGATCGCAACCTGGACGCGTGGGGGAAAACACCGCCGCGCGCTCACCACACAGAAAAGAAACCAAAATCCAGCGATTGCAACTCAAGATCAGACAAAATAAGCAGAGGCGATCAGAAGACACAAGGCGGGAAAAAAGGCTCTTCGGATGATAAATAAAAAGTTTAAAAAACTTTGGCTCAAGAAAAATCCATCTAGGATCCATCAGAGTCTCACTGACACTGCTGTCGCTTCCCATCTCAAAAGGAATGTGGCACTGAGAAAAAAACTCACGCACACATCCACCCAACCGAGATGGGGAATGGGAGACTTTTTTTTTTTAAATGGAAAACGACCAAAAGAAGAGTGATTTTATCATGTTGCAATCACAAAGCCAAGCTCTTTTCAACGTAGACCTGTGGAAAATTGAAATCAATGTGCGAGAGTTGCTTCTCTCATCAGAGGCATTGCCCCCATTCTCTCGTCAAAGGCATTGCCCCATTCATAGCAAGCCGACTAGACGGCCCGATCGAAATTTTTGATCTTTGGGAGATGAGTCTAGGAGAAGTTAGCCCACTATTCTAGGTGATGCCGGAGTGCCCTGTGTGCCTCGATTCTTTTAGTTGGGATCAATGTGTGCCCATGCTTCTTCTCTGTGGTCACTCTGTATGCTCCCAATGCACTCCCGATCTTTCCGAGCCTCTCACGTGTCCTCTTTGTCGCAGCGTGACTCCAAGCGCGGCTGACCTCAAGAAAAACCACAAATTGCTTCCTCCAAACAGCGAAGGCACGTGCGGAGAATGCAAGGACCAAGCCGCCATGTTCTGCACACTGTGTGGAGAACTCTGCAAGGGTTGCTCTGTCAAGATCCATGCCTTCAGAGCCATGAGCTCCCACACCGTCGTGCCCTACGACGAGAAGGCTTCCGTGTCGCCGATATGCGTGGACCATGGCGAAGAGGCCTTGCTGTACTGCCCCGTCGACTCCTCCGTGATCTGCAGCCGTTGCAGGATGGAAGCTCACAAAACCCACTCTGGTGTGACATCCCTGCAAGAAGCTGCTGTAAAGAAGACGAGCGATCAGCAGGCCGTGCTCGAGCAAATTAACGCACTCGACCCCGTAGTTGCGGGTATCAAGTTAGATCATGACTTTCTGCTAAAGGGACTTACTACGGCCCGCGAGGAAGTCGAAACATATTTCCAAAAGGCACAGCAAGACCTCATTTCGCAGAGACAGCAAGTGCAACTGCGTCTCGATGAGCACGAGGCCAAGCTCGGTGCCGAGTTCGCGGAGAAGTTTCGGGTGTGTGCTGAATTGCAGGCAACGCGCGTCCGCATTCTCAAGCTGTACGAAGGCAACAAGCTTCAGATCCTCGAGGCTCCTATGATTGAGATGTGTGCACAGCCTGAGGTGGAGCCCTGCACCGTATTATTCCATCTCTCACTCGACAACCACCTGCCAAAGTTGTCTGTTGAATGCGTGCGCCAAAGTGTGCGTGTGGGTCATCGTCTGGATGTGTGGGATAAGGCGAGTCGCGATGAAAATAAGTGGAGAACGGCCACCGTTCGCGAAGTGGGGCCCAAGAACTTTAAAATTGGTTATGATGGATGGTCGGAGAAGTGGGATGAGTGGATTGAAGTGGGATCAGGCCGCTACGTTAATTTTGGCCTGCACACGAAGGGCAGAGACACTAGTGCTCGAGCTGATCAATTATCAAAGATTCAAATTTTGTCAGGATTGAAGGGAATTTGAAAGACTCGACGCATTCTTCCCGCTCTTTTCTTCCTCTGCGCGTCAGGAACCATCCCACGCTTTTTTATTTGCTTCGAGCTGAGTTGGGATCCGTCCCCGCATTGTAAAAACAATCAGTTCTGCTTTCTCTTATTCACACGCGCTCCGGCGCGAGCTTTTCCCCCTTTTTTGAGTTTTCGCTTCAGGGATAAGGCGTCGCAAACCGCAGCAAACAACACACCAAGAAAAAGAGCATAACAAATTGCTCTTCAAAAAGAAAAACAAAAGGCGAAAAAAGTAGTTTCTAGAGTTTCGATTTTTTCGCTTCTCAAACTTCCTGGTAGCTTGAACACGTGCACGCTCCTCATAGCCAGGAGCTGGACACCGCCGATATCACTGTCACGAACTCAATGCCCTCCACACTGCAAAAAAAAACCAAGGGAGCGCAACCCGGGCCCCGCAGAAGTCGTAGGTCGAGCCGTGATCACTTGCCAGTCGGGTCGAGTTGGAAACTCGCCAGTTGGCCCAGCCACAGCTGATTGTGTCCTGTTGGCTCACAACCGCCACGCTGTAGCGACCGCAGGTCTTGCGCAGAGCCATACTGCTGTAGTCCTCGAAGTCCGCCAAATTGGGCAGCAGCAGCTCACAAACAGTCTTTTCCAGTGCAAGCATCCCGCTCGCCTTGTGATACTGCATCACGATCGTCTTACCTGGCTAAATAAAAATATTCACACAACACCACGACATACAACAAGATAACACAGAAGAAGCACACACACACACACACACACACACACACACACACACACACACATACACATACACATACATACGCACAACACACAACACAACAACACAACACAATACAACACAACACACCAGCACACACCACAACACTCCCTACCTAGGAAGCGAATGTCAATCGTCCGCAGTCTAGATGCAGATCGCACTCTCGCGTGAGGCCATCTTCTCGTTGTGAGAGTAAGAGAGTGAGTCTCTAAGGTTCTCTAGAAGTGTTGCGATTGCGCATCAGCCGACGACAAGCGTCGGCCATCCCTTAAAAAAGGCAGAACCGTCTGGTTGAGAAGCCAAAAAGAAAAAAGACAGAAAAGACAGAAAAGACAGAAAAGACAGAAAGAAAAAAAAAAGGAGAGAGAGATAGAGAGAGAGAGAGAGAGAGAGAGAGAGAGAGAGAGAAGAGTGTGCGTGAAAGAAGAAGAGAAGAGAAGAGAAAGCGAATGATAGAGAAGGAACAAATTAGGCTCTTTGCAAGGATGTCTGACCTGGGCTAATGAGAGTGCTTGACCCCGAGGCGTATTCTTCCACAAGTGAGCACAGCACCGCGGGAAAGCTTGGAGGCAGAGTTCGTGCCAACCCCAGCACTGGCTCATCGGTCTCTTTGTGAATATACACAGGATGTTCGTCAATCAAACTCGTGATCACAATGAAAGGCATGGCTTGGTGGGGGCGCGGGATCCACTTCTTCAAAAACAGCTGCTTGATGTATTCAAATCCCTCCCATTCTTTGCCTGGCCCAAGCTCAGGGGCGTCCGGGAAGGACTCTCGGTTGAAC
>Ga0215284_10018_pt1 | contig 10537 bp, 15 predicted proteins | sample ZER3_1Amoeba_K21_FD_182620 | JGI IMG/M metagenome (GOLD analysis project Ga0215284, IMG submission 182620) | Enriched cells of freshwater protists from Biology Centre CAS, Ceske Budejovice, Czech Republic - ZER3_1Amoeba_K21 | ecosystem: Environmental > Aquatic > Freshwater > Unclassified ... | reverse complement strand
TTTTGTAGCTTTTGAATGGGTGGTGCCTGGGCGGCGATTGGACGGCGGGTGTGGGTGCGGAACAGCGGGAACACTTGTGGAACGGCGGTGTTCCATTGGGCGGCCCCCGAGAATGGGACCTAATGGGGGAAATAAGCCGATCCTTGGGGGTACGGAACACCTAGAACACCTAGAACAGCAAATTTTCTTGCTAAAAAAAAGTTTTGAGGGGGTGGGCGGTCGGCCACCATTTGGGGGGTCCAAGATTTGGTGTTCTAGGTGTTCTGGGTGTTCCGAGTGGGCGAAATGGGTTTTTATGGGGAGTTGGGTGGCGTGCGGTGCGTTTTGGTGAATGCGTGATTTGTGGTTGAAGTTAGCCAGTTGTCGGTCGACTTCACGCAATTTAGCTCATGCAAAGCGAAGTAAAAGTGGAAGCGCCACCCGCAGGTCTCGTTGTTTGTTCTGGGCGATCAGACTCATTCTTTAGGGGCGCCATTCAAGTTATGGGTGCACTTGTTCAACACTGGGTCGATTGCTCAAATTGGAGAAGGCTCTGTCATCGTTTCGGCCACGAATGATGTTGATGACCTTCGCAAGGCAATCATTCGCGAATTCCCAGATACGGCGGGTGGAGAAGCCAACAAATTGGTTGTGAGACCAACTCTTGGTGGCGAAGCTCTCACGGCCTTGAGGACGCGGCTCTCCGAGGTGAAGTTTAAGTGCGAGGACGATAGATCCCTCCATGCCTACGTGGAGGTGGCCCCCAAGGCCGAGACAGGTTGGTGAAATTCTGTGAAAATTCTCTGCCAAAGTCAAGGTTTTTTTAGGTGGTAAACGAAAATTGGATGATGCTTTGATCTTGGAAATGTTCCAAAACATCCAGCAATCACATTCAGCAATGTTCCAAAACATCCAGCAATCAATCGCTCACATTGCCCCAAAAACACAACCAACACCGTCGATGACGGAATTGGGTGCGCAAGGGCTCAAGGACGCCCAGCAAGACGGTTTTATCGAGGACCTTTCTGAACATGCGGTGTTGACGGTTGCACAACAGCAACTACTTGTAACACTCACACCGGAGAGAGCCCTTACTGCGGGAATGACGCCATTTCTTGAGCGGATATTCCAAGATCGATGCTTGGTCAACAGCGAGGATTTCCCCTGGATTGGGCTGCCAAGCTTGGCCAACAAGCTCAAGCCTGATTTTTTTGTTGGTGCCCACACTGGCGTTTATGAGAAATGCCCGATCCCCGAGTCGAAGTCCCAGTCGGTGCAGGCGCTTCGAAAAACCCAACCACTCGCACGCTTTGGGCCATGCTATTGGGACCTCAGAGATTCTGTCTTCATTGGTGAGTGCAAACTCAAAGTCAACAATGCTGGAGTTGGGGAATTATTGAACAAACTCGGGCATCTTGATACGACTGAGCGTGCGAATGAGCGTATGCGTGGGTTTATTTTCGACGCGGAGGAATGTTGGCTAATTGAAGCTATGGCACTGAAGTGTGTTAGATACAAGCGGGTTCCATGGACAGCCGGGGGCTCGCTGAAGGAAATTCAAAAGTTTTTTCCTTGGAACCAAGGCTGGCATGCTATCCCCGACATGTGTCAGAAACTGAAAGTTGAGATTGTGCAAGGGGAGCCCTACTTGGGCATGGGTGCACGCGGACGTGTCTTTCGGGTTCGTCGGACTGACGGCCACCCCGACGACCACCATGCCCTCAAAGTCGTACAAGCCAAGGATAAATGGTGCGTGGAAAAGGAGCATGCACGCCTAGTGCAGGAAGCCCTAAGATGCCCCTTGCTAGTTCGTCCAACATCACCGCTTCGTGGCATCGATGGTTTGTTTGGATACACAATGCAGCCAATCGGACAGAGTGTGCGGTCGCTCTGGAAACCCGAGCTCATCCCTCGCGCCATGTCCTCGTTGTGTGGCCTCCACTGCTATCACCTCGTGCATGGGGATCCCAGACTCGAAAACCTTTTGTCGGTGGACTCGTCCGCTACTCCCTATGTCTGGGCTGATGTGGTGGGCATGACAGATGGCATTTCTCTTGCCAGCCAATTGAACTATCGAGACGACATGGCGGTCCTCGTGCGATCTATTCTTCGCTGCGACGATCTCTCTGAGGCAATGAAATCCTTCCTCGAGCAGTACGACCCCCAAAACAAAGCCACATTGGAAGCTTTGATTGCTCTCGTGGAGTCAACCGCCACAGTCGCCATTTTGGACGAACACTAAGCATCGCACACATTTTGTTATGGGAATGTCACAATAAATCGATTCATTGTTCGTGCACAATATCTTGTGGAATCTTGCACGAGGTAGCGCTTTCCAAACCGGGATCTTGGAGTTTTTTTTTGGCATAATATCACGTAGTGTGGTATACGCCGCCACTATGAGAGCCCGCCGACTAGGAGACTACGTGATGACTGAGGCAAAACAAGCCAGACTTAAGGAGCTTGCACAAATCGAGAAAGACCGAGACCTTGCTACACTCAATGCCCAAAGCGCCATCTTGAAACTAGAGCGTCCAGCCGAGTTGCTTGCCCAACTTGCCGAGCCGTCAGCTGAGCCACTCGCCGAGCCACTCGCCGAGCCACCCGCCGAACATCCGCCGGCCTCTGAACCGATCCCCATTCCTCGCGCACGCCGCACCCGCGCTCGAGCCATCGCCTAAGACAAAAAAAATATTTTGTTGCTCCCTTTTTTTGGCCATGCGCTCATTCTTGCACGTTCGCATCCTCCAATTGGTGCTCGCTCGGCTTGTAGTCGGCCGCCTGAGTGGTTTCCCAGAGCCCGTTCTCGGGCCGTTGCCTCAACCCGTACTTGAGTATCGACGCTTTGGTGGGCTTCTTGACTACGCCGTTGTTCAAATTCCCCAGCAGCTTTGCTCGAAGAATCGCATGCTTGTTGGTAGCTAAATACTCCGCCCGCTGCTTTTTGATCTGCTCCGCGTGCGTGGAACGGTACTCGGCAGCATACTTCGCCGGGTTGAAGTAAGGCTTCGGTTTGACGACCGGAGGCGGTGCCACAGGTCTCGCTGCAGCAGCCGCTGGAGAGGGAGCCGGTCCAGGAAGCATCGGATACTTGAGTTCCTCATCGTCGTCGTTGGCGGCACTACGCAGGATCAACGGCGGTCTAAAAAACTCAACCTCGTCCTCTTCGGAGTCATTGGCCGCGGTCCTTGGTACAATCAGCGGCAAACTCCGGGGCGCCCGCGGCTCTACAATCGGCAAGCTTTTGGGCTTCTCGGGCTTGGTCGGCGGAACCATCGGGGTGTCGTCGTCCTCCTCAGCCAGGTTGATCTTGCGGTAGGACCCGCGGGCTACTTCGAGCGTGTGGCGCATGCGGTTGGCGACCTCCTTGAGTGTGCGCTCGGGTAGCTCCATACCGTTGAGTTTCATGCGGTGCACATGGTTGATGTACGCCTTGCGCAGCAGGTTTTGCAGCGGCTTTTTGGGCTTGAACATTGCCAACATCGCCGAGCCAAACCCGGACGCCGGCATCGGTCGGGTCTTGTCGCGCACACCTACAAGCGCGTAATTCCTGGGTGCGTCCCGAAGTGAGTCGTTAATGATACCATTCAGCCGCTTGCCGTCGGTGATGCCCGGGATGTCGTCCTTGAGCACCATGATTTGGCGCGCCAATCCGCGCTGCTCGCGCTTGTTTTCGATCTTGTCGTAGTTCATAACGATCGACCACTCGCCCGGCGCGCTCTCCCATAAGTAGTTGTTCGAGTCCTCGGGTGGCGCCGCCACTGGGGCCGTTGGAGGTTTCACTGGCCGCCCATCCACGAACCGGGGTGGGTACACATGCATGTCGAGCCAGTCCAGCCGCAGCGGCGGAATGTACGTGTTCACGGCCAACAGCAAGTGGTACACGTTCAGTTTTAGGTCCTTCGGGTCGGCCCGCTTTCGTAGTGGTTGCGGGTCGCCACGAGTTTGCGGTACGAGACGTAGTTGGTCAGGTCCTCATCGTCCAGCTTCGAGTCCTCGTTGGCCTTGTCGATGATCTGCTGCGTCGTCAATCCGAGGTTGAACATCGGCCGGGTCGCCTCCTTGAATCGGACCTTGTCGATGGCCAACAGCACGTTCGCGAGACCCTCAAGGTGATTTCTCAGTGTGTTGCCCGATGATTTCGGCGGGTCGTAGGTTTCGTGAATCCACGCCAAAATGGTTTGCCAGTGGTCGCCGACCCACAGGATGTTCGACTTGGTCGGGCCGACGATCTCTCTGTTGGTCGCCCAAAAGCGGTTGTACCACACACTTAGCCGTTCTCGTTCGTGCTTCTTGAGACCCGCCGACGTTTTTATGCCAGTCTTGATCTCGTCAAACATGCTCGGCACGTCCAGTTTTTTCACGAATGACATTTTGCTGCACCCTAGTCGCGTTGGTCTAGTTGGTGGGGAGTGTATAGGGTACAGGACGCCGCGCGCTTAAAACAAAAATAATTCTGGAGGGTATACACCCGGGTGCCATGACCGACACCTTGAGGCTGCTTTTCGTTTGCCCGTGCAAAGTACACATCACTGGGTGGCCGGATGATGCTAAGGCTGACCTCGAGCGGCACCGCCGGTACTGCGCGACCTGCAAAAATACCAAGTACATGAACACGCTCGAGTTGTTCGGGCTGTACCAGTTGAAGCGTGAGTTTGTCATTCCACCCGAACAAGCCGACATAACCATGACCATGGTGTTGCTGCATGTTGGAGCGGTTCCGCCAGGCGCCATTGTCCAACAGATGGTCCATGACGCCACATTGCCCGTGGACACATTGGACGCATTCCATAGGCTGCCGGCTTGGTGATAAACGTTTTAAGGCGGGCGCGCATTTAGGATATATCCAGAAGTGATGGTGAAAGGAAACAAAACGTGCCGACCAAACGGGGCGACGGTGACGGCGCTGACCTATGCATGTGGTGAGAATGCAAATTTCCTGGAGAAGCCAGGGAGCAAGCGCTCGGAGTTGGTGCGTCGGTTACATGCGCGCGGTTGCAAAAAATGCGAGGGATTGTTCGGGACTGCAACCAAGATAACGATGCCAAATCAAGTCGGGAACCTGTCCCAAATCTCGAAGGACCTTACGCGCGAGTTAATGTCGAGTGGTTCAGGAGTGAGGATTCACACGACCCTCGGGCGCAAGATCGTGCCGGCGACCCATGCATACAACATGTTCCAACAGTACCTTGAGTTACGGAGCCCAGAGAGCGGCATCCTCGACCACATTGCCGGCGGGGTCGACAGTGAGTCGGTAGCTCATCGGGTCGGCGGGCACTGAGTTGTGGTCCCGGCCGCGCAAATGATCGATTTCGTGCCTGATGACGTTGCGCAGTGACATCGGGGCCTTGGCGAACCGCTTGAAATCGACGTACGTGTGGCGGCAGTCGGCATCGGTAAAGGCATAGGTGCCCGACTGTACCCCGTCGACAATGGCCGAGAACTGCGGCGCTCCGAACTTGGACATGGAGTCGCGGGTGACTTGGGCTTGGTCGCGGGTCATGGCGCCGGCGAGAGCGGTAATAACTAAAAAACTGAGCGTGCGCAACATTGGAGGCGTGCTATATACCCATGCATAATTTTTTTGACACCCGTGTATACCCGGTTACCTTTTAAGGGCTAGCCGACTTTACGATATAACAGTAAGTACTGACATGAGCGACATTGTGGAGTTGATGAACCAGATGGTGGCGGAGTCCAAGACCCCGGAGCCCGCCGACCTGACCGCGCCGCTGACCTTCGCGTGGAAGGAGCGGTTCGACCAACACAAGCTCAAGTATGTCATCACCTCGAGGAGTTCAAGACCAAGATCGTTTCGGTCGGCCACGACTTCAAGGCCGACAACGAGAAGTGGAAACAGTTGGGCAAGCAGCTCACAACGTACCTGGAGGCCAGCAACTCTGGGGTGATCGAGGTGAAGTACCACCAGACCACCCCGAACTTCGGCCGCATGTTCGCCAACCGCTCGCTGTCGTTGCAGAACATCACGCGGGCCGTGCGCCATACAATCGCGGGTGACCTCTACTGGGACGTTGATGTAGAGAACGCCCACCCAACGATTCTGGAGTTCATTTGCAAGCAGCGCAACATCCAGACGGCGGCTCTGAGCTTGTACAATGCCCGCCGAGACGAAGTGCTGGACAAAATGATGACGGCCTCCGGATTGAACCGCGGGGATATGAAAAAGCTGTTTTTGAGCATCATGAACGGTGGCACCGCCGACTATGAGAAGCTGGCGACCCCACCGGTATTCATTTCGATGTTCAAGAACGAGTGTAAGAATATTTGGACCTCTTTGATCGCCCTGGACCCGAAGCGCTTCGAGGAATGCAAGGCTGCGCGCATCCGCACGGGCAAAAACTACAACCACGACGGCTCGTTCGCGAACAAGATGCTTTGCGACTTCGAAAACAAGATACTCGGCGTCATTGTGATTTGCAGCATCTTGGCGTCATTACTGACACCTGCGCGCTGTGCTTCGATGGCGTGATGATCCCGAAAACACTCCAGTTCGATGCCGATGTCCACTTGGCGGAGTGCCAGGCGGCAGTGAAAAGTGCGCTGGGTATTGACATCAAGTTGAAGGTAAAGCCGATGGCCGAGGGTTTGGAGTTGCCCGCCAACCTAGGGAAATACAAGGAACCGGGATTGGAGTACTTCGCCGACCACAACCAGTTCGCCGGCAAGGAGGTCACGCTCGACAAGTTGAACACCTGGGTTCGAAGCTCGCTCGTGTACATTACAGGCGGCGGCAACGGCTCGATGTACACAAAAAACGTGCGCCCTGACCCCGAATCGCGGCAGCCCGTGGTCTACTTCGAGGCAGCTACCATCAACGGGCTCATGGAAACGCTGGGTATCAACATATACGTACTGAACCCCGAGTACGACCCGGCGGCTGATCACGAGGCTTCCGAACTGAAAAAGGCCGGCAAACAGGTACCGAAGGAGTTGGCTACGAAGGCAATGCGGTACGACCCCGAGTTGAAAACGCTCGACAAGTACGTGAAAATACTCAAGGCGGACCGCCAGATGGCCGTGTACAACAGCATTGACTTCTACCCGTACTTGCAGCGGCGGTATCCCGAGGGTTTGGGACTGGAAGGGACATTCAACGTGTTCACCGGGTTTCCGCTCGATGGAATTGCATTCAACGGCGCGCAGACCTTCGAACAGAGCCGGCTGTACGCCCACTTGCGCGACGAAATGTTCCCCGGAGATGTCGGTGAGTTGAACCACTTCCTGGACTTTGTGGCCGATATGGTGCAGCAGCCCGCGAAGTTGCGGCCGGTCGCCCATGTGTTCTACACCGAGCAAGGGTGCGGTAAGGGCATGATCGTGGAGTGGATCAAGTCGCTCCTGGGCCGGGAGCATGTAGTGACCTTCAACTCGACCTCGGCATACTTCCAGAAATTCAATGCGGACCGCATGAACAAGATCTTGAACGTGCTGGAGGAGTTGAGCGAGCGCGGCGAGTGCTTTAGCCAGCACAACCAATTGAAGGCCGATATGACGGCGCCGACTATTCGGATTGAGTGGAAAGGCGGCGCCATCTCACACATGCGCAACTTCGCCCGGTACATCTTTAACTCGAACAACGAGAATACCTTGAATGTGGAGCACGACGACCGCCGCCTCACAATGCACCGCGGGTCCAACCAGAAGGCCAACAAGCGCGAGTACTTCGATCCGATTTGGGCCGAGGTGCGCAGCCGCGAGTTCGCGCTGATGTGCTTTAACTACATGGCCGAGCGCAAGTACGAAGAGGCGAATGTGATGCGGGCCTACGACACCAAGTACAAGCGCGACCAGAAAGAGTCGAACCTGAGCAACGTGATTAAGTTTATAATCCACTGCATCGAGACCCGTTGGGATGGCATGTCCTATGACAACAAGCGCATTACATCGACGGAAATGACTACCCACTACGCATCATGGTGCACCACGAACCGATTGAAGGTGTTTTCGCACCCCGCATTCATCGCCGAGCTCAAAAAGATCGGTATCGAAGCACCCAAGCCCCTCACTGTGTTTGGAATGAAGCACAGGGCATTTGAGATCGATGAAGGGGTGATTCGGAAGGCACTGGCGGGATACCTGCGACAGGATGAGTTCAAGTTCGAGATGGACCCGGTGGAGAACGGCGGCGAGGGTCTGGACTTGCTCGAATACACGCGGCGACAGGAAGTGGATGAGAGACGGCAGCAAGAGGAATTCCAATTGAGAGAAAGGCTGCGGCTGGCCGAGATGCAAATCGAGTCGATGCGCAAACGACTTGGGGAGACCCAATAAAGTACAGGAACACCAAGAACACCGGGAACACCAAAACCGGCAACCCCCAATGGGCGGGTGAGCAGAACAAAACCTAAAATTTTTTTTGACGACTTAGGATTAGGTGTTCTTGGTGTTCTTGGTGTTCCTTATGAATCCATAAGCTTAGAAATGAGTTTAGACCGTGTTTGAGGAGGTCGCCCGATGGAACGCCACCGTTCCACAAGTGTTCCAGCCGTTCCGGTGCATTGGGTGAGGCCCCGTGACTGTTTGGTGGCGCTGGCTGCATCCGCCGAGTTTCGGATATATTATTAAAGGCGGCGGTCCCGTAATGTATATAGAGCATACTCCATGGTAGAGATTCAAGTCAGTGCGCAACCCAAGAAGCGCATCGGTCGGCCACCCATCGGCCCAGAACCAAAGACACACGAGGAGAACCTCGAACGCATGCGCACATATTCCAAGCAACACATGACCGACGCCCGGAACTTTCGGCGCCTCATGGCGGGCCTCCCTCGACCAATGACAATCGAGGAAATACTCGAGCATCTGACCCGACCCATGTAGTGCGGTCGAACTCGAAAACAATATATATTTTTGCTGGTCGCGACCCCAGCAGCGCACAGTATATTCGCCCAATTAGAATGACTACATTGCAGTGGTTTGAGTCCATCGAAAAGGTCCTCGCCGAGGCCAAAAAAGAAGACACTCGGCTCAAGGCCGGCATTAAGTGCGCCGCCCCAAAGCTCCGCAAACACCTAAAGGAGCTATCCACACTGTCTAAGGCCGGCCGCCAGGAAGCACTCGATCGCGGCAAGGCCATCCCGAAGAAAGCGTCGAAGCGCACGGTATCCGCCAAGACCCCGAAGCCTGCCGAAAGTGAGCCAGCGGCGGCCGAGGTAAAGGCTTAATCGGTTTCGGTCACCTCCGTGGTTTCAATATCGGCCGAACTGATCGAATGCTCATCCTCGCCCGAATCGGAGTCTGAGCCATATGCTTGGGCATCCATTATTGCTTTTTTGCTGCGCATTACCGCACTGATTGGAGCCGCCGCCGACCGGTTGATTGCCACCGGGCGGCCGTTAGACCTTTGGGGCGGCCGACTGCCGCTGACTTCGGTAGTGCGGCGCTGGATGGTGCCTTACCACGCATCATGAGTCGCTCGTACAGAGCCTTGGACAGGAGGTCGTCGATTTCAGTGCGGCTCAGTCCCTTGAGCGCGTCCTTTTTTTCCTCGGTAAGGTTCACCAAGTCGTTGATCACGCCGCGATCGTTGCGACTTTGCACAGGTTCGGTGACCTTCGAGTCGACCGGCGCTTCTATCTTTGGGTCGCCGGCGATGGTCCCTTGAGCCACCAGACGGAGCCAATTCGAAGAGTATTTTTTGACATATCGGCCGGTCAGCGGGTTGAGGATGAGTTCGTTGCGGGCTGACATGATGTGTGCTGGATATATAAAGTTGCAAATAAATATTTTTCGCGGTTATATACTCGAGACACGTTGTTACCCGAGCCAACATGCCCAGCAGTATTTGTTCGACAGCATCCCAGATGTCCCAGGCACCCGTGATGTTTGAGGGTCGCGAAATGAGCCTGGAGCAGGCCATCGACAAAGGAATCGACTTGCAGTCATTTTTGAACGGTTTGCAATGTCAGTTGCGCACACTCGCCGCCATGGATGACCTGAGTGAGGACCCCACCGAAGACTTCAAAGAAATGATCGCTTACACCGACAAGGCTGACGACGCAATCGACGACATGGAAATGTTGTTCGCCGAGCTAAAGGACGTGACCAAACAGATCCTCGGGCCATGCCCGAAGGTACTTTCGCAGTGGTACAAAGACCACAAAAGGGTTCGAAAAGAGCAGGCGGCGACCGCATGGGCGCGGCGCAAGGAGGAGAAGGCGGCCGCCCGTGACTTCAATGCTGGGGTCGCCGCGATGCAACAATAAGGCAAAAAAACAACAAAGTAGACCCTGAGGTGCCTGAGTATCGACCGAAATGCATGATTTTTTTGAGCTCAAATGACGTTCTCGAAGTCAATATCCAGCGGATCATACATGTTCTTCAGAAATTTGTGTGGTGGGCCAGGAATGAGGTTTATCGTCAGTGAGTCTCGGAAATGAGGTAAGTAAGTATCAAAAATCCACTGAATCTGCTCCTTTTTGAGACCCACGCGGCGTCCGATCGTATGTAATTCATCCTTGTCCACAGGCCGAAATATGATAAACACATTGCAGCAGTCCTTCGCCACTTTTGGGACGCGAAACCAACACTGATGCATTAA
>Ga0215284_10017_pt1 | contig 10801 bp, 10 predicted proteins | sample ZER3_1Amoeba_K21_FD_182620 | JGI IMG/M metagenome (GOLD analysis project Ga0215284, IMG submission 182620) | Enriched cells of freshwater protists from Biology Centre CAS, Ceske Budejovice, Czech Republic - ZER3_1Amoeba_K21 | ecosystem: Environmental > Aquatic > Freshwater > Unclassified ... | reverse complement strand
CCTGCTTGTTCGTTTTTTTTTGTTGAAGGACGGAAGGGCTGAGGGGAATGCTCCAAGTTTGAAGCATTCGAACGACCACTTCTTCTTTGAGGAGAAGTTGAGTCGCGCTAACACAAAAAGTCTTTTGGCTTTTTTTCCCGTTTTTTGCACATATATATGCGTTTATTGGTTCTTATTATTAATTAGGAATTTTTTTCTTTGTTGGCTAACCAGTCCACGTTTATTGGCCGACGAGAAGTGTTCCATGGGAAACCAGAACCAAACCCCGCGAGGGTTCGTGAAGTTTTCCTGGAATTGGCTGGAACCCTTCGCGCAGAGAGATTCGCGATTGGATAGATAAGATAAGATAAAGATCAGATACCGTAGAGTTTATGTCCTTAACACCCCCCTTGGGCTTTTTATATTAGTTTTAAAAACGAATTGGCAAGCGTTTGAAGCCTTAAAATGTCGTATTTGGCTTCGTCATGCGGGATAGCATCCAAATATGACATTTTTAGGCTTCAAACGCTTGCCAATTCGTTTTTTTAAACTAATACCAGGGGTGTTAGGGAAATAAACTCTACGGTAAGATAAAGATAAAGATAGATAAAGATAGATAAAGATAGATGAAGATAGATGAAGATAGATGAAGATAAATAGATAGAAACTAGATCGATAGGTAGACAGATAAATAGATCGATAAGATATAAGACAGATAACATTTGAAGAGAGAGAGAGAGAGAGAGATGAGATAGGTAGAAACCAAGATAAAGGGATAGATAGTAAAGATTGATAGGTAAGATAGGTAAAGATAGATCGCTCGAATAGATAAGATAGATGAAGAGACCGAGATAAGGAGAAGAAAGAGGGTGAACAAAACAGAAGATGAAAGAAAAGGGAGTGCAGAGGGAGCATGCATCAAGTAAATCCTCGTTGATCGCCCGTCAATCAACCGTTCCTTGAATGAGTGGCCACCTTCCTTCTCTCTTTTCTCTATGGCCCATCCTTACAGAGTCGAAGAGAGAAGAGAAGAATCCTCCTTACAGAGTTGAAAAGAGAGAGAGAGAGAGAGACCAGAGCAGGAAAACAACACGCGAAGAGAATGGACAAACAGCAAGCAACAAGCACATAGAACGTGTAAAACACACACCGAGTTGCATAGAACAAACAAACATTTGTCCCACTAACAATAATATATTTAATACTAGCCAACAAGGGTTTATTAGAGATAGAGAACACGCCGTATCTACATGAAGAAGATATTTGGGGGAAGGTGGAGGGGGCTGCGACTGCACGCCATAAAACACACAAAATGTGCTCCAAGGCTCAAAGCCCATGACATGCACATAAAAGGGGGGATATGCGACTTGGAATAATTGCGACACAATTACGGATGCATCCACATATAACGCGAGAACGAAAACGAAAAAACGAAAAACGAAAAACTAAAAAAAAAAAAAAAAAAAAAAAAAAAAAAAAAAAAAAAAAAAAAAAAAAAAACAAAACAAAAATGGAGTCGCCCTCTCCGAAAAAACCCTCGAACCCAATGAAGGGTTGAGGTTTTTTCAAAAAGGGGAAAATCTCCATTGGATAAAACAGCACAATAAAAAAAGAAGCACACACAGGGACACGCGCGAGAGATGGATTGCCAATTCAACATGCATCTCTGAGAAGACTCTTCCTCCCTACGAGCGCACAAAGACTTCGACAGACGATACCGAAGACTTTGTGCGGGGAGAGAGACTTCACGAGCGGTCCATCCATAAAAAATACACACAAAGGGGGGTTGGGTTGTTGTTTTTGGAGATTGATGATTTTCCCTTTTCGTCGATTGGGGGCACAAACAGAGGCGCCACGCCCAGGCCGTGGAAATTGAAGGTGAAGGGGAAATGACATAGTAGAGATACCAAAAGACACGAGCATGCACAAAAGAAAAAGAAAACAAAAAAACAGAAAAGCAAACACATACACGCGATGATGATCTACACGTGCATAGAAGCCTCCGAATGGGCCCTAAACAAAGAGGTTGCGGCAATGAATGACATTGGTGGAAAACTAAAGACGAAAAACTGACCTTTCACACTTTGATCGACACCGAAAGGAACTTTCCTTCCAGCGGGTATTTGTCCAGGCCAGCCACAGCCGCTTGGGCCTCGGCGGGGGTGGAGAAGTCCACGAAGCCGAAGCCGCGGGTGCGATTGGTCACTTTGTCCATGGCCACGTAGGCGTTCAGCACGGTGCCGTAGCGCATGAACAGCTGGCGCAGAGTGTCGTTGGTGGCCGAAGGAGGCAGGTAGAACACGAAGCACGTGCTGTTGGGGATGCGGTTGGAGGACGAGTTTAAAGTCAGACGCTCCATGCCGAGGCTGCTCTCGCTGAGGGCCACCGACGACCGATCTAGGCCTCCGATATTGCGCTCTCGCTCCAAGCTCCGCTCCGGGATTCGCTCCAATCGATCGGTGCGAAAAGCCTGAAAGGGAAACGTTAAATGGATCTTTCCAACACGTTCTCTCTCAGCTTGTTTTACTTGTCCGGGTTGGGAAAGGAGCGAGGGTCCAAACCCAGAGTCTGCCGATTTGAGGCTGATCAAGTCCCCGGTGGGGGTGGGACGCGGGTAGGCGGGCGCGGAGGCTCCCAGAGCTCCGGGGTATGTCAATCCCTTTGAAAAGAACAGAAATTCATCAAAATTTTGTTTTGAAAGGAAGGATATTGGAGGCAGTTCTCTCTCTCTACCTGCTGGGCTTCTCCAGGAAAAGTGCCTGCGCTGGAAGCATCCGCTGGCGCCCATGTATCGGGTCTTCGCTTCGGCTGCGCCTGCCAAAAAAAAAATCACACAGTTCGCACAAAAAATACATGGTATGGGAGAATTTAACAAAACCGACCTTGGTAACGAGTTGCGCCAGATTGCCCTCAGGAGACACGAAAGCAGCCGCTCGTGCGAGAGTGAGCTTGATGTGGGACAAATTGTCTGCGTGAGCGGTAAAGCTCTCCAAAGAACGGTCGATTTTCTTCACATTCTCTTCGAACTCCGTGATCGCGTCCGGCGATGGACTTTGGGTTTGCAAAATGTTTTCTTGTTGCTCCATCAGCTGGCGAAGCTTGATCTGAAGCTGGAGCTGCAAGTCCACAAGTGCGCGCTGGATTGCTGCGAAACCAAAGGACACGCTTGCCTCAACGCGTTCGTAAAGTGCGCGATGAGCTTGGTCGATGTTGTGCAAGGTGTCCGTGTCCTTTCTTCGGCTTTTTGATTGCCATTCGGTTTCGGAGTTTGTTTCGGAGGGGGCATGCATTCCTTCCTGATGACGGCTTCTTGATTGCCACGACTGGTCGGCTTCTGAAGAATGAAGTTGGATCTGGGAACTTGACCCTAACAAAACCCCCAAGTCAAAAACAAAACAAAAAACAAAACAATTTTTGAGAAAAAAACAAAAATAGAAGACAAAACGGACGAAAACCTTCAGGAGCAGGCGCTTTGTAAGAAGAGCGCTCGGTCAGCGGGCGATCAGCCACCATCTGCTTATCGAAACGCCATGTTGGCATGACTTCAGTTCCATTCCACATCTGCACAGTCTCGTTGGACACAGCCGCAAAAAGACCAGTTTTTTCTACCAATAACCACTCCTTTTTTTTTTGTTTGAAAACCTCGACGCGAGTAGAGTGAATCTCGGATGTTCTAGATTTTGGTAAGTGAAGTCTTCCGACTTGTTTTTTTTCTCTTTGGACAAAGACGTCATGTAGGTCCCAACACAGCACATTGGATGGCAGAAGAGGATGCTGAGGTGTCTTCTGATCAAGCAGGACCTCCTCGTCCAAAACAGAAAGAATGGGACATCTCGCAATCCTTCTCGAGTTTGAGATCAGCAAGCAAAGAAACGATCGTTCAAACCAACAACTTGATCGAAGAAAAAGAAGCTCGCATTCGCGTGATGCGAACCAATATTGTAGCAACTTCGAAATTGAACTTCGAACGTGAAAGGCAATTGGATGAGGTTGATAAAAGAATTAAATTGCTTGTGAAAAATCGGATCAAACTTGAAGATGCGGCTTCAGCACTCGATTCGAAAGTTGTCGATACAAAGGCTGACGAGAAAGATGCAACATTCCTGGGCAAGCGTGCGCAATACGAGGAACTCTTTCGTCACCTCCAATCTCGCCCAGAGTACCTAGCCAAGATGGCCCGGTTAGTGGAAGCCAAGCAAGTGCCATCATTTGTCCAAACTGTTGTATTTGATATGTACGGAGATCAATATGAGGATCGGGACGAAAGGCTGTTGTTGTTGTGCTTTCGACACGCCTTACAAGATGAGGTATCGTCAGCAGCAAATCGAGGCTCTTTGTTTCGTGCGAACACCGCAGTGACACAAATGCTCTCAGCTTATGCAAGGCGTGGGCAAGGACTTGCTGTCTTGCGGACAGTCCTTGAAGAACCTCTCAAGGCACTGACTTCCAGGAAGGATTTGAACCTTGAAATTAGCCCGCAAAAGGTCTACGCGCAGTTAATCCAAGACTCTGAAAAAGAAACTGGGCAAGTGTGGGCAGAGGAGCGAAGTGTGAGTGACGAGGTCGCGGCTGCGCATCCCGTGGTAAAGAAAATCATCGAGCAGCACTGCGTGGAATTACTCGAGATCTCTGATCACATTTTGAATCGCATTGTCGAGGGCGTTGACAAGATCCCGATGGGGATGCGATGGGTTTGCAAACAACTGGGCGACCTTTGTCGCGAGAAATTTGCAGACGCCGACAGGTACCAGATTGGTTCTCTGATTGGTGGTTACATCTACCTCCGCTTCTTCAATCCCGTGATTGTAACCCCAGATGCGCTCAACTTCATTCAAGTCAAACCGAGCCGAATCATGCGGCGAAATTTGATCTTGATCGCCAAAGTCTTGCAAAATTTGTCGAACGGCCTGGAATTTGGAGACAAAGAGCAATATATGCGGATCGCCAACCCTTTCATTCAAGCGCGCAAGGACCAGATCCAAGCCTACTTCGAGAAATTGGCGGATGTCGATGATCTCGAAGACTCCTGGGAAATTGATAAATACCAAGAACACATGTCCAACAAACCGATGAATCTCTTGCTCTCGCAAATCTTCCTATGTCATAACATCCTCTGGCAAAACCTCGCGGAAATGTGCCCCGAAAACGACCCTCAACACGCCGAGCTCCGCAAGCATTTGCTCGCCTTGAAAGAGCCCAAGCCCTTCCCTGATGACCGGGTAGTGGTGTTGCAAATGGCCAACGCTGGCAAGCATCTCGACCGAACCTGGGACGCAGACCTCAAGAACGAAGCCGAACAAACTGTGTTCACCAGCCGCGCCAAGGAGCTGCTGTTGGCGGTGGCTACTTCCCTCCCTGAGAAGAGCTTCGAGTCCGCCAAGGGTGACCTCATCGAGTTCCTCGTAGCGCAGAAGACCGAGGCTCTGGCCAATAACACCGCCCTGGCCGAGAAATTGGTCGAGCTGATTGCAGTGCTGAAGACCTTGAATGACAAGGGCTTGCTCAAGCAGAACTCCAAAGTCCTTTCGCTGACGGAATTTCTCGCGATCTTCGCAAGGGAGGTGCAAAATGGCCACGAAAGGTTGCGCCATTTAACCAAACGCCTGGACCTGATCCAGTCCGCGGACCAATCCATCTCTGCACACCACACCTACCTGGAGAGCCGCCTCGACCTGTACCGCATGTACCTCGAGAACGTGAAGAAGGGTGGCACCACCCTCAAAGAGACCACGAAGAAAAAGGTGAAGGACGAGAAGAAGTCCATCAAATTCTCGTTACAAACCCTTTTGGACGAGAACGTGGTCACGAAGGTTGGGAGCGAGATCCCCAAGAAATTTTACAAGAAGGTGTACTTCCGCTTCGCCGAGGTGAGCCCCGCCGTGTTCAAAGTCGAAGTGACCCTCAAGGAGGGCATCGAGTTGAACGTGCTGGACAAGCCGCTCGACCTCGCCCTGGACGAGCTGCTGCGAAAACAGGAAGCGCACGAGGACTCTCTGCGTTTTGACTCTGTTGAACTGAACATCAACATCCTTATCCGATTTCTGAACCAACATTTTGTGCAAGCATGAGAGACAGAGCGCGCGAGACCACAAAACACACCGATGTATCTATTTTTTTTGTTTTTGTTTGTTGTTATTCTAAAAATCACAACTTTTTTAAAAATTGAAACCTCAGTTTTTTTTTCTTTTTTATTGCGCCAACTAATAATGAACGAGTACCCTTACCACCTTCCTTTCAAAGAGTAAATAGAAAAAATAAATAAAGGAGAAAAGGCTTAATAAAAAACTCTCACAAAACCCCTCCCTCTACTTAGCCTCCTCTTCAATAAACTTCAAGGTGACGCTCTTCGGGCGCTCGAGAGGCAACCCATAAGCGCGAGACCACACCAATTGCGACAAAACGCCGATGGCACGGCTCACTCCGAACAACACAGTGTAATAATCATACTCCTTCATGCCATAGTAGCTCAACAAGCAACCGCTGTGAGCATCCACGTTGGGGAAGGGGTTCTTAGTGCGCCCATCTTCCTTCAGCACCTAAAAATTGATCATTTAAATAAATAGACATGAGCGAGTGAGTGTCATGCATACTGTAAAACAAATACAAAAAGAAGACGGGACCTCGGGGACAACTTTAAACATCAAAGACACAAGCTTAAATAATTCATCTTCGGGAAGATACTGGAGTGCGAATTCGCGCTGGATCATGTCTAAAAACAAACACACAAGGCTTTAACGTCGTGAACAAATGAAGTTGAATTTGCGAATGTGAAATGTAAAAAAGTAAGTTCGCTTTACATCGGGGGTCAGTGTTGCGAAGCACAGCGTGGCCAAATCCAGGGATCACTTTTCCGCCTTTGAGAGTGGCCCAAGCCTGATGCCTCGATTTCACATCATCGTGCATGTATCTCTATTGCTTCGCAACATGTATGGTCAAAAAATAATAAATAAATAAACAACAAACATTCGCCATCAATACCTGCTCTCTAACACTGTCAGCATCCACAGCTTTGCCGGATTTCTTGATTGCCTAAATAGCCAGTTCAAGATAAGAAAACGCAAGAGGGAGACAAACCTCTTGGACTTCGAGAGTCCACTTGAGCACTTCTTGGTTGGCTAAGCCGTGAAGAGGTCCCGCCAGGCCGTTCAAGCCTGCGGAGAAGGAGAAGTAGGCATCGGACAGTGCGGAGCCAACCTAGCAAACGTTTGAGTACACAATTTCCCCTCCACTCAAAAACCAGATGGGTGGTGTGCGCAGACACGTTGCCTCCCTCGTGATCGGAGTGGATGGTCAGGTACAGCCGGAGCATCTCATCGAAGCCGTCGGGGAGGGGACCGCCCTTGGGAGCGTGGGCGTTGGGGCCGAAGCCGAGCAGGCTAAGGGTCAATGAGCAAAATTATCACACATAAACACACAAACAATGCACACATAGATAAACTAGATCTGATGCAGTGCAGAAAAAGATCGCATACCGCGAGAAGTTGGCGGAGTAGTCCAGCGAGTGGTCGTCGTCCGCGATCTTGCCATCCTTGAAGGTTGTGCGGAAGATCAGGGCAGCGATGCGGGGCAGGCGGGCGATCAAGTTCAACGCATCCTCGAAGGTGGGCTCCCAATACAGCTTCTTGTTCATGCCTGCAAGGAAATTATCGTACAGCGAAGTGGCAAACAAACCTGCAGCATAAGCAGCAGCGAATTTGGAGTCAGGTTGGCAGGCCAACACGGCGGTCGAGAGCTTTGTCATCGAGTGCATGTTCTAAGTGAGGGCATCAAACGAGTGACATAACTAACAGCATGTGCCCTCCTCCAATCTCTCCCTCCTTTCCCAAACACAACCTTGGGCAGGCTGCGGATGAGGGGTTCCACATGGGCAGGCAGCTTGGATCGGGCATGCAACTCCTTGGTCAAACCTCGGACCTATCAAACCGTGAGTTGTCTCCGCAGCACATTGGGGGCACCTGTGACTCCGTGGGGATCTCGTTGGTAAGCAACAGCCACAACACTCCCTCCTAAAACAGCAATTGTTAAGATCTAATTCTTCAAACACTGAAAGTAAATTCGTGGTTACTGGCAGAGGTTGAGCATTGGCCCCTCCACCAGGTCGCTTGGGGAGCTTTTGCTGAAGTTCAGGGATGGAATAGCCTCGAAAGCGAATTCCCTCTTTAGCATCAAGCAGCGAGGTCTCCCAAAACAACCCGGGAATGCTACAAATTGGCGTCATGGCCGTGAGGCCAAACACACAAACACACAAGAAGAATGAGACTCTCGCATTCCACCCAGAGTCTGGCTGACAGTCACCTTCCCCAATTCTTTCTTTCCGTGGGCCTCGGAAATCCTAACGAACATCTATTTCGCGCCTTCCGATAAAACAGCAACCTTTTGAGTTCGGCTATGCGTTCAGGGAGAATTTGTGTGACACGTTCCTTCAAGGTGGGCTCCGCGCTCGTTGAAAAGCATCGTTGAAGCCGCACTGCTCCTTTTCTCCACATCTGAAGACATTGTATTCATGCATTTTGCGTCGACGTGCAAAAGACAAGACATTAGCAGCAAGAACAGCCTTATTTTTATTGTTAAACTCCGTTTTTGCGCAGCGTATCAACGCGGCGTGAAATCATCCCGCTTCAAAATGGCAAACAAGCCAAAACAAGAGGCGCTCCGAACCAGCCTGCACCACGCAGTGAGAAGCGGCGACGAGCAGGCAGTGGCGGAGCTGCTGGCCCAAGACCCTTCCCTACTTCATGAAACAGACTCCCGCAAACGAACTCCTCTGGATTACGCTGTCTTCAAAGAGCATTCTGCGATCGTCTCGCTGCTGATTGCCTACGGCTCGACCGGTGAGGAAGCGGAGCGCGCGCTCTGTTGGGCAGCGAGCGCAGGTCATGGCGAGCTAGTGGCTCAAATCCTCGCCAAGTGGCGTGCTTTGATTGCGCGGAACCTACATAGCTCTGTATTGGATTCGGCAGTCCGTCGCAATCAAGTGGCGGTGGTTGCGCAATTGCTCGCCGTAGATCCCGCAGTGTTGAATCGGGGTGGCTCATGGCTTTTGGCTGCCAACCTTGGTCATGATGAAGTGTTGAAAGTCATGCTTTCGTATGGTACGCTATGTTCGTTTGTGGGTGAAGATGGGACAGCATTGACTGAGGCAGCCAAAGAAGGCCACGAGAGCACGGTCGCGTTGTTGCTAGCCAAGAGGCCTGAGTTGATCCACCTCATCCAAAGCAAAAGTTCGCCTATTGTGCACTACGCAGCTGAACAGGGATATGTGAATATCGTGAAGCAGCTCTTGTCGTGCAAGCCTGAGCTGATTGACACGGTCGACTCGTTCGACGCAACTGTCTTGCATGCCGCAGCTTCTGCAGCCTCAGCTCCAGTAGCAGCTAAAGATAAGGGTCGTAACAACCCTACTCCAGCAGAACTGATTGATTTTATCCTCGACCGAAGGCCTGGGTTGAGTGATGCGGTCGATTGCTGGGGCCAGAATGCGTTGCATGTGGCGGCAACCCAAAATTATCCTGCTCGTAGTGCAGAGGTCTTTTTCAAGCTGTTGGCTCGAAACCCTCGATCCATCGATGTGGTCTCGATGGATAACAAAAATACCCTCCATTTGGCAACTCAAGGCAAAGACCCACAAGTATTGGAAGCGGTTCTTTCGTTGAGACCTGAGCTCGCGTGCATGGTTGACTCTGGAAACAACACGGCTTTGCATTGCTTGTGCCAGTTTGGGCGAGGTTGTGATGGTGAGAGACAAGCAGCGCTCGAGCCCTTCTTGGACAAATTATGGCAATTGAACCCTTCTGCGCTGGAAGCTTTGAATGACCGCTCCCTCACTCCCTTTGGTTGCTCGGGCCTTCATCACTCCAGCAGATGGGCCGTCGAGTTTTTCCAACGAAAGTTGTCTTGGGATGAGATCGTTCGAAGCTACGGAGGGCGACAGTCCAGCAAATTTCAAAGCTTCCGCGAACACGCGGAAGGACTGTGCGGATCGTCTCTGTCGGGTGCTCTGCCCATCCCTGGAGTGATTGGCATTGTGAAGGAGTACTTCTTTGATGTTGGCGGGGAAGAACTGCTGCCCCCTTGTCATTTGGGCGGAAAACGACGTCGAACATGCGATTGGCAGGGATGTGGAGATGGAAGTGAGTGAGCAACTCAAAACCAGCCGAATTTGGTCCCTCCAAAAACTTCAAAGAGCAAGAACTGCATTCCAGAAAACAAAAACTCGCGCCATTTCCCACACAAGCAGACAAGCGCCTGAAGTGCGGCGACAAAACATGAAGTGCAGCGCCACAAAGTTGGCGGTTCACCACACTAAACTGCAACCTACCGACTTATGGATCGATTGATTGACCTTTCAGCGGTGGATAAGTGTTTTACACAAAGGCAACATAAAATGCAATGAAATACACAAAAATGGAAATAAAACATACACGAACGCAGAAATAGAACATGAAAACAAAAGATTCGGAGTGGCCTGTCTTGTTCACGGACACTTCCTCTTGAGACCAAACATGGAAAATATATCCCGGGCAGAGGGCGAGCGCCGCAAGGATGAGCGGGAAGAAGAGGAAGAAGAGGAAGAGGAACGAGATGACGGGTACCATGAAGAGGGATGGGGCGAAGATGAGGAAGAGATTGAACAAGAGGAAGAAGAGCAACAAGAGGATGATGATGATGAAGATGGAAATGAAGATGGAAATGAAGATGGAAATGAAGATGAAGATGGAAATGAAGATGAAGATGGAAATGAAGATGAAGAGGAACAACAAGAAGAGGGATGGAGCGAAGACGAAGAGCAAGAGGAAGAAGGAGCACAAGAAGTGGCGGTCGA
>Ga0215284_10016_pt1 | contig 11762 bp, 13 predicted proteins | sample ZER3_1Amoeba_K21_FD_182620 | JGI IMG/M metagenome (GOLD analysis project Ga0215284, IMG submission 182620) | Enriched cells of freshwater protists from Biology Centre CAS, Ceske Budejovice, Czech Republic - ZER3_1Amoeba_K21 | ecosystem: Environmental > Aquatic > Freshwater > Unclassified ... | reverse complement strand
CCCCTTCTAACCATGTCGGTTTGGCAATCGGAACTTTCTGTTTTGCGTACGCAAGGAAATACTGAGTCAGAATTCGTGGTGAACGAGGACGGAAATTGGGAAGTAAGAAATGTTTGGAATTGGCCTCTCTGGCACTCGGGGTGTCCGCTGAGTCGCTCAAGATGTATCGCGGAGCTTGCTTGCGTTTCACCATGCGCTCTACCAGTGCTTTCGACAGTGGGTGGGACACTCCTCTCATTGTTTCTTTCAAGCAATCCCAAATCTCATACAAGCCTTTGGTGTCGAAGGTTTCTATCTTGTCGAAGCTGTGATTCAGCAACTTCTGAAAAGTGAACTCATCCAATTGCTTGGACTTCGCCAGCCCCACCCTAACCAATAAGTGCATTCACAGGATGCCGTTCAATTTGAGTTAACCAGACATCCTCCAGGCTTCTCGAGTCCATGCTTGGCACAGCGGAGATGAGCTGTGCCTGGTCGACATGCTGACTCTTTGCCAAGGGTCGCGTACGGGCACCGATTCCGACAACAGACAATGGTACTTGTTGAGTACTGCCAGACTCGACGGGGAAAAGTGAAGCAATCGCGTCTTCAGCCGACTTAAACACAACTAGTTCTTGTACAGTGGAACCAGTGTTTGCTGTGGGAGTAGCTCTTGCGGGAGTAGCTCCTTTTTTTTTTCTTGCGGGAGTAGCTCTTGCGGGAGCAGTTGTTGTGGGAAGAGCAGTTGTGGGAAGAGCTGTGGTAGCAGTTGTGGTGGCAGTTGTGGTGGGGAGAGCAGTTGTGGGAGTGGCAGCGGGGGAAGTGGCAGTGGCCAATGTGGGGGGAGTGGCAATTGCAGTAGCTATGGAAATGATGGAGCCAACGGGGTTCACGAAGATGGAAGGCGAAGAGCTTAGAGATAGATTTGATTCTGGAGTCTGGCTAGGGTTATTAGGGATGAAAGGTGTGCTAGGAACACGGGGAAGCGAGATAGAGGGTGGGTTCGGGTGAACGACAACTTGGAATTGCTGCAAAATTTCTGGTGGAGCCTTCAACACCTGGAATGAGTGCCGCAACAGTGTACGTTCTTGGAGTGAAAGCTGAGGAGACTGCTTCATTGCAGCTTGGACAACGAAATTTAGCATGCTGGGGTCTTGGAGATTCAGGCGTTGCAAATAAGTTGTCAGGGAAACAATAGCGTTGGTGGTAAAGGTGAAGGGGCACGCTATTGTATGCTGAATGAGAACGTCCAGAAATGCTGGAGTCACTCGACCCATTCTGCTTTTTCTTTCTCTCTCTCTCTCTCTTTCTCTCTCCCGCTCTCTCTCTCTCTCTCTCTTTCTCTCTCTCTTTCTCTCTCTCTTTCTCTCTCTCTCTCTCTCTCTCTTTTCTCTCTCTCATTTTGTGTCACATCGGTATTCTAGACCTTTCCAAATCAAAAGCAAGCATGTGAGATTCATTGAGGGCAACAGAGCCCGCGCCACTTCTAGTACATACGATAGCCCCGGGTCCAACAAGCGAGGCACACTCTGGGAAAAGCCCGCTGCAAACGTCCTTGCGATCTCGGCTCGAAGCGGCTCAAACGAGGCGAGCTAATTTCCGTTTGATTGAAGTTTATGAAAGATATTAACCTGTGGGCTCTCTAATAAATTTTCCAATTCAGGGTCGGAAAATTTCAGATTAATGCACGTCGTCAAAATTGAATTGTCCAACCCAGAAATCCGCTCGCGACACTTGGCGCGTGACGCTACTGCCAAATGGCAAAGAATATCCAACGGAGGCGTAACAGAATAGCGTTTGCCGTTAAAGGCTTCCCAGAATCGCTTCAACTCTAGCCCTGGCATTTGGTCGATGGCTTGGTGAATGTACAACGCAAGGGTCACAGCACGCGGATCATCGATCTCATAGTCATTTAATTGTGCAACTAAGTGAGGCCCTGGCTGAGGCTGCCCTGCAAGACATCTGCATTGACCCGAGAATAATCAACATAGGGACAAGAATCACAAACAAAGAAAACATTCTAAAAACAATGAGCACGAAAATTCCAGACCATTTGAGTGCGTCATGGGGGCTGGTGCAAAAAGTCGTCGCAACTCCTCTTGGTCAGGGAAAGCCTCCATTTTGGCAAGAGAGTGATCGATAGAGGCGCTAAGTTGTTGTTGTTGTTGTGTTGGAGTGAGTGTGAGTATGTATGAGTATGGTTATGTTGTTCATTTCCTTTTCGCTCTTCCCGCTTCCTCGCTTCACACATACATACACTTCAATAGACATCAACACACACAGACATACATGCACATACAACACAACCTACAACACCTACCGCTGACGCAGAGTGAAATCCTCGACTGTTTCAAAGGCCCTTTTTGAAAGCGCTTGCCACAGTGCAACGTGTCGCAGTTGCAACGCAGCAAAGGCATGAAAGGTAGCCACGAGACCCCTCGGGCTAAACCCTGCGAGCTTGGGAAGAGTGGCATCGGCCAGTGCACGGAGCATTGATGGAGATGCAAACAATCCTGCATACAAACACGATTCAAGCACGCACATCACACTCAACTACATGAAACGTCTTGACCTGGGCTTGTGCTGCTCTGCCAAATATTTTCCAAGCTCCTCACATCCATCACAGACAGATTCTTTTCAACTTCCTCGAGTAATCGAAAACACCGAGCATCAATTTCTCTTGAATTGGAATACTGAAGCAGGGCAGTCGCAAGCCCTTCAGGAGGAAGAGAAAATTCACGCTTTTCGAGAAATTCTAGTACTGAGGTGGGTCGCATACGCCGCAGAGCAGGCTGTGCAAAAGCACTGAGCTTCCCAAACGCACGCCACAGCTCCTCTCGGCCCACACCTGAACCAAATAAGTTCATGCACAGCGAAGTTACTCACCGATTTGCTTCGTTGCACGTAGAGTTATTGCCACCGAATCCGAATTGAATTGATCTTGAATTAGGAGTGCTCGGTCCACGAGGGCTTTCAATAACTACAATACAGACTACGTTACTGCCACCTCCCTTATGCACCTCGGTTGGCTTCAGCTCCATGCGCGCGATGGCGTTCAGCATCGTTGAGATTGTCTGAGGGCTCATCGTGGGAACTCTGGCTAGCGAATGGCGAATAAGGTCACTCTTGAGAGCAAGCATGACATGGGGGTGCTGCACACAATGAGCCCAGACCAGAGCCAACACGTCTCCATCGAGTTGGGCGAGAATACTTTTGATCTTCTCGAGCAATTCAAGAAATTGATTGAATTTTGATTTTTCATCGTGGAGATTGTAAGTGTGCAGCAGAAGCATGATAAGTTCAGTAGGAGTGAAAGACTCTGGATTATTTGTGAGTACCATAAGTTGGGAAACGGTTTTATCTTTGCAAATGGTAGGGATGGGAACTTTGGGGACGTCTAGAAGAAGTTGCATCTCGGCAGGTTGGTATTGCAGCTGAGAGAGGGCAGCAAGTACAGCACGTGTTTCTGCCTAAACACAGAAGTCAATAACAAGAAAAGACAAGTCACCAATGTGAAGTCGCATGCTGTATCAATGCAGCCGCGTACAAGCACAGGCAGAAGTTGACGGTCACGAAGCCCAAACTCGGCCACACTTTGGAGGGTCTCGCACAGACCTGACGAGCTCAGCATGTAGCCTTTGACGACAGTTTCAGCAGCAAGAGCACGCAGTAATTGATCGCTCACGGCAGGCATCTTCCTGCAACCGCTCCAAACAATACTTAAGCTCTCTGCATCCATAGCTTCGATTCTCTCGACGATCGCACTGGACAATAATTTTGTCCGCAAATCATTTTTGTCGAATTTCATTTGCGACAATTTTTTGTATGCAAAAGCCAAGACTCCAGGCTCAAAAATGAAATCATGTTGCGCCAAATGTGTCAAAATAGAATCTGGATCTCCAAGTCGCAATAGCAGTGCATCATGACCGAGCAGTTGCGACATGTCGATGTCATAGAACTGCATCTTTTCAACCAACCGACGAACAGAACGCAAGTTTGAGCTATCAAGTTCATGCATTTTCTCAGCAAGCGCCTTAGTCAAACCCTCTATCATTTCCTTTTGAAGAAAACCCATGAGAGAGATCGCGTTCAGAGTCATGACGAGTTCCGAGCCCGAAAATGTGCAAGCACGAGCAGCGATGACGGACGCTAACCAGCTCACCAATTCCTCGTCATAAAACTTCGGTTGCAATAACACTTGTAAAATTGTGATAATCTCCGATGCACTAAATAGACAACAGTTCGTAATTGAAAACGCAACCAAGGGTCGGAGTTGCTCGGGGGAAGCAACGTCGTGTAAATTGACGAGACTTGTCCAAACATCTTTGAGACCACCAGGACTGATGAAAGGGAGCTTTTGAGTTACAGATTCAATCAACATGTCAAGACGTTGATCAGATATAATTGGGGTGAAATTGGAGAGAGTGAGGAGAGCCGCAACCAACTGGTCAGGAATGAGATCGTATCTGCAACTCGCGACACAGACTAAAATTTCTTCCGCGTTGAGTGTACGAAAAGGAACGATTGGATCGCGTGAAAAATGTGTTTGTTCAAACGCAATTGGGGCGGCATACTGTGATCTGAGCGACGACATCATGCGTGCGTGGCGAACCGCAACACGCGAAGCTCGCCACATCAAAAAATAAATAAAGACGGGAGACTTCACCACTAAACCCAACAAAGGAGAATCGAAGGCAGGATGCTCAAGAAGAAAGGCAAACTCGAAGCCGAGACTGACCCCTACCGCATCCAAAAGCTTAAAGAATGCTGTGATATGCTTCTTGCTGCAGGATATTTTCGTGCTCGCTCACCAACTATCATCCCATTCGACAAGGTTCGTGTGGTGCGGTTTTTTGGTGCGACATTCTCCTTTAGGTCGTGGGAGGGATCGTGTGGGCAATCACACTCAGTGGCGTGGATGCAGGAGTTGAAATTTTGTTTCAAGATAACTCAACCATTGGAGACCGCATTAAACTCTCTGATATTTTGGTGAATGCCTTGACATACATGAAATCACCTGTCGGGCTGCAACCACATCAGATTCAAGGTTTAGACTACGATCATTTATATCCCGTCCTGCAATGGCTTGTGCGGAAAGTGATTGAGAACAAACGCCTCACAGGAGATTTGGTACGAAAATTGTCTGTGTTTCAATTTGCTCAAGAGTATGAGTTTCCTGAGGAAAAATTGTCCACAAATGCTACTGATTATGTATTGGCAGTCCAAGATCGCTACAAACCAACTAGAAAATTTAAGAAGCTCGACGATGCCAAATTTACAACATTGTCACAACGCACAGAGGCCACTTTGCTTGAATATGGTGAACGGGTGGCCGGAGCTGTTTATGTTGATGAGGAGAAACAGGATCGAAAACGCGAACGGGAAGAGCAGAAGACTCGCGGTGCCAAGGGCAAAACAGAAGAGGTCAGGAAGTGGAATGTGGGGAAGCAGTAGAGGATTAGAAGTGTAGTCGCTTAGGAGTAGGGGTTCAATCGTTCGAATTCTTCCAGGATCAAGCGGAGTTGGAGGCCGCCGCCAAAGCTCGCCAGGAAGAAGAACTGCGTATCGAGCAAATGAAATCTCAGCTCAGTGCTACGGGCGCGGCGGTGCAAGTGTCAGGTGAAGATTATCTCCTCTCTGCTTTGCTCTGCTCTTCTCTCTTCTCTCTTCTCTCTTCTCTCTTCTCTCTTCTCTCTTCTCTCTTCGCTCTTCTCTTTTCTCTTCTCTTCTCTTCTCTCTCTCTCTATCTCTCTCTCTCTCTCTTTTTTTTTTTTTTAAATTCTTTCTTTCTTTCTTTCATGCAGAGCGCCAACGTTTTTCTTCTTCTTCAAGGTGGTAGTGTGGGAAATATCTTGACCATGCAAGCGGAAGAAAGACGAAAAGCTGCCGAGAAATATGACGAAGAAATGAAAAAGCAATCTTCCAAAGTCGAGGGCGAAGGAAGCCGGCAGGCTACTGAGAAGCTCGAGTTGCAAACCTTTGAGCGGCAGGTGGAGGCTTGGTTGAAGAAAATCAAGATTGAGGAAGGTTAATGCTAAATTTTATGCTTTTTCGTTTGTGCATATGACATGCCAGTTCGCAGGTTTGCTGGAAAAGAAGATCACGTATCACGAGACTATCGATGGCAAAATGCAAGAAGTTCGTGGGGCGCTCACTAAGAAGCGAACATACCATGAACGGATCGCCACAGAAACCGCCAAGTTGGATGAGCTCGAACAAAATGCCGTGAACAAAGAGCTGCTGACCCGGCTCAAACAGCTCGTGTTCTTAAACGAGAGCCTCAAGACACAAGAGGCCCAATTCAAGGCCAATTGCCAGCAACAGCGCGCCCAACTCCTCCAAATGATCAAAGAATTGGAAGAAGGAGAAGGAGATGCAGAGGTTGTGCGGATCTCTGAGGTGTACAAGCTATGCGAGGCCGATCAAGCGAAATTGCAAAAGGCGCGCGAGGTACATGAGAAATTATCTTTTTTAATCAGGGAGAACGTATGTGAAAAGGGAAAAAGCGAAACCACAGACTGTCTTTGCAGATCTTGGCGGCCAAGAATCAAGAGATCGCTAAGATCACCCGTGCCATTGACGAAACGCCCACCAGATCGGAGCTGCTGCAGTACGAGCGACGGTTCATTGAGTTGTACGAGCTCGTCCAAGACAAACTCGTGGAAACGCGCAAGTATTACGAAATCTACAACACCCTGAATGAGAGCTATCAGTACATGACCAACGAAGACAACTTGCTCAACTCCATCATCGATGGCTTCCCCAAGGCGCAAAAGAGCAGCCAAAAGGCCAAAGAGAGCTTCCTGGCCTCTTTTCAGGGCATCTTGCAGAACGTCAATGCAAACAAGGACCATGTGGAGAAGGAGCGGGCTGCGGAGGCAGCCACCCGTGACGCGCTCAACCAGAAATACGCCGCTTTGTTGGAAGGCCAACGCAACTACTTCAAAGCCGTGAAGGAGTTCCAAGAAGAGTGCGTGAAAAATGAAAAACTCACAGAAGCTTTTCAGCGTGAGCAAGCAGCTCAATAAGAATTTGTGTTTGTGGTGTGAGTGTTGTGGGTTGTGTTGTGTGGGGTGTCTATGTTTGGTTGTGTGGTTGGAGAGTGGGTGCTGTTCATTGCAATGAAGTACCTCAAAAAGTTCTATTTGCTTCTAACTAGAAGGCCTAAGACCGTTTTGAGGATTGGTGTTCTGATGTTTTCACCCTTCGCTTTTGCAGCCTCAGGGCGGACAAAAGGGACTGTCCGCCTTGAGGCTGCAAAAGCGACTGTCCGCTCTGAGGCTGCAAAAGCGACTGAGGCTCTGGAACCGAGGCCGACTTGACTTCGGTCGCTTCAACATCTGAAGCAACGTGGATGCTGAGACTGTTTGTGCTTGGGGAAGAGTCGTCCTGGACAAAGTGGGGCACAAATCTGTCGGGATGGTAGCTCACAGCAATAAACACGTTGGAATCTGGGCAAAGCTTACTACCCTATTGCAATAGATGCGGAAATTACACAACATTATGCATGACCCACTCAGAGTATTTGCGAGAGCGGTCCTCAAACAAGTGCACTTCGCGCCACTCAAACACCCTGAATATTATATGATCCATCCAAACTCTTTGCTGTGTGTGTCGTACCTCCGATCCAGACACGCAACGGCAGCGAGCGGGTCATGGAGCTTTTTACCATCTTTGTGTGCCGTCAAGTAAGCTCCCATGCCCTCGTGAATCATTTCCAAGCCCCTAAGTTGTCGACTTGGCTGCCCTTTGAGCGCGGCAATGCGCCTGGCGAGCGCCTCATGAATGAGAGGGGAATAGCTCACGCCATGACACACGTTCTTGCTGACCAAAAACTTGCGCTGGATCACTGGCGAGTCCAAGGCAGCACGTGCACTTTTGGGATCCCCTCCAAAATTGAATGTTGGACAAGTTGTTAGCCCAGCAAACTTTGGCGCAACATGATTTCATTTTTGAGCCTGGAGTCTTGGCTTTTGCATACAAAAAATTGTCGCAAATGAAATTCGACAAAAATGATTTGCGGACAAAATTATTGTCCAGTGCGATCGTCGAGAGAATCGAAGCTATGGATGCAGAGAGCTTAAGTATTGTTTGGAGCGGTTGCAGGAAGATGCCTGCCGTGAGCGATCAATTACTGCGTGCTCTTGCTGCTGAAACTGTCGTCAAAGGCTACATGCTGAGCTCGTCAGGTCTGTGCGAGACCCTCCAAAGTGTGGCCGAGTTTGGGCTTCGTGACCGTCAACTTCTGCCTGTGCTTGTACGCGGCTGCATTGATACAGCATGCGACTTCACATTGGTGACTTGTCTTTTCTTGTTATTGACTTCTGTGTTTAGGCAGAAACACGTGCTGTACTTGCTGCCCTCTCTCAGCTGCAATACCAACCTGCCGAGATGCAACTTCTTCTAGACGTCCCCAAAGTTCCCATCCCTACCATTTGCAAAGATAAAACCGTTTCCCAACTTATGGTACTCACAAATAATCCAGAGTCTTTCACTCCTACTGAACTTATCATGCTTCTGCTGCACACTTACAATCTCCACGATGAAAAATCAAAATTCAATCAATTTCTTGAATTGCTCGAGAAGATCAAAAGTATTCTCGCCCAACTCGATGGAGACGTGTTGGCTCTGGTCTGGGCTCATTGTGTGCAGCACCCCCATGTCATGCTTGCTCTCAAGAGTGACCTTATTCGCCATTCGCTAGCCAGAGTTCCCACGATGAGCCCTCAGACAATCTCAACGATGCTGAACGCCATCGCGCGCATGGAGCTGAAGCCAACCGAGGTGCATAAGGGAGGTGGCAGTAACGTAGTCTGTATTGTAGTTATTGAAAGCCCTCGTGGACCGAGCACTCCTAATTCAAGATCAATTCAATTCGGATTCGGTGGCAATAACTCTACGTGCAACGAAGCAAATCGGTGAGTAACTTCGCTGTGCATGAACTTATTTGGTTCAGGTGTGGGCCGAGAGGAGCTGTGGCGTGCGTTTGGGAAGCTCAGTGCTTTTGCACAGCCTGCTCTGCGGCGTATGCGACCCACCTCAGTACTAGAATTTCTCGAAAAGCGTGAATTTTCTCTTCCTCCTGAAGGGCTTGCGACTGCCCTGCTTCAGTATTCCAATTCAAGAGAAATTGATGCTCGGTGTTTTCGATTACTCGAGGAAGTTGAAAAGAATCTGTCTGTGATGGATGTGAGGAGCTTGGAAAATATTTGGCAGAGCAGCACAAGCCCAGGTCAAGACGTTTCATGTAGTTGAGTGTGATGTGCGTGCTTGAATCGTGTTTGTATGCAGGATTGTTTGCATCTCCATCAATGCTCCGTGCACTGGCCGATGCCACTCTTCCCAAGCTCGCAGGGTTTAGCCCGAGGGGTCTCGTGGCTACCTTTCATGCCTTTGCTGCGTTGCAACTGCGACACGTTGCACTGTGGCAAGCGCTTTCAAAAAGGGCCTTTGAAACAGTCGAGGATTTCACTCTGCGTCAGCGGTAGGTGTTGTAGGTTGTGTTGTATGTGCATGTATGTCTGTGTGTGTTGATGTCTATTGAAGTGTATGTATGTGTGAAGCGAGGAAGCGGGAAGAGCGAAAAGGAAATGAACAACATAACCATACTCATACATACTCACACTCACTCCAACACAACAACAACAACAACTTAGCGCCTCTATCGATCACTCTCTTGCCAAAATGGAGGCTTTCCCTGACCAAGAGGAGTTGCGACGACTTTTTGCACCAGCCCCCATGACGCACTCAAATGGTCTGGAATTTTCGTGCTCATTGTTTTTAGAATGTTTTCTTTGTTTGTGATTCTTGTCCCTATGTTGATTATTCTCGGGTCAATGCAGATGTCTTGCAGGGCAGCCTCAGCCAGGGCCTCACTTAGTTGCACAATTAAATGACTATGAGATCGATGATCCGCGTGCTGTGACCCTTGCGTTGTACATTCACCAAGCCATCGACCAAATGCCAGGGCTAGAGTTGAAGCGATTCTGGGAAGCCTTTAACGGCAAACGCTATTCTGTTACGCCTCCGTTGGATATTCTTTGCCATTTGGCAGTAGCGTCACGCGCCAAGTGTCGCGAGCGGATTTCTGGGTTGGACAATTCAATTTTGACGACGTGCATTAATCTGAAATTTTCCGACCCTGAATTGGAAAATTTATTAGAGAGCCCACAGGTTAATATCTTTCATAAACTTCAATCAAACGGAAATTAGCTCGCCTCGTTTGAGCCGCTTCGAGCCGAGATCGCAAGGACGTTTGCAGCGGGCTTTTCCCAGAGTGTGCCTCGCTTGTTGGACCCGGGGCTATCGTATGTACTAGAAGTGGCGCGGGCTCTGTTGCCCTCAATGAATCTCACATGCTTGCTTTTGATTTGGAAAGGTCTAGAATACCGATGTGACACAAAATGAGAGAGAGAAAAGAGAGAGAGAGAGAGAGAGAGAAAGAGAGAGAGAAAGAGAGAGAGAAAGAGAGAGAGAGAGAGAGAGAGAGAGAGAGAGAGAGAGAGAGAGAGGTTTCTAGGCTGCGCAATGGGTCGAGTGACTCCAGCATTTCTGGACGTTCTCATTCAGCATACAATAGCGTGCCCCTTCACCTTTACCACCAACGCTATTGTTTCCCTGACAACTTATTTGCAACGCCTGAATCTCCAAGACCCCAGCATGCTAAATTTCGTTGTCCAAGCTGCAATGAAGCAGTCTCCTCAGCTTTCACTCCAAGAACGTACACTGTTGCGGCACTCATTCCAGGTGTTGAAGGCTCCACCAGAAATTTTGCAGCAATTCCAAGTTGTCGTTCACCCGAACCCACCCTCTATCTCGCTTCCCCGTGTTCCTAGCACACCTTTCATCCCTAATAACCCTAGCCAGACTCCAGAATCAAATCTATCTCTAAGCTCTTCGCCTTCCATCTTCGTGAACCCCGTTGGCTCCATCATTTCCATAGCTACTGCAATTGCCACTCCCCCCACATTGGCCACTGCCACTTCCCCCGCTGCCACTCCCACAACTGCTCTCCCCACCACAACTGCCACCACAACTGCTACCACAGCTCTTCCCACAACTGCTCTTCCCACAACAACTGCTCCCGCAAGAGCTACTCCCGCAAGAAAAAAAAAAGGAGCTACTCCCGCAAGAGCTACTCCCACAGCAAACACTGGTTCCACTGTACAAGAACTAGTTGTGTTTAAGTCGGCTGAAGACGCGATTGCTTCACTTTTCCCCGTCGAGTCTGGCAGTACTCAACAAGTACCATTGTCTGTTGTCGGAATCGGTGCCCGTACGCGACCCTTGGCAAAGAGTCAGCATGTCGACCAGGCACAGCTCATCTCCGCTGTGCCAAGCATGGACTCGAGAAGCCTGGAGGATGTCTGGTTAACTCAAATTGAACGGCATCCTGTGAATGCACTTATTGGTTAGGGTGGGGCTGGCGAAGTCCAAGCAATTGGATGAGTTCACTTTTCAGAAGTTGCTGAATCACAGCTTCGACAAGATAGAAACCTTCGACACCAAAGGCTTGTATGAGATTTGGGATTGCTTGAAAGAAACAATGAGAGGAGTGTCCCACCCACTGTCGAAAGCACTGGTAGAGCGCATGGTGAAACGCAAGCAAGCTCCGCGATACATCTTGAGCGACTCAGCGGACACCCCGAGTGCCAGAGAGGCCAATTCCAAACATTTCTTACTTCCCAATTTCCGTCCTCGTTCACCACGAATTCTGACTCAGTATTTCCTTGCGTACGCAAAACAGAAAGTTCCGATTGCCAAACCGACATGGTTAGAAGGGG
>Ga0215284_10015_pt1 | contig 11796 bp, 12 predicted proteins | sample ZER3_1Amoeba_K21_FD_182620 | JGI IMG/M metagenome (GOLD analysis project Ga0215284, IMG submission 182620) | Enriched cells of freshwater protists from Biology Centre CAS, Ceske Budejovice, Czech Republic - ZER3_1Amoeba_K21 | ecosystem: Environmental > Aquatic > Freshwater > Unclassified ... | reverse complement strand
TGTGTTTAATATGCAAAGTGTTAGAGACTTCTTTAGGCGTTTTGACGTATCTTATTGTGTCCCTGTGTTTCAGTCATTTTGGATTTGCGTTTCGGGTTTATTATTGCACTCCTTATTGACCACCTTTGATTTTAAAACAATGTTATTAGTTGTTTCTGGGATGATCTTTTATCATGAGTATGTGGGAATGAGTGCCGACCAAGTCTCTTCTTCTTTTTCTTATTATTATTATTACTTTTTTTAAATTTCTTCTTCTTCATGAACATATGAAGCTTTTTTAATTTCTTTTCATCTCTTCTTCTCTTCTCTCCCCCTCATGAACATGTGAAGGCGGCACTGTTTGTGTTTGCGGTGCTGGTGACTATCGCGGGTGTGGTGGGCTTGTCTCAACGCAATGTCTCATTCCCTTTCGCTTTGTCAGATGACACAATATATGTGTCAGGTTCACAGCGATGACCTCGTGCCAATGACCATCCTCCGGCCAGAACAATACGAGTACATCATGTTTGCTGTTTGTCAAGCTGGTGTTGTTAGGGTGGTGAATGCAGATGCTGAGGTGAGGATGTATATCTCGGCGTTTGTATTTCCACACTTATGGGGTGGGAGATGAAGAAGAGAATTTTAGCGATTTGAGATCAGCCTAAGCTCTGAGAGTGGTGCCTCTCTCTCTCTCTGTCTCTCTCTCTCTCTCTCTCTCTCTCTCTCTCTCTCTCTCTCTCTCCCTCCACTCTTCTTTTCCCTCCACTCTCTACTTTTCCTTTCTGCTGTATGTTGGATATATCAATACAGATTAGAGAGCGAGAGAATGAGAAGATGTATCATATTGATAGATTCTGATCTGCCAGGAGACAGGTCTCTTTTTCTCTCTTCCTCTTTTCTCTCTCTCTCCTCTTTTCTCGTTTCTCTCTTCTCTCTCTCTGTTCTCTCTTTTCTTATCGTTGTTCGTTTTTTAAAACTATCTATCTTGCAGTCCACGTAGTTCTCAAGGTCAAAGAACACAGAAGCAGAAAAGAAAAAAGGAGAGTAGAAACGATTTCGTGCAGGTGACGCTGATGACGCCAATCAAGAAGAGCCACTCTAAAGAGGGCCCCCCGATTCCTTTTTGATGTTTCAACTCCAAACACTCTTGAGAGTTAGCCAGGCTCGACCCGTTTTGTGGTCATGGAACCGCCACCCCCTTCCTCCTACTTCTTGCACTGCTCCATCACAAAGACCGCACTGTCGAAAGAAACAAAAGCAGAACAATAAAACAATTGTAAATGGCTCCTCAACCCTCTTGCTCTTGGTTTTTTTGTGTTTGTTTTTACTAAGCTCTAACAGTTTGTTGTGTTTTTTGTTGTCCTCTCTCTCTCCCCTTGTTTCTTCGAGTGTCAAGTGTTAGTGTTGGTAGGCCAGCGTGCCAGGGATCCAGCTCTTCCAGTAAATGGCCTCGTTGAGTTTGTCCACGTCCCCGGTCTGCACCTTGATGAGTTTGCGTGTCTTCTTCTTGTGTGCCTTGACGTTGGTTGTGTGCATCTGCCTTCGCAATGAGCGCAGCCAGTACGCGTATTTGGCCACTTGCAGTTGCATCTCCTCCAGGCTCATCTTGCCAGCCAGATCCTTGGGCGTGTTGGCATCCAGCAGCTCGCGGATGTGTGGCAGGTCCATGAGGCGCTGGTGCTGCACCATGTGGTCGGGCAGCTGCAGATTGGTCTTGGCGGGGGTGAGATGCGCCACCACGGGTTTCTCATCACGGCCTTTGGCGGGCGACTTGTAGTTGGGATCAGGGGGAAGATAGCGCCACTGCGCGGGGAAATTACGGGAGAGGATCAAAAATTGAGATTTGCGGAGGTGCGAGGTGGCCCACTGAGAAGAGCGAGTGGAACAGCTCAGCCGCATTTGGTGGCTAAAGATTCTTTGTTCTTTGTTGTAGTTTTGTTTTTCTCATCTCTCACTCACTTGGATTTTCATAAACGACCAAAATTATTATGTAATTTGATGATTTGGACTATGACTTTTGTTCTCATATATATATATATATGATAGTCTATTCTTTTTGTTCTTGCTGCTGGATTTAATCAGGAAAAAAAGGATGCATTGCAATGACAAACACGGTGTGTCCTTTGATTTCCCTCGGTTTGACTTCACAAAAAAAAAAAATTGCGCGGGTTGATTTCAACCACGACAAAACGTCAAAAATTCTGTTCTTTGACAAATTATGATGTTCAGGATGTCTCAGCCCCCTGAGCACCAAGAGCTTTCGCCCAATTCCAACTCCAATTCACTTGATAAATTAACAAATATATTGAATGCGTTCTTGCAAGCGACAGTCCCAGATAGAGAGTTGGCAAGTGCGGCCGAGACAGTGAATTCCACGTGCGCTCCCGTTCTTGTCAAACCTCGTCCAGCTCCTGCAGACGTGAGGACAATCGTCCAAGGCAACGAACAGATTCAATTTGTCCTCAGTACTTTCATGCCCACACTAGTTCGTCATTTGCTACGCCCTGGAGCGGTTTATTCTCTTGAATCAGCGAGCAAGATTGGCGATTTTCTGCTGACCACCGTTGAGCTCTGCCACTGCACCATATTTACAGACTCTCTTGAGATGTTAAATGTTCTGATCTTAGTTCTCGGTGCTCCATATAGTGATTCGCCAACGTCTTTTGTTTCGTTCTATGAACAGAAGCGGGATGGGGTAAGTAACACGCAGTATCTTGTGGCAGCAGTCCAGAAGTTTATTGAACTGGAAGGGCCCAATCAGATTATGGCGCGCATTGAAGATACAAGTCGCCCACTTTCTATGCCTTCGCTACATCTATTGCTTTCCAGCATTCACTTAGTACGAGGATACCTTCCTAAAAATGGACTTGATCAGTTTCTTTTCCGTCTGCAGGATGCGGTGTTCGAGTCTTTGTTGCGTGCCCCGCCTGAATCATTGAAACGAATGACCAAGCAAACAATGGCTAAGCCTTTGGCATTGATAGACGCACTCATGGCAATAATCATTGGTGGGGAGGAGATTCGGAGACGAAATGAAATTTTCGACCTCTCTTTCGGATTGGCATTGCTGAAGTGTCCTTTTCTGGACAAGCGCATTCAAGGAATCAATGACATCAAAGATTTGATTGAAAGGAGCCTCAAGAAAGATGAACAGACTCGTAAAGCAAAAGGAGCAATGCAGGTTCTCTCCGCTGCTATTGGTGTCGGGCCTCAAGAGCCCTTAGAGCGAATATCTCTCACCTCGGCGTTTCTTGTGGATTGGTTGGAGAAAAATGAAGTTTGCAAGATCTTATTGGACCCTGTAGATGAGCATGTTGAACTTGTACGAAGATCTTACGAAGTCTTTAAATTATTCCTCTCTGAGAATCGACTCTCTACTTTCCATCTCGATATGTTGTGGACTCTTGCTTCTTCGGGCAAGCACGAATCGGTGGAGCATCTTGTCTACGATACCGTCAAGAAACTCGCTCCTTTGTTGTCTCGAGCACAAAGAGACCATTTGCTTCAATGCATTGCAGAAAAGCCTGCAGAAGAATATGATTTGCAATTGATTGCGTTAGTGAGGGACTTCAGCTTGGCCACTTTTAAGATGGGTGATCATTTGAAGCCAGCCAAAGGGGACGACACCCAGTGGCTTGGCTTGAAGCTGTTATACAAAATTGCAAGGGTCACGGCCACACCAGTTGGGCACTTGCCCGCATCGTCAAATGCAATGTCATCTGCACTTGCACCACCAGCAGAATCCCTCTCGCCAGCCTCAACCTCGTCCACGATTGCTCCAGCCGAACCCACACCAAATCCAGCTTCACCAGTCCTTGCAGTCATCAATCCAAACCATTATCCAGTTCCTCTCCCTTCACAAGTCGACAAACCCACAAACAAGACGGTTCCCTTTTCACGGAGTCGCTTGAAGGAAGAGAAAAAGCTTCCCAAACTGAAACGCGATTCTTCAGTTGCATCTGAGATTCGTGTCACCGCGGAAGTCTCGAAAGTGGCAATGGACTACTTTCTTGAACTCTTGGGCTCAGATTTTACGATATCGCAGAGGGAAATTTACCTTGAGAGATGCATTGTGAACCTGTCAAAAAGCATGAAAGTACCACGCACGATCACATTTTTGAGCAGCATCATTCACCTTTATCCTTCGTCGTCCACCAAAGACTGGCTATCGTTTGGATCGAAGGACACCCAGAAGCAAATCGTCGACTCACTCCAAGAAAAATATAACTTAATTGCGCTTGTGCTGCAGGATTTGTCACTCTATATGGCCCAGATCCAATCCTTGGTGCAAGGGACAGAGACCAAAGACGCTTCGAAAATCGAGTCCGATGGAAGCGGGCTCAATCACCAAGGCCAACTGAAGCTGCGTGCAGAGTTTTTGAGCTTTTTATTCAAAAACTCTTCGACCGCAATTGGGCCTGGTGCACTCAAAATTATTTGGGAAACGCTTGTGGTTGGGTCAATGTGCCCTGCGGAGAGTGAGAGATGCTGCATCTGGTTAGCCCAAGCTATCAAAGACGGCTCCTTGAGTGAAGATGGTCTGTAACTCTTCTTGTTCGTTGCCCAACTTGCTTCCTAGCTGCCAAGAGTCTGTTTACTGAGCGTATGTTGCACATGCCTGTGTCTGCATTTACCGAGGCTGGATTCCAACTCTTCGCAGCATTGTTTATCCATGTCAATGCAAAGGCGGGGTATTTGGAGCAAGCTCCAGAACTTGTTGTCAGCGACCATGGTATCGATGAAAGATAAACTTTGGGTGAATTGAGAGAATTCAGGGAAGCTTTTGGGATTGGATATGCTGTGGGTACTGTGTCTTGATCATCCCTTGGATGAGGTGGGTCGTCGTGCGGGACATTTGTTGAACAGCCTCCACCGAGTGTTTCGGGAAAAGGACGGTTCTATCCGCTACAACTATTTTCGGCAATGCCTGCAAAACTTGACTGCCAGTTTGAGTCCAGAAGGATCAAAGAAGGACGCCCTGCGGACTCCGCGTTGCTTTCGGCTGATCAACGAATATCTCACTTTCTTGTCGAAGGTAGCTCTCCATCAACACGATCAAGATTCGATCCGTATGATAATAACTTTGAAGGTCCAAGTCCAGAACAACTTGGCAACCCTGCGCATCTTGCCAAGCGTATGAACGTGACTGACTTACCTTACTGATATGATGCTAGGCTGAATTTCAAGTGGCACCCTTCGACATTCAAGTTTCGCTGTCAGCAGTCAAGTGCGCAAACTAAATAGCTTTTGCAGAAAGGCATATCGACAATGCGAATTTTTAGTATGGATGCACTCCGAGTTGCGGTGTTTAATCGCCTGAAAGCGCTGAACGGCGGGTACACATCTCTGGTCTTCGGTGGGCATGGTTCTTGCAGGGTGACGTTGGACTCACTGGAGCTGTCATGCGGGACCCGTCGTCTAGTAGCCTCAAAACTGGCTTTGCGGGCATTTGAGCTCAGGTCCAACTTATTTAACGTCGATTCCAACCTCCGATTAGGGATAAAGACGAAATCACAGTGACACGGATGCCTTTGCAACATTCGTTGGTAACACACCCGCTCGAACCTGCGGCGCATCCCATGCTTCGAGAAATTCCTCAAACCACTCTTCGCGCTCTCCCATTGTGGCCAGACGAACCCACCGTGCTTTTAAGCGATTCAAATGGCCAAGCGCCGTGGTACCTGTCAACGTACACACGCCGACAAAATGGGACGTCAGACCCTGTGATTTTTCAAATAATATCTGACGCGCATCTCTTTGATCAACTCTTTGATTTACTGGGGAGTGATGATTTTGCAGAAGAGGTATGGTCCATATTGATGATTCTACCCAAGAATGAGAAATATGTGCAACTGGTTCTCAATCTTGGACAACGCCCAAAACAATACTGGAGCAGTGGGGGAGAGGGACTCGCATTGTTTTCGGGCCGAAATATGTACAAACTCATGTATATGCTTCAAATTGTGGAAGATGTTGTGTGTCGCGCTAAAACAGCACCAAGCAATGACTGGGCTCGCAATCTCATTGAACGAGGCTTCCTTGATCATTTAAGCACGTTGGCTCGAGCTATCAGCACCCAGGCAGGACCTTCATCAACAGTGTCAAACTGGCTCTCCTCTGCATCGGGAGCACGGTTTGCCGTTTGGCGGTCGTGCATTGCACTGTTGTGTCGTGTAATCACCCGTTTTGTTTTGTTGGACCCCTCCATGCAATACCCAAGTGTAATCTCCAAAGTGACTTCTCCTCCTGTTGCCTCTGGAGTTGGAAGGGCATGGTTGCTGCAAATGGGGACTGTTGATTTCTTGCGAACAATAATCCCTTGTTTATCTCAATCTACAGAAATTGATGACGCATCTGAACTGAGTATGCAGAGTGAAGCAGAGGTTGTCGGGGGTGTGTTTGATTGCCTTTTGGTGATGTGCTCAGTGACTCCTTTCCCTGATTTATTGCAGATTCTGCAAAGCCCTGAGTTTGTCGAATGCATACAGTGTGTGCTACTTCGTTCACACACGCGCCAGATCAGATTGCGCTCAGCACTTTGCCTTGAAGAGCTAGCTGGATTGACCAGTGACAAGGCCGGGACGCGTGCCGCTCTACTTGCAACCCTCGACAGCCTTGTGCCATCTGGATCTTTTGGGCAAACATCGGAGGCATTTTTTTTGCTCTGTGTTGGCCTGATCCCCGGTGCACCTGTAGCATGCTCTCCCCTTGCAAACACATTACTCAAGTTGTTGACCAACCACAATTCTCTTGAACGAACTGGGGAGAATTCGATTGATGAATGGCTCATTGGATGTCTCCGTGCGCTGCGAGCGTGCGTCAAATGTGGGGTTTTTGATGAGACCGCCCGAACCGCGCTGGCTTCGATGGTAGCCGTTTGTTATCATGAGTCGGGGAAATCAAAACATTAGGTTTACTCTCGTGGCTTGTTCGACCTACCACGTGCACTGGTTTTACACCTAGCTTTTGTGAATTCAATGTGCATAGGAGGACTTCGGGTCACTTTGCCACACAATTGAATCGGTACGGCACGAAAGTTTGAGAAGCGACTGACTTGTTACAGAGGCGCGCTGCGTTTGCCCTCTTAATTGACTTGGCAGCTGCTGATGTTGGATGCAGGTCCAATCCTCAAACACATCATGAAAATTTAATGAGAATCCAGAACTCTGCTATTGGAGCGCGTGATGGACCATATCGTTGCACAGAAAGCATGCGAGGTGAGGTCTTTTTCGAGAGAAAGTGAGCAGTGTTAGGAGTGGCAATATGATCCACATGTGATGGAACGTCAATCGGCTCCTGTTGGCCTAAAAAATCAGGGGGTTCTCGGAAAGACTGCCGTCTGTGACTGCTGTTTAGGCGACTTGCTACATGAACTCATTGATTCAGCAGCTGTATCTAGTTGAAGGGTTTCGCCGAGGAGTCTTCTCTACTTCCTCAAACGTTCCATTACCCAAGAGCCAAGAAATAGAAGTCGCGGCAGAGGGCCCAGTAGCCAAGAAACTTGATGGTGTGAGTAAATCTGAATCGCTTTCCCCAAGAGTTGAAGAATCAAAGCTCATTGAAACCAAAGCTCCCAACGACACTGATATCTTATTCAATGAGCTCCAGCTTATGTTTGCTCACCTCCAGAACGGCGCCACGCGCTACTACGACACGCTGCCATTTTGTCGATCCTTCAAAGATTACGATGGGCGTCCTGTCAATTTGGGGGATCAAAAGGATGTGGTACGTCAGACACTCTCATACCGTATTCAAGTCACTGATACTAGGATGAGTTCGCGGCACAACTCTTTGACAAATTGGAGAGCAACCTGGCGCCAGTGTTGAGCCAAAATTTTCAAGGGCGACTCACCCATCGAACTGTGAGCCATGAATGCATTCATATATCTGAGCGAGAAGAAGCGTTCTACAAGATTTCGTTGACGGTCAAAAACAAGAAGACCGTCCAACAGGCACTTGAGCTGTATGTCGAAGGAGATTTGTTTGATGGCGACAATAAGTACATGTGTGCTGAGTGCAAGCGCAAAGTGACGGCCTCCAAGAGGCTCTCGTTTAGTGGATTGCCGCAGTGCTTGATATTGCATCTGAAACGATTCGAGTTCGACTTCGACACTTTGCGGAAGGTCTGTGGCTCTTGCGGTTTTCTGACCTTTTTTCTTCAGGTTAAAGTCAATGATTACTTCGAATTTTCTGAGCAACTTTCCATGCTTCCTTACTGTCGCGCAGAAGGCAGTGATGTGCAATCAGTGGACTATTATGAATACGTTTTGCATGGGATCTTGATTCACACAGGGGTTGCTGACGGCGGCCATTATTACTCGTTTGCTCGCCACAGTGCCTTTCCTGAGGGCTGGGCAGAGTTCAACGATGTATCGGTCCGAGCCTTCCATCCAGACATGATCGCAAAAGCTTGCTTCGGAGGAAAGCCGCAAGGCAAGGACCTTGAAACCGGCCGCAATGCTTACATGCTGTTCTATATGCGCAAGGATTGTTTGAAAGCTGGAATCACTCGCATGACCCAAGAATCTTCACAGGAAAAGCAGGTGGAAGGACATGCGGAGGAAAAGACAACAGAGAAGCCAGAGAGTAGGGAAAAGTCAGGGAGCAGCGAAGAAAAAACACACAGCAGCAAGGAGAGTGCGGAAACAACGAGTGAAAAGCTGGCCACACACTTACAAGCCCTGCCGTTGCATCTCCGTCAATCAGTGTGGAACAAGAATTTGATGTTTTTGAGCGACAAGCAACTCTTCAGTTTCGATTTTGTCATGTTTGTCTGGCAGTTGTGTCAGCCCCAACCAAATCTGCCCAGAGCCCTCGAGAAAAGGGACCGATTCAATGTCGCGAAAATCGTCAGCCTGTTCACATTTAACGTATTAGGTATTCACTACAGTGGCACGCATGTAAATCATTGAATGCAAAATTGTGCATTGCCTGCTTGTGTTTGTGTGGATCACTTTTGTTTAGCTCGGTGGAGTGACTGTTCATCATTTCCTCAGTACGCTTCTTTTATTTTGCGTACTACCTAGACCCGAGCCAGATAACCAAGAAAAATCTCCACATTCAACATTTCAATTCTAGGTGGTTTTGCTTCCTGATTCATACTTTTCGCACGGTTCGAAATCTTCAATGAAACTTTCTAAACATCGTCTAGAGTGAGGAAGCGCGCATCTGGTTTCTCACTGCGCTGCTCTTGGACCAGAAACATCTTCTCCTCACCTTTCTCTTTTCCTGTCCGCATTATGTCGTGAGAGAGGGCTTCGTGGCACTGTTGGTGGACATTGTTCGGGCGCATCGTCTCATGGTGGCACCGTTCCCGGTCAAGAGAACATAATCACACAGCCAGATAGCCAGATAAAATGACGCGAATCGCACAGGCCTACTGGGAGTGGGAAACCGAAGCTGCTCCTTCTGTGTCCATATCACCAGCCATTGATGCAGGCCTCGCTCCCACGCCCGTCTCTTCTGCTCTCAACCCTGCTGTTGTTTCCGATGCTTTTGGCACCGATGTTGCTTCTTCCACTGCTTCTTCCACTTCTTCTTCTGACGTTGCGTCTCCTTCTTCTGACGCCTCTCCTTCTTCTGACGCCTCTCCTTCTTCTGACGCCTCTTCATCTTCTGACGCTGCCTCTCCATCTTCTCCATCTTCTGATGCCTCTTCCTCTTCTGATGCCTCTCCATCTTCTGATGCCTCTCCATCTTCTGATGCTGCCTCTCCATCTCCTAACGCTGCCTCTCCTGCCACTGTCCCTGCCACTGACGTTGCTTCTTCGACTGACGTTGCTTCTTCGACTGACGTTGCTTCTTCGACTGACGTTGCTTCTTCAACTGACGTTGCTTCTTCAACTGTTTCTTCCGTGAATGTGGCTTCTGCGATCGGAGCTTCTTCCACTGTTGTACACTCTGCCACCACTGCTTCCAATGTTACTGAGACTCCCGCCACCCCTTCTGCAGCTGCCTCTCCGATTTCTTCAATCAGTGCTGCTCCATCTTCAAATCGCCCTCGCGTGAGCCGTTCGCCAGTAACCAAACACCTATGTTTAAAATAATTCAACGAGCAGTAAGAAGAGCAATGACAACCACCATGACATACATTGTATCCAAACAGGTGGTTCGCCTCGTTTTGGACCTGCTTCAATTGATGCCATCTCTAAAGCAACCTCAGTTTCGCAGGTGCCGTTCCTGGCCGAAAATTGTGAAAAGAAATCCTGTAGTTATGTGCCTTATTTCGACCTATTTCTGGAGGTGCGCTTCTTGCTTTGTTCCACGCTCCTCTTGGCTAGATTGCGCGGACAGGCGCTGATGAGAGATACATGTTGATTGCCAACGGCACTATTTCCCACCTTATTGACTTTTTCATTGAGCCCCCGGCTCGTGGTGTGAACAATGACATATTCCTACACATTCCTCTAAGGACACAATCTAGATACATACGCTTAACGAGAAAGACCTAAGAGAGCATTTTTTGTTTATTTTTAGTTGATATGGGCAGAATTCCTCCTGGCAACACCGGGGGCTTATGCACCCTTCTCAGCCTGCTTCTCAGGTGCCTTTCAATTTCTTGGCTCGAACGTCTTGGTGTAGGACCTGTAGCACTGATCATCTTCCGTTTGACGCAGCCATCTATGCTACACGGTTTGTTCAAAATGAAGTTTGATTGAACAAGAAAACAACACAAAACAACGGGGTTTAACAATCAACAGGTTCCAAATAACATTTTAGGGGTCGAGGATCAGTGGTCTATCCAGAACGTCTGTTTCCTTTTCTTGACAGTGTCAATTATGTGGTGTGTTGTGGTGTTGTGGTGTTGTGTTGTCGTATGTGGTGCATATTGGTGTATGTGTGGGTGTGAGTACGTGCGCTAGCTCCCAATGTGCAAGCGACGATTATTGAGGAACAGAAACCATCGGGTGCTTTCTGCCGAGCACTCATATGACCGAGTTTTTAGTCAGAAAGACAGGCCAGATCGTCAACAGTGGCAATGGCAAACGGGATGTTTATCCCAGATTGCCGCTGCTTCAAGAAGGAAGAGCAAAATCGCTTGCAAGACTGCCACCTGGTTCAAGGGATGTGTGAGTGGTTGCCAACACCGTCGTAGGAGTTCGGGAACGAGTGACCAATTTCAATACCACAGCGGAGGTAAAGTATTGAGCCAGGCATTTTACGAGAATTGTTAGAACATGGGCTTAATTCCCTTGATGTTACTCGGTTCGAACGATTTAGAGAATGTTGGCGAGACGGAATGTAGATCCCTATCTGATTTCTTCTTTGGTTGAGATTGTGGTGCACTGGTCTTGGGGCGACATTCCTTTCTCAAAAGGTTTTGGTATTGGTTGGGCATTTTTAACATGTTGGAAAGGCGTGATTGAGGTTTGCTTTGCACAGCTGACGAGACAGGTATTACTACCTGGATGTGCAACCAATAATCCGACTGCTAGATGACTGGCAACCAAGATTTCCGCTCCTCATTCCGGTAAATGTGTTCCACTTCCGGATAAACGACTGAATTAGGGTGCTTTCGGCACTGGTCATCTGAGTCATTTTGTTTGACCAAAGAGGGCAATGAAGACAAGATGGTTAGGTGGAGATGGGTGATGCTTACCAGGTTGTGCGTATGGAGCTGATCTTCAATCGCTTGTTCGCGATGATGAAAGGAGACAGCACTGTCACGGCACGGTTTTTGCTTGCCGCCACAAAGTAGTTCCCCTTGATTGTTCCTTTGCCAACGGTCTATTTGTAGGTCTATTTTGGCTCTTGCCACGCAATCAAAAGCGGTTTCTCGGTTTCTGGTAAGGGATGTAATGACGCGATAGGTGGGAG
>Ga0215284_10014_pt1 | contig 11813 bp, 11 predicted proteins | sample ZER3_1Amoeba_K21_FD_182620 | JGI IMG/M metagenome (GOLD analysis project Ga0215284, IMG submission 182620) | Enriched cells of freshwater protists from Biology Centre CAS, Ceske Budejovice, Czech Republic - ZER3_1Amoeba_K21 | ecosystem: Environmental > Aquatic > Freshwater > Unclassified ... | reverse complement strand
AGGTGGTTGCCAGAACGCCATTGACAAAAGGGAGACCTCCGTTCGTCAAGCCAGGGAGGTTGATTCCCTCCAGTTTCTCGATCTTGTGTGAGATCACTCGGCGATACTCCAAGGTGTTGTGTTCGCCCTCCACCAGAATCAAGTCTCCGGGCAGAACCTTCTCGATGCGGACAAAATACCTGTGTGAAATTAAAATTTAAAAAAAAAAGGGCTTGGGACAAAGGAGAGAAAACTGACTGGGGGTCAAGCTTGACATCCTTGGCAGCGACGACAGATTCGTTGTAGTCGTTGTTATCGGCCTTTGTGGCCCACATCATGTGCAAGATCGTCATAGACACTGACTTCTCGACGCCCTTGTCGAGGTAGGACACGGTGTGGTATTCAATGGTCTCGTCCGTGGAGTGCTGGCGCGCCACGAACTTGCAAGCACCCTGTTGGGATATGCTGCTTTCCACGAGCAAGAAAGAAAGAGAAGGAGCAAAGAAGAAAGGAAGACACCAGGAAAAGACAAAGAGAGCCGAAAACAGAAGTAAAAGAAAGAGTGAAGAGAGGGGCAGGACCACTTCAGGTTGCTCCGTGAGGAAGGCGTCGGGAGCCTTGAGGCACTTCACTTCGTCTCCCAGAACAAGATCCTTCCCGTGCACGGGCTCGAACTGGCCACTCTTGGTGAGGCGTTCGAAGACCGCGGAATCGGGAAAGCACCCAATAGGAGCAGGGGGAGCAGGAACCGGCGCATTCACAAGAAACGGGTAGAATCTGAGCAGACTGTTATCGTCTCGACAGCGACGACGTCCAGTAAAGGGATCTCTGCGGCAGTGGCGTTTTGAGTTGCCATAATAGTTATTCAGCAGCAAGTATTGCGCGAAACTGGTGCTTGTGAAATCCTGAAATACAAATAGAATAAAAAGAAGAAAGAAAGAGCGAAAAACGAAAGGAAACACACACACCGCAAGGCAGGCAGACACAAGCATAGCGAAGAGGATTCTTATCATTCCTACGGGAAATTATTGCGGCACCGAGTGGCTGTGAGAAATGAGACAAAACGTGGTAAGATTGAGAATGAGACAAAAAAACCAGAAAAAAATAAAAAATGCGCGAAACTTTTAGGGATCGTGGATGGCAAACTCCAACACTTGTTCCCTCCTGAAATCTCCTCTCTCTTGCCCGTCTTGGCTTTTTCGATCCTCATTAATAGACAAAGCCAAAACAATAAATATGTGCGAAACATGATCCCAACCTTCTGAAATGTCGAGGGGAGATGGTTTTTTTGGTTTGTTCGAGATCTTTTTCGATTCTAGCTCAAATACCCATTACCTGCGCTCTTCTTTTTCTGTGATTTCTATTGGGATTGCTTCTTTGCTTCTTTTTGGGGGTGCGGTTTTTGTGTTGAAGTAGTAGTGATTTTTCGAAAAGGGCCGTTATTATGCAATGAGCAGGAAAGAAGCAAGAACAGTCCCGTGTGTAGGCCCCTCGAAAACTATGCCAACTCGAGCCAAACGACGAAAAAGCGACGACGACGAGGCTTTTGAGGACTGGAAGAGAAAAAGGGCAAAAGAACCAATAGTCAAACAGTGGTTCAAGGCGGTGAACAATTGCCATGAGACAACGGTGAAAGAACTATTGGATGCAGACCCCACCTTGATCGACACAGCGAGCGAGACCAGCGGAGTGCCGCTCGGGAAAGAGAACATAGGCTTCCTTGGCCTTCACTTGGCAGCTGCCCGCGGCTGGGTCGGAGGAATATCGCTGCTGCTGGCGGCCAAGTGCTCAGCTGACGCAACCGATTTCAGCGGTCTCACTGCTCTGCACTATGCCGCGAGAACAGGTTCAGGTTATTGTGCCAGAGTGATGGAGCTGTTGCTTGCGGCATGTCCCGCTTTGCTGGATGCTGTTGACGATGAAGACCACACCGCACTGCTCTATGCGGTCAAAACCACAAGCAAAACAACTCGAAAGGATATTGTGGAGCAGCTGCTGTTGGCGAACCCCAATAATTTGGATGCTGTGGACTCGTCTGGCATGACTGTTCTGCACCATGCAATTCGTCAAGGCGATGACGCATTGGTCTGGAGGCTTCTCCTCATGAAGCCTGAACTCATACGTTGCTCTTCTTCTTCTTCTTCTTCTTCTTCTTCTTCTTCTTCTTCTTCTTCTTCTTCTTCTGGGACGATGCATGGAGGAGGACGACCGCTGTGTATGACTCCACTGTGTTTGGCGGTGCGAGGGTCCATCATGGAACCGCGAGGAGCGAGAGCCTCGATGGCCATGAAGCTGTTTTCTTTTTGCCCACAAGCGGCCACTGACTTCGAGATAGTGCGGCTGCTTCAACTTGCGATTCAGCAGGATAGTGGCAATAGTAGCAATAGTAGCAGTAGTAGCGAGTTTGGCCTCTCCGATACAAAACACAAACTGTTGTCAATTGCGAGCTTTGATCAAATCATGAGTGCCTTCAAAGGCTCCTTCCACCAGAACGAGGGCGAGAGCGAGAGTGTGAGTCGATTGCGAGCGTTGGTCGACGTACAGTGCGGCGTATATCTGTCGATGGTGTTAGGTCAAGATGTCACGGGGGCCGTGTACGAATATCTGTTTCTTGCCAAGACAACACAGAAAAAAAGTCTTCGAAGCGACGAAGAAGACTCTGACCTTCTGCGGGCTGCTGAGCCAGGACCAGGTGTTGGGGATGATGATGATGAGGCCCAACAAAACAATATTCGCAAAAAACAGCTGCGGTGGTTCGAAGCGATCAGCGCAGGCGACGAGAAACTTGTGGAGCAGTTTCTGAACGAAGAAGACTCTTTAATAATTGATGCGGTGACTCGTGAAGGCAGCACTGCTCTGCACATTGCCTCCTACAAGGGCCATCACAACATCGTGGTGCGACTTCTGGCTGCGAAGCCTTCTCTGGCTGATGTGGCCAATAACGATGGCAGTACTGCACTCCATCTGGCGGCGTTGTATGGAAAGGAAAGCATAGTGCAGCTGTTGCTGGCGAGTGGAGGTCCCACTTTGGGCTTGCTGACTAGCCATGAAGGAAGAACCCCGCTGGTGTGTGCGGTCCTGGGGAAGCGTCTGAGAGAAGCGGAGATCCTGCTGGCTGCGTGTCCCGCCGCTCTTGATGTCGCAGATCAGAACCACGTCACTGCTCTGCTCTATGCCTTTGCCAACAATCACCAAGAGATGGTGAATGTCCTTCTCGCAGCGAACCCCCAAAATGTTCAGGCCATAGATGACAATTGTAATGACTTCAACGCTCTGCACCATGCAGTTCGCGGCGGTCAAGTAGAGCACGTGGAGCAGCTTCTCGCGATCGACCCCAGCTTAATTCGCTCTCTGACTTACGAGCTCCAGAGCCCGTTGTGGTTGGCGGTGGAGAAAGAACACAATGTGCTGATCGAGAACTTGTTCCTTCGCTTCCCACAAGCAGTACGCATGGCTGATGACAAAGGCGTGACTCCTTTCCACCTGGCCGTTCAACTCAGGAATGAGGATGCGGTGCGTTTGTTTCTGCCCAAGTTGACTTTTGAAGACATGGTGCGTGGGTATTGGAAGTTCGGCCTAATCTTTTCGAATTGGGTGAATCTGTCGCGTTCTATGCTGTGGCAATGTGAAGATGTCGTGCCGTTACCATCAGAGGTCTTGAAGGAGGTGTTTTCGTATCTTGGTTTCGGCGTGTGAATTAACAACAACAAAACAATCAACGAGGCTCACGCACACCATGCAAGTATGACTTTGACATGCTTAAAAAAATTAATAACCTTTGGCCTAAAAAGTACCTCGTGGAGGTCATTGTCTGAGACATTCAAAATAGAGAGTCTGAGCTGTTTTGTTTTGTTTTGTTTGGTTTTTTTTTGCTCGGAGGTTCTCTGGGCGTCAATCGACTCTTTTGTCAATCAATTGCCTCCCTTGTTGGCCCCCCTATGGTGCAATGGACCTCGCCACTGCAAGCATGCAATCAGGACCCCTAGAACACAACAAACAGGAAAAAGAGAAGAAAACGTGAGAAAAAGCATGAGAGAAAAATATGTGTGTTGCATCTTTAGATAAATGCATGTAAGATACGAACACATGAAAAAATGAAAATATGGATGTTGTGTTGGGTGTATGTGTTGACTTTAAAGGAGGCCCATGCAAAAATATGCACATCTCTACGTTGGGCCTTTTCGCCAACACCTATCCTCGGTGTGTGTGTGCGTGGTGGGTCTGTCAGTGATGTTCCCGTCAGATTGCAGCTCAATGGATAAACTGTATTTCGGGGTGGCAGCGACGTACTATTGCCTCATGTTGATCGGCTGGTTCGTGAATTGTCTTCCGTTGAGAAAAGAATACCTTTTCACCCTGAATTTCGAATATTGTCTCATCTCCCCAGGTTGCTCTTTGCAGTCGAGAAAGTGCCTCGTGTGCTGCGGTTATGGGTGTTTTTGGAGGCGGCTGGCGGGTTCATGTGGTCCGTGTTTGTCCTGACCCAGAAAGTCAGCGGGGGCGAGCTGGAAGGCTGCTCTTTGCCCATCGTGGCACAGGCTGTGGCGTTGATGCTGGCCACGCTGTTCCCTGCAATTGCGATTGTCGGAGGGTTCATATCCCCCTGTTTTTTATCGTTTTGATGCATTTGTTCTCTCTCTCTTTTTCTCTCTCTCTTTCTCTCTCTCTCTCTCTCTCTCTCTCCTTTCTCTCTCATCTCTCTCTCTATTTTTTTTTTTGTTGAACACACACACACACACACACAAACTTTAGGTTCTACTTGCTCACTGTGCTTGGCTTCCTCGCGTTTTTCGTGAGTTTTTTGTATGCGTGCATCTGCGTCTGCCTCTCTTACTGCTCCCCCGTCCCCATGGTCTCAAAGCGCCCGTTTTTCCGACGACTCAATGAACCCATGAAGTGCCAGTGGTTCGGACGATGCTTGGGTAAATCGCAATGCACATATCACTCTCTCTTCACTACGCATCCAGTTAGTTAATACTAATAATAATAATAATAATAATAATCTAGAAATAAATGAACAAGATCATCAAAATCTCTTGTTTATCTGGGAATCTCGCTCGACATTTTTTTGGGTTGTTCAACACATTTCGCAATTAGGGCTCTGTCCTCCGGACGCAGAAACCCGGGCCGAGATGCAGCAAGCTGAAGCGCTCGAGTCCCAGAGACTGCGGGATGAGCAGGCGGAACGAGAGAGGACGGCCGGAATCGTGACCTTCCTCCTACCTGCACATCGCCGACTCCCTCACCCCAACACGCCCTTGAGAAACTTCTACACTTCTCCCGAGTTCGACCGCAACTTGATGCATCTCATTCGCGACTTCATGGACTGACAACAACAACAACCATTTCAACAAGAAAAAAGGTTGAAAGGAGCGATTATTCCAAAATGTGATCGATCAACAATTGCGCGATTGAGAGCACGAGAGGGTCGAGCAACGATCCGTTTAAAGAGGGAGGTGGTCTCCCCAACAACAACAAAAAAGCTCACGCAACATACCTCTTCTTCTTCTTTTATTGCCCGCACACACATTATCACCCCGACGATTTTTTGCATAGATTTTATCAACTTGTCCACATTTTGTACACTTTTGTTCGTTTGAATTAAAATTCTGTGTAGAAAACAGAAGAAGAGAGAAGAAAGAAAACAAGAGAGGAAAAGGAGAGAAAGAGAGAGAGAGAGGAGAGAGAGAAGAGAGAGAAGAGAGAGCGAGAAGAGGTGTTGAAGTGTTTATGGAAGAGACCTAGTTCGAGCACTAAAAGTTTCCGCTTTTTTTAAATAAAAAAAAAATTAGCAGAAAAGCCCAGTGCAGCAACGGCGACCTCGGCGCTTGTTGCAATTCTTCCTGGTCGCGAGAGCCCACAAAAATGGAAGGTTCAGAGAAGGAGCGGGAACGGGCGCAGAGGGTGGAATACCACACATATTGCAGGAGTGCATGTTGTTTCTCTCGGAAGGAACTGTCCAGCAATCCTCCGCCCAATCCACACAACAGGCCACTTCGGAATCTTGTCCACAGTCCCAAGCCACCAAATGATCGTAGCCAACGCAGCATGAGCGGCAGTCCTCAGACAATGGATCGAGGTCACACTGGGGAGCACAGAATGATGCTGATGCTGGGGCCGATTGTGCGCACCCCAACAAACACGCGAGCAGCAGGTACCACATTGAGTGTACTACAAAGAAGGTTTCCTATGCGCTCAAAAGTAGAAGATAGTGGCTGTTCAGTTTAGAAAGAGGATGGCACAAGGGGCAAACAAGGATTTCACACATTAACGCATTCATAATCCCCTTACGAGAGGCGAAGGGGAACGGGTGAGTGGGAATATCAGGGGTTTGTGTTGTGTAATCATGAGAATAATTGAAAGTAATGACCATCAATCATTGATTAAGTCGGTTGCGTGGAAAAAAAAAAAAAAAAAAAAAATTCGGCTGACTCCATGCCTTTGTTCACTCATAAACTCCAAGGATGGTGTGGGATTTTGGTCGCGTGCTCGGCGTGGTGAAGCTCGTGCTGTTCGCATTGCCAGTGCTCATCATGGACTACAGCTACAAGAACATTTTGAAGCGGCTGCGATTGCGCAAGGCTCCTTCGCTCGGCCCCCTCGTACAGTTGTGTGATAACATCTGGTCTGTGGAGTATTTCGTGGGCTCGGGCGAGATTCCCTCGCAGACGATCGTGTTTCGGAACCCTGCTGGCGAGCTGCTCCTGATCTCGCCCATGCCTCCGACGGACGAGGCGACGAGGTTGCTCGAGCCTCTGGGGAAAGTGTCGTTGGTATCATATTTTATGTCTCTGTGTGTGTTATTACGTGTTTCAGGTGGTGGTTCCTAACGAGGGTCATGATTCAAACTCACATCGATGGTCACAACGTTTCCCATCAGTGAATTCAGCTTGCTTTGAGGTATAAACTCGAATCTTTCTCTCTTTTTCTTCTTCTCTTCTTTTCTTTTTTCCTCTGCCTTCCCACCCGAGAAAACGTAGGCACAACGGAAGGCACTGTTACGTTACAAACCTCCGCGTGTGTGTACAACGACATGCGAACAAGAGCTAGAGAAGTGGAACATTCTAGCCCATCGGGTCTCTCTCTTCTCTCTCTCTCTCTCTCTCTCTCTCTCTTCTCTCTCTCTCTTTTCTTTTTTTCTTTTTTCTTTCTCTTTTTTTCTTCTTTTTCAAGCGAGAATGTCAAAAAGATTAGGTTCCTGCATTAATCCCCGCGTTTGTGGAATACGTGTTGGAACTTCCGCTGTCGCATGGAGGGAAAGCGTTGCTTTTTCCCGATGTCATTCAAAACCACGTGCAACACAACACCTTTTATGCATGGTTCTTCTCCTTCATGACGGGTCTCCTTCTTCTCTTCTTTCTTCTCTTCTTTCTTCTCTTCTTTCTTCTCTTCTTTCTTCTCTTCTCTTCTTTCTTCTCTTCTTCTCTTCTCTTTCTTCTTTTCTCTTCTTTCTTCTCTTCTTCGTTCTGCTTTTTCTTTCTTCTTTCTTTCTGCTTTTTCTTTCTTTCTTCTTTCTTTCTTCTTTCTTCTTTCTTTCTTCTTTCTTTCTTCTTTCTTTCTTCTTCTCCTGTAGAAAAAGTTGTCCATAGGGTGGTATGGTTTGGGTTTGGCGAGGTTTTATCGAACCTGCTTCGTCCAAGACGTTGCGGCGATCAGGGTGTTTGTGAACCAGGTCTCTCTCTCTCTCTCTCTCTCTCTCTCTCTCTCTCTCTCTCCTTCTCTCTCCCTGTCTTACTCTCCCTGCCTCTCTCTCCCTGTCTCTCTCTCCCTGTCTCTTTCTTTCTCTCTCTCCCTCTCTCTCTCTCTCTCTCTCTCTCTCTCTCTCTCTCTCTCTCTCTCTCTCTTTATGGCACGTTGAAAACAGCGAATGTATTGAAAAATCCGCCATTTTCAAAAGGAGAAAGAAGAAAGTCGCTAGTGGGAGTACTTCTTTTTCCGCTTGTTTTTCTAAAAACGACAATAAGGCAAAAAAAAGGAGCAATGCGTGTTGTATGTGTTGTGTATTTTTTAATGTTTGTTATGTGTATTATGGTTGTTGTAGGTTGTTGTAGGTTGTGTGTACACCTGTTTCGACTTGAGGTTCGCGATGTGCGTTGTCAGTGTATTGCTGCGACTCTAAAAACAAAAAATTTTACACACCACAGAGATAATGCGTATGGATGTGGGTGACCTTCATCGAAGCAACCTTGCCCTTCTTGCCACGGTGCTAAAAACTTTGCCATTAGTATCGTTCTCCACACATTCTCTTTGTCTCTTTCTCTCTTTCTCTACATACACACACATCTCGTTCTCTGAGAGAAGAAAACCCTCACACTCTCTCTCTCTCTCGTTCTCTCTCCTCTTCTCTTCACCTGGGTCAGTAAGAAAGGTTTGCTTCTCAATTTCGCCTCGTTTGTGGTTCCACCTGCGTGTGTTGTTTGTGGCTGTTGGTTGTGTAAGTATGTAAGCACGATGTGAGTGTATACTGCCTACTTGCATTGAATGTATGCAAGTATATATCGGAATGTGTATGTCATGAGTGTTGGTACCTTGCTTTGCCTTGGGTGCGCCAAACTTGTCTCTGCCTTTTCGACCCTGTCAAAAAAAAAACGTTCGTGGCGCTTGTGAGTCTTCTTCCATCATCACCCGGGATCTCTTGATTGTCTGCCTTCCTCCTCCTCCACAACTCTCTGCTGCTCGCCCTTCTCTGTTGTCTCGCGTTGGTTCACGAGCTGCTAGCAGGTCTTTGGTTCTGTCTGTTGATCGCGGAGGACTGTGAGAAATCAACAAGGAGTTGTTGTCGGCTCGCGGGCTGGAGTCTGTGAAGCGAGGAGGGCTGTTTTCCGTAAACTGGCGATTTCGAGGGCTTGTCGATCCTTGGTGCCTTGTCACAAGTTCGAGCATCTGTTGTCGCCGAGCTTCTTCGAATTGGGACAAAATCTAAACACATTAAAAAGGCTTTACGTTTTGCTACACCAAAAAACCTCACTCTGCATTCTGGTTCGAGTAAGCCGAGGAGCCTGCGTCACCTCCAGTTGTGTGTCGAAGTGTCTGGCTTGTGGTTGCTGGTGCTTGCGACTTCGTTGCTTGTTGGCAGCTTGAGTATTCACCTTGCACTGCTCAACCTGTGGCCTGCTCTGAACTGGCTCCTCGACTCGATGCCATTTCTGCCTCTCCGCTGTATGCAAGGAGGAATTTTCGACGAGAACAACCTTGTCTGCTTCTAAATCTCGTAGTCTAACAAAGCGGCTTGGAGCCTTTTCCACTACAGGAACCTGAAATCCAAAGTTCTCTCGACTTTGCGAAACCAGTCTTTGAGATCTGAAATATCATCCTCCAGGACTCAAAATGGCGCGAAGCAGTAAATTTACTTGTTGGGTTTTCGTTCGAGCTGAAATTTGAGATACACTCGATTGCAAGGTCGCTACCACAACGAGGTCTCCACTGATGTTTCAATTCCTACCCAGATGCTCTTTGAGCACAGCACAATCTTCTTGAATACGCGCAATCTGGCTCTTCACTGCACTACTTTGAAAGGATGAATCGACAAGTAAAACATGACACTCGTTGACTTCGGGTTGCGCTGGCTCACAGCGTGTCCGTTGTTTGGTACTCAAGCCTGCCATTGGGTGAGAAGTTCGACAACAGAACAAACCTCTGGGTGAAATGAGTTGAGTTTGGCTGCTACCAACCGAGCTTTGTGAGCTTTGTGACCATATCCTTGTTGATAAAAATGCTTGATGAGTCTGGCGAAGGCGCACCCGCTTTCTTGTGATTGGGAAACCCTGGGGGAGCGACCGCCCAATCGAGCCTGTAAGCAACAAGAAAAAGCAAACCAGTAAGTACAAGAAAGAGACCCAAGAACAAGTCTCGAGAAGGTCATCTGTTGGGATTGCGTTCCACCCAGGAAACATGCCAGATGGGCCTATCAATCATAAGCACAAAAAAGCAATTTTTCCGATTTTCTTTCACTTTTCCGGGACGCTCCATGCATGAACAAGGTTTTTTTTTTCTTTTATGCGACTGAAACCGAACTCGAAAGTGAAGGCACGATATTAAAAAATTGGTCTAGATTGCCTTGTCGAGGACTCTCAGATTGGCACCAAGTTTCGGCAAAGACCGCACGAACTTGCTGGCACACCCGAAAACAAACCCTCGCGTCGATGGTGGGTGTGTCAAGAAACCGAGTCTCCGTGCGCATGCTTGAACTTTCAACCTTACTCTCAACATCCTGACGTTAAACTTCGTGTCTTTGGCTGGATATGTCGAATTCTGTTTCCCACTGTTGAATTAGTGGCTCTGGGGTTTCTAATCTCCAGTGCCTCCTCATGTTGGTCAAGTGAATGTCGGGCTTTTTTGCAAACCCATTTTGTCCTTTGTGCCTTACTATCGTTTGTTGTCGTGGTTTCGTGGATCATGTTCTTCGTGGAAAATATTCCAAAAGTTCTGCGCCTTCGTTTGTTGGCAATCCCCTTTTTTGGGATTACATGGGCAGGGATTGGCATGGCGCTGTCTTCAGGAGATTCGTTATGTGAAGAACTGTCAGACTTAGTCTTGTATCAATCTGTGGGTTTGCTTCTTTGGTCGGTAGTTCCAGCAGCCTTCTTCGTTGTTGGCTTTTATGTGGTGGCTGCCCTGGTGTTAGTGTCCAGCGGCGTGAGTGCTCTGTGGGCTGCGGTGATGACAATCGCGACGGCTGCTTGCTGCTGCCCGTGTGCGAGGCGCTCATTCGGAGAGCGGTTTTTAGAGCCCATGGGTTGTAAGTGGTCCGAACATCTTGTTTTTTTTTTTTGGTTTGCAGAAAAGAGCATGTTTGCTTGTCAGGTTTGGCTCATGCGGGACTGATTGCGCGCCAGAGTATGGCATGCGGAAAGACATGCCCTGCGAGATCTTTAACTTCGCCGCGCTCTCTACGCGACCAGGTCACGAGACACACTTGACACTTTGCCAGACTCACAGTGCCAATCAAATAGAATGCTTAGAAGCTAATCAAATAAAATGTTTAGAGCTCCGGAGTCAAGTCTTGAGTTGGTTGGTGCGTATCGTTGTGGTTGCCATGTTTGTGGGCGTGTCAGAGTACAGCATCTCACGGGTCACTCGAGGATGGGATGCTGCCTGCAACCACGACATGCACGTCCAGTTCTGGTTCGCAGTGGTGATGTTTTTTGTCGTGCTTTTATCGTGGGAGCTTTTCTTGGTGGAGAACATTCCCAAAGTGCTCCGAATGTGGTGCATGGTGCTGGCTGTCGGCGGTAACACTTTCCCTCCCCTTCCCCTTCTTCTTCCCACTGTTGCGGAAATGCCATTGGATCGACCACCATATGCTAGGGCTCGTCTGTGGGGTGTACGGTGTCTCGCTGGTAGACACAGAGATGACACAGAAAGGCTGCAGCAACCCCGAAATTGCTCATGCGGTGCTGGTCCAGAACATCGCCTTGATTCTGGGCTCGCTGCTGCCTGTGGCTGCAGTGATGGCAGCTTTCTACTCGGCGATCATCATTGGCATGATCGTGTTCCTCGTGTCGTTGGTATGGGCTGGGGCAATGAGCTTATTCACCACTGCGTGCTGCTGTCCCTGTGAACGCCGCACCATGGCGGATCGCATGCGTGAGCCCGCTGAATGCAAATGGTTCGGGAAATGTGGTCGGGATTGCACCCCGGTTTCCTTCCCTTTCTGTCCTCTCTCCCTTCATAATCGTTCTCCTCTCTTCTCCTCACTATCTCCCTGCTTCTGTTTTCTTGACTTTCAAGTCCAGGTGCGCGGAGGGGGCTCGGATGTGGTGCCTTGTGCATGCCTCAACTTCACACCTGTCGCGGAGAGAAGTACAGACTTGCTGCATGTCAAAGTAAGCACA
>Ga0215284_10012_pt1 | contig 12163 bp, 13 predicted proteins | sample ZER3_1Amoeba_K21_FD_182620 | JGI IMG/M metagenome (GOLD analysis project Ga0215284, IMG submission 182620) | Enriched cells of freshwater protists from Biology Centre CAS, Ceske Budejovice, Czech Republic - ZER3_1Amoeba_K21 | ecosystem: Environmental > Aquatic > Freshwater > Unclassified ... | reverse complement strand
CCTCCTTCACTGCGCTGCAAGGACCGCCTCAGCACACCTCTGCTCACGGCCCGTTCTCCTTGAACAAGTATTCGTAGACGACGCCCACACAATCTTGTGGCAACAGCAGAAGTCGCCCACATTCTCCCTTCACCACTTTTTGCACCCTTCATACAGCTGCCTGCTGTCATGTCTCCACATGTTGTTGATGGTTTCTTCGATTTGCTCCATCGAAAGCTTCCATTGAAAGTACTGGATGGGCCACTCAGCCAGCGCGCAAAGTGCAAAACCGAAGGGGGGTGAATCCCATGTCATTGGCAATATGAAGAGTGCATCAGGGTTCATTTCCCACACCAGTTGAACCAGAGCAGGCCTTAGAGTGGTCACCACATGCAGCAGAGTGTTGCCGGCGAAGTCGCGACGCTGAACCTGCAGACACCATTGCAAGGGAAAAGAAAAAAGAAAGGAGGGGAAACAAGAAAGAGAGGGGAAACAAAGCGAGCAAAACCTGCTTGGTGGTGAGAGGAAGCAAGTCCACAGCTTCCTGGTGGCCGTGACAGACCGCACAAAACAAAGGCGTCCTGCCATGGGAATTAACTTCATCCGCCAGAGAGGGACGTCGAGCCAGCAGCTCAGCAACAATCTTGGCATGACCTTCAGAGGCTGCGACGTGCAACAAATTGCTGCCACAAGACTTCACATCGATCGAGTCGGGAGCCGAAGCACCGTCGTCTCGCGGCCTTCGCGGGTTGCGAGGAAAATCGCTGTTTCGTTGTTCGAGTTGATTGCGGCAAGCAATGCGGGACTGTGCGCAAGCAGTCGCTCCACAATCTTGTCGTGTCCACTTTGAGCTGCGAGATGGAGGGCTGTTTAGCCGCCTTGGATTCTCGCATTGCATGACTGAAAGCAAGCAACTGTACAACAACCGCCTCATGGCCCTTCCTGGCAGCGAGGTGCAGAGGAGTCTCTTGAGGCCAGTCTTTCGTATGGACATCCACCAGTGAGGGGTTCAGGGCAAATAGACATGACCCTTGCTAGCTGCCTCGAGCATGGCGGTCTCGAGGTGGGATGGATCGGCCAGTGGAAGCAGCAGCTCCACGACCTCATTGTGTCCTTTCCTGCTTGCCTCATGCAAAGCAGTGCGGGAGTGACTATTTCTCACGTTGGCCAGTTCTGGCTTGATCGAAAGGAGCTGCTGCACAATTTTGTCGTGTCCTCCTCTGGCTGCGAGGTGCAGGGCTGTGTCTCCACTGTGCGTATCGTCGATCAAGGCAGGATTGTGAGCGAGCAGTTGCGCCGCGATCTCGCCATGACCTCCCTCAGCTGCGAGGTGCAAAGTGAGCTCGTGAGGGGAGGTCTTTGCTTCTCCGGTGCTCAGAGGATTGTCCATTTTCTTGCGTCTAGGGCTTCTTGTTCCTTCAACCGCTCCTCGGAGACTTTTTTCTGATTTTGATCAGATTTTTCCAACTTCCCTGGCCTTTTCTGGATTGAAAAAAAGAACGATGCCCACCCTGCCATATGGCTGCTTGAATTTTTGCATTTGTTTTTTTTCATCTACTTTTGTTTTTTTGTTTTAATTTTCAGCTCTACCGAATGTTGCTCCGCATTTCGAACGATAATTATGGCACTTCAGCCAGGTCGCTGCAACACGTCAACAGGTCTACAACGGCAACAAAAAAGCCAGCACAAGTCTGTTCTTCTCGGTCAGATTTTTGCTCTCGGTCACCCCACTCCCATCTTTTGCTTTGTTTTGTTTTTCTCCCTTTTTTTCTCCAATCCATTTCCAAAGATGTCTGTGTCCCCAGTGACCTCAATGACAATTATACCTGAGAGGGAACCGGAAAATACATGCTCGCCTACAGCATCCTCTGCACCGCCATCTGCCCCTCCATCTGCACTGCCATCTTCCTCTGCACTGCCATCTTCCTCTGCACCATCATCTTTTTCTTCTATGCCGCTCTCCTCTCTCATTTCTCCCTCATCTTCCACTTCCTCCCCCACTTCCACTTCCTCCCACTTCCTTTCCTTCCTCTCCAGCATCTTCCTCTGTCCCAGCTCTCTCCGCTTCTTCTGACAATTCCTCTGCTTCCTCTTCTGATAGCTCTTCATCCAATTCTTCTTCCTCTTCTTCCTCTTCCTCCTCTTCCGATTCTTCCTCTTCTTCTTTTTCTTCTTCCGATTCTTCCTCCTCTTTTTTCTCCTACTTCATTATTGTCATCGTCCTTATCATCTCCCCACATCTTGCCGTTCTGTGTGAGACAGCCACTGAAGCAACAAGTTCAAGGCAGCATGGAGGAGCAATTGGCGAATGGGAGCGTATGTGAAGGCGATCGTGGAGGAGTGTGGGTATTTTTATGTGGCGATGTACTCCGCGAACTCTGCAACCTACAGTTTTCACACGCCAGAGATCCTCGTTCAGCAAGTTCGATTTCCAATCCCTCGCATCGCGTTCACTTTCCAAAAAAAACTCAAATCTATTTATTATGAATCCCGCCCAACAAACATGCACTCCCAACGTCGTTCAGTTTCCTCTTTGCCAAGCCGAATTGATAATCTACCTTGGGTATGTTGGCATGGGGTCGACACGTATCACCGAGAAATGCAAAGTCTCGGCAGCTCAAATTGATGATGGCTTCATTTTTTTTTTGGTGGGGTGGGTGAGAAGATGCACGCTCAAATTCAACTCGCCAAGGGATTTCTAGTTTTTTTTTTTGACAAAACCCCAACCAATTTTAGGCTACACGAACTTAAAATTTTATTTATCTTATTACAACTTTCAGTGCCACAAAACACATCGCTCGCCATTTTTCACCTCTCAGACCAGGACTGCATGAGCCGACAGCTCTTCGCTCGGTCGAGGTAACAAGCCGACACGCCCGCCAGGCGTGACTGCAAGCAAGCGACCTAGACAAGAAGAAGGTCACTCGCCTGATTACTCCACCGAACTCCCAAGAAAAAGAGAGAAGAGAAGAGAGAGAGAAGAGAGAGAGAGGAGAGAGAGAGAGGAGAGAGAGACCCGGCGAGCAGCCCGACCGAACAAGGTTCAACCCAGGGAGGAGTCATTTAGGCTCAAGCAGCTTCAAGGTCTTCCCGACAGCAATGGTTTTCCCTAAACGCGGTGTGAGTCGCACTCCTAGCCAAAAAGGAACAACCTTCATCCCGCAGGGTGAAGCGTCCCATTTGAGGAAAGTCTTTGAAGGTCTCAATCGCAATTGAGTTCTCAACCTGACCACCAACATTACAAAATTCGGGCATTAGCTTTTCCTACCGTGATTTTCACGTTGCCCACACTTTGGCTCTTGAGGTAACGAGGTCGCTTGGGCTCCATTTGGTTCTGTGGGCAAAGAGTGAATATGAGGGCATAAAACACACGAGAGCACCGTTTTCTTATCCAGCTGCGACACCAATTGAGTGATCACGCACTCCACACTCAAGCTGTGAGTGTGCAACACGGCCTACCATACACATGTTGAGTCACTTGGAAGATGTCCTTTACCGAGTAGCCTGCGATGATCAGAGGTCTGTGCTCCAACAGATCCAAAACCCACACCTGCAAGTCGGTTCAAGAAAGTAACGGGCAGAAATGAACCTGTCCGATGAACTCGAGGGTGGTGCTGGAGGGCTTGGTGGAATGGGAAATCACCATTCCCGTGTGCACGTCCTCTTCTTCGCAACCCTTGACCTTGACCACCACGTTCTCGCCCGGCACGGCCATATCGCACTAAATTGCACGTTCGCATTCGCAAATCGTACCAAGGCAGTACCTCTGTGTCGTCAATGATCAAACCCAAGCAGGTCAACTGGATTTTCCCTGGCATCATCACCAATTTGTCTCCAGTCTTGATGGTTCCGGATTCGATCTTGCCCAAGATGCACACCGCGCCCATGTCTTTGTAGCGGGCCACGATGGGGATGCGGAGCTCTCCCTCAGGAGTGCGCTTGAGAGGAGGGAATTGGTCCAGCAGCTCCATGAATGATCCTCCCTCGTACCAGGGGCACACTTCGCGAGACACGCGGTCGCGAATGTTGGAACCAGTCAAACCAGAGACGGGCACGAAATTGACATCTAAAAACAGTCTCACTTGAACCAAGGCTTTCACGCTGACCGTTTTTCACGTTGTAGCCCCAGGTCTTTAAGAAGGGAGTCATCTTCTGCTCAATAGCATCGAATCTAGAAATGATGAGGAAACGAAACAAAACTCGGCAGAAAGTACCTAACCTTGTCCCAGCAGCCATCTTTGTCAACGGAGCTCTTGTCATCCATCTTGTTGACGAGGATCACCAAGCGCTGGATGCCCAGCGTTTTGGCCAACATCGCATGCTCGCGCGTTTGGCCACCTCGCTCAAACCCAGTCTCGAACTCGCCCTTTCGTGCGGAGATCACCAACACGCCAATATCAGCCTAAAAGAACGTGAGAAAGACCACGACGGGACAACAGACCTGTGCAGTGCCTTCGATCATGTTAGGAACGTAGTTTTTGTGGCCGGGGGCATCCAGCAAGGTAAATCGCTTGTTAACGGTGGAAAAATGGGCTCGGCCAACTTCAACAGTCTTTCCTTTCGCGCGCTCCTCTTCGTTGGTGTCCATGACGTATGCCAAATACCAACTCTCGCGGTTCTTCTCTTTGGCTTCCTTTTCGTACTTGGCCATCGTTCGTTCATCAACTTGGTTGGTCAACAACCTGACAGTTCGTTATGACAAACCAGAAAAAAAAAATCGAGTACAGAATCTGTCCGGAAATCGTGGATTTTCCCGCATCGACGTGCCCAATGAACACGATGTTCAAATGCTCTCTTGAGTCGTGAACTTTTGCTTCTTCTTTCTTTTTCTACAAACAAGGTTTAACTTGACAGAGTTCACACTGGGACCTTCGGGCGGGTTTGAATGACTCCAGTCGCCTCATCCGCTTCTTTCTCCAAGCTAGCCTCATCCGCTTCTTTCTCCAAGCTAGCCTCTTCTTGTTCCAAAGCAGCTTCAGCCGCTTCCTCCGCTTCGACCAAGGCCAGCTCGGCAAGCAGCTCTGCTTCGGTGGGGTCGATGGTATCGGCTTGGGCTTTAGGAGTCTCCTTCGCTTCTGCTTTGGGAGTCTCGGCAGCGGCTTCAGCCTTTGGCGATTCCTTGGAGGCAATGTGCACTTGCACCACAGGTGCTTCTTCTTCTTCGTCCCATCCTCGCTCCTTTTCCTTGGGCTTCTCCGCTTTGGCGGCTGGTTTTTCTTTTGGCTTCTCCTTGGGAGTTTCTTTGGGTTTCTCTGCCTTTTCTTGCTTTGGCTTTTGTTGTACTACTTGCGCTTGGGCAGCAACTTTCTCCTTTTGGGGCAAGTTTTGGGTAGGGACTGGCAAATTTTCGCGAACCAGGGGAGCTTCACCTTTTGTTGGCACAGGCAAGTTTTCTCGCTGAACTCTTCGAACTGGGCTATTCAGCGCAGGATTTTGAAGCACATTAACAACTTGAGGTTGCTGTTGTTGTTGTTGTGGTGGTTGCTGTTGTTGTTGCTGTGGCTGTTGTTGTTGTTGTGGTTGGGCGGCGCCCGGGGTCCACTCAGAAGCTCCTGGATTGAACGAGAAAGTTCTTGCGTTGGGATTGAGTCGCTGGCTCATTTCGAGTCAAGCGGGTAACCTACTAAACTTTGTCAATCCTGTTGCTATCGCATTGCCCACGTTTTCACCCATTCCCATCAATCCATAAATTTTCCCAGTCAACCCCTAGCTAGTCACCAAGTTAGCTCGGCTAAAATCGCGCAACTCTTAATGGCAAAAGCCAACCCGAAGTTCGTTGTTCTGTGACTTTGTTTGTGAAGCTTGAGGGATAGTGCTTTTTTCTGAGTGATATTTACTCGTTCTTTCCCAGATCAACACACCATAAATTAGGAATGGAAACACCTCACAAGGTCATAAGAATTTGGATTCTTTGGTGTGGTGGGTGTGTTTGGTTTGGTGTTGGTTGTTTCATTTGTTGTCTTTGGTTTTTTGTCTTTGGCGCTTGTTTTTTGGGTTTTCGGTTCCAGCCATTGAACGTTCTAGCCTGCTCAACGCCGAATGTCAACCTCGATGCTATCTCCCCCTGAGTCCCCCAAAGTGTACTCGGAACGCCAAAATGAAAATCTGATCACTTCGCTGCAACAAGAAAACAGGCGATTGACAGACAGGATTCATGGGTTGATGATCGATCATGCGGATTACAAGCGGCTTATCAAAGATCAAGAAAAGCAAATAGCGGAATATAAGTCATATTGCAGTGCACAAAGTGCACAAGAATGCATAACGCTCAAGAAAGAAAATAGTAATTTAAAAACTGAACTTGCGACTATACGTGCACGACTTGTGGAGTATGAGGAGAGTGATGTTCAAGAAGAGGTGAAGCGACTAAAGCGAGCGTTGCGCTCTGCCCATTATACCCTAGATATGTTGAAAGTGGAAAAAGAAAATGTGAATCCCAAGTTGCAAAAAGCAAGATATTCAGATGTACCCACAGCCCAGCCTTCCGCCCTCGGTAAACGAAAGGCGCTGGACCTCTCACCTGTCAAAACTTCACAAACAGCCCCTTCCTCCCCCTCTTCTTCTACCTCTTCTACTTCTTCTGCCTCTTCTGCCTCTTCTACTTCTTCTGCCTCTTCCTCTTCTTCTACCTCTTCGACCACTTCTACCTCTTCTTCTACCTCTTCTGTCGATTCCTCCTTAACGTCTGCTGTAATACCTTCATGCTCAAGAGCGAAAAGTGAAGAGGCGGATCCCAATGATGCGAATTCCCGAGGAAAAAAGCGAGGGCGAGACGAAGGGGAATCCCCAGACGCAACGGGTTTCTCAGACTTCGAGTCTGACTCGGACATTGCTTTGAGTCCTCCTCCCGCCGTAATTGCCAAAACGGAAGGCGGGGTCACATTGAATGCATTAGAACAGATATCTGTCATTGGAGCGCAAGTGTCGAATCTGGAGTCGCTGTTGCAACAGCAACAGCTCCGCGCAGAAACGGAACGCCGAAGAAATTTTGACTTACGAAAGGAGCACGAGGACCTCCGGAAAAAGAACGCGACTACGAGCTCTGAGCTTGAGGCCAAGATGAATGAAGTTCACGATTTGCAGAAAGAGGTGCAGAAGGTCCAAAACAGCCTTCCCAAGAAATCTTCGATTCAAGATGCAGTGGAGGCAGTTTCTCGGATAGAGGAAGCAGCAAAGACTCAACTAGTGGAGGCTATCACGCGGCACGAACAGCGCTTGGTGGAGATGACGCAGCGCTTGCACGGGCTGGACCAGAAGAGACAACAGAACATTTCTCTTCTCCAATCCCGTCTGCAGAGCAAAGCGCAGGAATTTCATCAGACTGAAACGCAATTGAGAGCGCAGCTAAACGAAAAGGAAGAAGCCATGAACCGCTTGCAGGGAGAACTCCAGCGACAAGAAGTGGAGAGTAAAGAACTTGTTCAGCAACAGATTGCCAGCTCGTCAAAAGCAGACGCTTTCGCTCAACAGCTGCGAGAGCACGAGACCCGCATCGAAAAGTTATTGGCGGAAGGCGTGCAACTGCAAACCAAGTTTCAAGAACAGGAAGTGCAAGTTCAAGGAGTTCGCCAAGAGAAAGATGCCACGATTAGCGCCTTGCAAGTCCAAGAAGTTTCTCTTTCCAAACAACTCGAAACCGCCCTGCGAACTAATGAAAGCCTTGATCAACGGCTGCAAAAGGCAGTTGAAGAGCTTGGCTCGAAAGAGGAAGCAAACGAAGAATTCGCCAGACAAGTCAACAGTGCACGCGCGGCCAACGAAGAACTCACGAAGGAATTAAACGAAAATCGGACAACGAACCTTGGGCTCCAAAGCCAACTGGAAACATCTCGTACCGCCTACGAGGAGCTAGTTGGAAAAGTAAGCCAAGCAAGCAAGATGAACGAGGAGCTACTCCAGCAGATACAGAGCGCCCAAACAAGCGCAACCCAGGAGCGGACGGCCAACGAAGATCTGTCAAAGCAGACGGATAAACTAGCAAAAGAACGATTGACACTCTCTGAGGAAGTAGCGCGGCTTGGTCAAGTGATTCAATCACGCGACTCTGACCTCGAAGCAGTGACCGCTAAGAACCAAGAGCTCGTGCTCAACGTCGCCACATTATCAGAACGCGGCAAAGTGTTGGAGCAAGAAAGGTCGAGCCTCCAAGCTTTGCTACAAGAATTGAATGGCAAATTGGCGAGTGTGGAGAGCCAAGCAGGGCAGTTGCGAAAAGAAACCGAAATCGAGCACCAGAAGCTCGCAGAACAGCATCGTCACGTGCAGCAAGAATTGATCCAGACACAGGTCGGTGCATTGGAGATAGCTTTGATATCAATTGTTTTTTAGGAGCAACTGTCGAGCTCGCAAGCCAAACTGGAAGAAACAGTGAAGCAATTGGATACGTTAGTTCAGCAGCGCCCCGAGATGCAAGCAACTCTGGCTCAAGACCAACGAGAGCTCACTTCTCTGCGGGAGAAAGTCTCCCAGCTTGCTTCAACTGCCTCTGCTGTGGTGGAAGCGAAAACGCACGAGCTTCAACGCCACGCCCAATTTTTTCAAGATCACAGCCATCACGCGCTGCCAGTTCCAGAAGCGATCGCTGCTGCACAAGAATCCTCAGGTGCTGAAGAAGACACAGAACGCACCCCTCCTACCCCTGTGCTCGAACATGATGCCCTCAAACCCCGAACACAACCCTCGACCTCGCCTTCCCAACCTCGACGTATGTTGTTTGTGTTGGAAAGAAAAGAGGATGGGGTGTCCAAAATACTCTCTCGTCGGGGCTCTCGACATGGAATGTTTTTAGGCAGTACAAGAAGGCGTCTGTCAATGGCGGCGGATGAAAATGAGACCCCAGCAAGCTCGCCAGCGCAAGTGCGCGTGCTCTTTACTGGATGGTATTGAGTTTTTTTGACCTCTGATGAGCCCTTTTTAAGGAAAGACCGTGCGGGCGTCCCAGACTATGCGTACAGCATCGCCACGAAGAACCAACTCGCGCAGATCGTTAGCGAATTGGGAGGGATTGTGCCACCCGACCAGGAAAAATTGGACAAGAAGTTCACTCACATGTGTGTCCCACCCGACTGCCGAACTGCCAAGTCGCTGGGAGCTGCTCTGATGGGCAAGTACGTGGTTCCGCCACAGTGGCTCATAGACTCAAAAACTCATGGCCGCTTCCAGCCGGAATCCGCTTATGGTGCCTCGACGCAGCAGCAGCTCAAAGGCAAAGTGTTCTACGTGTCAGACTCGTTCAAGGCTCGGTTCTTACCTCTTTGCTTGCTGGGAATAGTAGAGGGCTTGAAAAGAGATGAGCGTTTTAGGTGGGGATCGCGCGAGGAGAAAATGGTTCATGTGGCACTTAAGGTTCAGCAATTGTGTGTGTTTTTTTTTAAGAGAGAAGGAAGGGGAAAGAAGTTTTCATTCTGGTTACCGATGACTCACTTAGTTGATTGTAACTTGTGGTTCTGGAATCGATTGGAGTGTGGCCAAAGACCCGTCAGTTGCCTGCGATTTTACTCTGGTAAGATATGGCTTTTTGCCTTCCTTTTGAGTGCCTTTTTTCAGGTGGGAGACGAGCGCGAGGTGGTCCCTAAGGCCAACGAGCCAATGCCTCGTGTTTTGGGCAAGCTGCTGACCTGGGACTCTTTTCTGGACTCTGTTGTTGTTTCTTCTTCTGCTCCTTCTGTTCCTTCTGCAGACATCGTTGTGGGGCCCTCGCCCACCAAGGATGGTCTGACAGTCTCGCCTTCCGAGACGAGTCGGAAAAGGACTCTCGACTCCGCACCCACGCCCACAAAGAACCCCTCTCCTGCCAAACGCCGTCAAGCTCCTTCCTCCCCCACCACTGCCCCTGTCAATCGTCGCCGCCATGTGCCCTCCCCTTCTTCTCCTCCCCAACGTACTTCAAGGAGCCGAGATACTGACTAGACGCAATTCTCGATTTTTTTTTTTCGATTTCGAGCCAAATTTCTCGTTTGGCGAGTGCAGCGAAGTCGGCTGTCATGCACGTGTTTGTGGGCCCCCCGGGGCGTGTGGGGCATCGAAGAACTGAACTTGTACGGTTTTGTACGGTCTTGTCATGGCTTCATGCCCACACGAACACGGTGGAACAGCTCTTGCGATGCAGAGCGACCTATTAATTAAGACACGCGAGTCAATAAATCGGTTAGCAGGGAAAGATGGTTCGACGGTTTGGCAAAGGCTCGCTGGTCGCACCTGTCGTCTGGGATAGTCTGTTTGCAAAGGACCAAATTCGACCAATTGAAAATGATTCCTCGAGTCAAGTTCTGCCAAAACTCTTCATTCGGCCAGGTTGTTATAATTAGGATGGATGAGTCAACATCGAGTTTTTTGTTTCCACCCAAATGAGACACCATTAGCCTGGTCCGGGACTGAGTAGAGGGTATTTGACCGGCTTGGCCCAAACAACATTTTTTAAAATCAAAATCATCAAATCAATCGTTCAACACTCGCCACAAGACGCTCCCACATGCTTTGAGAGCAAGCGCTAAAGCGCGCAGACTCGAAATGAGCGGACTCGCGTCAGCGAGATACAATTTCCCACAAGAAAAATAACAATTAAATGAATTGCCGTTCTCGCACTCTCCTCCATAAAATTTGAAATAAACTTTTTTCTTTCACTCAATAGATTACTGATGAGTAAAAAAAATCTAAATTATTGTGTATTTTTTTATTTTCTCCCCCCTTACCAAAATGATACCAAATGATCCATAGACTTCATTTCAGAAAACATTAAGAAACAAATTTTATTAGTACAATATTAAAATTTTAACAAACATACTGAACAAACAAAAACACGCCTACGTGAATTGTAGGAGTGACTCAAAGAGGAAATACTTTTTTATTTTCATTCTTCTCCCCCCTTACCAAAATGAAAGGCAATGAAAAAGTAGAGGAATGATGATGCATGTTCATTTAACAAAAAAGAAAACAAAAAGTCAACTTCAAGTTTATGCGCACGGAAACTGGCACAATGTTAATTGTGTTTAGCTTTTATCAAGATGGACGGTCATCGCGCTCCAAATGGCGGCGGACCTCAAGGCTCTCAGGGAGGCTATCCCCAGGGCTTTCAGGGAGGCTATCCCCAGGACTTTCAGGGAGGCTATCCACGGGGCTTTCAGGGAGGCTATCAGGGAGGTTACCTGAGCAAGACAATCAAGGGGGATTTTCCAGCCGAATTGGCCAGCCAGGAGGGCTATGATGCCTTATTGCAGCGCGCGAAGCTCCAATACCTCAGGAATCCTGCTGGCAATGCAATCTACGAGTTTGCTGCTTTGGTGGACGGCATGGCGTACACCGCCAGCTGAAGCCAAAGGTCAAAAACTTCCAAAGGACGGTCTTACTTTTTTTAGTTGATCATTCTCATGTCGATCGCGCGGCTCTCTGGAGAAAATGGCTGGCAGAGGAACAAGTGGAAGTCAATGACGAAGTGTTCTTAGTGCTGATACAGCAACGTGCTGCTGAAATGGTGCAAAACTCCCATCAAGCACGCCTGCTATACCAAAAAGTTGCGAGTGCGCCACGGACCCAAACAAGGACTGTTCTTTCGGTGGAAGACGGTGTTCAACTGGATTCGTGGTTCAAAGATACCGGACGATGCACCCTCTACTACGCGATCGATCACGGAAAGCTTGCTGTTGTGAAAGTTCCGTCTGCAGGAAATGACATCCGCAACGAACAACGGATCTGGGACGCCATCAAGCCCGACGGAGAAGCCAAGCAATTCCCTCTTGTTGGTCCTCTTCGAGTTATCAATCTCAAGCATGGCCTCTTGACTGGCAAACCAGCCCACTCTGAGATCAAAGTTCCGCCACGACCACCGCCAGTCATCGTGCCAGTTCTGATTATGCCCTGTTATGCCATGTCGCCGACAATTGGTGCGACCGCGGTATCCCCGATGAGCTGTCGCTCAAATGGTGCAAGCAAATTCGTGATGGCCTTCGACACCTGCACTCAAAAGGACTGGCTCACAATGACGTGAAACCATCCAACATATTCCTGGACTATGACTTGAACGCGTACTTGGGGGACTATGGTGCGGTCACCAAGCTGGGCGAAGAACGCCACGAGTATTCTGATGGATACCTTCCATCTGATGCGGCTCGCGTGGGCGACCAGAAAGCTGATTTTGCACTCCTTGCGGCTGCAATGATGGAGATTCTGGGCAAGTGGCGTCCTGGAA
>Ga0215284_10003_pt2 | contig 12215 bp, 6 predicted proteins | sample ZER3_1Amoeba_K21_FD_182620 | JGI IMG/M metagenome (GOLD analysis project Ga0215284, IMG submission 182620) | Enriched cells of freshwater protists from Biology Centre CAS, Ceske Budejovice, Czech Republic - ZER3_1Amoeba_K21 | ecosystem: Environmental > Aquatic > Freshwater > Unclassified ... | reverse complement strand
CTTGTTTACTTGGTGAACAGGGCAAGGTGCATATTGAAAGCACGTGGATTCGGAGCAATAAGAAGGCATCTAGCAGAGCAGACGAAAAGTAATAAGAGCACGAAAAATAGCGCAGACCAGAAAAATAACTACATGAAGGAATTACGCAGGTAATGTGATTTTGGTGTGATTTCCAATTACGATCCAAGCTTGTTCTTTAGTTCGATCTCAATTTGTTGCTTGCTCAAAAGGTATTGGCGAACCGTTTGTCGCTTTTCTTTCATTTTAGATTTTATTTATGGCCGTTGATGATTTACTGAAACATCTGCGATCGCGCTGTGGGCATCGTGTAGATTTAAAAAAAGAACACACTCGAGACAATCTTACCAAGGTAGTTCCCATTCCGTCGATTTTTCCGAATCCGATTAGGTTGGCGTTGTCTTTGATGGCAATGCCCTGTTATGGGAATTATGGCACCGACCACCTTCAGGGCATGGCGTGGGATCCTGGCATGGCGGAGTGTACCAACATTTTGCTGCTGTCGTTGAAAAGTTTTTTCGTGCATTCCTCCAGTTGGGAATCCCCGTGTCTGTGGTTTTCGGAAACGATACCAAAGACACCAACTTGAATGTGGCTACGCGATACCTCTCTAAGGGACTTCAATCTGATGAGTATGATCTATTTACTCCCATTTTGGGCCAAGCGTGTTTTCGACAAACACTGACCGCGTTGGAAAAAGAATTTGCGGGAAAGGTGTGTTTTTCTGACTCCTCAAAATAAGTCCCTTCAGGTCAACATCCAAGTGTCACCGATTGACGCTTTCGTCGCGGTTGCTCATGAAGCCACTTCTCGGAGTAAGTCCATCACTTCCTCTCCATCGGTTTATGTTTGATTGTTAAGGTGCGTACGCTGTGTGTTCGACCTCCTCCAAATGTCTGGCCATGGGTGTCGATTTGCTCTTGGTTTCCGAGTAAGTTCGTTGTGTGCGCAATTTGTGAAAAGTCATAGCATCTTGTTCCAACATGGCTCTATTCAAGCCGTGTTGATTCGGGTTTTTTCTTTCTCCTTCTTTGACTTTCTTCTTTCCTCCTTCTCCCTTTCCCACTCCTTTCCTTTCCTCTCTTCTCTCTCGCTCTCTCTCTCGCTCTCTCTCTCGCTCTCTCTCTCTCTCGTTTATTTGTTTGTTTGTTTGTTTGTTTTTTTTTGTTTTTTTTTTTTTGTTTTTTTGTGTTGTGAGTGTTTTTCTCAAAATCTAAAAAAAAAAAAAAAAAAAAAGAAAAAAAAAAAAGAAGTTTTTACCATGGACAAATGCAGATTCGTGTAAATGTTTAGTTGTTGATAAAATCGTTTAGGCCGAGGATGCACGCCGTGAGTTGGGTATCTCGAGCCTTCAGGACATGGGACTTCTCTGGACGTTGGTAACTCAGAATTTCGACAACAAATCAACGGCTTGCTTAGACCGGGAATGACAGCGTGCCTCAAAGTGCTTTGCTGCCTCTGCATGCAAGGCTTGGGGCCTCTACCGTGGAGCAAACGATTGTTGCTGTGAGTGCCTATATCCAAGGTGCTTGTTTCAGTTGGGCTTGAATTAAGTCCATTAGGTGGTTCCTTGGATGCTGCAAACTTATTCCCACAGGCTACTGAGAGTGAGCAAGCAGCCCTGTTTCAATTGTTCGAGGCTTCGCAGCGCAATTTTGCTCGAGGAATTGGCGGTGCAGTTTCTGACGACGAGAAAACTGCAGAGCAGAAACTGGCGGGATTTCGAGCTCAGTTGCCTCCAGAAGTCTTGCGCTTAGCAGGCTCTGACCCCGCTTTCACCCTTCCGAAGGCTCTGGATTCGATTGGCAAGCATGGCTGCCCCGAGGCTTTTTTTGCTGGCTTTCGCAAGCAGATCTATGGCCTATTTGCCTCGCGGGTTGGTGCCAAGAGCCTTTCAGTTTCTGAAACAACTTTGCTCGAGTCCAAAGCTGTGACCGCAGAAGCGAGCACTCAAGCAACCGGGCTTTTGGCAGGGGTTAGGCAAGCCTTCGGCCTTTCTGCAACCGATGACGCGACCGTGGAAGCAGGAGACTTGTTTTCCGCTGCCGCTTTACAACTCGTGGCGGCTTCCGGATGCTTGGTTGGGTGCGTTGGCTCCTTGCTCGACACAACTCCAAAAGCTATCCAAGATCGGAACGTAAAGGTCGGCCGACTCTTGGAATGCATGGTAGTGTCCTTGGTTTTGAAGAACAGTTTGTCGTTCGAACAACGGTCGCAATTTGTGCTGCCGGCTCACAAGCTTAAGGACCAAGACCAAGTCATCTTGTCTGCAGTGTCTGCATTTGAGATGGCAATGTATCACGTGTTGCTGTACAATGCAGTATTACCACAGCCTCTCCCTGAGCCCGAAGTGGCAGATTGTTTCGATGGGCGCCTCATGTTGGCCGTTTGGCAATTGGGAGACCGAAAGAGCTTCAAGGATTTATTGCGCGGCAGCACACAGAATAATAAGGCGACTCAATTGCAGGCCTGCATTGGCGAGTCTGTGCTTGAAGCTGATCAAGCCCTTCTTGCAAAGATCAACACCTTTCGCAGTCAAACAATCCCGACTCCTTCCGACGGTCAAGCACTCGACCCTTGGCCATTGTTGACACAGCTATGGGACCAGCAGACTCCTGATACGGCCTCCAAGGATACGCGAAAGAAACAGCTCACGATGTCTGTTGCTATCTGGCAGGACCTCATTAACCCCGACGTTGCCAACGAGGGTCCAGTCGACCTTACGGTCATTGTGGATCCCAGCGAGTTACCCCAAACCACCCTCCTTCCTCGAACTGGATTGACAGGGGCAGGCCCACAACGAGTCTCAACACACACGAGGCATGAATTTCAGGCTCTACAAAAACTTGCATTGGGCCGCAGAGGAAACCGCGAACCTTTGTCGTGCTCTCGAATCGTGTTTGAACCCAAAAATGATAAGGGCGAGACGATCTTGGCCTCCAAGCCTCCATTTGAGATGCTACTGGAGTTTGTGCATGGCCAGAACGGATTCGAACCATTTCCGTTTCAACAAGAAGCATTCCAGGCCATCTTTGAAAAAAAGAATGTTCTTTGCACGGCACCTGCTGGGGCTGGCAAGACCGAAGTTGCCATGTTTGCTGTCTGCATGAACCTTTGCCAAAGTTCACACTCGCAAATCTTCTATGTCTGTCCTTCAGCTCTTCCTGTTCCGCAAGTGGCATGCGAAATCATGGCTCGGTTCTCGACCACAGAGCAATCTGCGCCTTTGCTCGGCATTCAGACTAGCGAATTGGCGATCAATCCGGATGCGCAAGTCGTTGTTACGGTACCTCAATTGCTGCGCCAGCAACTCGTGAGTGCTGACGCTCAAGAGCAACTTAAAAACCTGTCTTTGGTGGTGTTGGATGATGTTCATACCACTGCAAACAGTGCTGACCACCACTTTTGGGAGGAGCTCATCTTGCTCTTGCCAAAACACACGCGGGTTATTGTGCTTACTGGAAGTGGAGAGTCTCTAATGTTTCAGAAGTGGCTCGAAAATGCCACGCGAGACTCTGCTCCCTTAGTTCACGCCTCATCGGTGTCCACAGTTCCTCTTCAGTTCGCTTCATTTGGCAGCAAACTGACCACGATTCCGAGGGAAGCCTTCACTGCGCCTTCACAGGCAACTGCAGACTCCATTGTCAAGGTAAATAAATGCACTACCAAACAAATTCGAATGTCCAATAAATATGATTTAGGCCCTTTCTGATGCGCCCACACCTGCGGCGGCAGCCATCGCAAGCACTACCCCAGCCGCAACCACCGCTGCAACCAAGAAGAAAGCCAAAGGCAAAGCTGCTTCTACGCCTGCCCCAGTTGAGGCGGCTACTCCCGTGGTTGTTGAATCAGGATCCGAGACTCCTGCAGGAGCGCTAGAGCGCCAACTTGCCTTTCATACCTTGCTGAAGGCTGACCTAGAAAGCAAACTCGAGACTTCAACGCTTCAAAAGCTTGTTGGTGAACTTAAATCCAAGAAGCGACTCCCCGCATTATTTATTGGTTTTGAAATCTCAGATTTGAAAACTTGGGCACTCGCGCTCGGATCGACCGAAGGTCTTATCGAGGGGCAAGAGAAGAAAGAAATTGAAGCGACCGTATCACGAATTCAAAGTACCGGCTCGCTTGACGAGGAATTGTTAAAATCGCTACGTGCCGGGGTTGGCTTGCACCACCCAGCATTGAGTGATTGTATTCGACTTGAGATGGAAAGACTCTTTCGAGCAGGAGTGCTGAAGATTCTTTTCACCACTCCTGATATCGCGCTGGGTGTCCACGTCCCCTGCGCATCGATTGTGTTTTGTGGAGACAAGCCCGAGGCGCTTGATGCGAACACCTTTCGCACAATCTGTGGTCGATCTGGACGGCGCAATCAAGAGCCCAACGGGCTAGTGGTATTCTTGGGCAACTACGAGATCAGCAGAATCAGAACTTTGTTGAGCGAGCCCGAACAATTCCCTCTAAATGTAGACCTCAATACAAATCTTATCATGGATTTGCTCACTCAAGCGTATTTATCCCAGTCCACAGAGCAGGCTGAACAAGTCGTGTCTCGTTCGATGTTGGCTTTTGAAAACCCTCGGTCTTTGGAACGCCAGCTTCGATGGACATTGCAATTTCTGTTCGTTGGCGGGCTGATCGATTCTCAAGCGCAGCCAACGTTGGCGTCCACATCACTAAGGCAAACGTTCGCACTTGGGGCTCGGGGCCTGGTTCTTCTGGATGTGTTTGGTGCTATCGGCGATCATTTGCGAGCAAGCACAGACGCAACTCCGGCAGCAAACCTGGCATTGAGACCACAGGAGAAAGAGCTATTAAATATTCTAACGTTGTTCGCTGCCCCCAGAACTTGCTCTGAGAGCGACGGTGCTGCGTACAATGACGCCTTAGTTCAAGAAAAGCTCCTCCCTTCTGACGCTCAAGCAAGAGTGAATTCCTTCAATTCACGCATGCTCTCGCTTTTGGTGACCACCACCCAGACCAATTACCAACTGACCCGAAAGCGAGAGGCGATCAAGGAGGAGAAAAAGGAACGCGCATCAAAACAAAAGAAAGCAAAAGGGGCCGAAGAGAAGGAAAGCAAGCAAGAAAAAGAAACCAAAGCAAGTCAAAAGGGAGTCTGTTCGGAGCGAATCATCAAGAATCAAATCAGACTTTCATCAGACGATGAGACAGGCATCCTTGAAGGTCTCTCGGGACACGGGCTTGGCTTTGTCAATTATCCGATGCTCAGCCAGTTCAAAGAGGAATTAAATCGAGAGCAGGGTTGGACGCTGGCTCGCACACCAATTGCATATTGGAACCCTGGCCGCATCAAGGCTCACATCATCGAGGTGCTGGAGGGATCTTCCATCCAATCGACTTTGGAGCGATGGCGTATCACGGCTGCTGAGCTCCAGGAAGATTTACAATCCGTTCTTCAAGCAGCTCGAGTCTGTCGCGACGCGAGTGACGACTTTTTGGGTTCGATGGCTGTGGCACTGATCGATCAGGTGGAAGGTTTGCTGTCATCATCTGCTCGTGACAAAGAGGAATCACTGGAAGAATTGACAGAACTTTTTGAAGGAAAAGAAGACAAAGCGGTTCAAGTCTTTTGGACTCCACTCGGATCATCCATCGAACAAGCGATTGTTGTGGTGGCGGATTGCATTTTGATTGACATTTTGCGATCGCCCTATGTAGATTCCCAGCATGGGGGACAAATGTTGCAAGTGGTGCACATGTTTGAACAGATGATGGTTCAATTGGCTGGAGGCGGACGAACTATTCAGATTGTCTTTTACCGCATTCTCGAAACGCTATGGGCCGGTTACCCTTTCGGAGGCTTTGCGCGACAACTGATTCTGCAATCTCTGCAACAGCAACGACGTTTTGATGTGGTTGAATACGACGATTGGTGGAGCTCGGCTCTTGAAATGCGTCGGGTCATGCCTGCATTCATTGTCGTCAATGGTGGTAGCACTGCCGATTTTTCCACCCAGGAAACCCCAGAATCCAAGACATTACTGCGCCACATGATCTTGTCTTTCTTGTTGGATCAAAGCAGCCCTCACATTACTCAGTTCACGGACATTGGCCTTGATAACAAAGCAGGCATGGTATTCCGTCTTCCTGTCGACTTGGGCATGACGAAAAATGCTGCTCACAGCCTGCTTGCTCGCACCCGCCCAAAACCACGCTCGGCGCCGATCGTTGCCGTACCTGAAGCTGATTCCTTGATAGCCGGCCTGGCTTCAAAACAATTGAATCGTCCACGCCTGCTACTCGCCATCGTCGTCTGTCGCACGCTGCTTAGTCAAACGCCCTCAGACATCAATAACGAGCTTGTCAAACTGTTTTTGATCCACACGCTTTTGATTGAATACCACCTTCCTTTGGCAGACCGGTGCCAAGATGTGCTGCAAGCTCCTATTCGCGAAGTCTCCGATTTCTTGGCACAGCTGTGCACAGTGGCGAGGTCTGCTCTCCGTAGCATCAAAGCTCTGCCATTCGATGCATCACTGACAGACTTTCTTGACGCACGTTTGTTTTATAAGCTGATTGGACTTCTTGCTTCCAAGGCCCTTGACGCAGTCTTGACGAAGCAATTGAACGAAGTTTGCGAACTGTTGCCCATTCCAAAGGCCTCAGCTTCGTCCTCATTTGCCCCTTTGGTGGGTGCTGCTGCTCAGTCTGCGGGAACCATTTCAAAGCAGGTTACCGAGCCCGTCAAACAAGCCTTCAAGGCTTTGAGGTTGGCCCCCACAAGCTCCTTACTTGTCATGCCTACTCGAAATGCCACCCAAGTTGAGGTGAAGCCAACTGTACAACAAGGATGGGAAGCTGATGTGGCTCAGGAAGCTGCCGCAGCGGAAGAGAAAGGGGATGACGCTGAAGCTGCGCAAGAGAGAATCGCGGCTGAACGAGCGCGAGTTGTGGGCACTTTCGAGCGAAGGTTGAAACCAGATGTTGAAATAAAAGCGGCGGAGTTCAAAGCAAGCAAAGAGGAAGACAAAGCAAAGCTTGCGGCTTTGCTTGAAGCACAAGCAAAGTCCATGATTTCAGGGAAGATTCGAGCGCTGGTAGACATGATTTTGCCTAAAGAGGAAAAGCTGTCCCTCGAGCGAAAAGAGGATGAGAAAGCGAAAAAGAAGAAAGAAAAGGAGCCGAAAAAGGGGAAAAAAGACAAGGAAGAAGAAAAAGGCAAGAAGATCAAGGACAAAGAAGACGACAAATCTAAGAAGGACAAGAAGAAGAAAGACGAAGAGGTTGTGATCAAGGAGCCTGTTGCACTGCTTGAAGCCGCCCGCAAGAAGAAGAGCTTTTTAAAAAGAGCCCAGTTTCTGCTGAGCAACATCACAGCTGCTGACGTCCGCCCTCTTCTCTCTTCTCTCCTCTTTTCTCTTTTCTCCCCTGTGTGTCTCAGCAAAGCGAGCGTTTTTTGTAATAATCCTCGTGTAGGTTGATCTTCCAAAGGAAGTTGCGGCAGAGGCGCCCAAGGATGGTTGGACTTGCGCAAAATGTGGAACCGTCAATTGGCGCCAACGAACTGTATGCACTTGTGGCGAATCCAAACCGGCGGGGGATATTGGGAAAAAGTCGAAAAAGGACAGTGGGATCGAGACCAATCCCTGGATCATTTTGCTTCAGACCTTGTTCGTTTGGAGCTCTGTCGACACAAAAGCTCAGGTTGCCGCCGAAGCGTTGCTCCAGAGCATCAAGACTCGCCATGCCAAAGAGACTCGGGCAGTAAGCAGCCTTTCCGGCGCAGTAGAGCCAACTCTCACTTTCATTCGAGATTTGAAAGGTTTTTTGATGGTTGCTCAGCAAGGTCGAAAGGATCTCGAGCCTGGGGCTTACTTCCGCAAATTGGAAGAAAAGCTGGACGATTTCTTGCATTCAGACAAGAAGGCTACCTACAAGATCAACACCGGTGATCCAATTCTGATTCCCTTGGTCATGGATCTGGTGAAGACTGGACGGGAAGACTGGGAGCAGAGCCATTCAATGTCCGCAGCTTTGTCACTGTATCGCGTTGCCAATGCCGCATTCCGAATTTACATCCAGCACTTGGCCCGCGACCAGGTGCAGGCACTGCAACAGGCTCTTTATTCACTGGGTTGCTCGGAAACCGAAGAGGCCATGCGAACGATGTGTCAAGAGTGGTGTGACGAGACCAAGGTCGTACAATATATTCATGTTCGGTTGCAAGTTACAGTGTGCATTGTGGATCTGTTAGTTGGCGGAGCTTGCCGAAGTGTGGGAACCAGCTCCTGCCGGCCCAATCAATGGCGTCGGAAAGTCTTACATAGCGTTCCAGCTTGAAGACGCTGGCCATCTCTTAGCTAGAAACGTGAACTCCGTGCGGGATCCCCGTGTTCCGTTCTTCCCTGATGGATGGCAAAAAGACTTGCTTGATTACGTGGACAATAGGAAGTCTGTCTTAGTGACTGCACCCACTAGCAGCGGAAAAACCTTCATCAGCTACTACTGTAAGAACAAAATATTGGGCAAGTTTTTGACTTGTTCATAGGTATGAAGAGTATCATCAAGTGGAACAAGCAGCCCGAGAATGCGCATCGCAAACAATCGGCTATTTATGTGGCTCCGACAATTCCACTCATCAACCAAGCCTATGCCGACCTCTACATGTACCATACATTTTTTTACACCAGTACGATGATTTTTTGATTAGCAAATACAAGAATGCCTCGTTGCACCGATGGACTCCCGGAGATTTGAATTTGGACAACCCTGACAAGATCGACATCTTGGTGTGTTTGCCCGGAAGTTTGGAAAAGCTGCTCTTGGCCCCAGAATGGGCTGGCTTTGTGCAGCGGCTGTCAAGGGGATACGTCATCCTCGATGAAATCCACTGTATGGGTGACGATGACGGTTATGACCGACAAGACGTCTGGGAGCGCATGCTTGTGATGCTGCCCTGTCCTTTCATTGCACTTTCCGCGACCCTTGCGAATAAGAAACCTTTGCTACATTGGCTGCGCTTGATTCATGGTCAAGATCAAGTAAAGGCTGTCGAGTTCAAGGAGCGGTGGTCACACTTGCACACCTTTGTGTTCAATCCACCAAGATCCCGAGGTAACGAGGTTATCAACTCAACCTTGCAAGCGATTCACCCCCTCTCAATTCTGGCCGAGATTTCAGATGCGGACAGAGTCATGGAGCTTGCGAAGCGCACTTCGCTGGCTCCCAAGGATGGCGTGAAGCTGTACACCGAGCTCGAGAAGCTCGCCGACGTCCCGGAGGTCGCTTCAGAATTGAAGGCGATGAAAGAGTTTTTCGCAAAGAGGAGCGCGATCAAACTTGACGATGTGAAGCTTTGGACCAACCACCTAATCAGCTTCTTGAGCACAAAGTTACCCCGTGACAAGTTCCAATCCGTGATCACCAATCTGTGGTCGCAATGCGGCCAGGCGAGCCGAACTACCATCCAACCCAATTTCCTTGATGTGTATTTCCTCGACCTTTTGCGAAACTTGCAAAAGAACGATTTTCTTCCTGGAATTGTATTTGGTGCCAGTCATTCCATCTGCGAGAGTCTATTGGAAACGGTTGTGGTGTCACTCGAGCGCAATGAGATGGCAGAGCGTGAAATCACTTATTTGGAAGGTGAGACAAAGCGGGTAGCTCGCGAACTGGAGCTCTCTTCAGATAATAAGTCCGCTCTTAATGCACAGCTTCTCAAAATCAACGAAAACATTGACAGGGCTAAGCACATGCTCAAATTTTCGTGGACTGAGAGCACAGACCAATTTTTCGAGAAATTGTCCACTGAGAGAAAAAGTTATTTCACCAAGGTGATTGAACGGCTCAAGCTCAAATGCGAGGAATTGGGTCGGCTTTCGGAGCGAACGCAACAAGAGGGGAATGAAAAGCGAAGCAGAGGAGACGAGGACGGAGAGGCAGGGGGAGGGCGTGAAGAATCAAAAGGGCTCCGAGATGCCCACGCCGAAGCCTTGGCGCAAGCGAAAGAGGAGTTAGAGAAAGCAGTTCGCGCTATGAACCCTGGCATCGATAGAAAGCATTCATTTGGTATCTTTCCCCGGGATGACAACATGATCTTCTTGGACCGGTTGGCGAAAAAAGGAGCAGGAAAATGGGCTGATGCTGCCACTGGTCTCAACGGGAAATCCTTGCTGTGGGACAAAAACATCCATCTCCGCGCATTGTCGCGAGGAATTGGGTTGCACCTTCCATCCTTGGGTGGAGCATTCAACGATTTAGTCGAGCTGGGCTTCCGCAAAGGCTATTTGAATGTCGTCATCACTGACTACAAATCTTTGTCGTACGGAATTAACATGCCTTGTCGAACAGCGATTTTTGCTGGAGACTCCGTCGGCCTCACAACACTCAAGTACCAGCAGTGCGCAGGCCGTGCAGGACGCAGAGGTTATGACTACTATGGTAACACAGTTCTTTACGGCGTCCCTGCTCGTAAATATTCGATGTTGATGACAGCGGATTTGCCAGCGATGATGCCTTCTTTCTATCTGAACTCTTCGCTTCCTTTGCGCTCCTCGCGTATGAGCTATGCGGGTGTGGAAGACAAGCATGTCCAAAGACTTGCCACTATGCCCAATTTTGATGTTTCCAGAGATTATCAAACTCCACAGCGAACAGCTGAGCGAGTCGCTCACGTTAAGTCTTACATGCAGTGGTGTATGCAGTTTGGTCTCGAATGTGGTTATTTACTCAACGAAACTAACCCTACCACTGGTGGTGGTCCCACGCCAACACCCCTCAGTCGCATTGCATCACATTTATTCGAATTCCGACCCGGAAATTTTCTGTTTTGTGAGTTGTTACGCCGAGGTGTCCTCCACAATGTGGTCAACAGTGCGTTGTCCGCCGAGAAACAGTGTCCTAAAGGCACGACTGATGATGTGAAACTCAATGAGAAAGATCTGCATGATTGCGCTGGAGCACTTATGGAGGTGCTTGCCCATTTGTTTGAGCCCATCCCCATGCGTCGTGGGCTTCCACCTGTGCAAAGCTATGGCACGGGAGATGCCAAGGTTTACAAGCAATTGCGACCATTATCTGCGGTTTCAGCAGAAGCTGCAGTGGTTGTGAAGTTTTGTAATACCCAAGCTATGGGTTCTTTCAAGCGATCTCTTCTTGAAAGATTGCAACCAAAAACTGAGACTGCTTCGGCTGTCTCGGTGCCTCAGGCGGTCACAGAAAAGAAGGAAACTGGAAAGAGCGACAAGAAAGAGAAAGCAAGGAAACCTACTGCAACTTCTGAGCCAGAAAGTACGCAAGTCGAAGCAGAGCAACCTGCTCCAGTTGTTGTGCATACTCAAGAGCCTGCACAGGACGCCAAAGCGGCTGTCGAGCCTCCTGCTCAACGTGCTCCCACTGAAAAGAAGTCTTCAGGGCCTCCAAGAAAAACCCAAGAGGAGCTGCAAAAGATGATGCTGGAAGCGCAGTCAAAGAAAGTCGCAGGTCCGGGGAAGAAAGCGAAGCCCACAAAAGCTGTGGTGCCAACTGCTTCGACCACTGTGAGCACAACGGCTGTTGCACCGACGAGTGCCATATCACCCGAAACCGCTGCAGTTGCAACTGTAACTCCCACCACAACAAGCGCAGCAGCGACCCCAGTCATTGCTACACCCACAGCTTCTCCCACCCCGACTCAACCTGTTTCTACCAACTCTGCTCCCTCTATCCCTCCTATCGCTTCCGCCTCGAATGATGATCGCGACGACCTTGTTCTTGATCCATTCGCCCCTAGATTAGCAACCGATCGTCGATTTCCCTTCTCTGATGAACCTATGTTCCAAGGCAAAGAGGAACCCAGTGAGCTCGCAGCAGCCTTCAAGCAAGACGCCCCGAAACTGCAGCTTCGCTCGCTTCTTTATGCCCTTTCTAACCCCACGGATGACTTCTCCTCGAACATCGAGCTTAAGATGACGGCCAGATGTAACTTGCCCGAGGTCGGTTCATACGCTTTGATTGAGCTAATGTATTTCAGGGCATTCCTACAATTGAAAACAACAACAAATTTGGCGAAGCGTTTCCGCTCAATGCCTATGCCCTCACCTTCTTCCACAACCTGGATGGGAACGCTCTCATCAAGGTTCTCTCTCTCTCTCTCTCTCTCTCTCTCTCTCTCTCTGTCTATTATAAAAATCTCCGAACCCAAGAGACGGACTACTATATAGGGAGGCGGGGTGAGGGTTAAAAAAAAAGGGGGG
>Ga0215284_10005_pt2 | contig 12258 bp, 9 predicted proteins | sample ZER3_1Amoeba_K21_FD_182620 | JGI IMG/M metagenome (GOLD analysis project Ga0215284, IMG submission 182620) | Enriched cells of freshwater protists from Biology Centre CAS, Ceske Budejovice, Czech Republic - ZER3_1Amoeba_K21 | ecosystem: Environmental > Aquatic > Freshwater > Unclassified ... | reverse complement strand
GGTTGAGTCTTTCGGAGTGCTCTGTACAACAACGTCCCACCTTTCCAGTCTTTCTGTTCTGTGCCTGGAGATTGTTACATCCTTGGTAGGCGCACAGACCTAGCTCATTTTTTAAATTGTTCTTTATGTAATTTTGTTTTTGCATCGAGCGATAGTGTGCTGCATGTTCCTCACAGTGGTTGAGATTATGTCCGTTGACTCCCTTTGCTACAGGGGCTCTACAGCGCATGTGTTGACAAAGTTCTATGGCATCCACAATTTGAGCTGAGGGTGGAGCACATACTACCATAAAACCATCTTGTAGAACACATTCGAGCTGAGGAACATCTTCTCCCGATTTGAGTGGGATGCGACAAATGATGTTCATGTGTTTTCGACCTTTTTTTTTGGTATTTTATTAAAATTTGAGTTTTTTATTTTTATTACATAAGAAAACAAAAAAAATTAAAAAAAATCAAAGAAATATGACAAGTCTTAACTCCAATGCAGAGTCAATAAAATCAATGCTTGAAAAATCAGGTTATGATACCACGTCGCTCACATCTAAATCTCTAGCCCGATATACTTTGCAGAAACCATTAGGGCATGATTGTAAATGTGAATTGCAAGAAATTGTCGTTACCAAGCGCTCTGTGTTCAACAATGTCAATGCAGGGTGCGAATTTTGGGCAAGCCTCCACAAGAGCATGTTTACGAAACAAAACCCAATCAATTGCACTTTCGTTACAGTAGCAAGAGAACGCAATCTATTCTTGTACCACAAGGTTATAAATTCATCGGTGTCAAATCAGATACTGGAACTGGAAAAACTCATCAATTAGAAGAGCTGCTTGATAATATTGCAAGGAATGGTTCCGAGACACAAGTGCTAGCAATTGGTCCTAGAATTTTGTACAACATCGAAATGAAAAGAAAACTTTCCATTGAAGTGAAACAATTTCATTCGCTTTGGAAGTTCAACCACATCGCACCTAACATTTTGATCCTTGATGAAGCGGAACTCAACCGCAAAGTTTGGACAGATCAACTAAATAAAACCCACCAACACAAAAACCAAGAGATGCTTGAGTTTCTAGTGCAGCATGCCGATTTAGTTCTTGTTATGGATGCAACCCTCACGCAAGAAACAATCGAAGTTTTGAGCATGATGGACCCTCCTGGTAAATGGCTTGTGCAAGAAAATACTTTCCAGTCGAACAAAAATGTCAAAGCTCGTCTTCACACAACAGAGAAAAGCATTGTATCCAAATGCGTTTCGGACATGAGTAGTGGAAAAGTAGTTTCTGTCGCAAGCGGGTCACTTACAAAGCTTGATGCATTTCGAAACCAAGTTTGTGCTTTACTTCCTGCTTCATTACAAGTATCACACAAAACATTCAACTCAAAAACGCCAGACAAAGCACAAGATTTTGAAGTTGGACTAGATGTAGCATTAGGAACAACATTCACTATGCTTTTGTACACAGGATGTATGAGTGTTGGGGTTGAATACACCAGCAGATTTGTTGATAAACGATACTTATTAGTGAACTACAACATCATTGGTGCAGATGGTTACTTGCAGATGTTGGGACGAATTCGAAATCCCAAAGACCAAACAGTCGAGATGTTTGTTCAGAAACCAAGCAGTACAAAAGACACATGGTTGCCAACTACACGTTGTGCTATCAAACGCCATATTGAATTTGCAAAACGCGGAAATTTGTACATTAAGAACTATTACAAACCTTACCTTGACTCAACAACTCGCAAAATACAATTCATGCCAAATCGACCTTGGGTGGAAGAAGCTCTTATTGCAAACATGATACAAAGAAACAAATCCTTGAACAATATGGAATCAGAGCTTCGAAAACTACTCGAAGCAACAGGATACATCATTGAGCAAGTTTGTGACGAATCACCACCAAATTTTGAACACAATGTAGGCTGTAAAACCATCAACTTGGACACAAATGACATGGTCGTGCTGCTGTTGTAACACCTGAAATACAAACAAAAATTGAAACAGAAGTCAACTCACTGTCGTACAACGAGCAAGTAGAACAAAACTTGCAATATTGGACAAACAGTATCAACTTGGACCCAGAAAACAATCTCAGAAAGAGATATGTTCAATATCGAGTAGAATTCCCCAGTGTGGCTGCAAACATGCAAGCATATCTTGAAATCGAATCAAAACGACCACAATTGTTTAACCTAGCATGCATATACAAACTCCAAGATCAAAATGCTCTTCAAAACTATTTGATTCGAGATCCACTGCATGAAGGTCTACAACGCATTTGCTTGCAATTATCTGCCATGAAAATCTTGTTTGCGGCTCTCACAGAACAAAAAGATCCTTGCACACTACCAGAACTGCTAGAAGGTCATGTGATTGAAACTAACATGCAACACATCCTCAATCAACTTCGAGCAACGAACTTTGTCAGCTTGATAGGAGTTCGCATTCGAAGTGATGCTTTAAAAAAGCAGCTCTTCTCAAAAACAGTCACTTCAACCGAAAAGTGCTTGGTGCCTGCAATCATTGGCCTAACAAATCAAGCTATGTGTAAAATGTTCCACTGTGAATACAAAAATACAAAAAAACGATATCGATGCGCTGAACAACGACAACAACATTGGGCTTGGCAATTATGTCCTTTGAAACTGGATTGTATTAGTCTATGCATGCGCGAAGTCGCATTGAAAAGTCAACTGTGCGATGACATTCAATTTCCTGGACATCCAATGGTCCCTATCCCCACACAATTTTGACCTTAAAATTTATTTTAACAAACATGATGAAAACTTTCTTCTTTTTGTTTTGACGCTTCTGTAGCCTAAAATGTTGTGAGACAATTTTATATGCAGATCAACAATCAAAAAGCCTGAAATTTGTGTTCAAGTGTTCCATAGTTAAATAATTTTTTTTTAGCGCAAAACCCCCGCGAAAAGCGTTGAAACTTTGGAAACAACGTTTTTAGAGTGTAAATCGCCACTGAAAATTAAAAAGTCTGAAATGTTGTGCTCAAGTGGCAATAATTATAAAGTAATATTTTCTGTTTTTGCCACTTGAGCACATCCCAGATTTACATCCGAGATAGAAGTTCGAGTTCAAGTGAGATTGAAAAAACAGAAACAAAAAAAGTCACTTCCGTCAAGCTGCCTGCGATCATTGGGGCCTAACAAATCAAGCTATGTGTAAAAGATTCCACTCGGTATATTTCTCCTCTAAAATTTGTATATGATATTTTGCAAGTTTGAACACATTTTAAACTTTGAAACGTAGCGAGAATCATCAATCAAAGTCTGAGATGTTGTGATCAAGTTTTTAGAGTGTAAATCGCCACTGAGTCTGAAATTGTGCTCAAGTGGCAATAATTATAAAGTAATATTTTCTGTTTTTGCCACTTGAGCACAAACCTGAAAACACCGGTGAAAAAAGCGTTAAATTTGAAAAATATGTTTCATGGTGTAATTCGCCAGCCAAAACAAAAAAGTCTGAAATGTTGGTAATAATTACAAAATAAATGTACTTTATACCGCGAAACATCCGTGAAAAGTGTTGAAACTTTGGAAAATAACATTTTTATAGTGAAAATCACCAGCTAAAAATATGTTGTGCTCAAGTGGCAATAATTATAAAATAATATTTTCTGTTTTTGCCACTTGATCACATCTCGGATTTACATCCGAGATAGAAGTTCGAGTTCAAGTGAGATTGAAAAAACAGAAAGAAAAGAAGCCAGAAAAAAATACCGCCATAATACGCAGTCAACCTGTTTGCCCCCTTTTTTTTTCCCCCCGTTAGAATGTTAAGTTTTTTTGTTCGTTCAAGAGACCTCAGAATATTCCATGAAAAGCTAACTGCGCGATTCTTTTACTCGAACTCATCCAAACAAACTATCTTGTCCTTGTGTTCTGGATCTAAACATTTGTAATACAAACTACCTTCATATAACCATACAATACACCTATTCCCACCTCGATGATGAGTAGTTCCTGAAAAAGCTAAACAATTTCTGCCTGTGGTGTTTGCTCCGTAATAGACATTTTGACCAGGAGCTTTGTGACTGTTTCTCCATGTTGTCTCAACATGCGTAAAATTCTGTTTTGTAACTTATCTTGATTTGCGCACGGTTGAGGTAATATGTCGACCCTCTGTGTCCATTGAATTTTGAGTTGAGTCATGTGCTCTGGAGTCACATCTGGCGTCTCGGTCATACAAGCCGTCAATGACATGATAAAATCTCTCTCAGATGCCTTTGGCAAGTTGTGATTCGTCTTGCTGCTGCAACCAATCACTCGTAAAAGAGAATTGATTTGGTAAGCTCCAAAATCGATGTGTTTGATATCCAACGATGACCGATTCATCGCCTCAGTGACAAATTCTCGCATCATTTCGAAGTTGCAAGGAAACCATAGATCCAAATAAATGTGGAAAGATGGTTTGAATTTTTGAGATGTTTCATCTCTTCGAGTGCGGTTTTCAACAACACATCGAACATGACGCGTGATCTTCATTTCACGAGTCATTGCTTCAACAGTGCTAAGAAACTTGCGAATCTTTACTGCGTGTTGTTGCGATTCGTCAGTTAGTGTGTGTAATTCTTTGGGAAGTTCCCAATCGACATACAATCGCGAGACTGCGCTTGAAATGCAAGAAAAGTTCACTGCGTGTACTTTTTGATCATTTGCTTCGTAAAAGTTAAAACATGCTGCTTCTGTCTCAAACCATGCATACTGCATTGAGCCACAAGATTTCTCAACAGCAATAAGAGTTCCAGTGCTGTTGTTCTCCAAGTGTTGGAGCGCGTCAGGTAAATTTGAAAAAAACATTGAAGGGTGTTTGTTTTTTTCAATTTTTAGTTTTTTTTCCAATTTTTTTTTTTTTCTCTTACCTAAGAAAAAAACAAAAATAAAAACGTTTCTTGAACCAAAAAAAATGTCCAAAGTTTACAAAATTAAGACAGAAGAGGATATTTCGCGTGTAAACTTTAGCTATGACAAAACTCAAAACGGACTTTCCATCTGTGCAATTGAAAATGGTGTTCGCAAACCTATTCAGTTTTGTGTTGGATCTATCCAAGAAAGATTTGGTATGATTGTGCGTGAAACTCCTGATGAAGTCAACGTAAGTGGAAGAGCTTGGGAAAAAGAAAAGCTTGTTTTGAGTATCGAACGTGACCTTGATCGAGAACTCCTTGCACAAATAAACAACATGGCGCGCGCAGTTTACGAATCTGCCTTTGGAACTATTGAGGGTAAGTGGTTTGGTCCAGAAGAAACAATTTTGAAAGTCAAAGTGCATCCAGTTCAAACTTTGTTCGCACTGTCTCCGGAAAGTGAGCCTGAATGGAGATACCTTGGATCGGGAGAACTTTGCACGAAGATTCAAACTATCACTGAACCAAAAGTTCAACCTATCAAGAGGAAGAGAGGAGAACTCGTGAAAAACGCAACGTTAGTAAAAGGTACGGACTTAATCGGCAAAATTGATCACACAAAAGAAAAGATGCATTACAAGCTCTACAAAGATGATAAGATTTGGGCAGCGTGGTTTGAGCTAGGAGATTTATGGAGTATCGATGGCAATTGTGGAATCACTCTGAAAGCCAGATACTTGATTGTTGATAGATTCGACGAAGCACCACAAAAAGAAGAACAGGAAGAAGAAGAACAACTTCCATCTCTGGATATGTTTTGAAACAAAATTTGTTTTTTTATACAAATAATCTCTTTGGATAATTTTTCTAATTTTTTTTTGGATATATATAAAAAAAAACAAGTTTATAAAAAAGAAACTTTGTTTTGTTTGATTTTAACAATTTTACAAACGAAATTAGCAACGAAACGAGTTGTTTTAAAAAAGAAAGTTTAATTGGTTTCAAATGAAGTTTCAATATTTCTCTTGTGCACTCATTCGGGATTACAAAGACTGCGTGGGGAATATGCGAGAGCATAACGAAGTCCATTTTGCGTTGTTTGGTCGAGATGTGTCTAACAATGAACCTGTCGCTGTTACATTTCGATATTGTCCATATTTGATGCTTCGCACATTGCAAGAAGCTAGAAGTCTTCATTTTACACATAGCGATGTAGTGCAACTCACACCTTTCCATGGATTCACGTTAGACAAAATTTCATGCCATCGAGTCTTTGTGCCGATTAAAAAAGAGTGGGAACGTGGGAAAAAAGAAAGAGATGTCTTGGACTACCATCACACACTTATCACACAGATGTTGTTGGTGTTAGGGCTCAAACCGCTGGATGCGGTTGAATGCGGATCTGTGGTGGCTAGTAGATCACGTCATACAAACGTCACTCGAGAATATGATGTTCGAACAAGGCTCTCTGCAGATCGTAGGTTACAATTTCCGATCATAATTGAGCCTCAAAATGGTATTCTGTGCACAAGGCCAACTATTATGTCATTTGATGTGGAAGCTTATTCTAGTGATGGTTCTTTCCCGAATGCAAACAACTCACAAACAATTGCAATTTGTTACTCGCTACAGGAACTTGATGGCACAGTAATGAAAGAAGCCAAATTAGTGCATAAAACAGAAAGAGATCTTTTGCTTGCTTTTCATGATGCAGTTATTGAACATGATCCTGATTTTATCACGGGCTGGAATACGCAAGGATTTGATTGGCCTTACTTACTTGAGAGAGCCAAACGAATGCAAGTTTCAAACTTTGCTTATTTGGACAAAGTAAAATTGCACAAGGTACACATTTGGTACGACGAGCCTCAGTTTGTTGGTCGTGTGAATTTCGATGCTATGTCTGTTGTTCGCAAACACAAAGAGCGTGTGTCTGTCAACAGCAACAAACCAGAGAGTTATAGGCTTGATTACATTGGCAAATTAGTGTTGAACAAAGGAAAAGAAGATCTATCAATTGTAGAGATGCGCAAACCTTTCGAACGTGGAGATATGGAAATCATTGGAAATTATTGTTTGACTGATGCGAAATTGCCTCTGGAGATTCTGCGTCACGAAAACTTGGTCAACATGCAGCTTCAAGTCGCAGCACTATCAGGTGCTAGCTCTCTTGTAAGCGCAAGTTTATCATTTGCTTTGCACAACAAGTATATCTATGATCTTCCAAAGCCAATCAAACATACAGAGCAGTTTCAAGGAGCATTTGTGTTTGAGCCAAAACCAGGACTGTACAATGCTCTTGGAATTCTCGACTTTGCTTCATTGTATCCAAGCATTATTATTGGGTACAATATCTGTTTCACGACATTGATCACAAACGAAGCTGAACAAGATGAATCTGACACTGTGATAGAGTTACCTGGTGGACGAACAGCTCGATTTACGACAAAGAGAAGAGGATTGGTGCCACAGATGCTACAACAATTTATTGACAAACGCAATGCTGTGAAAAAGCAAATGGCTGGGTCTCAAGATCAAGTTTTGGATGGTCAACAACAAGGCATCAAAACAATATGCAATAGTCACTATGGAGTGCTTGGTGCTAGTGGACTATTTGGTCTAAGAATTTTAGCAGAAGCTGTGACATCGTTTGGAAGATGGGCTGTGCAAAAGGCTCAGAAACATTTGGAAGATCAAGGATTGAGTGTGCGCATGATGGACACTGACTCGTGTTTTTTTGAAATTCCAGAATCTGTTTCTGTTGTGGAAACTCCTGATTTTTGCAAACAGCGAGCTAAAGAGATCTCTACTTTATTTGATGATAAGTTAGTGATGCAATATGAAAACTTGTTTTCAAGAAAAAGATGTATGCGGGACACGACCCAGACAAAAAGGAATTAGTGTTAAAAGGGCTTGGCGCTAAACGAAGAAATATCACACCCTTTACAAGGGAAACATTTCAAACTACATTGAAACTGTTGTGTGAAAAAGGAAGCGTTCAGCAAGCGTTTCAGTATGTCGTTGAACGATTCAACCTTCTCGTCAACAGCATTCACCAAATTCCACTGGACGAGTTTGCGCTTACGTGTGCTATCAAACACCTCAAAGATTACAAAGGCACGCCATCGATTGGGTTTCGAGTCAATCAGAAGTTGGAGCATCCACTGAGTCCGGGTGATCGCATTGAATACGTCTTCTACTATGATTCTACCAATCCTAACCATAACACATCCAAAAGTGCACTTATTGACACAGCTATTCCTGTTGCACTCATGCGACAAAATTCGAACTATATTGTGGATGTGAATAAAATGTTAGAGGAACATTATCGTGAACTGCGTCAATACTTCGCGACTGTTTCTAACACGATACAATTTGATGCATTGTATGCTGAGGCACAGCGCAAAGTTAGGGAACAAAGGGGATGCTTCGATGAAGTGAGTCAATTTGATATCACGTTTCTGAACCTCTAAGAAAATAAAAGTTCGTGGCACAAGAGATAAGTTGGGTCAGAAATGGCCAAGCGTTTAAGATAATTGGAATCTAATTGGAGTTATGGCTTGACTTGCTACTTGAAAATGCTGAGAATAATAAGACCTAGAAAGCATGATGAATTTCACAGAATGTGGCAACAGATCTAGTTACGTTTACTCACAAAATCGCAGCTAGTGGACTGTTTCGTTTGGATGCGTGTGGACTAATTTCTGGAAAAAAGCTGTTAACCTCGCTCGAAAAGTCTACGTGAGGAAGTTGGTAGGCAGTCAGCTTATTTCCACCAACATACAGCATGTTGCTACTAGAAATAGCTGGGGTGCGATCGCCACTGTCGCCATAATCACCCGTCCAAAGGAAATCTAAGGCAATACTAAACACGTAGAGGGTTGTTCCATATCCCACGCACACAAAATTCGCCGAGATAATCGGTGCCGTCCAGCGTAGCGAGGTACTTGAGTAAGCAAACTCGTACTTCCATTTTTGCGCTCCAGTAGTCGCATCCAGTGCGATCAATTCACGGTCGATCAACACATACACAATCTTTCCATCCGGGGAGACACCGGGATTTCCGACTGTGCCCTTGGAACTCATCAACCATTTCCGGATTCCTGTGGAAGCGTAGACCGCATGAAGGCCGCTTGCGTTTGCTCCGATGTACACCACCGTACTGTCAGGAGATAATGCAGGATTAGACTCGATCCAGGTTCCGCTCGTCGAATACACCCATTTTTGTTTTCCAGTTGTTGTGTCCACAGCGTAGAGCTTCATATTGCTGCAGCTGGCACAAAAGACGAGTGTATTATCTGCTGATACCACTGGTGTAAGTCGACCCATTGACGGTCCGAAGCGCCAGAGCACCGTTCCCGTTTGTGCGTTGATAGCGATCATGGTGTTCTGAATCGCTCCAATGTACACAGCTTTGTCGGCGGACACAACAGGATTGTAGAGTGTATCCTTTGTATCCACTACCCACTGGCGAGCTCCGGACTTAGCATCAAAAGCATACATCAGCGGGCCTGAGGAGGCGTAGACTTTACTATTTGATACAGCAGGCCGTAACATATTGAAATAAGCTCCAAGAAGCATGGGGAATGACCAGCTCTCTTGACCACTTGCAGTGTAGGCAAACAGTGTTGCATTGTTCGCGACAAAATAGACATATTTGTTGTCGCTGGACAACTCAGGCGAGCGAGTGGCAAAAGAAGTAGACCATGTTTCGCGTCCATATGGATCCGTGTCAACACTACTCGAACCTCCAGCCAAGAATAGCTTCTCCCGTTGCTCTGCAATATCCACCATAGTCGCTGAGCTTGCAAGTGTAAGAGGATATCGACTGTCAGCTCGCCTGACCCACGCACCGTCAACGAATGCCTCTACGAGTCTGATTACTCCTGCTTCATTTTGGCCACCAGCTACCACAATCGTGTTTTGCACAACACCACAAGCGGCGTCACTATGTGCGAATAACATATTTGGTTGCGCAATCCACGAACCATTAACATAAGCCTCCACCGATCGCAAGAACTTATTGGTACCTCTATTGTAACCCCCCAGAACATACATAACACCTCGAACAACAACAGCACAGTGATTCTCGCGACCTTCCAACATCGAAGGGCCAACACTCCAGACATCGGGTCCTGGAGCGTAAACGGCTACACGAGTAGAGGAATAAAAAAAGCCTCTGGAAGGTTCTTCCCCCAGACAACCAGATCGTATCACCCATTGTGACGGAAGTCATCCCTAGAAATGTGGATGGCATTTCCCGTTGAGAACTCCATTTCATTGTTCGTATGTCAAGTCTTTCGACTTCTTCACATAAGCGGCCGTCGATATCTTGTCCACCAAAAACATAAATGGCCCCGTAAGTATCTCGACTAGCTGTGTGACCATAACGCGCCTTCGGCATATCAGGTCCTTTACTCCACCGGATTCCACTATCCTGACTGACGAACACCTGAACAGCGGAGGTAGCTTGAAAATCGCTGGTTATTCCGCCGAGGACATAGAAGGCTCCAGAGCTAACACCTGCACCTCTAATCACGGGAGAGGCCAAAGAAGGTTGATTCGTCCAGTAACCGTGGGAGTTTGGGGAAACACAAGAGGGCACAGTACTGCAATAGGAAGTTTCAAGAAACTGCTGAAAATTGGCTGCCTTCGTGGCGATATTGGAGTCTTCCGGAAAGTATTCAATCGTCAAAAGAGTTGAGAGACTGGTCAAGGTGTACGAGAGAGGCATTGGATCAGCCCCTTGCCCCAAAAGAGACGCCTAAACAAATTTATCTTATTTCATATAAATTTCATGATTTCACGAAAAGATGCATAGGTACATCTATACGCGTTTGCATATTTGTTGCACCTGCCAAGAGCTCAGGTCGATTTGATCCGGCGAGCAGATAGGTCTGTACACGGAAACCTTTCTGGTGGAAGATTGCCAACAACAATGGTAGATTTTTCAGACAAAAACTTTGATACATTTTGGTAATCAGATTTGTGCCAATCAACTTGTACGCCAATTTTCGCTTTCGCCACGATGGCTTGGACCGAAACTCCGGCAGCGACATTCACTCCACGAGATGACATAGTTTGCACATCCTGTGAATTAAATTCTTCAGTGTAGGTAAACTTCGCACCCATAAAAGCAGAACTTGTAAAATGTGTCCCGTAAACTGTGATGAATTTGAGGTACTTTTGATAGTCCAAAAATACAGGTAAGTTTGCAACCGCGCGTCTAAACGGGTCTGTAAGAGGAAGAGTACAGTCTGATAAAACTTTCGCCAGGTAAACATTGCAAGATGCAGTTGTTTGATACTGAGTTTTGGTCTGGGCCAAGAGCGACTGCGCTGCATTCTGAAAGTTTGTGCTCGCGCTGAATGACCAAAAAAAAGCGCCGCCTGACACAGATGCATCCACGGAAAGATCATCTTGATACTGCTGTACAGAATGCACAGAGAGTGTATTAGCTTTCATTGAGCAAGCTACTGTTCGCAGGAGGTCAAAACACACGGGTTTGTAATAACGGCCATCCCCAGACAGAGAGCCATTGTACACGATTTCAATGACTGGTTGAGTCTTGGACCAGCCAGGATCCAGACCATTTGCCCCACCACAGTTGTCATTACAGTGTGGGTTTCCCCTTGCGAGATCGTAACCCTAGTAAAAGTGGCGCTTGTGTGCTTGTGGCTGAAAATTGATGTTTTGGTTCGTTGTTATAACCTGGCCTAAGTATCCAATATTGTTCATTTTGCAAGGTGTAAGTGAGGAACAGTCTGAAGCTACCACGACAATCGTTACAAGCCAAAGCAGATCCAATAGCATAGCCATCTAGATGAATCTTTTTTTTGGGTACGCAGTGCACGAAGATTCCTTTACAGAACTTTGATTGGCCCTCGGATTTCTGCAAAAAATTGTTTGAAAGACCTGATTTTTCTGTTGAGGGGCTGACTTTGCAAACTCCTGAAACAAGCGTGCGTCCGAGTTCACACGCGCGCAGTGTTTTTCTTTTGGCTCTTTAGTCAGTTGATTAACTCCTTTGCTCTTGTTTGAATTCCTTTATTCAATCAGTTCCCTTATTCATTCGGTCCATTCTAATGGGGATGGGGGTTTTTGACATGTTGAAGTTTCACAGCTCGCGCATCTGCACTTATTTATTTGATTTTTATCTAAATAATTCTTGGCTTAGGGACCTTCTCGTCTCCAAATTCCACTGGACGAGTTTGCGCTTATACAAACTTAGTTTTCATTATCGTGAACTGCGTCAATACTTCGCGACTGTTTCTAACACGATACAATTTGATGCATTGTATGCTGAGGCACAGCGCAAAGTTAGGGAACAAAGGGGATGCTTCGATGAAGTGAGTCAATTTGATATCACGTTTCTGAACCTCTAAGA
>Ga0215284_10011_pt1 | contig 12285 bp, 6 predicted proteins | sample ZER3_1Amoeba_K21_FD_182620 | JGI IMG/M metagenome (GOLD analysis project Ga0215284, IMG submission 182620) | Enriched cells of freshwater protists from Biology Centre CAS, Ceske Budejovice, Czech Republic - ZER3_1Amoeba_K21 | ecosystem: Environmental > Aquatic > Freshwater > Unclassified ... | reverse complement strand
GTGGGGAAGTTGATAATGCCACTGACCTACCAAAATAGAGATCTAACAAACAAACAAAACAAAACCAAAAAGCAAAACAAAAACAAGAAAGAGAATTTCCACACCTGGTTGCCACTCAGGTCCAGTGATGCAAGGTTGTTATTCTGTGCCGTAAACAAAGTCCAGCTGAGATTGCCCGTGATATTATTATCACGCAAGTTAAGACGCTTGATCGAAAGAGGAATGCTTGTAGGCATATCAATCGTAATTCCTACATTTCTTTGTTTGTGGTTTGCGGTTGAAGTCTATGTTTGTTTTTTTGTTCGTGGTTTGCGGTTGAAACAAGAACGAAGAAGAAAAAAAAGGGATAGAGGGGGGAAAGATGCGAACCCGTGTTGGGCACATGTGCTATCTGCAGATTGCCCTTCGACAGCAGGTTGAACCCGAGCTCTCCAAGCCCCACATTGCTGCAATAAATCTCGACTATTCCGCAATTGGCGAGCGATTCGTTGAAAGTGCCAAAAAGGCCCGGATTCCCATCAGTATACAAAAATTGTAAAGATGAAGGAAACACAATCGAGCTGACGTCAAAAGCGAATTCATTGGAAGAAATATCGAGCTCTTGAATGTTAGAAGGTAATGTGGTAAGCGTTTCCGAAAACCTGTTAGAGCCCACGCGGACAATTTGCAGTCCAGGGGCTCTTCTGAAAATCTGCGAGAGATTGCCAGTGAGACGGTTGTTCGTGATGTCAAGACGACTCAATCCTGTGAGCGATCCATTCAACTCAAACTCGCCCTCAAGCCCTAGATTAGGGATGCTGAGATACCATATAACGTCAAAGAATCCGCAAACAACTCCAGGCCACGTGCAAGCATCCGAGAGGTTTACATTCCCAACGTTCCAGTTAAGCTTCCGCCGCAAATTGTCCAACACCGCTTGCTCCGCTGGCACCGACCCCAAACAAATGCCCACAGCACAGAGAAACGACAGGAGGCGAAGCGAGGGGTATTTGTCGCCCATTTGTGTGTTGACCCACTCGCCCAGGCCCTAGGAAATGTGGAGTTTAATCAGGGTTAAATGGGAGGGTGCGCTGTATGGCAGACATGGTATGGTTAGATAGATGTGGGTGTGGGTGAACAAGGGAACAGGACGTGGAATGTTGTAGGGGGTTTGTGTTGCGTGATCATAAGAATAATGGCAATGAGGGTGGACATAACAATGTGATGGTGTGTCGGGTGTCGGGAATGGGGTCCTCGGATAGGACGGGAAGCACTTTGACCTTTAGATTTTAAAGAAAAGCAACTCCCATCAATCGTGAAGTTAGTTGGATCTTCTTTTTGTTTTAAATCTATGTTATTTTGGAATCTCAACTGGAATCTCAACCGCCCTTCACACCAGCGTGAGAAATATGGAAGGTGGAAGAGAGGGAAGGAGGAGAGGGAGAGGAGAGGGAGGGGAGGGAGAGAGAGGGAGAGGCACTTATGGCGACAACACGGACAACCGCCACTTGATCCACTCATCTGCGAGGCGTTCGGCTCTCTCTCTCTCTCTCTCTCTCTCTCTCTCTCTCTCTCGCTTCTCTCCACACATCCGCATGCGCATGGCCACCTCTGATACTTGAGTTTTGGCCCTTGACCACAAGTGACAGCGCTCCTCGCACATCTCAAGCTTTGTTGTGGAAAAAAGTTCTTAAAAAAGAAGAAAAGAAGTGAAGAAGAAAGACGTTCACAAATAGGAAAGGGACAACATAATGCAAACCCGAGCCACGCGACGAAAGGTGACCCAAATTGGCAGTGAGCGTTTGCTGACAAAAAGGGCCAAAACAGTGGATGTGAAGCAGTGGTTCGATACGGTGAGAAGCGGTACTGGGAGAATGGTGGCAAAGCTGCTGGCTGCAGACCCCACTCTGATCGATGCAGTGAACAAGGATAGACCACCTGACGGCCCCACTGCCTTGCACATCGCTGCTTTCCGCGAACGTGAAAAGATTATTACACTGCTGCTGGCTGCGAAGCCCAATTTGACTTTGATTGATGAGACAGGCTCGACTGTCCTTCACGTGGCAGCTAGCCGGAGCCATGCCAAAGTCGTGAAACTTTTGCTCGCTGCGAAGAGCTCTGCTGGTGCAACCGATTTCGACGGTTGCACTGCTCTCCATCGTGCAGCCAAATCGGGTTCTGACGTGGTGATGGAGGTTTTGCTGGCAGCATGTCCCACTTTGCTCGATGCTGTTGATGAACAAGGCGGCACTGCTTTGCTCTACGCCGTCAAACGACAGCATGCGGCAATTGTGGACCACTTGCTGACTTTGAAACCTAAGAACCTCGAGGCTGTTGATGCAAATGGCATGAATGTTCTGCACCACGCAATCTGCGGATACAAAGAAGAATTCATATGGAGGCTCCTCGAGATGAGGCCTAGTCTCATATCCTGCGCAGCTGGTAATGGACTCGCTCCGTTGTGCATGAAAATGTGGTGCGGTGGCAATGCATCGACAGTCATGAAGTTGTTTGAACTCTACCCGCAAGCAGCAGTAACTCATATTGACAAGCTCCGCCTTCTCCAGATCGCTGTGAGGGACGACAATGACTCTAGCCTCGACTTGATGCTGCCAATGTCCACATTTGATCAAATCGTGACTGCCTTTCAAGAAGACAAGAAGGGCTGTGAGGGCCGATTGAGGCCTTTGCTTGACACACAGTGCAGCCCGCTGTCGATGATTTTAGGTCAAAATGTAATGGGAATTGTGAATGAGTATCTATTTGGTGGAAAACCGCCACAACGCAACATGTTGAGTGGTGATGGGCCACCTGCTGACGCGGTTGCTGCGTCAGAGGCTTTGGCTGAAGTCCGCAAGAGGGAACAGTGGTTCAATGCAGCCAGAAATGGTGGCGAGCAATTGGTGGCCCAACTTCTGGCCCAAGGCCCGGCTCTGGTCGATACCGTGATCGATCGTGATTGGGTTGATCACGAGATCTACACTTCGCTGCCATGGGTAATGGATAATTGCGCGTCCATACTGGGAAAGCCCAATCTAGATGAAGCCAATGGCATGACTGCACTCCATCTGGCAGTAGTGCGTGGGCGGGAAAACGTCGTCCGATTCCTCCTAGCTGCAAGTCCGAGTTTGGGACTGAAAGCTGACTGCAGGGGGACAACTGCACTGATGAAAGCAGCCTTGGGTGGCCATCTCAAAGTGGCGGAACTCATACTCGATGCGTGTCCCGCTTCTCTTGATCTGGTTGACCACAGCCTACGCACTGCTTTGCTCTGCGCTTCCTCTTACAAGTTCCCCGAGATCGTGCGTGTCCTTCTGGCGGCAAACCCTCAAAACCTCGAGGCTACAGATCCTTCGAACATGAACGTGCTGCACCATGAGGTCTGCTATGGTCACGTGGAGCATGTAGAGAAGATTCTCGCGCTCAACCCCAGCTTAATCAATACTCAGACTCGCGACCGGCAGACCCCGTTGTGGTTGGCAGTGAACAAGCAACAATCCGACAATGAGTTGGTTGAGAAACTATTTGTCCTCTGTCCACAGGCGGTGCACATGTTCGATTGCAATGCTTTGACCCCTTTCCATGGGGCCGTGCTAAACCACAACGAGTTTGCTCTGCGCTTGTTCTTGCCCAAGCTGACCTCTGAAGACATTTCTTGTGCGTTCCGACGTTTCACTTTTATATTTCCACGCTGGGGCGAGAAGGCTCGCTCTCTCATTGATGTACAACGTAAAGATGCGGCAAAGGTGGAAGCGTTGGCGTCCGTGCCAGCTGTCATGGACATCGTGTATGAGTATTTTGGTCTTGGCAAGCCCAAACACACGGGTTGACGATTGAATTGTCTTGATCTCCCTCTCTCCCTCCCTCTCTCTCTCTCTCTCTCTTTCTCTCTTTCTTTGTTCAATTTTTCATATTCTGTGTTAGTGGTGGAGCAAGAGGTGGTAAACATGGTGGTGAACGCGAGAGATTTCCTCTTCGCCGCTCCCTTGAAATCCTGATCGAAATGTTGTGTGCTGTTTGAGGTGGTCGATGAAGAGACATCGCCGCAAGCCGAACCATAACGACGCTGAAAGCATTGGAAGGGGTGTTCTTTGACACCGAGCCATGACGGAGGCGTGTATACAGTATTATTGTCGCTTCTTTTTGATTCGACTCCCCTTCGGTCTCCCCTGTCGAGAGAGCAAAGTGAGAACAAAGTTTGTAAGACAATTCTTGTTTTTTCAAACGAGTTGGGCGGTGTTCCAAAAATTAGCTAAAAAAATCGCTTTTTCTTTTACACCCCGGGGCAGCTTGGAGGAACAGTGAACACGTTGGGATCTATCATAACACATCTTAGAATAATCGAGAGAAAGAGAAGAGCGAACAGATAAAGAAAGACAGAGAAGATAGAGGAGAAAAGAAGAAGAGAAACCAATAGGTGTAGTCACGAGGTTGTAAATGTTCACTTGTTGGTGATAAGACACTCCCGTGATTTTGTTCTTGGCCACTCCGCGTTGCTAAAAAAAAAAAAGAACAAATAAATATTCCTCATTCTTCTTTTCCTTAATTCTCTTGTTTTTTTCAAAGCATACCGCCACAACCAAGCTCTGCGAGCCACTCTCCAAGGTCGCCCAGAAATCCACGAAGTGGGTGATGGTTTGTCCTTGTTCCCGGTAGAAATCAACCTACAAAACAACCCTAAGTTGGAACACAAACACAACATACATGCACACCAAACAAGTGAGAAGCGAAAAGTTCTTTCAAGTGAGAAAAGAAATGAAGAAGAAAGAGGGAGAGGCAAAGACCAAAAAGAAAGGAAGAAAAAAGGAGCACAAAGGGGAACAAAAAGAAAAAAGAGCAGTGTTTTTTTACGGGGTAGTCCTTGCCCAAAAATCCCTTGGAGTGGAGGTCGGCATGGTTCAGCAAGCAGATTTGAGGATCAGTGCTGTTGGGCATCTTGGCGAGAGTGCAGTCGTACACCTATCGTCTTTCTTCTTCTTCTTCTTCTTTCTTTTTCTCTCTCTCTTTCTTTCTTTCTTTCGTCATTCCTATTTTTCTTTCCTTCTTCCACCTGCTTTTGCTCGCGGTTATACTTCCAAGTCCATTGGAATTGCTTCTTGTAATCCATCAGGACTCTAAACACACCATTACACAAACAAAAAGAGCAAAGAGAAAAGAGCAAAGAAAGAACCCTCCAGTGAATTGGTAGTGTTCCTCATCCAAGTGTTCATGAAAGAGGGTCTTTCCGGCAGTTCTGTCGTTCCAGACTTGAACAAATCCACTCTCCCTAGAAGTATGGTTCTCGCTCGGCCGCTCGCTGTTTTTTTTTTTTTGTTGCTGTTCAATTTAGATCTAGCTATGCCATACCCGAAGGGGATAGGGAAGGGCAATCGGTCTTCTTGCTAATGATGAAAGTTCGAACGAAAAGGAAGGAAAAAAAAAACCTCAAATTGCGACTGGATGATGGAAGCAGTGTGCACATCTGAAAAAAAAACAATTAAGCACTCTTTTTCGTTTTGTGTTTTTTTTTTTTTTTTTTACAAACCAGGTAAGCAAATTTGAAAGCCAGAAGCCTACACCATCATGAAATCAAATTGTTCGGAAAGGGAGGAGACCAAGGCAGCAAGACTTGCGATCAAGAATTTCATATCAATTGTCGCCTATTTCGCGGCTCTTTTTGGATTTACGGAAAATGTATGTGATTTTCTTACTTTTTTCAGTTGTCGCGTTGACCTTCCTTGTACCCTGTCCTCTTTCTAGCATCCCATTGATTTTAACCTTCCTTATGCCCACATCGATCTAACCACCGTCTGCCACTCATCGCACCCTCCCATTTTACCGCAGGCCGAAACAGAAACATTGGAACGACATTTTTATCACATCCTATTACTTATTAGTGGCTGCAAATAAGAATAAAAGTTTTTTCGAGTGTTTCGCTGAAAAAGTTCAAAGCGCGCTTTCAAGCCCAGTTTGCTCGCAGGAGAAAAAAAAAAAAAAAACTGTGTCAGGGGAAAAAAAAAAAGTGGGGAGTTCGTGCTTTTCTGTTCAACAGAAGCATTTGTCAATGAATTCTCCGACCCAGAAAAAGCACGCGATAAGGGTGGATAGAGACACCATCACCATCACATACACGCTGAACACAAAGATCTCTCCACTACACGCGTCGTCGCTGAGTAGCACACAACCCGCGATGAACCACGAGAATACAAACACGGTGAAGTACATCGCGTTTTGGGTTTCCGACCAGCTGGACCCAATCAACGCAAACAAGCGCAAGCCGATTCCTGCACTCACAATCACCACGACAGACCAAATCTGAAGTGGCAAGCAAACATCCTCCACACTCCACTTGTGGACAACGGTTGCAATCAAAGGAGTGACCACCACTTCGATCATGATACATACCAGCGTGAACTCACGAAGAGTGTCGTCGTCAAACCGAAGTGTTGGCTCGGATTCAGGCTCCACATTTTCTCTGCCAACGGCCTCCAGCATATGTACACTGGGTGATTTCTTCACACACGCGATCATCACGAAAGTCACTAGCATGATCAATGCAGTCCCACCGCCCAATGCGATCGTAGGCACAAAAGGTCCAGAGGGCACTACTTCGAACGACACGGTCAGGGAGTATAAAGCCGATAGCACCAAGGCGGCAAGACTCCCCAAGTGGAAGTAATTGCCTCTCTTTTGCTCACAGGGCTTAAGTTTGAGTACAATTGAAAACTCTGCAAAGAAGACGGCAGCTGCAATCCCCAGGAAGACTTGGGGCCAATCCGCCAGAACATAGAAGAGAAAGATCACGATAAACTTGAGCATGAGATCCAATTTCATGTACCACTCCCCTGCATTCAACACATTTCGTCCCGAGTACGCCCTCTTGAAATACATCCACACCGTGCTGTTGGCGAGCATAAATAATGCCAATATACAAAGCGCCACACTCGCATAGGCGGACTTCCAATCAGGATCGAGAATCGCACGGAAACAATGGCCCAACAAATGAAACATTATCGGGATTTCGAAGATCCCGCAGCCAAGGTAAAATCCCTCGGGGAGGGTGAAAATCATCGCATTTTTGATGATGAGGGGCATCACGCTCGTCGCAACCGCAACGGCAGCGATGGTGCCCCATAGCCATAGGGTAGCCACATGATCTGACACAGGGGCCAAGTCCAGCATGACGATGGCGGATAAGCTCGGCTGAAGCTCGAAGTCAATGTAGTAAGTGGGAGGGAAGAGCAACGTCAGCATTTGCCCCAGCGTGAAAAGATGAACGAGATAGGACGATAGTTCAAAGAGCGTGAGCACACTTGCCGAAAGGGATTTTCGCTCTGGAGGTATCACCTCAGCTTTTCCGACGAGATTGTGCATTAATACAACCAGAACACAGAACACATAAGAACACAGAATGGCGATCTTGCTTGTGATGTCGAAATCGAGATCCAACAACCCAGCCATCCAAACAAGCCAACTAAACGTAATCAGATTCCACATGTTGAATGGGCGGCTCCCCATCACACCCTGTTTGAAAGGGTCGTCACTGTACTCATCACCGTCCACCAAGTATTCGTATTTGCCGAACACCATATGACCCGCGAGTGAGACCCAGATTGAAACACACACAATAGGGGAGATAAGCGGAACAATATAGTGCTCAGGACCAGGGTCTTTTCCCGTCGCTTCGTCCTCAATCTTCACCCCCCAGAGTTTCGCGGCCTTCATCAATCGGTGATCTTCAAAACTGAAGAGCCCACTATAAGTATGGGATGACAACACGACGTGAATGTCAAGCTTGCGCGCTCTGGGGTGTGTGATCAGCAATGAGATCAGACATTCCAAAGCGGACGAGTCTGCCAGCGTCAGCTTCACACTCTTGAAATTTCGCATGTAGAGCATGAGTTGTGGGAGGCTCTTCACTCCAAAACTGAGGCCGCGCAAGTCGAGGTGTGTGGTCCCAGTGGTCAGGCAAATCATCGCAAAATTGAACACTGCAAACGACAAACTCACAAAAGTGATTGGGCCGTCATCGCTTGGTCTTGCGGGCGTCACACACATTAGATCGCCTGAAAGCGGGAGATCCTCGACATAATCCGCCAGCGCTTGGTTGATTCGATTCTGGGCGGCAGTGACTGCAGCATCGTCGAAATCCCACATCTGCAAGTTCACTTCGGCTTGCATCGCATCAAGGAGTCTTGCGGGAACGATCGCCTTCGACATTACAAGCACTGTCTGTCCTGTGGGTTTCTGGAAGGCCCGAACATACTCCAATATATTGTTGGCGCTGAGAGAGTCGAGAGGCAAAGTCATCGCCAAGAGGCCAGGGATGGAAGCGAAGAGAGAAGCCGGGATCGAAGCATCACCGACAGCGTTGGCGGCCAAATGCAGGTACTTCAGGTTGGAGTTACCTCGGAGAGCATCCACGACGTGACCAAGCCCATTAGAGACACTTCCTGCAAGATCAAGCGTCTTGAATTTGCAGTCGACGAGCCCGCTATTCATAGGTGACTGAAATATCACGGCATTCCTGCTAATTAAGAGACATTCGACTTGGTCGTTGACACGGGGAAGGCTAACTAGATGGCTATCAAAAAGAGAGATTTCTTTCACCGCTTTGTTCACCCGTAGAAGCTGGTAGCATAAATCAACATTCTTTTCTTGAATGTTTCGCCAAACAAACGGTTCATCTGCAGGTACCAACTCGGAGTTCAATTTTGGGTTACTCACCCCAATCCGCAACGCATTGTAATTCCAGACATCCTTCACCATGGTGTGGAAGTTCATTGGCTGTCGGTTGTCGATAGCCTCTTTCCAATATAAAAATTCTTGAAAGGACAAATGTGTGAATTGATACAGCTCCATCTGAGCAATCACTTTCACGAATGATAGCACAGTCGTGCCGTTAACCCCCGTGGCACAGATCTCATTCCATAGCCCATAGTCGGGGTCGGTGGGGAGCAAGTGCTCGAAGGCTCGCTTCTGCGCCATGTGGTTGCGATACCCAATCTTCTGCACCACACGTAACACCTCTCTCTTGAGTCTCTCTGCTTCGTCAAGTTGTGGCCGCTGCTCGGCAAAGTGTGCGATGGAGGCATTGATTGCCATCTCGTACAGCTGGTATACACTGTTCGGAAGCTTGAAGTCGCCCAGATCCAAGATAAGGATCAGGAGAGAGAGGAGCACAGGGGAGCTGCGAATCTGAGCGAAAAACTGCATTTGACCGTCGATCATAAAATCGAGATCATCTCCTTTGATGATCTTGTTCTTGGATCGGAAGAATTCGTAGTACACATGTGCGTGAATCTTTTCACTCAGATCCAAGATCTTCTCGTGGTGGACTTGGATCTCAAACAGATGGGATGTGGGCCGAGGATTCGCACATTTGCAAACGTCCAGCAGAGAATTCTCCAGAGCGCCACAGCCTGCACAGCACAGAACGCGAAAGTTAAATAAAATATTGCGGAAATGTGCAGAATCGAGCTCTCGAAATTTGTTCTTGGCCCGGATCAGCACAAGCCAAGGCGGGGGCCGATGGATCAACAAGTTTGACACTGCGGCAGCAGGCTTGAGATCAGGACACAAAAAGCGACATCTGATGATGTCCGTCACGCACGCAGTGGGGGGCACCGCGTCCGTGAATCGGTCCCAGTAGTCGTCCAGGGCCTTCTCGAACACGCGCACTGGGTCTTTCAGAGGGGCGAATTGCAGCTTGCCTGCGATGCTGGCATCGATGCACAATTTGTGGATTTCTGCCTCCAGCTTCGGATGCACCTTTTCTGCGATGCAGTACATCTCATCGGTGGCGGCAACGACGAGCTCCCACAAAGACGATTGTGTCAGGGGCTCTTGCAACTTTCCCGGGTGCCGTCGGTGTGGCGGTGACTGCAGCAATTGTCGGCGCTGTTCGTCAGTTTGCTCCTTTTGTTCCTCTTTTTGTTGCTTATTGAGCTTCTCCAAGAGCTCCTCCAAGAGCTTGGATCGAGACTGTAGCTTCTTTGAGAGCACTGGAGCGTCAATGGACCTTGTCCTCAGCAACTCTCCGTCCACACCTCGTTGTCGCACTCCGGGATCCAACTTGCCATCGGCCCCTTTGGTCCGATCAACGCTTGCTTGCTTCTCCACTTCCCATTGCGAAGACAGAGTATCATACAATTCGTCGTGACTGGATCGCACCTAAAATTCAGTGCTGAAAAACAGGAACGAGACAAAAACACAAAACTTGGTTCTGAGGAGACCTCGCTAAATCCATCAAGGTTATCAAAGAACAGGTTTCCGATTAGTTGTGCCTTGATCGCCCGCTTTTGTTGCTTCTTGGTCAAGGGAGCCAGATCCAAAATGGTGAATTTCCCAAGCTCAGGGTTCACCAGCGACCCATCAGGCTTTTGCACACCTTCGGGGCGAGAAGTGGCAACGATGGTGTGACCTCGATCGTACAGCTGGCGTAAAATCAAATTCACGATCACTTCACGCAGGTCACTCGCCTCGTCAATTCCGTCGACAATCACAATGACAGTTCGCATCCGAAATGCCTATTTGACAAATAGTTTATCTTTTCTTCTTCTTTTTTTCAAAAACACTTTCTCGTCTCTTCTTTCTGCAACAAACAACAAAAGGCGACCTGCAGTAGAAACTGCTTTTGAGCGGGTTTTGTCACAGTGTGGCGAATGTAAAACTCGACAAAGTTTAGATCACACTCGCGACGCTGAGGGTCGTGTCTGCGAATCAAACTCGCCAGCACTTGCACAAACATCACGAAGGGCGCCTGAGCGATGGTCCCCGCTGGAGTCTCTGAACGGGCGAGCAAATACACGAGTTGCCGCATCGTCCAAGTCTTGCCCGATCCAGGAGCGGCGACGATGATAAAAGCAGGAACGCGGTAGCATCCAATGTGACGCTCTTGCTTTCGGCATTCTCGCAGGAGAATATGAACCAATCCGTTGACATTTTTGATGTCCATGACATCGAATGGCTCGTTGTCTTTCAGTTCCAGAGCCGCCGCTTCTACTGCAGCGTCGTCGTCTGAGTCGTTCTCCTCTTCTTGTTGTTCCTTTTTCTTCTCTTCGTCCTCTTTCTCCTCTGGGGCCTTGCGAATATGAATTGCGAGCAATTGATCTGCCACTCGCAGCTTCTTGCCTGTGATCGCATCTTCGATCATGCGGTTGTCCGCTTCCACTGTCGCTTTGTATGTCTCTACGCACACATCGTATCCTCCGCTGTCATCCACTAACACTTCTCTCCAAGTGTGGTTGAACTCGTTCAAATCCAGAGTTACCTTTCCACCTCCATCGATCTGCACTTGGTGCTGGGTCTTTACGAACCCGCACACAGTCGCAGTCTCCCAGAGATTTCCTTGCAGGACAAGCAGCTTCACTCCAACTTGGTAGGAGAAGCGAGTGGCGACGCAAGGCGTGCCCTGCGGCCAGTCGTCCACGAGCACGGAGGAATTTTCCTTTCTCCAGTAGTATTTTCCTTGCGAGTCAACGAGCTCCAGGGTGTAGATTCCAGTCTCTGGGACTGCAAGCCGAGTTCCGAGCTCGAGGCAAGGCACGCTGCTCAGCTCGACCTGAATAGGCACCCAACTGCAAAACTTGAATTTGCAGTTGCGCAGGAACTCGGGTTTGAAATTGGGGAGAAAAGTGACAGCCATGCTGGCAAATGTGGGCTCTCGACCGTACCACTCCGCCTTTGCGATTCGCATCCCAGAGGAGTCCCGCAAGTCGAGAGCGGTTTCCCGCCTCCCCGCCTTGTAGCCGTCAACAGCAACGCCTCGTCTCGTTGCACCGACGATCTGAATACGACACGCCTCAAGGACGAGGTAGCTTCCGCTTGCCATTCTTCTCGAGTAATGCTCTTTCCGAAACTCGTTAATCACTACGGCATTAGTGTAACCACTTCGAAGAGTCTCGCTCCAGCGCCGAAGAACGGCGTTCAGGTCGACACTTGGCGCAGCGATAAAACGAGTCGACCGCAAATCCAGGCTCATTGGTTGGTGCGGGGGTATCGGGTCATCCACGAAGGCGCCGGCCATCATGTGACGGTGGTTCTCGAAGTGCAACACTCGCGCAGAAATCACGGAGTTGTCTTTCGACACCAACAGTGACTGGCTGCGTTGGAACACAGGGCCGTAGTTGCGTGGCGGACGAGCGGTGCTTTGCACGAGCACGTCAAGGAGGTCAGGGTTGTTTTCCAGCCAGATCAAGCATCCTGATTTGAGTGCGATCACGGGGCGAGCGAAGTGTCCCGCGAAGCTCAGCAGCTTATCAAGATATTCTTTCGTTGAGAATTCCTTCAGCACTTTGTTCTTGAGGCCAGTTGCTCCAAGAAGCT
>Ga0215284_10010_pt1 | contig 12324 bp, 13 predicted proteins | sample ZER3_1Amoeba_K21_FD_182620 | JGI IMG/M metagenome (GOLD analysis project Ga0215284, IMG submission 182620) | Enriched cells of freshwater protists from Biology Centre CAS, Ceske Budejovice, Czech Republic - ZER3_1Amoeba_K21 | ecosystem: Environmental > Aquatic > Freshwater > Unclassified ... | reverse complement strand
TATATGCCGCATAAACTGGGACCTGGGAAAGGGCCTGGTATTGCAGCTCGGCACTGGTGCGTTGGTCGACATTGGTCTTTGCCCATTTCTTGGGGTCCCAGCGAGTGATGCGTTCCTTGTAGGCCTTGGCAATCTCTTCGGCCTTGGCGGTCACAGGCAGTGCCAGAGCGGCGTAGTAACCTTTGTAGTCCAGGCAAGGCTTTCTTTGCTTCGCGGACGACATCATCTCGTTGCAGCGCGCGTCCCATTCTTCGTCTAAGACGAAGCGGCAATCTTCCACGACCCCCTAGAAAAAATGAAAAAATCAGAAGGAGTCCCTCACAACAGTGCAACGGGTTCGTTTTCGGACCTGCCAAGCTCCAAGCTTCTCGTTGACATTCGCACGGAGATGGTGGGCTTTTAGGTGGTTTCCGGCGTAGGAAATGGCTTCGTCCAGGTCCTTCTTGGCCTCGACGAACAGACCCATAGAAAAGTAGGTCCCGGCACGGCAACACAATAAAGTTGAAATGAGACAATTGTTCTCTCGATCTACTGCAAGGGCCTCTGTGAATGCGTCAATGGCCTTTGGATATTGCAAATCTGCGAGATAGCCGTCCGCCAATTTTTTGAGAGAATCGATCTTTTGGATGCGCGTTAGAAGTTGAGAACATTTCATGTTCTCTGCGTCTTCCGCAATCACAGATTTCAGGAGCTCCATGGCACGGTCGAGTTTCGCCTCCTCGTAATACGCAAATAAGGCCTTCACGACGCGGGTTGCTGGCAAACTTGGACATCTTTCAAAGAACTTGCCCGCCACATCATCAGCGGCAATAAAATCTCCGACCCGGATGTAAGCTTCAGCAAGCATGTAATTAGGCAAAGGAGCTTCTGGCATCTGACAAGTCACTCTCGTTTGCAGTACGTCGATGACCTCTTCATATTGTTTGTCATGCATGAGGCGTGTCGCCTCAGCGAGCGATGTTTCTAGGTCTTCCACGAGTTTGATGTGAGCAGGCGTATCGTCTTTCTTGTCATTTGGGCAAATCATGTGGCATCGTGCCAGCAGCAGCTTGGCTTCTTTCAAATCCCCAAGCTTGATGTAGCAGGCCGAGGCGCGGTGATATGACTTGGCGAAAGTCGGGTCGAGCTCGAGGCTCTTACGGCAGTCAGCGATTGCTTGTTCATATTGCAAACATCTGGTGTGTGCCTGTGCCCGATTGCTGAAAAGGACGGCTGACTTGGGATTCAGGACGATGCCATCTGTGTAGCGTTCCACAGCTTTGGCATAGAGACCCTTGTTGTAGAGTTGATTGGCCTCTTGCTGAATCTCACTGGCCAGTTGCTTTTTCTTGGGGTCAAAGGCTGCGGTCTTGGCTTTGTCGATATCCGTTGTGTTTTCTTCGATTATTTCTCCCCCCAAAGGATGAACAAGTGACACCTTCCGCTCTTTCTTCTTTTTGGGCTTTTTCTTCTCTGTCTTAGGCGACAGGTTTGCATCTTCGACTTGTTTTGCCTCAAGGAATTTCTGGGCCGCTTCAATCGCTCTTTGTGCTTCTTCTTTTGCCTTTTGAGCCTCTTCCTTTGCCTTTTGTGCACATGCCTTTTCTTGCTTCAATTTCTCTTGCCTTTCTTTTCTTTGGAGAGCTTCTTGCTGTGAGACAAACGTCTGGTGTCTTTTACTCGACAAGTGGGCCTGCCGGTCCTGTAGTTGAAACTCTGTGACTGGGTTCAGCACAGAGGGATGCACGATCTGCCCGCACTCACATTTTGGCTTGTTGGGAGTAGGCGTTGGAGTGGGCATTGGGGTCTTTTGAAGTTGGTCATTTTTCGCAGACAGCTTCTTTTCAGGCTCTTGTTTGGCCAATTTGGCGTTGTGGACCTTCTTTGTGTCATTTATATCTTCTTCAGACTCGTCGAGGATGTCGAATGCATTGGCAGTCGCGACGGTGCCCTTGTTCGCTTCGAGAACTTCTGCAGATTTTTTCTGCATTCTTTCAGAAATCGCCACGCTTTTTGCCGACTCCACAAGCTTTTCTTGTTTTTTCTTCTCCTTTGTCGCTTGTTGTGGTTTTTTGTCGTTTTTGGCGTCTGTCTTCAGTTCTTGCTGACTGGTGTCACCTTTTGGAGCGTTTTTCTCAAGCAGCACCTCGAGTTTGGCCGGGGTTGTGCTTGCGTCCTTGGCGACGGCAGGCGCTTTCCCCGATGGCGCTGCTGGTGTGGGTCCAAGGGGCATATTCGAAGGAGTCAGAGGCTTTGGACCCATTTTGGCTGGTGTGGCCAACGCTTTGGCAGCCCATGGCGTGTTTGCGTTTTGCATGGGGGAGGAAGGTGGAAACAACGCTTGAGCAGTGGTTTGGTGAGGTTGGGAAGGAAATCTCGGGATGGTCTCATCTTCGAAGTGCTGTGTGACAGAGGGCTGTTGGCGTTGAGTCTCGTGAGAAAACAGAGATTGAGTTGCCGTGGATCCCGAGAAGAGGGACTGTATCCCCCCAGTCTGCGAAAAGGAGGCAGGCGGGGAACCAAAGGGGGAAAAGGATGCAGATCTAGAGCCGAAGGCAGAAAACTCCAGGATGGCCGATAAGTCTGAGGCGCAGGTACAAGGAGAGTGAAAGCAAACCTTGCAATTGAGTTGCTTGCTAAAGGTCTCGCTTTGTACGGGTTGGATCTGTGGTGATTTCGTGATGGGACGGGGCCTTCCGCGAAGAGCACTGCATATTTTGAGTCGCGGACCAAGGGGAATCCCGAGCTCTTTCAAATGAGCTTCTTCCAGAAAAGGAAGCTCGCTATCCGTCACGTGATTTCGCTGAAAGACTTCCAAGTAATCTGACAAGCCATTCTCTCGCAAAATCGTGGCAATAGCCCCATTCATTGGAACTAAGCGAAAAATCTTCTTTTCCGCCAACCCCAAAAATGATTCATGCAAAAATTTTATGATTTTAAGCTTGTGAAGCGATGCGAAAGCTTGTGAGAGACCGCTATGTCGAAGGCCGATCCCCCAGGCTGAATGCATCAGAAGCACATGTCTTAGTTCCAACGCTGAACATCTCAGAGCTGGAATTCGTTACAGAGAAGCCCGACCTCGCAGAGTTTGAACTTCCCTCTGAAGAGGACACGTTAATGATAGAAGTTGACGAAGGAGGACACCACAGATTTAATCGAAGAAGAAACGCATATCGATCAAAAAACCACTTTCGAGACATGGTAAATGGACACCGTGTCCTGCGGAAGTGTGGTTTTACCAGATTGAAACGCCTCTTCCTGTGTTTGGGCTTTGTTTCTGTTGTTGGGGTTATGGTTACTGCCTTTTTCATCTTGAGCCTCTCTCTCTCTGTGCAAATGAACTATCGTGCAACTGACTGTCGCCAGTTGGCACTACGCGCAAGGTCAGAACTAGAGTCTGATACGAACACAAGTGCGCCAACCCCCGCGGGAAGGCGTTTGTTGGATGAGGGCGTGCGGGCTCAGAAATTTTTGAACTTTTCCGGTTGGGACACATTTCGTTTGAATCAATTTCGGTGGATGGGCACACACAATTCGTACCATCTTTCTTCGCCTCTCCCAATCGCACCGCACCACTACAGTCATGTTCCCTTGAATGAGCAGCTGGGATGGTACGATCATGGTGTGCGCCAAGTAGAACTGGATGTGCACCTCATAGATGATATTTTTGTGGTGTACCATCTCCACTTTGTTGACGATGCCACGACGTGTTATTGCCTCACGCAATGTCTGAGACAGCTACGAGAATGGAGTGATGGACACCCATTCCATTTCCCATTATTTGTGTTTATCGAGATCAAGTCGAAAGTCTGGGAAGATGTCAACACGGCATTGTTTGGGTTTAGCAACCAACATTTAGTGAATCTGGAAGCTGAAATCGTTTCTGTGTTTTCCCGAGACCGCTTGCTAACGCCTGATCGTGTTCGTGGCAAACACAAAGATCTGAGGTCTCCATCTCACTTAAATAGCTGCGCATCTAATCCACATCCAAGCAACTCTCTGTTGAAGGTCTGCCTTCCTGTCATCGGATGCTGGCTGGCCTTTACTTTCGGATTGTTTGGGGAAGGTTGTGTTTGTGTGGTTGGACGATGTGCACGACTTGGCGAAGACCGTGCCAGCAATCCGAGACGACCCAGCCCTCAAAGGAAGGCTGTTTTTTATCGCTCAGCTCGACCCTGCCAGGTATTCGCTGTGGTCTTGAAAGTTGTGGAAAAGTGTCTTAGGGCTTACGCCTCGGTGGTGGTGATCAATGACCCACGAGAAGCCAATTATGAGGTGAACGTGCGGTCCGCGGTGCGCTCGGGATTGCTGGTTCGAACCATGTCGGATAGCCCCAACAACCTCAACAAGGACCCCGAGCGCTTCCTGATGGCCTGGAACTCCGGGGCACAGATCCTGACCACGGACTTCGAATGTGTGAACCGCACCGAGATCGGCTGGGTGTGGAAACACGAGATCGAAGGCCCTGGCCCTGTCACCGATCCGGACTATTGTGAGTCGCTACAAAGTGGCCACCCTTTCGAATGCAACCCGTTTAATTCCGACCCATCCACCTGTGAGCCTGTGACCACACACTTTTTTGGCTCTCTCTCTATGAAGAGGCCATTGTGGTCCTCTCGAGAAGGTCTTGCCTGTTTTTTTTTTTCAATGTTCTTGAGCCGTTGGGTTAGGTTGGCTCGGGTATTTTGCTGGTGTGATGGGCTTCTAAGCCAAAGTTTATTTATTGTGAATGTGTTTATGTCCGCTTTGTATGTCTATGTGGGTGGGAAGCGATCGATTCTTGATGCGGTATTCAAGTTTTTTTTTGTTGTTGATCTGACATCTCTCTAGGCTCCAGCGTCGAATTTTTTGGGTTGGTTCAATCAATGAAGAGGGAGTTGAAAGGGCCGGGATTCTTCCTGCGTGTTTTCTTTTTTAAGGGTTGCGTTTCGCCGAGTGCGTCCTTGTGACATTTTTGTTCAATTTCGGTTTTTCACAAGATCGGTTTATTTTTCAACTCCGTTTCCTTCGTTCGCATCTCTCGAGGTCAAGTCCCCCAGTACATACCTCCTTTCTTGCAGCCATGTGTTCTCCAACTGCCTGTGCTTTCGGCTCTGTTGCTCAACGAAGGTCGAGATAGCAATCGATGCTGTGGCGGCCGCAATCACATTTCATCTTCCCGTCCGCGTCACAGTTGTCGTACTTGACACGCTTTGCCGGATCGGAGAGGACCTCATAGGCCTACGAAAAAATATCAGTGATAGATCTAAATATTTATGTCTAAAAGGTATATAAATGTATATTTTGGTTGATCATGTTGCTTTTGGTTTACCACAGCGATGGCGCGAAACTGGACCTCGGCCTCCGAACGTTTGTCGTCGGTGCTGCTCCATTTCTCGGGATGGTAGCGCAGGGCCAGCCTTTTGTAGGACTTGGTGATGTCCTCCATGTTGGCGTCCAGCGGGATGGACAGGGCGGCATAATAGCCCTTGAAGTCCTGGGTTGGCTTGTTTTGCTTCGCCGCCTTCATCATGTCGTTAATGCGGTCGTCCCATTCGTCATCCAGGATGGCGCGGCAATCATCAACCACCGCCTCCAAATAAATGTATTTGTTTCAAGCACTCGTCGCACACCGCGCAGCCACATAGATTTGTGTGTGTGTTTACCTGGTTATTGCCGAGCTTCTCATTGACACTGGCACGCAATTTTCGTGCTCGCAAAAAGGAGGGCCAGAGGTCCAGGGATTCGTCCAAGTCTCGCTTTGCTTCGACGTATTGGGTCAAACTCGAGTACACGCTTCCGCGAAGGAATAATAAAGTGGCGGTCACATGCTTATTGTCTCGATCAATGCTCAAGGCTTGTCCAAAGCCTTGCACCGCCTTTTGATAATTTTTGCGCACATGCAACTCTTCTGCTGTTTTCTTCAGAATATCAATTCTTTGAATCTTATCCAAGAGCTTCGAGGCTCGGGCATTGTCTTTGTCATCCGCCAGAACGGATTTTAGGAGCTCTGCAGCCTTTTCCAACTTGGCCTCGTTGTAATAAGCAAAGAGTGACTCCAAGATGAGAGTATCCGACAGACGGGGGTATTTTATCATGAATTTGTGTGCCACATCGTGCGCCGCGATGAAATTCCCAGTCATAATGTACGCCTCGGCCAGCAAATAGTGAGAAGAAAACGCCTCCGGCATTTGGGATGTGATCTTATTTTGCAACAAGTCGATCGCCTCTTTGTACATTTTCTCTTGCATAAACTTCTTCACTCTCATAAGGGCAGCCTCCAGGTCCGCCACCAGCTTGATGTGGAAAGGGGTTTCGTCTTTCTTGTCGATCGCTGCGCTAGCATTGCAAGCATTCTTGCATTGCGCAAGCATAAATTTTGCCTTTGTAAGATCACCCAGTTTCACATAGCAAGCAGATGCGCGGTGATAAGACTTGGCAAAGCCCGGATCCAACTCGATGGCCTTCAAGCAATCGTTCACAGCACGCTCGTACTGGTAGCACTTGGTCTCTGCTTGCGCGCGGTTGCTGTAGAGCACCGCGGAATTCGGGTTGAGATTGATGCCGTCAGTGTATCGATCCACAGCCTTCGCATAGAGGCCCTGGTTGTACAATTGGTTTGCCTCTTGCTGCATCTCACTTGCGAGCTGCTTCTTTCGTTTCAAGTCAGCATCTTTCGCGGAGAGTTTGGTCTTACCGTCCGTGGTGCTTGCTTCGACCGGTTGCTCTTCTGGTTTTTTATCCTTGGGTTTGTTTTTGGTTTTTTTCACGGGCTTTTTCTTGCCGCCTTCTCGAGCTTTTGCTTCCGCTTCTTCAGCCTTTTGAGCCTCTTCAATGAGTCTCTGGGCTTCCTCAATGGCTCGCTGAGCTTCCTCTTTCGCTCGTTGAGCGTCCTCTTTGGCCTTTTGTGCGTCGGCTTTCTCTTGTTTCAATTTGGCTTCCTTTTCCTTTCTTGCTAGCGCCTCTTGTTGAGCCAGGTAGGTTTGATGGCGTTTGCTCGTCAGATGTGCTTGGCGATCTTGCATTTGAAACTCGGTGATAGGATTGAGCACTGAAGGGTGAACGATTTGACCACATTCACATTTGGGCTTTGCTGCAGTAGAGGCTGCTGTCGGAGCTGGGGCAGGGGTGGCAGCGGAAACAGAAGAGGATTTTTTGGCCTCTTTCGACTTTGGCTCTTTCTTGGTTGGTACATCTTCCTTCTGCTTTCCTTTATCCGTCTGTTCTTCGTCAGACTCGTGATCAAGCAAGCCAAATGCATTGCCTGTGACGACTTTTGTTCGCGTCCGATCTTCGACTGCGGGGTGGATCGTTTGAGGAGGTTCTTTTTCCTTTTTAGTTTTTGACTCAGACTTGGGAATTTCTTCCTGTTTTCTCTTGTCCCCGTTCTTTTGAACCGTGGAAAATTTCTGTTCAGCTTGCAGCCTTTGTTGTTCCAGCTTCTGCTGCTCGAGCCACTGCTGTTCAAGCTTCTGCTGTTCTATTTTCTGTTGCTCTAGTCTTTGCTGCTCCAAACGTTGCTGCTCTAAGCGCTGTTGTTCGAGTCGCTGTTGTTCCAGCCTTTGCTGTTCCAATTTCTGTTGCTCCAGCTTCTGTTGCTCCAACCGCTGTTGTTCTAAACGTTGCTGTTCTAATCGCTGTTGCTCTTGTTTGGCTTGCTCCTGCTTGATTTGTTCTTGCTTGATCTGTTCTTGCTTCAGTTTGTCTTGCTCCGATACAGTCGGTGCTTGCCAAGTCTTGTCACTCCCCCAAGGATCGCTCGGGAAGGGCGAGTACGTGGAAGAAAACACCCCCGGGGAAGAGAACAACGTAGAGGCAGGTGTGGTCGCGGGGAATGGTGAAAACACAGAGCTACTTGAACGTCCAAAAGCTGAAAATTCCAAAATAGAGCCCAAGTTGGAAGCTGGATTCCCAAAAGGGCGAGAGCAAGTACACGGAACTTGATAACAAGTACACGAATCGAGGCCACTCCCAGTGCGCGGTTGCCCAAATGGTTGCATGCTTGGTGTAAAGCCTGGCGGGGCTGCAGGAGAGAAAATTGGGGCAGGGGCAGTCTCGGGTCCCGTTCTTGGGATTCCAAAACTGTCCGGGTTCGAGCCTGTCCGTTGCGGCTGCGAAAATGGAGTTTCGGATCGGATGGGAGCAGCAACAGGAGGCAATCTACTTTTATTGATCGCGATGGGTTTTTGAGGCCGAACAGAACTTGAGTAGCCTCTTGCCCGGAGTGCGCTGCAGATCTTGAGCCGCGGCCCTAGGGGAATCCCCATTTCTTTGAGGTGCGAATCCTCCACAAACTGCAGTTCATTGTCTGTGAGCTGTGCCTCTTGAAACAGATTAAAGTACGTCGTTAAATTATTTTCGCGGAGTATACTCTCGATTTCGGCGTATCCGGCCATCCTAAGAAATGTCTTGATTTCTTAGTTGCGTTCCGTTGTCGTCGGGTTGTCCGAGGGTGAAATGTTTGTGTTTTGGCGGTTTCTATTCTTTCTATTCACAAGTGATGTTACGTTTCCAAACAATTGGCGCAAACAATGGGCGCGACGCAAACCCCCCGAAAAACGCAACAGATTAGAATGATTTCAAGCAAGAACAAAGAAAAAAAGACAGAGCTTCTAGTGCTCAATGCACATAAAATAGGATTTTTTTTTCAACAAAAAAGCCCAAAAAAACAATGAAAACCAAACAATGGCCCCCCGCCCCTCCCAAAAAAAGGAGATATGACCAAAAAGAAACACCAAGGTTATCCTCCCCATGGTCTCGTTGAACTGTCCCTTCTCTTTCCCTTTCCTCCTCCTTCTCCCTTCCCTCCCTCCTTCTCCCTTCTCATTTCCCACTTCTTCTCCCTCCTTTCTCCTTCTCCGCTCTTTCTCTCCACTCCTTCTCCCTCCTCTTCACTCCTTCCTCCACTTCCCCACTCTCCACTTTCCCCCCACTTTTTCTCCACTTCTTCTTCTTCTTCTCTTTTTCCTGAAACTTCCTTATGGCCATAACCTTTGCGTGAAATGTTCTCCCGCCAACCCGAACCTTTCGTGCTAACTGACGTCGCTTTTTAGGCTCCCCTATGGAGACTCAGGTCCATATGCTTCTTTTCATGCGGAGTGACTTGGCATCGCAGGCTCCTTTGGGAGCATTGGATCATCGCATCAAATGGTTGCAAGATCACAATCTGAGCGTCATTCTTCGCGTGTTCGAGGTTGACTGAAGGCTGTGTTCGCTCGCAACTTTCAACTTCTAGGCCCAAGACAACCTGTGGAATGTGACGGATATATTGAACTTGCAACGAGCTGATTGCAACGAGCTTCTTGGGGAAATTCAGGTTTTCTTTTGGATTGTCCTTCCATGAGTTTTCTAGGGTTTGATTGTGTACAATAGAATTCAGGCAGCAAAAGGTCATACGCGCGCAAATGGCTCCCCTCCGACAAGTTTTCATCCGATTCAGCCTGCAAAACTAGATTCGTTTCACAATACGCCATTGCAACAATCTCCGCTCCAACAGCCGCGACTCTCTCCGCAGCAGCAACTCAAACTCGACTCCCCTGTAATTACTGTGGGCCAGCCGCCCCCTTACCAACTGGGCGGTATGCCATTCACCTTCCCGGACAGGGGACCTTCGGGAGAAGTGCAGACAGCGCTAATGGCTGCGGTGGAGGGCAATGATATTGCTGAAGTTACCTCCATCTTGACCACCTTTCCAAGTCTGGTCAATTGCGAAAGCGAGGTCCGCACTGTTTGTCTGTCGGGGGTACAAGATTATCAGGATGGACAATCCCCGTTGTTTGGAGCGACGAGTCCTGAGATGCTTCAACTTTTGATTGAACGAAGTAAGCTTCGTCTTGTGCTCTTTTTTTTCAATTCGTGCGATCTAGGGGCCGATGTGAACCATCGCTCAAAGGTCTCATCGTTTTCTCTTTTTTCCCTTCGCAACCGTGCCATAGGACGGAGACACCCCCATGTTCTTGCATGCGGAGCCCGACCTGGTCTCCATGCTGTGTAATGCGGGGGCCGATGTGAACGCGAAGAACATGCTGGGAGGCAAAAAGAAACAAAGAAGAAGAAGAAAAAAGTGAAATTTCAGAAACGCCATTGGGGAACGCCTTGATCACGAAGGATTTGGCGTTGGTTCACACTCTGCTCTCCCTTGGGGCCAACCCCAACTTGATCGCCAAACAGCCTTTGGAGTTTGCCGCCAAACATTGTCCCGAAGCCGTGCCCACGCTGCTGGGGGTCATGGAATCCGCGCTCGCCTCGGGGGGCTTCGAGACCTTCCACAACGGTGTTTTTTTTCTTGTTGAGTGTTGACCTAATTGTTTTAGGGGACAAATGGTTGGTGGAGGCGAGCCTTGATCGCGCCAGGTCGCTGTCAGATGGTGACTACCCCGGCCTCGGAGGTCTAAAGAAGCACGACGAGGACAACCCCTGGATCGAAGTCAAGCGGGAAAGACAGGCCCTCCTCGGGTCCCGAATACCAACGCTGAACGTAAAAATCATTTGATCTTTGTAGGACATTGCAGCAGCAGCGCGAAGCTCGTCCTGGAACCATTGCGGTGTGCCCCTTTAACTCAGGTCACCGCATGGCTCCTTCGTCTCTTGCGCGGCACAAGTTCACTTGCTCTGACCGTCCAAAGTCTCGTGGAGGTCAGTGTTGTGTTGTTGTGCGTGTATGTGTGTGTGTGTGTGTGTGTGTGTGTGTGTGTGTGATGCGAGTAGTGTACATCGCAGGCAATGGCATAGAGCATGGGGGAGTGGTTGTGGGCGAGATGGTGACTTGCTCCTTCAACCAAGGTCACTGTGTGCCCCGCGCCACGCTCGCTGTGCACGAGCGACGATGCCCCGATAACCCCCAAGCCAAGTTGGTGCAGTGCCCTCATACTTCTGACCACAGGTTGCAGAAAAGAAAAAAAAAAGAAGAAAGAGAGAGAGAGAGAGAGAGAAATTGTAACAGGCACCGCTTCGCAGCGGAGGATATGCCCGCCCACGCGGAGAAGTGTCGCGCCAGACCCGTGGTGTGCCCCTACGACCCCCGCCACAAAATGCCCTTCCAAGCTCTTCAGAAGCACAAGGAAGTCTGTCTTGCACGACCTTTGTAGAAACAACAAATGAGATTGAAAAAAAGAGAAAAAGAGTCTAACATATAACACACACACACACATACGCGACACGTGCAAATGTGGGACATGATGGGGAATTTTCTGGGTGTTCGCAACGGGGAATATTGCGGTTATTTCGTGCATTTTCATCGATGGATTTATCGATGTGTTCATTGCTGGTTTGCCAGCAATCGCTGTTCTTATGTGTATATTGTGCAATCAATCCATGTGCTTCGTTCTCTCGCGCTTGTGCGCTTCTATTTACACGCGAAGCCGCAATTATTATTATTAAATGTTCAAATTTATTGCCGGACTCACAGATCACCCTGTTAGTAGTGCGTACTCGTGCCAGACGGATTCTGTAGGTGTATTCAAGAAATCTACGTGAAGGCTGTCAAAAGTGCACAGTGGCGTTCTCCGCGTTGTTCTTTTGTTCTGCAGAGGGTTTCTGGTGAGGTTTCAGTACCCCTCAAAAGAAACTCCCAGATGGAGTCAGGAAGACAAGCTTCAAACGCTGCACGGTTGCACAGTGGTCCAAGTAGTTCGGGTCCGCTTGTGCGTCCTCCGGCTTGGTGGAGACGCCCGTATTCTAGACTACATTGACTGTCAGTGCTCACCTTGCCCGTTGGTGGTGGCGACAAAATCGACCTTGGGCGGCGGCTCATCTCTACCTCGGCGTAATCAACATGGGTGGCCATGCTACGCGCCCGTCGACAATCCAACACGGGCGCCTATGCATCATCGGCAACACCTCCACAAGCTCGGCTACGGAGCCCATTGCATCGAATCCACAAATTAACTTGTGCCTCTTGTCTTTGTTCGAGTAAATTAGTCCCCGTTTTGTATGTATTTCATTCTCAGAAAGCACTTATTTATCCTTGGGCTCAGTACCCGGCAGATATCTCAGGTTCACATCGGGGACGCCGTTGGACGTCAAGCCATCGACGTCGTAGCAGAACGAGTAGAGCATGCCATTTCCCGCGGAGTATGCATGAGTGACCACTCCGGAGAGAGAGAGAGAAGAGAAGAGAGGAGAAGAGGGAAAGAGACCATTGTCCTTTAGAAAGACACTCGCATCGTGTGTGCTCTTTGAACTTTCCAGCAACATCCTCTCTCTCTTTCAACAACACGTGGGCATCCTCCACTTCAAGCGGTGGCATTCGTGGCGAGGTAGGGACGGGTGGGGCTTCGGCTTCCCCTTCCGCCGAAACAACAAATGGAATGGCATACTTTGTCAAGAACGTTAGTAGCGCAAGAGTCATCGCATCATTATTTGGAA
>Ga0215284_10007_pt1 | contig 13402 bp, 9 predicted proteins | sample ZER3_1Amoeba_K21_FD_182620 | JGI IMG/M metagenome (GOLD analysis project Ga0215284, IMG submission 182620) | Enriched cells of freshwater protists from Biology Centre CAS, Ceske Budejovice, Czech Republic - ZER3_1Amoeba_K21 | ecosystem: Environmental > Aquatic > Freshwater > Unclassified ... | reverse complement strand
AAAAAACAAAACATAGAAGTCTAACATGCAACATTGTCACTCCCACACCCCTGGGGGTTCAACGTGGGACGAGGCAGAAAAAAAAAGATTAAGTGTTAGGGGTGTGTGTTGTTCATGTCCCGCACAAGGCGGTGTAGTCCGAACAACAATCCCCTTTGTCCTCACAGCCGATATCGCAATAGCACCCTGTGGACTTAAGCCCGCAGAAGCCTGCACAAGATCCCTTCGGCGCATCAGCTGGCTTCGACGAGCACCAAGCATCAAAGTCGGAACAGCAGTCGCCATGCTGCGCACACGTGTCGTCACACCAGCAAGTGTCGGTCACTCCTGTCGGACGCTTTCCACACTTGCCTTGGCACGAGTTCGCGTTTGGTGTATCCTACAATGAAAATGTCCAAGACGCAGATAGAACAAAAAATGTAATTGAATATTTGGATGCATGGGTCATGACAGCTTGTTAGATTTTTTCAGTGACCGTGCAAAAAAGCGCGCGATCTTGGCAACAATCTCCCAGTGCCAAGCAAGACGCATCGCAATAGCAACCCGAGGTCCCATTTTGACCCCTTCCCACACAAGTTTTCGCACATGACCCATGCGGTGTTTTGGGGGAAGCACACTGTAATTGATAATCGGAACAGCAGTCTCCATTTTGAGCACAATCGGAGTCGCAGTAGCACCCATCAGACACCAGGCCACAAGCACCTATTCAAACCAATCAACAGGAGCAGAGGGTGAATTTAACAACCTGCACATGAAGCCAAAGTGATGGGAGCAGGGCCGCAAAACTGGGCTTGGTCAGGACAACAATCGTTCGTTTTATTGCATGAAATATCGCACCAACAATTGCCAATTTTCTTCCCGCATTTGCCTGAGCACGAGCTCGCTTGTCCAGCAATCGTAACTACGATGGTGAAATTGCAGGTTTGGATCACACTTTGGCGCACAGCTCGATAAATGATAAGGGTTGTCCCCAACGGAAACACCGAGCCACTCAGAGGGCCTTGGACAAGTCCAATTTCCCAACCTGCCGATGACGGCGAAATTGCGGGAAGGGCGTAATAACCCACAACCCCGGCGTTGCTCACAGTGGTTAAGGATTGCGAAGCTGGGCAAATAAGTCCAATTGGCTGGTTGGTGGAAACTACAGTGATATTGATACTGCAGGAGCCTTGATTGCCAGATTTGTCCCTGGAAGCAAAAACCGTGTGGGTGTCTATTTCTGCAACGAAATCAGGCAGTGGCCCGCTGACGTGAAACACATTCGTAAGCCCGTCAATCGAGTCCCACGCACTGGGGATATCAAAGGTCACCCAAGTGCCCGTGCTCAAATTCATAGAGTCCGCACAAGTCAGGATTGGTGGTGTGCGATCGGAAACGGTGATTGAAAAGGAGCAAGAGACCGGCAACACGGAGGAGTTGAAGGCATTGATAGTGGTTCCGGTCGGGAAAAAGGAGCCACTTGCGAGTCCTCGGGTAAGATTCATATCAAACGGAGAGTTCAAGTCATAGTTTACAACAACCCCAGTCGGATTTGTGAATAAAGAGGCCTGCATATCTGGCGGACATTCCGCTGTCAGCGGCATGGTGTGCACCGTGACATTGAATGAACACTGGACTTGTTCTAAGCTTCCAATCAAAACGTACCCCACTGTCGTTGTGCCCAAAGGAAACGAGAAGTTGCGAGGCAATCCTGCGACCAGGTACACTGTGAAGTTTTGAACATTGTTGGCAATCACTGGCGGGTTGTAATCAACAAGTGTGTTTGCTCCAACTTCCACATATTTGTCGATGTTAGATGGACACACCAGATGTGGCAATTGGGAGGAGTCAGTGACATACACTGGAAAGGAGCATGAGTGAGCCAGACCACCAGATACGACCCTATACTTAACAGTTGTCATGCCCGGAGGGAAAAAGCTGCCGCTTGAATAACCAGCAATCAACTGAGGAACAATTCCAGTTGGTGCATTTGTAACCAATGGCAAAGGGTACGTTATGTTCATGCCAAGTCCTTCATCGTCTGCTGACCCCACCACTGGCGCAGGACACAATAGAAATGGCGGAGTGCGATCCGCAACAAAGATCTCAAATAAACATTGGGCCACCAACCGCTGCAGTGAATCGAGAAGCGTGTAAGTGACAATGGTCGATCCCAGAGGGAAAAGCGAACCAGAATCATAGCCCGAGGTTCGAATAAGTCGAAGAGTCGAATTTCTGCTATTGAAAATTTGGGGCCACGTATACGTTGCAACCACACCTCGTGCTTGTGGAGGCTTAACAAATGTGGCATTGGGGGGACAAGTCAGCCCGGCATCACGAATATCTTTCACAGACACGTTGAAAATGCAAGGGTCCAAGTTTGCCACCTATGACCGAACGTAAAAACAAATGCACACAAGTTCTAGAAACATCAAAGTGAACCTGATACACTACAATCGTGTTTCCAAAGGGAAACCAGGCGCCAGAACGGAAGCCCGAAATCATTATTGCTGGAACTCCATCGAGAGTGGCAGGGACAGTGTAGTTCACTTGGGCACCGGTTGCATTTGGTAAAAGTGAGCCCGATACAAAGATATTGGAGGGGCATACAAGGGCATTTGTTGTCGTCACAGTGATGTTAAATGAACAATAAGCTGTATACCATTCGAGGTTTGTGACACCAAAAGTCACGGTCGTCACCCCAACCGGAAAGTAAGAGCCATTCGCAGGGCCTGAAACCAACTGGGGTACCAAAGTTTCGGGGACTTTTGGCCCAGGATAACTCACTTGCGTGGCAGCAAGAAATGGATTGGACAAAGGGCGATACATATTCGGAGGACATGTGATAGATGGCAAGCGAGGATCTCTAATCGTCACTGTGAAAGAACAATTCGCCGTGTCATTGGTCACAACATCTCGGCCGATGTAAGTCAGCACCCAGACTCCATATGTAAAAATATTCGATGGCGGCATGCCCTGAAGCGTGAACACGGTGCGAGGGTGGTTGAAGGCCAATGGTTTCTCGATGACGACAGAAGTATTAGTTGTCTCAAATGACTTGGGACATCGGAGCCAATCCTTTGCCCCAACAGTCACAATGAACGTGCAAGTGTCCTGTCCGGCCGGGGTCAGAGCGGTAAAAGTGACCGTAGTGTTGCCAGCTGGGAAACGTGACCCATTGCCAAGCGCTAAATAATAATGACATTGAGCATAAATTGAGCGAAAAATATGGAGAGAAGAGAAGAGAGGAAGAGAGAAGAGAAGAGAAGAGAGAACAGAAGAAAATTTTAAGAAAATGGAAGAGAAACCTGTTGTAAGGACGAGTCTAACACCAGCTGGGGCGCGAGGGGGATCAAAATTGACCAACTGGTCAGTTTGTGTGGCACCAAGTTCGAACACCATATTCTGAGGACAATTCGCAATTATGGTCACTGTCACTGTGAAGGAACAGTCTCGGTTGCCAGTCGTTACGAATGTCACGAGGGTGGATCCTCGTGGAAAATAGCTGCCGCTTGGTGGATCGCCCCTCTTTAGGGCGTAAGTGGTTCCAGAAGGGACTATCGGGTTGGGATACATGACCACAGTTGACACGGTCGAATAGTTCGTGAGCACTACAACCACATCAGCAGGACAGACCACTTGGTTTCCTTGGGACACGATCACATCGAAATCGCAGGAAGACTGCCCATTTTGATATGTGACACGAGTGATCCCAACTGAGAACATTGCGCCGCTAGGGAGCCCTTGACTCAGTACACTGACACCGCCATCAGATGCGATTGGAATATTGTAATTCACCCGTATTGGCACATTGCTCGCAATCCGAATCGTGGAAGGACACGACAAGATGACAGTCGTGTTTTGTTGCACAGTGACCGTGAAGCTGCAATTCACACTCACGTGAGTTGCAGTGTCCCAAGCCCCATATCGAACAAGAGTATTCCCAATAGGAAACTGGGAACCACTCAACAGACCTTGTAAAAGAGTGACTTCGACATCCTTTCCTCCCATTGCATCTTGTGCAATCGGAGTTCCATAGGTAACTAGCGTATGCATTGTAGTCGGCGGGACGTTCACAAAGAACGAAAATGGGCACGAAACAAAACTAGGAGATGCATCACGAATGACAGAGACAACAAAAGAGCAATTTTTTGATTGGGGATACAGCATATAAATAATCGTTGTGTTGCCTTCAGGAAACATCCCACCGCTTGAAAGTCCTTGCATTAACAACGGGATTGAGCGGTCTGTCGTCGTTGGAGCCGGATAGGTGACTACTGTAGTTGAAGCACCATCACCGATTGGCACAATCACGTCAGCTGGGCATGTTAAATTGACGTCGTTTGCGTCGAGCACTAGGATCTGGAAGCTGCACATTGAAGCAAGTCCACTCGCATCAGTTGCAAGGTAATTGATCATGCTTGCACCTTTGGCGAAATACGAGCCACTCTGCATTCCCATGATTCTCTGTATCTGGACCCCAGGTAGATTATCGGTGGCTGTAGGATCGGGATATTGCACCTAACAACAAACTTACCAACCATGCACAATGCACAGCGCGACAACATGTATGCGCAATAATATTCAAAAATGCATCGAAAGTGGTCTAGACGAACGTACAACATGACGATTTCTTAAATAAAAAAAACTTAAAGACAAACGCAACAAACAAACCAGGGCAAGGATGTCATTAGGATTGGGGGTCACGACAACGATATCAGCTGGACAGGTAATGATCGGGGGCACTCCATCGTTGACCGATACTTGGAAAACACAAGAGCTTCCAGAAGAGGGATGTGCAAATCGCTCTGTGGTACTTCCCACAGGAAACATCTCACCACTGTTAAGCCCTTCACGCAATACCGGTGTCGATCCTAAAAAGGAATGTCATCAGCGATGTTCTAGGGACTGACCATCAGATGCAGCAGGAAGGGGAAATTTCACCGCAACTCTGGTGGCATTAGGGTCAGTTAACGTCGCGGTAACATCGGGAGGGCACGCCACGAAATCGGGCTGTCCAAGATTAAGAATGAATACCCAAAAACTGCAAGTTGCCGTGTTGTGCGAAGCATCTGTGGCTTGGTACACGACCAGAGTCGCTCCTGGGGCGAATGTGCCTCCACTCGCTAACCCTTGCGTCAATTCTACCGAGACATCTCCACGATTGTCTGTGGCCGTGGGTTGCACATAGAGCAGCGCCATTCCTGCCCCAGCCACGCTTGTCCGTGTGTACGCTGAAGGACATGTAATGATGGGCGGTGTTTGGTCAACAACATGCACAAAAAATGTGCAATTCGTGAACTGCAAGAAAATTGGAACTGCGAATGTCACTTTCGTGATTCCAAATGGGAAGTTTGCTCCGCTGGGTCGCCCCTCGAGAAGGGTAGCGATATGGGAGTTGTAGCCCACAGGAGTAGGGTAGTAGACTGGTACTTGACTGGAATCATTTCTCAATGGCACCGTTAAATTGCCAGGGCACACTGCAGTCGTCCCGGGATTTGATGGGTCATTAAAAACAGTCACGCGAAAAGAGCAATTTGCGGTGTTGTTGAACCCATCTCGAGCTTGAAAAGTCACTCGAGTGAACCCGATCGGAACGAATGATCCACTCGCAAATCCCTCAACAATGCTCAAGTTCACTGGACCGCCTCCATCATAAGCTTCGGGCAGAGGATAAAACACTTTTGCGCCAAACTCCCCGTTAGCCACGGCTTGCGAGATGGCTGCAGGGCACGAAATGCTCGGAGGGGTGTTATCCACCACCAACACAGTGAATGTGCAGGTAAGATTGGAAAGCCCAAACGTGATGTTGGTCGCCCCAAGCGGAAATACACTGCCACTATCGAGACCATTCAATAACTGAGGGGTCCCCGCCGAGGCTGTAGGAAGTGGGTAGGTGACGGTTGCCTGATTCGATGAAGACTGCTTTCTGACATCAAAAGGGCACGAGAGTATAGTTGTTGCATTTTGCTGAACAATAACCAACATATTGCAGGTAGCACTTTGGCCAGAGGTACTCGTTACTGCGAATCCGATTCGAGTCGTCCCAGCAGGGAAACATGCCCCACTGGATAATCCCAATGAGGTGACTGTGAAACCCGCTCTTGTTTCGCTGACAACGGGGGAATCGTACTGGATGACTATGCAGGGACTGGAACGAACCAGAGATGCAATTACATTTCTCGGGCAAGTAATGACAGGGGGCGTTTGGTCTTGTACAAGTACGTTAAAATAGCATCGGGATCCACTTGCGCTGTAAACCACTGGTGTAGTTCCAAAAGGAAACTGCGAGTCACTCAGGAACCCAGATACAAGCTGAGGAGTGGAGCCATCGGTTGTGTTCACGACGTATTGAACACGGACAGAAGTGGCGTTAATGGAACCAATATCCTGTGTAACTCCCTTGGGGCAAATGAGTACACCCGATGAGTAAACACGAACGAGAAATGAGCACACATCAGTCCCCAATTGCCACATTATCGTGTAATTGCCAGATTGCAAGACCTGCCCACTGTAAACCCCCAAAATGAGCACCGGGATGGTTCCATTGGACCCAAGAGGGGTCGGGTAGTCCACGGCCATCCTTAACTCGCTTTGTGGGAGTGAAAATTCTAAGTCTCGTGGACATGTCACAAAATAGGACGAATTCGCATCTCGGACTCGAATCATAAATGTGCAATCTGCGATATTGCCAGAAGAATCAGTCGCACGGTAAACGACGTTGCTCCAACCACGAAAAAGTAACTCACCGCTCAAGGGCCCCGTCACTTTGCTCAATTGACATCCTCGACTATCTGTGCAATTGGGCGCGGCATAGTACACCCTCACCTGTGACGCTCCAAGAGGTAATACCGCGTCGACAAAGGAAGGGCAAAAAATAACAGGGGGAGTTTGATCCACAACACGAATTTGAAAACTACAGTTTGTTTGCCGACTCGGATCCCTCGAGCTTACTACAATCAAAGTGACCGTTGTGTTGCCAAAAGGAACCACAGATAGTGGTCCAGGCCCAACTACGCGCACCTCTGGAGATCCTCCACCATCCTCACCCATGGTGGGAGTCGGGTAATCGACTAGCGCTGCATTGGCCAAGTTTGAGATTGGCACAACAACGTCATCAGGGCACAAAATCCACAAATCTCCGTTTCGGCCCAACTTGGGATTGTCGCTTGGGGTTGGCACCGGGGTCGAAGGCCGAAGGGTTGGCACAGGAACCATCCGTGGCGTGGGAAAAGGTGTGGGCAGGGGAGTCAGGAAACGGCTTGGCAGTGGGGTGGGGAAGAGAGTTGGAAACGAAGTCGGAACACGGGCGGATGTAGGAAGCGGTGTTGGAAACGTCGGAAAGGGCGTAGGAAATGTAGGAAAGGGAGTCGGAAATGTAGGGTAGGGCGTCGGAGAAGGAAAAGCTTGGGAGGGCTGGAAAGTTGGTGAGATGCCTCCAGAAGGAGCATTCGTGAGGCTGGGTGTCGGAAAAACGCTGGGTCGGGGTGTAGGTGGAAATGTTGTTGGAGCTCGAGTGGGAGCTTGAGAACCAGCCAAAGTTGGTGCCTTTGTTGGACTCTGTGTCGCAGTGGACGTGCCCGCCAACAAAGTAATTTGTGAGCTCAGGACGCACTTGCCAGCAAGACATTGACTTCCCGACACAAACCCGCATTGGCTTCCATCTACCGCGCCGGCATTGGTTCGAGAAAATGGGGTGCAAGACGCGGTTTGCGCTCCACCGGCATTAAATCCATACCCAGAAAAACACTCGAACGTGGTGCAAGTCCCGGTGGCACACAGCGATTGGCTTTGTGCATCAAGACTGGGTACACTTGGGCACAAAGAAAGTGGATCGACACATTGACCAGTGTAGCACCTTCCTGTCTGCTGCGGACCACAGACCGTCCCAGACGTCAAGAAGCCGTCAGGTGGACATTCTGCGTCACCAGTACACGTTTCGGCAACATCGCACACGCCCTGGGCTGCCCTACAGACCACACCTCGCAGCAACCGATTATCCGAGCCACAACACGCGCCTGAAGCACATTGGCATCCGGGCTGCAATTTGCAATTCGAATCGCAACACGAGGATCCCGCACCAAACGATGATTGGTCACATTGTTCGCCAGGTTCAACGATGCCGTTTCCGCAAACAGAGGTCGACACATTGCGGGGGGCGATGCGTAAGCAACCGCCTGCCGTTGTCGCGATATCATTGTCAAACCAAGAATTCATTTGACTCACACTGCACGACGACCACTTGCTCGCTGAAAAGTAAGGCGCCGGGCTACCCATGACATAACCACAAGATGGACACGAGCAAGGCTTCGATAATGCCGAACACATGGTGTTGTCTAGAGTGCAACCGGTATCTTGGCCGAGCCCAAACGCCAAACCAATCGCGTTGGCGGCCATCCCCGCCAAGTAAATTGGGGCCAGCTTCGGTGCGCTGATTGCACCACCTGCCCATGAGTTGCACAGTGTCCCTGCACTCGATGAGATTGGATTTCCAGCAAATGATGTACTGCTGAACAGCAATGCAATGTGGAAAGTGTCAAACATTCCTTGAAGCAAGCTGATCTGATCATCGAACACGTATTTTCGAAAATCGGAAGCATATTGAAATCCATCAATGACTGAGGAGGCATTTGTGAGAAATGCCCCAAGTTCAATTAAGGTCACTGATCGGCCTTGAAACAAACGAGAGGAAGTCACGTCGAAACATCCTGCCATATTTTTGTCATAACGATAAGAGTTTCCCACACAATAAGACGTTCCTTCAAAGCACCGTGAACGATCCTGCAAGGTGCAACAAGGTGCAGAATCGATTGGATGAGAGTTTTGGAAAGTTGGCCACGTTGTGTTGCAAAATCGCGGGGTGACGGCTGATGGCTGTCCAGAAGCAAAATTCAATTGTCCAACCAAGGTGAGATTGACTTCACAAGCAAAAGCTTGTGAGAACAAACTTTGCATTTGCGAAAAGGTGCGCTGAGAATGCAAACGAGCTCCCTCTGAGCCAAGTTCTTGGACTCGGGAGAGATCATTTACTATTAACACCTTGAGATATCGTGGAGGGCAACTGGAGGCGACTAGAACTAAAAAGCATAGCATTTCCAGTGCCACCAATTGCCACGAAGCCACGAGCGACATCTCGCGGAATTCTAACAATATAGCTATTAATGGAACTGTGTGAAAATTTGGTTTTGTAGAAGATGATGGGTGTCATAGAATTTGCAAAAATTTTGTGTGGGTTTGAGTAAGTTGAACGGTTGCAATTTAATTAGTTCCGAGTGAATCACGCGCGCTTCTGTCTGGTTCCCAAGAAACCACGAAAGTTAGTCATGGCAGCCAAGCGGACACTAGAAGAAGATCCTGCAGAGAGTTTAAAGAAGGTGTTACTACACACCGTGGCAATTAGCATGAGTATAGGTGAAGAATGCTGATGATCCTGAAGGAAGTTGGTCGTGCGCCTTCTGCAAAAATCTCAACTGGCCCAAACGCACCAACTGTAACAAAGAGGGATGCCACATGCCACGTGATTTAAATGGCATTCAGCATCCTGAAGGTAGCAATTCATCCCAGAAGCACATTAATGATGTCCAGGCTCATGGGCGTGTACGCAGTGCAACAACATTAATTGGCCAAAGCGCACGGAGTGCAATAAGTGTCGACTTCCAAGGGCAGGACTCAAACCTGGACTTGCCGCACTTGGAGGTTTCTTCGTTGGTTTTTCTTTGTCACGTTTAATCGATTCCAGGTTCTCAAAACGCTCAACCTGGCTCGTGGTTCGAGTTTTCCACTCGAGCAACAAAATTTCGTCAGGGTCTGTCCTGTTTGTGCAAATGTGAACTGGCCTGCCCGTACTGTATGTAACAAAGGTAGCCAATTTTACCTGTGCTGTTCATCATACATGCAGGTTGTGGAACTACAAAACCTCAAGTTGGTGGTCCATCTCCCCTGCTGCGTTAAAATCGAACCGTATTTTTAGCTCAATATGGGCAGCAGCTAACACAATTGTCTCAAATGGCGGGGTTGAATTTGGAGCCGTATTTACAAGTCTTTGTTTTTTTTTCGTGTGGGGGCAAGAAATTTGAGTAGAGTTTGTTGTCTGCCAATCCATATCTCGCCTCCACAGGAGTTCCAGGTTCTATACCGTTGTGTGAGTAGACTTTCCCCCCCATATCGAAGCTCATATTATGTGTGGTGTGTTGTTCTCCGTCTGTCTTGTAGTGTTTTAATGTTTGTCAAAAATACGCACTTGTTCCACTAAAAGAAGTGGTAACAACGCGTTCGTGTCTTTGTCTTTTTTCTTCCGTGGCGTGTGCGTCTGTGAGTGTTTTTCCCCCTCCGTGTTTTGTGTTCTGTGTGTGTGTGTTTTGTTCTCCAGGAGAGATGCCGATGGAGAGTTACGCAAATCCAGGTGTGTTTTTGCCTCCATTTATTTTGTTTGCGTATGAGCCGTTTTAGTTGTTCCAGCTTCTGTTGGAAATCATCCACCTGGTCTCTCTCTCTCTCTCTCTCCTCTCTCTCTCCTGTCTCTCTCCTCTCTCTCTCTCCTCTTTCTTTCTTTTCTCGTGTGTTTGTCAGCGTTGCCCATTTTGTTTCTATAGGTTCTTGGGCGTGCCCGTTGGTACGAAAGTTGAACCGGGCAAGAAAAAAGTATCTTAGTGTAAAAATATTAATTGGCCGAAGCGCACGCAGTGCAATAAGCCTGGTACATTGGTCTCCCCAAGATTTTACTCTCTTTTTTAGGGTGTATGACTCTGCGTCCTGGTCTAAGTCCCGAAAGCGTTATGAATCCTGGGGGTCACCCCGAAGGTCCCCCCTTTCATACCACCACCACAGCGTGTTAAAAAGCACATAGGTTCCTGGTTGTGTCCTGTGTGTTCCAATGTGAATTGGCCAGCGAGGACGGAGTGTAACAAACCAAATTGTCGCACTCCACGACCAACCGTCTAAACCTGGACCCCTTTTTTTTTCCCCCCTTCCCTAACTAAATTGTCTATCCTCACCATCTCTGAGTAATCATCGAGAGAACCTCGAATCCTGAGTTTCTTCAAAATTATAGCCCATGGCAGCCTGCACGGCTGAGAATGCCTTGCCTTTTGGTTTAGTTTGGGCAATTTCATGATATTCTGGCCAACTTCCCACGCCCAAAAGTCTTTAGCACTGCTTGTTTGGGTGGGTCGACAAATTCAACAAATTCTACAATCTCCGCGTTCTTAATGTGTGGAGGAAGAGGCCATGAACACCTGAGATTTTGGCATCCCCAGCTAGTCGCGTTTGAACTCCACGTGGGTGGATTCTACACGAAGCGTAGCATTTTGGCGAGTTGCGGACTCAATTTGCTTGCTTGTTTGTACGCAAAGGAGGCCTCTGCGTATTTGCCATCTCCCTCGAGAGTCTGTGCTTTCAAGTACAATGCATACGCATCGAGGCCGTTTTGGTCATTGCATGCCGGCGGCGTGCGGGTAAACATCACGTCCGTCCGAATGATGACCTTTTCCGAGTCTTTCCCCACGGGCTCCCCCTCGTGCAAATGGTCTTGACGAAAGATCAAAACGTTGCCCATTCGCACTTCCGCGAGGTCGGTGATTGCGTGCGCTGGGAAGCGCTTTCTGCCCTTCGAGTCAACCTCGAATTGCTGCTGCTCCTGAAACAGATTTGTGGAGCCGCCATCGATGCAGTCCGTCAAATACACCAGCACCGTAAACAAAGAACGATTGTTGAAATCGATCACATTGTTCCCATCAGAGTGCGGAGAGAAATGACAGTCCTCGAGATAGCGGCCGTACAACATCACAGGATTGATCCCACAAGCGACCCATTCTCCCTCCAGCCCGCACTCGAACCTGTCGTCAGCCTCTTCCATCTTGTTGTCGTCAATGATGACGATCTTCCTCTCCTCACCCTTCAGGTGTGGTTCGATGCGTTGCCACAGAATGGAAGCAAGGTGCTCGTCAAGAACCTCGATTGTGTCTGCATTGCGCATGTCTTTCTTGTCTGGAGCACTGATATTCCAGAACTCGTACTGAAACCCTTGCTGCTTCAGCTCCTCGCGCAGACTGACACACTCCTCCCTTGTTAGCACGTTAGAAAAAATGCGGCCTGCTAAAGGATCCTTCAAGGGGCGGGAGGAGATCACAGGAGTCACCTCGGTAGAGACGCTCTTCGCGCTCATCTTGTGCTGCTTTTTGTCCACCACCATGTGCATGTACATCGAGCCAGCGGGAGACGCATCAGTGGCACTAGCGGGAGGAGCATCAGTGGCAGGAGGGGAGAACTGGTTATGGATGGGACATGGGACGAGATTGGCACAGACTAGGGAGTCACAATACATACTCCTATGCATTCGCAGTATTTTTTGCCTGTTCTTCGACCGGTTTTACGATTGAAATAATCGTGAAGTTACCCGAATCTCGTTTCGCGTCATGAAGTTCATCCTGTCCATCCTTACGGTCCGTTACTTTTTTTTTCGCAACACTGGATAAATTTGAATGACACAGGCTGCTTTTGCGCTCGCTGGAAACTCACAATGCTCAGGTAATCGACTCACGGGGTTTTTGACATCAAATTGCATGAGGCGTGACTGATCCCGTGGGCTGCCTCGCCAAGTCCGTGGTCTTTCCCTGCTCGTCCATTCACCAACTTTCATTTGGTAGGATTTCGTGAAAGTTTGCGTCTTCTGTGCCAACGTAAGTTTAATTTGGTGTGTTTGTTCTTCTTTTGTCGTGGTTTGGGAACAAATCGATCGCAGGACAAGCAATGCCATGATGTCGGCTCGCCTCAAGTCCTGATCATTTCAACTTTCCCCTGACCTTGATAATCTTTCCCTAGGACCCTTGTGAGGATCAGTGCTGTGCTAGTCAATCCCCGGTGAGTCCCCACGTGAATCACAGTGTGTTGAGAGTGTCTTAGATCTCCACCTGCGAGTGGAAGGAAGTGAGTGACATCCCCCAATCGTGCTACCCCAAGAGCAACAAAACTTTTGTCAAGGTGAAACGAGAAGAAGGAAGAAAGAAGGAAAGAAGGAAGAAGGGAAGAGAAGGAAGAAGAGAAGAGAAGGAAGAAGAGAGAAGGAAGAAGAGAAGGAAGAAGAGAGAAAGAAGAAGAGAAAGAAGAAGAGAAAGAAGAAAGAGGAAGAGAGAGAAGGAAGAGAGAGAAGGAAGAAGAGAGAAGGAAGAAGAGAGAGGAAAGAGAGAAAGAGAAAGAGAGACAAACTTTGTAGATGGAGGCAGAATAAGCTTCGAATTAAATGAAATTTGTTTTCCCCAGCACAAACACATACACTTTGGCGTTTTTTTCAGCAGAGGGTTATGCGAGTTCCCTCCCCTCTTAACATACACAGGCATCATGCACTTGCGGTCTTGGCCTAAATGCGGGTTAGGGAAGAAGAGAGGGAAGAAGAGAGGGAAGAAGAGAGGGAAGAAGAGAGGGAAGA
>Ga0215284_10006_pt1 | contig 13787 bp, 13 predicted proteins | sample ZER3_1Amoeba_K21_FD_182620 | JGI IMG/M metagenome (GOLD analysis project Ga0215284, IMG submission 182620) | Enriched cells of freshwater protists from Biology Centre CAS, Ceske Budejovice, Czech Republic - ZER3_1Amoeba_K21 | ecosystem: Environmental > Aquatic > Freshwater > Unclassified ... | reverse complement strand
CATTCCTGACAACAAAATTACGATTTCAACAATTCATTAACAATAAGAATTCATAATAATAAGAAGAATAATTAATAAATAATAATAATAAATAAATAATAATAAATCAAAATCATAAACAATTAATTAATAATTAATTAACAAGACACAATCTCCCACTCTTCGCAGCCCTGTCTAAAAGACCTGTGATGGCGGCAGCAGCTTCCGTGGGGTTCTTGAAGGTGAGGTAGGCACACGCGGGAGTTTGTTTGGCATTCACCGCAACCTGAAGCACGATGAGTGGTGAATGGGGTGAAGGAAAGGAAAAAAAAAGGAAAGGGATAGGAAAAGTCATGACCTTGAGAAGTTTGCCATATTTACCTTAAACAAAATGTGTCGTGAAAAAGTGAGAAGAGTGTGAAAAGTGAGTGAGAGTATGAGCTAGGAGGTGTGAGTACCAAAATACTCCTTCTTTTTCAGCACTTCCTCTTTGGCGGCCCCGGGAGAAAGTCCCACCACATAGAGCAAATTTTTCTGTAGGACACGCACACCTGCCAGCGACGAAGGATCCGGGGCTAACAAAACCTTTGCTTTCACCACGCCCGAAAAAAAAAACACATGTACATATACAATGCACATCCACACACACACTCTCTCTCTCTCCTCCAATACAACAATATTAATTAAGTCTAATTTGTGTATTCTTCGCTTTTTGAACATTTCTCCTTTTCTCCCCCCTTCTCTCTTTTCTCGTTCTCTTCTCTCTTTTCGCTCAACAACAAATCAAAACATACTTCTAGTTCTTCTTCTCCTCCCTTCTCCCTTCTCTTTCTCTTCTCTCTTTTCGTTCAAAACAACAAATCAAAACATACTGGTTCCGGCAGCTGGAGGCTTTGGCTTTTCTTTCTTATCCTTGCTCTTGCGGGGGGCCCTCTAAAGCCCTCTTTTTTCTTGCTTTCTTCACTACTTTGCCACTCTACACAATCAAAACTCTACTCAACTAACAAAAGCAGGAGGGAATGATGAACAACCATTTTTGGCATGGGCGGTGGTAACGAATCTACGACGAGTGTTGGCGTGTTGTTCATCGTTAATTGATTTTGTTCGGATGTGTTGGTAGTTTTTGCACCTGGGTCATACTCAGCTCTACAAGCCGGACACCGGCCTTGTAATTTCTCCCGAATGTCTTGATAACACCACAGGCAGATTTGATACCTAAGAGATATCGCTGGGTGTTTGTTTGTTTTTTTTTTTTTTTTTGCACCCACACGGGCATGGCCGAAAACCCTTCTCCGTCTCATCCAAACGTTCCAAACACAAAGGACAATCTGACCAAAAGAAAAAAATGAAAAAAAAAGGGAAAAAAAGAAAAAATGAAAAAAGGAATGAAAAAGAAAAAGTGTTTGCATGTGCAGAAACGGAAGACGACCTAGGTTCTCGTCCTCGGTCATACTACATAGATCTACGGCAGAAGCAGAGTCAACGCACAAAGAAAAAGAAAAAAAATCGTTTGACCTCACCGTGAAGTTAGTCGAGAAATGCGATGGTCGACATTTAAAGTAGTTTTTTACCTCAAAACGCCACATTCAAATCAATCTAACTCTCTTATTGTATTAACGGCTTAGAAATACCCAGTTGCTTGCCTTATTATTAAAGACTCTAATTAAATTCGCCTCTTACGAAAAAGATCCACTATGAACACTTTCAAATTTCGCTTGAAACAAACACCAAAAAGTCAAACAACATAAAGAGGAAGCGAGCTCGCTGCTCTTTCCAGGCAAGTAAGGTAAAGTTTATAATCGCTTAGTGTAGCAGAACGACGAAGTTCCGAAATGAAAAAAGATTTTTTGTTTTTTTTTTCAGTCTAATCGTTTTCTTCATCAATTTGCTTGAAGGAAAATGGCTCAAAGGCATAACCATCCGCGAAGAAAAACTTGTTTTGAAACTCGACCCAGTGCAATCGCAGGGCGTGCAAGAAACATTCCAGCACGTCCATACACAAAAGCACTGCGGTGGTTGCCCCTGCCCTAAAAATTGGAGATGAGCAAACATTCGAGGTTGTGTTTTTGAGACCATGCGCCGAAGCCGATGAAAGCAAAGACAGGTCCATTGAGAATACCATAATCCATCATCATCTTTTTCCAGAACACCTGACAAAGGCAAGAGTGGTAGAAATCGCATTGATAAATTATTATGCTTAAATGTTAAACACACAACGTACGGAAGCCAACTGTGCGTGAGCCAAACTCAAGGCCCAAAGCCGAAGGTAGGATGCGGTGTTCGAGACAGCTCCCAGCACGAACTCGATTGTGTGGATCGCTTGTGTGATCATGTGATCACTAAAGCTGTAGTTGGGCCCCACCGCGCCATGGCCGCTGTCCTCCCCCTCATGGATGGGGATCTTTTCTTCCTCAGTGTTCACTGAGTGGTGGTGGCGGCGCTGCAAATGCCCATACTTCTTCTTGAACTCCGCGTTGGACATGAGAGGCTTGCCCACCAACATAGCCGGCACACACAGCAGAGCCACAATCAACATGATGATCTGCAAGGTGCCCTGGCCGGAGTAGATCTCGTCCTCCTCCTTAAGGCTGCCAGGCTTGAGGAACATGCCGATCATGGTCTGGATCAAGCTTGGAGGGGCCATGTATCTGAAGGTGCCCGCCCAGTCCATGCACCACTTGAGGATGATGAGGGCAGCCATGTAGCCGAAGGTGCACAGCAGGAAGAGGATGCGGGGGATAAACTCGAAAAGGATCCCAGAATAGTCTTTGAAGTGCAAATTATTTGCCAGCCCCAAGCAGATTCCAAAGCTCATGTGTGTCACACCAAGAATGATGGAAAGTTTCATTTTTAGCGAATTCAGGAACACCAGCTCATTCTTCTTTCCATACCACTCAGGGTCGACTCCCCAAGGATAAGGCCCGTCATCGTTCATCACACCATTGTCAAGGTCCCAGCGAGAACCGAAGACGTTAAGAGGAATCGAGGCAGCATCGTTGTAAAGAGTTCCCGCGTAAAAGCCAAAAATCGCCATCATAAAAATAATGTAGCGTCCTCCAAAAGCCATCCCAAACATCTCTCCCATTTGGCCAATTTTCTTCTCATAGAGTAATTTTTTCTCATTGATCAAAAGATACGACGCGAAACAAAACAAAAGAGCCGCATGGAGCATATCTCCATACATCACTCCAAACAAAAAAGGAAACGTGACAATAGTGAACAATCCAGGGTTCACTTCCTGGTAACGACACATACCATAAGTGTCCACAATGGCTTGAAATCCGCTTGTGAACTTGTTGGTCTCGAAGTAAGTGGGGGGAGACCCATGGACATCAAGTTCCTTTGATAACACAACTTGTTGTGCACGAAAACGTTCTTTGTTCATTCGATCCACAATATTTTCCAAGCCATAATACAAATCACTCGGCACCCAGCCAACGGCTCGGATCATATGCTGCTGCGAGCTCTGACCCAGTGCATTGGATTGCAGCATAGTGGTCTTCTTCATCACCTCGGCAATGAGACGCTCTTTCCTGAGCGCGTCAATCCAATTCACCATTGGAGACTCAGTGCGAGTTCCCGCCATTTGGGTCAAAATAACGTTGATTCGCAGTTTGGTTTGATGAAGTGTTGTTTTTTGCTCCTCCAATTTGCGTTGAGCCGCGCTCACTGCTTGGTCATAGCCGGCACCGTTTGAGGGAACGTCATAAACGTTAGCCCCAAAGAAAGTGCAAATTTTCTTGATCCTCCTTCGCATGTTCTCGCTCTTGACTGCGAGAACCGAGAATACCACCTTTTGTACAGGGGTTCCAGATACTGGGTCGATAACAGGTGCCTTCATGTCCTGAAAACTCAGAATTGCGTTTCCGTGGGACACACGGAAGATCATCCGTTCAAATAGTGCTTGCTTTATCGCAGGGACCGCCCCGCTGAGTGATTCTGAGAACTCACTGCCCGATTCCGGGTCTCGACTAAGCAAAGGTTCCTCGATAGGTGCTTTTTGGTCAACCAAACTGCCGTAGATCCCTCCAAGCGCTTTGGGAGATTCCTCCTCGTCATCGTATCCGCCAGCGTTGTTCAATCGGCGGCAGAGGCGCAGGACTTCAATTCGTTCCTTGAGCTCGTTGATAAGTTGTGTTTGTTGTCGAAAGAAGTTGATGTGAATTCCCAAATCTGCCTCGGATGAGAGCGAAACAAAGAGAGCTCGCCAGCTGTCCCTTGTACTTTGCCTGCTTCTGCGCCAGCGTGAGGTCTCTCTCTCTCTCTCTCCACCGCAAAGAGAGGTTTCATGAAGAAGTAAAGATGAGACAAAAACGTTAGGCAGAACAAATCAAGCAAAATCCAACAACAAGCAAGAACAAGTAAAAAGAAAAGAAAAAGAAACAAGAGAAGAACTCGTTTTCGAATGTGTTTGTCTCAACGCTTTTGTCCCCCCGCCAGATCTAGATTGTTCCATAAACAGTACAAGTCTATGCTTCACCGATCCCTTTCTCTTCTCTGTTTTCTTCTCTGTTTTCTTCTCTGTTTTCTTCTCTGCTTTCTTCTCTGCTTTCTTCTCTGCTTTCTTCTCTGCTTTCTTCTCTGCTTTCTTCTCTGCTTTCTTCTCTGCTTTCTTCTCTGCTTTCTTCTAATGTGTGATCTGAATTACGACACATAAAGCCACTTTAAGTTGTATTCAAAAGCTCCAAAAGTCCTCATTGGTATCGAACCAAGTCTTAGTTCCCTGTTCGGACTGCTACTCCACGTCTGGGTCGAAGAAAAGGAGACCTTGTGGGTGTCATGAAGCCGGTCCATGAGGTTGGTGACTTTTGCCCTTCCCTAGACAGTCTTCCCAAAAGAGCTGGTTTTCACCGAACCTTTGAAGGAGACTCCTAATAATGTCAAAACAAACGAAACAACAAAACGAAACAACAAAACGAAACAACAAAACGAAACAACAAAACGAAACAACAAAACGAAACAACAAAACGAAACAACAAAACGAAACAAGAAGGAGAAAACAAAACCTTTTTCTTCTTTGGAGAGGGAAACGGCTAAAGAAAGCAGTCAGCAAAAGGGGGAAAAGAAGAAACACACCTTAGTTCGCATTTTTTTGCGAGGCGATTCGTCGGAAAGGGGGAAATCAAACGCGCTCATCTAGCGAGGTCATTAAAAGACAGCAACAACAACAAAAATGACAGTTAAAGCGAATTCAGTTGACTCTTCGAGCCTGAAAAGAAAAAAGAAAAAAAAAAGGTCCTCCCCTTTTTCGTACCGCTTTTTCCCTCTCTTTTTCGTTCTTCCGGTCGGCGGAGGTACAGATTTCGCACCTAGACCGTAAATTTCAACAAGTTCAGCAATACCACACCCTGGAGTTTGCGAGAGGCCTGCTCATCGAGAAAATGCTTTGTCGACGAGATTCTTTGAACCGACTGAGAAGGCTCACGAAAAAGGCAGTCGCTATCACCGCCTAGAACTCTTGACTTTTCATGCTCCCATTTTCTCCCAGACTTGAAGACTAAACGAGGTATTCAAAACAGCGCTCTCCTTCTTTTCTTCTTCTTCTTCTTATCTATCTCTCTTCTCTTTTCTCTCTCTCTCTCTCTCTCTCTCTTTCTCTCTCTCTCTCTCTCTCTCTCTCTCAACAATAACAATTTTACGGAGCCGCTTAGCTCAATGATCGGAGATTTCACCCTTCGGCCTACCGCCACAATTCATAGTTGTATGGCGCTGCAAACCTCCAGAATGAGCTCGGGAGGCAGGAGGCGTGGCGAATCTCGAGGGTGATGGCACATTTTTCGCCGGGAAGGATCTCTGATAGTCCTGCTTGCCATACACAGGCCAGAAAGCTGTTTGCTCAGCATTGGGTTTCTTCACCACTTTTGGTACAGCCGCCTTCGGAGGCACAGCGCTCGGGGTTTTGACGAAGCTGGAAGGTTTTGTACGAGTGGGCGTCTTCAGAACGGTGAGAGTATTGGCAGTGGGTGTTTTCCCAGCGGTGGGCTTCACAACGACAGGGGTCTTCACTGGGGATTTCACAGCGCTTGTTGTCTTCACGACATCTTGGATGTTCTTCGCCTCCAAATTTGCCGTGATCTTTTTCTTTCTTGAGGGCTCAATTGTATTTACCTGAGCTCGAGGCAACCCTTCGATCCCAACCACATCTTCCTGTTCAATTTCTGTCTTGACTTGTGCTTGCAGTTCTTTTGCACTGTTCTCTTTCTTCGATTGTGGCTTCTTGAGTCGCTTTCCCTTCTCTGATGTCGGCGTATTCACTTTGGCTTTCGATCTTTCGACGCGCTCACCGCCTCGCCTTGGGGGACTGGCGTGAGTGGAGATGTCTGATGCCAATTGCCTGCGTTCACTCTCCTCCACCTCCTGTTTTTTCTTCTCAGCTTCCTCTCGGCTCTTTTCGGCTTCCAGTCGTTCCCGTTCTGCATCCAATTGTTTCCTCTCAGCTTCCTCGACCTCTCGTTGCTATTGCAATTAGGATCTGTTTCACAGTCGTTCGTGAAAACCTTCAATTCGTTCTGCTGGATTTCGAGCTGCTGTTTCAGTTCCAATATCTCGCGTGCCTTCGTGAGATTGGTACAAAAGACCCTAGGATATCGCACCTGCTGAGCCAAATGCCCCGCTTGTTTCAATTTGGCGGCATTGATGTGCTTCATGAACTCAGCACTCTCCTACATCGACGCCAATCAAAAGGAACGCTGGACGGGTGCACTTGAGCTGTTTTTTGAGCTGCTCGAGTCTTGGCTGCAGCAAGAACTTCTCGTTGCCTGATGAGCTAGAGAGGCAATGGAGTCCCAAGCACAATTTCCTACCGTGTCTTTGTGCGCACGCTTTGTGGTCTCCAAGGCGGCGACTTTTTCAGTGATCAATTTATGGGCCTGTTCAAGGAGGACAATAATCCGTTCTCGCGAAGAAATTTCACCGCTGTTGCTTCGTCGCGCGACTTCTGGATCATCTCAGTTGTTGCAGCCACTTGGAATGCTCGTTCCTCATGCAACTGCACTTCAGTTTCCAGCGCTTGTATGGCGACTTTCATGCTTTCAGCTTCTTTTTGCCACGCTTGCTGAATACACACATTTACGCACCCGTGCTTCGTTTCACGTTGAGCTCCAAAACAAAAACGAAATCAAGAATGAAGAATTTACAAGGAAACAAACCTGTGTCGCAGCGAGACTGACCATTTTCTCCTCATGCTCCCCAATTTGGTGGTGGGTCCTTGACAGCTGATCGCGGAGAGTGGTTGACTTTTTCAAAAGAAGGTCTCTGAGCGACGCGAAGGTAGCTTTCGACTCGATGCCATCTGCCTCAAACGCACGGACTTCTTTTTGAAGAGCTTGGGTATCAACATTCGCTAAAGAAATCAATTAAACGACAGGTGAAAATTCGGACTGTGCGGGGCACAATTCTTGAGAGCATCCAACCGCAAGGCCAAAGCATCTCGTCGCTCACAAGCCGTTCGCAACTCTTCAGCAGTCTTCGATACAGCCTCACGATGCAGTCTGCACTTTTTTGCATTCATCTGAACACAGATTGTCGGTGAGCCAGATTTCACGGAGTGACCTGGGTGGCACGTTCGATTTGGACTTGAAGTGAATCAACTTTGTCCTTGTTTGCACTTGTGGCAGCGCTCAAGCGTGTTATCTCAGCACTTGCCTCATCCACCCTTGTCTGGTAGGAAGCAGAACGGAATCAAAAGTACTGTGAAGTGAGTTGGTCTAGGTGGCCACGCTTTTCCTTGGCCTGCTCTTCGAGGATTATTGCTTCTGCGCCCAGTTGATCCAGAAGTTCAATCTACCAGACTGATAAATCACACTTCCAAAAAAGCAACTTTTTGCTGCATCGAGTTTGCGTGGGATTTTTCGGCTTGAATCTCCAGTAGGCACCGATCAGCCATATGCTTCGCGGTGTGAGTGCGAGTCAGGTCATCCATGGACATCTTCAATTTGTTGATGGCCGCGATTTTCTTGCTTTGCTGAAGCTGCAGCTCGGAAATGCGGCAAGAGAGCTCAGTATCGTCAAATACGAGTTTTGCTAGCAATGGTTGGAATGCGTACTGGAAGGTTGGTTTGAACCGGCGTCTTCTTCGAGTACGTTAAGGCGGGTTTGAGACTTTCGCTGTTCCTCGTCTTCGAGTTCCAACTCGTTGTTGAGAGCACATATCTGTTGTTCCACTAAAAATCAACCGAGGTTTTAACTCAGCTGGCTTATGTTCGAACCAGTTTTCAGTTCAGAAATGAGCAGGGGCGTAGGCTGGGTTGCGGTGGCCAAAGCCAATTGCAAAGAAGCCGTTTCTGCTCGCTGATGTTGACACATAGACGTGACGTAACCCACATAACAACGGAACTTGGACTGTGCATCTGTCGTGCCCTTGAATGCCTGGGCCAGCTCATCTTTACGAGAACGCATTGTATGGATGACTCCTTTGAGTTCTTCCAGAGACTTTGTCCTTGCCTATGGGAGGTGAGATTAGGGGGAGAAAAGACTTACCTCGCAGATAGTTTGCAACTTTAGCTACAAGCAATCACGACTCACAAACAAACAACGACAAACCGAGTCCGACTTTAAGCGCTTGGATTGAGCTCTGCATGTTGTGGTCTGTTGGCAAGCGAGCTCATACTGGACTTTCATTTCTAACACGAATATTTTCAAGTTCTTTCGACCAAATTTAAGCACCTTCCAGATTATTAATCTGTTGCGATTCTTCTTGCTTGAGGCGCGACAAGGAAATTCTCACTAACTGAAACTCGGAGATCTAAGGCAAAATGTCACAAAAAGCAAAAAAAAAAAACGTAAGTTTAAAGGAGACCGACATTTTTGGTCGCCAAGACACGCATGTCTTGGGGCGGTTGGGGAATGGCCAGCTGCTTTTGTTGCGGTGCCAGAGTCTTTGAATGTGCGAAATTAAGGGCTGGCACCATTTTGCTCGTACTCGTTTCTGGCATCGTTGCTTTAGGGGGAGCTGTTGCGGCTGTGCATCTTTCATTGTCTGGGTGATCGAAACGAAAGTGCCGCCGAGCCATCGGCCAACTCCCTACCATCCAAATCCACACCAATACCAAGCAACCTCCAGCAACTTTTAAAAAAGGTCTTTGGCCAAACGAAAAAAACTTGTCGGTCACTTTTCGGGAGGTGCCAAAAAATATTGCGCGTGACTCACTTGCATTCAGATTTCGTGCACTTTGACTGGTTTTAAGATTTTGACGCAGGAAGAGGATGAGCGGCCTATTTCGGAGCCAGGCGATGACTTACGTCCGCCTGGTGATGGTGGAAGAAATCGCCACTGATGTAATTCGAACCCTAGCACGGGACTTTGAAAAATTTCACGTTGTTGACATGGGCCAAGCAGAAGACGCCAACAACAAACGACACAAGCTGCGAGCTGTTGCTTGCCAAGCCTGGGAGAAAAAGCTCCAGACGTTCCGAGAAATCATGGTTTTCTGTTGATCTTGTCCGAAAAAATACAAAAAAACAAAACAACAGCAATACAAAAACAACTCAAAGAAATGAACTTGACGACAATTCTCGAAAATTGTGATGTACCTCTTGTGTCTAGATCCAACAAGAGATCGAGCCTCCTGGGAAGGGCATCGATCCTGTGCCATCTTCCATTCCCCCAGGGGATGTGCTGGAAGCCATTCAAGCCTACCTGGACCCCATTGAGGCAGATTTGGGAATTCACATCAACTTCTTTCGACAACAAACACAACTTATCAACGAGCTCAAGGAACGAATTGAAGTCCTGCGCCTCTGCCGCCGATTGAACAACGCTGGCGGATACGATGACGAGGAGGAATCTCCCAAAGCGCTTGGAGGGATCTACGGCAGTTTGGTTGACCAAAAAGCACCTATCGAGGAACCTTTGCTTAGTCGAGACCCGGAATCGGGCAGTGAGTTCTCAGAATCACTCAGCGGGGCGGTCCCTGCGATAAAGCAAGCACTATTTGAACGGATGATCTTCCGTGTGTCCCACGGAAACGCAATTCTGAGTTTTCAGGACATGAAGGCACCTGTTATCGACCCAGTATCTGGAACCCCTGTACAAAAGGTGGTATTCTCGGTTCTCGCAGTCAAGAGCGAGAACATGCGAAGGAGGATCAAGAAAATTTGCACTTTCTTTGGGGCTAACGTTTATGACGTTCCCTCAAACGGTGCCGGCTATGACCAAGCAGTGAGCGCGGCTCAACGCAAATTGGAGGAGCAAAAAACAACACTTCATCAAACCAAACTGCGAATCAACGTTATTTTGACCCAAATGGCGGGAACTCGCACTGAGTCTCCAATGGTGAATTGGATTGACGCGCTCAGGAAAGAGCGTCTCATTGCCGAGGTGATGAAGAAGACCACTATGCTGCAATCCAATGCACTGGGTCAGAGCTCGCAGCAGCATATGATCCGAGCCGTTGGCTGGGTGCCGAGTGATTTGTATTATGGCTTGGAAAATATTGTGGATCGAATGAACAAAGAACGTTTTCGTGCACAACAAGTTGTGTTATCAAAGGAACTTGATGTCCATGGGTCTCCCCCCACTTACTTCGAGACCAACAAGTTCACAAGCGGATTTCAAGCCATTGTGGACACTTATGGTATGTGTCGTTACCAGGAAGTGAACCCTGGATTGTTCACTATTGTCACGTTTCCTTTTTTGTTTGGAGTGATGTATGGAGATATGCTCCATGCGGCTCTTTTGTTTTGTTTCGCGTCGTATCTTTTGATCAATGAGAAAAAATTACTCTATGAGAAGAAAATTGGCCAAATGGGAGAGATGTTTGGGATGGCTTTTGGAGGACGCTACATTATTTTTATGATGGCGATTTTTGGCTTTTACGCGGGAACTCTTTACAACGATGCTGCCTCGATTCCTCTTAACGTCTTCGGTTCTCGCTGGGACCTTGACAATGGTGTGATGAACGATGACGGGCCTTATCCTTGGGGAGTCGACCCTGAGTGGTATGGAAAGAAGAATGAGCTGGTGTTCCTGAATTCGCTAAAAATGAAACTTTCCATCATTCTTGGTGTGACACACATGAGCTTTGGAATCTGCTTGGGGCTGGCAAATAATTTGCACTTCAAAGACTATTCTGGGATCCTTTTCGAGTTTATCCCCCGCATCCTCTTCCTGCTGTGCACCTTCGGCTACATGGCTGCCCTCATCATCCTCAAGTGGTGCATGGACTGGGCGGGCACCTTCAGATACATGGCCCCTCCAAGCTTGATCCAGACCATGATCGGCATGTTCCTCAAGCCTGGCAGCCTTAAGGAGGAGGACGAGATCTACTCCGGCCAGGGCACCTTGCAGATCATCATGTTGATTGTGGCTCTGCTGTGTGTGCCGGCTATGTTGGTGGGCAAGCCTCTCATGTCCAACGCGGAGTTCAAGAAGAAGTATGGGCATTTGCAGCGCCGCCACCACCACTCAGTGAACACTGAGGAAGAAAAGATCCCCATCCATGAGGGGGAGGACAGCGGCCATGGCGCGGTGGGGCCCAACTACAGCTTTAGTGATCACATGATCACACAAGCGATCCACACAATCGAGTTCGTGCTGGGAGCTGTCTCGAACACCGCATCCTACCTTCGGCTTTGGGCCTTGAGTTTGGCTCACGCACAGTTGGCTTCCGTACGTTGTGTGTTTAACATTTAAGCATAATAATTTATCAATGCGATTTCTACCACTCTTGCCTTTGTCAGGTGTTCTGGAAAAAGATGATGATGGATTATGGTATTCTCAATGGACCTGTCTTTGCTTTCATCGGCTTCGGCGCATGGTCTCAAAAACACAACCTCGAATGTTTGCTCATCTCCAATTTTTAGGGCAGGGGCAACCACCGCAGTGCTTTTGTGTATGGACGTGCTGGAATGTTTCTTGCACGCCCTGCGATTGCACTGGGTCGAGTTTCAAAACAAGTTTTTCTTCGCGGATGGTTATGCCTTTGAGCCATTTTCCTTCAAGCAAATTGATGAAGAAAACGATTAGACTGAAAAAAAAAACAAAAAATCTTTTTTCATTTCGGAACTTCGTCGTTCTGCTACACTAAGCGATTATAAACTTTACCTTACTTGCCTGGAAAGAGCAGCGAGCTCGCTTCCTCTTTATGTTGTTTGACTTTTTGGTGTTTGTTTCAAGCGAAATTTGAAAGTGTTCATAGTGGATCTTTTTCGTAAGAGGCGAATTTAATTAGAGTCTTTAATAATAAGGCAAGCAACTGGGTATTTCTAAGCCGTTAATACAATAAGAGAGTTAGATTGATTTGAATGTGGCGTTTTGAGGTAAAAAACTACTTTAAATGTCGACCATCGCATTTCTCGACTAACTTCACGGTGAGGTCAAACGATTTTTTTTCTTTTTCTTTGTGCGTTGACTCTGCTTCTGCCGTAGATCTATGTAGTATGACCGAGGACGAGAACCTAGGTCGTCTTCCGTTTCTGCACATGCAAACACTTTTTCTTTTTCATTCCTTTTTTCATTTTTTCTTTTTTTCCCTTTTTTTTTCATTTTTTTCTTTTGGTCAGATTGTCCTTTGTGTTTGGAACGTTTGGATGAGACGGAGAAGGGTTTTCGGCCATGCCCGTGTGGGTGCAAAAAAAAAAAAAAAAACAAACAAACACCCAGCGATATCTCTTAGGTATCAAATCTGCCTGTGGTGTTATCAAGACATTCGGGAGAAATTACAAGGCCGGTGTCCGGCTTGTAGAGCTGAGTATGACCCAGGTGCAAAAACTACCAACACATCCGAACAAAATCAATTAACGATGAACAACACGCCAACACTCGTCGTAGATTCGTTACCACCGCCCATGCCAAAAATGGTTGTTCATCATTCCCTCCTGCTTTTGTTAGTTGAGTAGAGTTTTGATTGTGTAGAGTGGCAAAGTAGTGAAGAAAGCAAGAAAAAAGAGGGCTTTAGAGGGCCCCCCGCAAGAGCAAGGATAAGAAAGAAAAGCCAAAGCCTCCAGCTGCCGGAACCAGTATGTTTTGATTTGTTGTTTTGAACGAAAAGAGAGAAGAGAAAGAGAAGGGAGAAGGGAGGAGAAGAAGAACTAGAAGTATGTTTTGATTTGTTGTTGAGCGAAAAGAGAGAAGAGAACGAGAAAAGAGAGAAGGGGGGAGAAAAGGAGAAATGTTCAAAAAGCGAAGAATACACAAATTAGACTTAATTAATATTGTTGTATTGGAGGAGAGAGAGAGAGTGTGTGTGTGGATGTGCATTGTATATGTACATGTGTTTTTTTTTTCGGGCGTGGTGAAAGCAAAGGTTTTGTTAGCCCCGGATCCTTCGTCGCTGGCAGGTGTGCGTGTCCTACAGAAAAATTTGCTCTATGTGGTGGGACTTTCTCCCGGGGCCGCCAAAGAGGAAGTGCTGAAAAAGAAGGAGTATTTTGGTACTCACACCTCCTAGCTCATACTCTCACTCACTTTTCACACTCTTCTCACTTTTTCACGACACATTTTGTTTAAGGTAAATATGGCAAACTTCTCAAGGTCATGACTTTTCCTATCCCTTTCCTTTTTTTTTCCTTTCCTTCACCCCATTCACCACTCATCGTGCTTCAGGTTGCGGTGAATGCCAAACAAACTCCCGCGTGTGCCTACCTCACCTTCAAGAACCCCACGGAAGCTGCTGCCGCCATCACAGGTCTTTTAGACAGGGCTGCGAAGAGTGGGAGATTGTGTCTTGTTAATTAATTATTAATTAATTGTTTATGATTTTGATTTATTATTATTTATTTATTATTATTATTTATTAATTATTCTTCTTATTATTATGAATTCTTATTGTTAATGAATTGTTGAAATCGTAATTTTGTTGTCAGGAATG
>Ga0215284_10002_pt3 | contig 15944 bp, 14 predicted proteins | sample ZER3_1Amoeba_K21_FD_182620 | JGI IMG/M metagenome (GOLD analysis project Ga0215284, IMG submission 182620) | Enriched cells of freshwater protists from Biology Centre CAS, Ceske Budejovice, Czech Republic - ZER3_1Amoeba_K21 | ecosystem: Environmental > Aquatic > Freshwater > Unclassified ... | reverse complement strand
CAGTTAGCCCGCGCCCCCGCCCCCCCGCCCCAGCGCGAGAGAGAGAGAGAGAGAGAGAGAGAGAGAGAACGAGAGAAGAAGCAAAAGAAGAGACTTCTCCTGGCATTCCTAGGCACTGGCTCGCTTTTTTGAGCTGCCACGCCTCAGCAAGAGTCACCTGGGCTACGGTTGTGAAATCATTGTGGCCTCTGCTGAACGGCATTGCGAACAGCTCACGACTGGTTGTAAAGAAGCCTTGCCTGCGGCTGCCAAGCTCCTCGACCGCCTCACGCTGAGTTATTTAGTGGTGTTGTCGACCTTAATTGCACAGCCTGATGTGGAGGAGCGAACGATCAAAGTGTTGAAGAATATTGCCCCTTTCCGTAGAGCGGAATCTCAAGAGGATGTTGCGGCAGTTGAACAATTGATGGTTTCTTCCTTCGAGAAGCTTTGCCATTGTATGAAAACGCGCGAGAGTTGTCCCTTGGCGGTGTTCGAGCTTTTCCAGACTCTGGTTGACGGTGGGTGGCAAACGGACGAGGCAATGCTCACCCGGCCCGCAGTGGAGGTGCTTTCTCGGGCTCTTAGCCTGGTGTTCATGGTGGCGCAGCTCTCACCGCCTCCTGAAATTCTTGAGAGTGTGGCTGTGAACCTTGCCCAGAGAATAGTTCAGTTGATGACAGAGCCGTCCACCCCGCAAGCTCTTGCAGTACTCGGGCTGAAGGTCTTGGCGAGGATTTTGGAGGCCTCACCTCCCCCACGGGCTGTAGTGAACGTGCTTTATCAAGGCAATGCCCTCGGTCTTGGGTTGATTGCGCTGAAAACCCTCAAATCCACCGATGATGGGGCCATCGTGCGCGCTTTCCTTTCCCGTTTGCTATGGTTGATTATCTTCTACCCTGGATCCTGTATTGTGTTAGTTGTTTGGCGGAATGGGAACCAGAGTTGCATCAAGTGGCTTGGTGGGAGAGCGTGCTGGAACATCGGCTGACAGACTTCAGTGTTTCAGCGTGTCTTCGTCGTGTCTATGCCTTCAGTGATCCTACTGTTGCAGGCGTCGACCTCGACTTGGTGCTCGCCCTGCTGTTTATCGTGTGCAAAATGTTGGCTTTGCGAATATTCTCACCTACGGAGGCAGAGCCAAGGGTGCGCGAAGTGGGCTGGGAGTGCGACATGGACTGGCTCAGGCGGGCTGTGAAAGACTTAGTTTTGCATACGAACCGCACGTTGGTCTGTTATGCGTGTTGTCCGTTGTCTAACTTGCATTCAGGGTCCTGAGTTTTTACCGACGAAGCACATGGTACCTCAGTTTGGAACTGGCCCTGTGGTGGTCCGCCTTCTGTGGTTAATGATGGCTTTGGAGCGGTCGATCGAGACTTGTGACCAAAATGAGCCCTCTTTTGAAAATGTCAAATATGTGCTCTTCGACACGGCGCGACACACCCCGCTTCGAGCTTGCCAATGCGTCGAGGTTTAGCCCAATAACCATGACTCGTCGCATCTTGAGAATCCTGGTGTAGGCAACGGAAGTCTGGATGTGGATATGGAGCCAAGACGTGCTCCAGACCCCTGTTGCTTCTGTCCATCAGCAGCTCGTGCTTTCTCTACTTGAGCTTCCTGTAGATTTTTCACTGAATTTTCTCCTGTCTCTTTCCATCCATTTCTGCAGGAAGCTGACCTGTCACAACAAGTGTCCGCCCTCATAAAGCACCCCAATTCCCTCAAGGCGATTGCTCGGGTGGTGGAGGAGCGAGCCCAAGCCTCTTCGTTGAGTTCTTCTGAGTTCAAATCCATGGACTTGCTACTCAAGATTGTGGCCGAAATGATCACACAGCAACCACCTCTGCTGTCGTCGCTCTTCTTGTGCAATTTCGACAAAAGCATTGTGAACATCCTTGCGCTGACCACACGAACGAGGCCAGACACGGTCCACTTGTTAGATAGACACACACACACACACAAAACTTACAAACAAACACGAATCCGATGTCTTACCGAAGGCAAGCGAGGAAGGAAATCCAATGCGTCTGGAAGCGGAAAAGGAGAAGCGAAAAAGAGGAGACAAGAAGAGGAGAGAAGAGCACCCTGAGACTTTGGGAACACATATTTTAACATCTATCCCGAAATCATGATGCTTTTTAAACAAATCTTCTGGACCTGAAATAGCACAAATGCAGCAGTTTCTCGTACGGGTTCCGCAGCTTGCGAAAGGCCCGAGCCAACCACATCACGCAGGAAAAAACGATCCCTCAGCGTCAGGGATTCGGCCGAGGCATCCTAGCGTTTTTTTGGGCAAAAAAGGGAACAGGAGCGGGATGAGCCTTATGGAAGAAGGCGAAGACGGCACCTAGACACCGCAAAGCTAGTGAGTGTGCAAGTGTAGATATTTATTCTAGAGAAAAAAGTGCCCAGAAACACGAAGAGAGTGCTTTTGAGAAATCGAGGGCCGGATTTGCTGAACTGCAGGGGCGTTGAACAATGGACACTATTCCATGTCATTTCACCTCTGCGGCCGCTGTGCCGAGGATGACTTTGACACATGGCTCTGTAACTGTGACATGTAATCTGGTGCAAACCAAGTGCAAATCATTTAGAGGCCAAGAATCAGGACTACCACATTGAAATAGACATTTCATTGTCGAGAGTGTGATTCCTAAGGATTCATCCCAACAGTTTGCCAGAAGACTACCGGAAATCTTCGAAGTGGAATGCTCCAGACCAGCCATGACTGCCCACTGTTTTTTTTTCCTTCTTGCTACCACACGCACCTTCTGCGATAGCAACTACGTATGAATTGTGAAGGAGCTTCACAGTCGCATTTTGGCCCTGGTCGACTCAAAACAAGTTCAGCATGGCTTTGGCGACTGCTTGGTAGATGGTCGTAATGTCTTGAAGCAGAAGTTCGTACTAACAAATACGGCTTGGGTCGCAGCACTCGGGCTACTCGAAGCCAATTTACAGGGGCAACTAGCGCACTCTAAGCAAGGCGAACAAGCAAACACCTGCATTGCGTGCAAACGAAAGCACTGCCAACCCTAGTTTTTGTTCAGCTGACTTCGAGCAGATCTGGGCTCAGAGGTTGAACCACAGTGCAGGCAAAAAGCAGAATTTGGTCCTGCTATCGTTGCAAGCGAGTGTCCTTCGACTCATTATCAAGTTTCTTCGCTTTTAAGTGGATTCACCATCTTGTCCATTCCTGAAGCATGTTAAGCCTGACTCAATCATCAAAAAACGCAAGGAGCATCCACCATGCAACTTCATCTTCCTTGATTTTGTTGTGAAGTCAACTGGTTTGTTTTTGTTTGGAATGTACGAATGCGGAGTGAAAGGGCTTATCTAGGATGCATCTTGTCAACAATAAACAACAAAAATCTCGTCTTGAAATAGCCAAAGTAGCGTCCGAGACCTCCCTCCTCTCTCTCTCTCTCTCTCTCTCTCTCTCTCTTCTCTCTTTTCTTCATTCCATAAAACAAATATTTACGTTCATTCCCATCGATGCTGTGTTGTGTTGTAGGTGAAGAGGAGTGCAACAAAAGCATCGTAAGAGTCGCCCCTTGCACTTGGCATAGACTGGGAGTTTAAATTTAAAGCTTTTATCATTCTCGTTGGGCGGAGTCTTCATTTCCTGACTTGCGTTTCTTGATGCCTAAAGTCGAATATGAGGTCATGCGGTTCTAAGAGGGCGAAAACCTGCTTCTTCGTCTCTTTGCTCCTTGCAGTGAGTGTCGGCTTCCAACTTGCTCTGCTTCACGAATGTGACTTCCGGAATTTGCTGCTTGCGCTTTTGGCGAAACTTCTTCAGCTGGGCCACCGCATAACTTGAAAGTCTACACCGATCGATGACACACCTGATTTGTGTGAAACAGACCCTCTTGCATTTCTGCTTCCAGAGCGAGCCCCGCGAATCCCGCTTCTTGAACGGGCCCTACAGCTCTTTTAACACAAATCCAAAAAAAAAAAAAAGCGGATTTTAGCAAAAGGGACCTTTTTCGTGCCTCTTGCTTCTAAAGAATAATGCTGGTTGCGTGTTGTTAAATTTTTTGATCATTTAACCATAGATGCTCTTGATAGTAAGGGAACCTCGAGGCCAAGTAATTTGACCAAGGCAGTTTGTTCACAATCCAACATATTCTCCAATGGCAGCTTAACAAACGAAAAGCGAGTGGTGCCTCCCTTTTCATCCTGTGTTGATTGGACAGGGCTTGCCAATCCTTTCTCCGTAAGCAGAAAATGCACCACTGCAGCTTGCTTCGATGTGGCTGCCAACGACAGTGCCGTTTTGCAATCTTGGTTTTGTTCCCCAATTGATGATCCGCCTGTTTTTAGAAGCCATTCAACCAGCTTCACATTTCCCCGTGCAGCGGCGAGTAGTAGCGCGGTGCTACCATCTGCTGCACGATCGGTAATCGAGGCCCCACCTTCCTGCAACAGCCATTGCACAACTGATAAATGTCCACCCGATGCAGCCATCAACAGGGCAGTACAACCCTTGTTGTTACGGTCTAATATCGAAGCCCCTGCCCCTTTAAGCCACTTTACAACCTCAAGGTGGCCTCCATATGCTGCCATCAAGATTGGGCTGTGTTGCTCTTCGTCTCGTTCGTTCAGGTCCATACCTTGTGACGACAGCCACTGGACTATGGCAAGTTTGCCGCTTGTCGCAGCTCGGAAAAGGGCTCGAGAGTCCCTTGCTTGGTTCCACAACCATTGAACGGTTTCCAGGTGACCGACTACCACTGCTGCATGCAATGGAGTCGCATTTTTTCGGTTGTGCTCATCAACAGTCGCGCCTCCTTCCATGACTAACCATTTTACGATCTCAAAGTGGCCCTTGGCAGCGGCCCAGATTAGGGCCGAATTTCCTTTCGAATCTCGTTCTGTGACAACTGAGCCATTACTCAGTAGCCATTGCACGATACTAAGATGGCCCTCCACTGCTGCCACATGCAAGGTGGATTGCCCATCATCATTTCTTTCTGTGATAGAAGACCCGCCTTCGGTCAAAAGCCAGCATACTACATCGAGTTGGCCCCTCAAAGCCGCGACTTGCAGCACAGTGTTTCCATTGATGTCTTTGGCAGTCACAAGAAATCCCGCTTCTTTCACTAACCACTGCACGACAGCGAGATGTGAATGTGCCGCAAACAGCGCTGTGAAACCTTCTTTATCTTTGTGGTCTCGCGAAGCGCCACCTTCAGCCAACAACCATTTGACAACAGGGAGCTGGCCTCGACAAGCAGCAGCCATCAGAGCGGTGTTTCCCAGGTCGTTGCATTCATCGACATCAATTTTTCCTTCTGCGAAGAGCCATTGAACAAGATCCAGGTGCCCTTTGGCAGCTGCCCAAATAAACGCAGTGTTCCCATCCTTATTTCGGTCAGTTCGAGAAGCACCTGCGGTCAGCAGCCACTGGACAAGCGAAAGGTTACCAGCGATTGCAGCGAATAATAGCGCTGTGTATCCTGATTCGTTCTTCTCAGAAATGGACGCTCCACCTTCCTGGATAAGCCATTGCACGAGCTCCGAGTGACCTTTGAGAGTCGCGCACAGCAGTGCTGTGTCTCCTCCGTTGTCCATTTCTAAAATCGAGGAACCTCCTTCTTGTAAGAGCCACTTCACGATGGCTTGCTGTCCTCTGGAGGCAGCACAAGTCAAAGCAGTATTCCCATCCTTAGCCCTTGCAGAGACGGAAGCGCCACCGTGCATCACTAGCCACTGCACCGTCGCGAGATGGCCACGGCTCGCAGCAGCCATCAAAGCATCAGCACCTTCTTTGTTCGTCTCACCAACCTGGGCTCCGCCTTCGGCAAGCAGCCACTGCACGACGGGAAGGTGCCCTCGTGCCGCTGCCCAAATAAGTGTCGTGTCACCATCAATGTTGCTTTCGGATATGGATGCACCATTGGCAAGTAAATGTTTCAGCAGTTGGAGATCTCCGTGCAGGCCAGCCCACAAAAGCGCAGTGTAGCCTGTCTTATTGCGCTCAGTGATAGATGCACCTCCTTCTGATAACAACCAAAGTATCATTTCAGAATTTCCTTTATGGCAAGCCAGGAGCAGTGTAGTATCTTCGTCACTATCTCGATCAGCAATCGATGCTCCACCCTCGGTGAGTAGCCACTTGACCACCTCGAGATGGCCCTCGGAGGCAGCGAGCAACAGCGGAGTATTTCCATCGTTGTCACGTCCTAGCACGTTGGCTCCGCCTTTTCGAATCAACCATTGAACCATGCGAAGATCGCCTTTCACGGCAGCACACATCAAGGCGGTGGCACCCGAATTGTCTGTGTGACTTATGGAGGCGCCTCCTGTCTTTAGAAGCCACTTCATAACGGAGAGATGTCCTCTCGCGGCGCTGCCTATTAGAGCGGTCATTCCTCGGTAATTTCGTTCGTGAACATCGGCACCAGCAGCTACTAAATAGGCCACTGTATGTAGATTGCCTCTTGCAGCTGCCCATAACAGCGCCGTGTTGCCGTCCTTATTTCGTTCTGTAAGTTGGGCACCTCCATGTTCCAACAGCCATCGAACCAAGGGTGTATGGCCAATTAATGCAGCCCATATCAGAGCCGAGTATCCATCATAGTTTCGCTCTGTGATTGATGCTCCCCCCGAGCGCAGCAGGTAGATGACAGCTTCCATGTTGCCTTTCACAGCAGCAGCCAACAGAGGCGTATCGCCAGATTTGTCACGGTCCGCGATCGATGCCCCAGCCTCATTCAAAAGCCATTGGATCATGCCAACGTCTCCCACGTGGGCAGCCATGAGTAAAGCGGTTGCACCTTCATCAGTGTGGTCTGAAACGGCTGCACCCTTCGAAACAAGCCAGCGGGCCAAATCACCATGTCCTTTCGCTGTAGCACTCAATAATGCCGAATAATCTCGGTTATTGCGATCAGATATGTTTGCATTCCCTTCGGTCAATAGCCACTCGACCGTTTCCGAACACCCTTTATGAGCAGCGAGCATGAGTGCCGTGCTTCCTTCAGAATCACGCTCGGTAATGGAGGCTTTGCCTTCTTGTAACATCCACTTGACAGCCGGCAGATGGCCGCGCCGCGCGGCCAGCAGCAAAGCAGTTCTGCCATCGGCTCGCTTCTCCTCGATCGACGCTCCATTATTCAGAAGCCATTGAATGCAAGAAAGGTGTCCGTTATTGGCAGTCCAGAGCAAGGGTGTGTGCTTTGCACCGCAGTGCTCGGTGTATGGATGTCGTCCCATTAATAATTGCACGATCTCGAGATGCCCATTGCTTGCTGCGAGGAGCAATGCCGTATGTCCTTCTATGTCGCTTGCCGTGATAGCTGCACCCCTGTCCACCAGCAACTTAACAATTTGCAAATACCCAGAGCCTGCCGCCATCATTAACGCAGTCAAGCCAAAATCTTCTCTTGCATCGACTTCTGCTCCATTGTCCAACAGCCATTCACTTCCTTCAAAAAAATTCATTGCCGCACTCAGATGCAATGGCGTCTTCCCCCCTGCGCTTTCTGTCTCTGATACCTTTGCACCTCCCTCACGTGTGAGCCATTGTAACAAGGGTAAATTGCCTTTCAACGCGGCCATGTGCAAGGCCTTCTCCCCGTCGCTATTCTTCTCATCGATGGTTGCGCCTTCGCTCAAAAGCCACTGAACGAGAGGCATATGACCACCTTGTGCAGCAAGCAGTAGTGCTGTGTTTCCGAAATGATTGGCCTCGGTAATTGAAGCCCCGCCTTCCTTCAGCAGCCACTTCGCATTTTCGAGATGTCCTTTCGCACAACTGAGCAGCAGTGCAGTATCACCATCATCGTCAATTTCAGCAATTGTGGCTCCTCCATCCCGCAATAGCCATTGTAATGTCTCCAAGTGACCTCCAGTGGCAGCATTCAGCAAAGCTGTGGCACCATCAGTGTCTTCCTCGTCAATGCTCGCACCTCCTTGGGACAGCAGCCACTGAACCGTGCTCAATTGCCCCCTGGTTGCAGCTAGTGTCAAAGCTGTGTCTGCATAGCGGTTGCTCTCAGTGATTGCAGCACCCCCAGACAATAGTAACCATTTGAGAGTTGGGATATGGCCATGTGCTGCTGCAAGCAAGAGAGCGGTACTACCACTTGTGTTCCGTTCGCCAATATCTGCGTTGCCTTTCAAGATCAACCACTGAACAATGGGAAGTTGACCACTGCTTGCAGCAACTAACAGTGCCGTGTATCCGTCATTGTTTCTGCTCACTATCGAATCGCCTCCTTCTTGTAAGAGCCATTGGACAATTTCCAGGTGCCCATGTTCTGCGGCCAGCAGGAGAGAAGTGTTTCCATTGTGATCATGTTCCATTATTTGCGAACCACCTTCAAATAGTAGCCATTGCAACGTGGCAATGTGCCCATGGGACGCTGCCAGCAAAAGCGCAGATTGTCCTAAGTCGTTCCGTTCCGGGGCAAGCGCGGGGGTGAGCAACCATTTGACGGCCTCGAGCTGCCCTTCGCTCGCTGCCCACAACAGAGCGGAGAAACCTTGTTTGGCACCTCTTAAATGAAGGAGCCGTTTAAAGGTAACTTGTACCATCTCGTGTGCATTCTCGCCGATTGTACTTCTGATTTGGCAAGCTTGGAGCATCTGGTCTCCGTGAAGTCAGTTCAAAAACTTGCCGTTAAGATGTTTCTGCGGCTTTCGTGCGGGGCACAAATCTGCCCTTTCCCGTCCCAAAAACACCTCGACAAGAGATTTCTGCTCTTTATGCGCGACCATAAACATTTAGCTGTGTTCCATAAACATTTAGCTGTGTTCCATAAACATTTCGCCATGTTCCATAAACATTTAGCGATCAACCACGGCCTATTTGTGCCAACTCATGCAATTCGCCTCTAGGAAGGACACAAGCAATCGCAAGCAAGAAAAGAAAGCAGACAAGAAGCAAGCAAGCAAGCAAGAGAGAAAGAAAGAAAGAAAGAAAGAAAGAAAGAAAGAAAGAAAGAAAAAGAAAGAAAGAAAAAGAAAGAAAGAAAGAAGAGAAAGAAAGAAGAGAAAGAAAGAAGAGAAAAGAAGTGAGAGGGAGAAGAGGAGAAATCATTCTCTTCAGACCAAGGCTAAACGCACGTGTAGCTCAATTTCAAGATCCAAAAAAAAAGGAGAAATTGTTTTGTTTGTTTTGCGTTTCTAGCGTTTGGCAGGCAGCAGTCCCGTCTGCTTCTCATTTTCCTGGCGATATGACGAAAGAGCGCGAGAGGCGGCTCGTGACCTTTTTGCTTTGCTCCTCTTTTGCTCCTTCTCTCTCTCCTTCTCTCCTCTCTTACAGCAATCCGAGAGTCGACCATGTAATGCGAGAGTGAAATCAACCGGCGCCGGGCCACCCTCGTGACCGAAAAAGCTGCGATGGAAGGAGAGAAAGATTTATGGACGACGCCAAACCTCATTGTGGGCAATGTCGTAGAGTTATTCGCATTAGCATTTTTGATTGTTGTTACAATTTTGTTTATCGCACGACGTAATCATTTTCCAGTTCAAGGAAGAGGAATTAAGGCAATACTCACCGTTAATGCACTTCTTCTCGCGCAGCTTCTCAACTTCCTCGTTCGCGGTCCACACTATCCTTGCTTCGTCTCTGATATCTTCCACACTATTGGTATACATGCTGCAGTTTGGGTTTATGTTTACCGAGTTGCGTCGCTGCTCGTGCACTCCCAAATGTCGGACGATATTGAGTTGCGGCCATCGGTAAGCCGAAAAAATGTTCCTTGTTCTAATTTGATTCTATGTAGTTGATCAATCCTCCTCAATCTCGCCATGTATCTTTTTTGGCGCCTCAAGGTTGGCTGCACACGCGTTCCTTGTTGCGGTTTCGCAACTTCATCTTGTTCCTCCTTTTTTACGAGTCCTTCGCTATGATCATCTTTCTCTCTTTGGCTTTTTCCCTGGGTCACCCCTACACATGCTACGAAATCTTTCCAGTCGCAAGTCTGGGGATCTTGTTGTTGGATAGCTTCCCGGTGTTTGTTATGCTTGCTTGCAAGCTTCGAAAATATCCTTCTGATGGCCGCTATCTGCGCACGGAGTTTCGATCTGTTTCCCTAGTCGTTTTTTTCAGTAAGATTGCATGTTTTTTAAAATACATCTTTAAAAGTTGTTTTCTTCCTCATTGCCATTGTGCAGGTATTCTCACTTTTATTGCTATCAAGTTGCTGACTCCGGAGGAATACTCTGGGAATTACTTTCTCTCCATGGCGGTGGTGGGGGGCTCCGGCTCCAACTGCCTCCTTCCTGTCATCCTTTCCTTCCGCTACAACAAGTTCGTGATCTCTCGTGCGAAATCCCTCGATGAGTTACTGGCCACACCCACTGGTGTACAATCCTTCCTGGTACTCGTATGATTTTTTTGGGGAGGTGGAGGGAGAGAGAGACAGCGAGAGAGGATTATTGAGGACAGAGACCAACTCAGGAATTTTTAAAAACCGAGTTCAGTGCGGAAAACCTGGTGTTTTACATTGCGGTTACACCAAAGAGAAAGAACCCTCAAGATTTTTAATCTCAGGTACAAGATTACAAGACAAAGCCGGGACGTAGCTTGACAGAAATCAAACGGTATTCCCCTTACTTGCCCTTCGCTGCAATTCAACTTTTAGTGAAGCACTGCACATGCGAGATACATTCATCGTTCGCAATGCCCCATATCAAGTACCATCTCGAAAATTCATCGGTTTTCTTTGAGCGACAACTGCAGATTAACACGTCCTCCAAAGCAACGGATTTGTTGCTGAACAGATTATCGGTATGTTTCGCATTTCTTTCAATCTTGTGTCATGATCAATATCCCTCCGAAATGGTCAAAATTAAAGAATTTTTTTAGCAAGAATTGGATGAAGAGTCTCTGCTTGCGGTATTCGACGAGGTCAGCCTCTTTTCATTGTTCTTCTCTCACTCGCTGCGTGAAAGGACGTTGTAAAAGAGTGCCTAGGTATGCCGCCAGTGCTTCAACTTGATGCGCCAGGATTCATTTCCTCGCTTTTGTGCAGTTGAACACAAACTCTACCTCACTCAGGAGTCGGAGGTACATATTTTAGGCCTTGAGTTATTCTCTGTCCAAAAAAAGAAATGAGAGAATTGTCGTAGATGTCCTTACCACGTCGCTTCACGCATCGCTCGACCCCGAGCCACAGCACCTCCGGGCGTGGAGAAGGCTCTACCAACGGCTCAACCAGCACCAGCTACCAGCCCATGGCGGACAACAGCTACGGGGGCTTCCTGTCGCCGCCCGGCGCCGCCACTCTCTCACAACGCACGCCTCGCAATCCCTCAGTGGTTGCCGGCACCACGGCCATCAGCCCCAGCGTAGAGATTACCGTTCGTTCCCCTTCCATCATCAACGATCTCGAACCCCCACCGACTACCCCTACTCCTGCTTCGACGTAGCTTGCATGTGATATGTGAGAGAAAGAGTGTATGTGCGTTCGGTCCCTTGCGTGCTCGTCTATGTCCTCGACTGTCCTTTCAGTTTTTTTTTACGCATCGCAATCACACGCCTCTTTCTCCCTGCCCATTCATGTGTGTTTGACTCGCGCTTTTGGACTTTCAAGCTCGAGAGAGCAAGAAGTTGTTTTTTTGTATTGATTCGTAGCTAGAAACTCATCGAGATTAGAAGTGAAAAAAAAAAAAAAAAAAATCAAAGCACAAAACAAACAAACAAAATACAGAACATTGAAAGCACAACAGAATCAAAGTGTTTTTCTCTAAAAACTTTGTGTGGTGTGTGTTGGTGTGTTTTTTTGGGGAACCTGTCACGACGTGCCTGTGGTCGTGATCGAAGCGTCGGACGATGGTCGATCCTCCGTCTCGGTGAGTTTTTCCTCTGCAAGCGGCGAGAACACTTTCGGGGTGCATATCGAGTAGATGTTGTGGTCTTGAGGCGTGAATACATCGAACACGACGGCGTCGAGTGCATCAGGGTTGCTGCGAACCCAATCCCGCACACTCGCTACAAGTTCCTTGGTTTCTTTGTCTTTCTTTCTTTGTCTTTCTTTCTTTGTCTTCTTTTCTTCTTTTCTTCTTGTCTTTGTCTTCTTTATCTTTCTTTGTCTTTCTTTGTCTTTCTTTCTCGAACCCAGGGCAATTTCCGCTGCTTGCTTGGCAGGATACCTGTTGCTTTTGGTTCTCGAGTGTTTGAGAGGTCGAACTACCCAAAAATGCCGGTTGAGATGCAAGGGAACGCAACCGAGCGCAATTTGTGTTCCTGACCAACCAACTATGTACTCGTGACAATTATTTTGGACTTTGCAAGCATCTAGGCAGCCGCGATAACAATTCGCAAGCTGGTCGGGTTGTTCGGCTGTTGGGCCTGGCAAACGAGTGGCGTCAACTGAGACTAAACCCTGCCGGTGCGGCTTGTGACTTGAGGCCCAGTGACGTGAAGCACTGCTCGAGAAGGGAGATGAAACGCCTTCGTCACAAGGGGGCGAACTCCCTGAGATATCGTAACAAGGCGACCATGTTGTGTGCACTTCTGCACTTGAAAACTAACTAGCAAGTTTTACCGCTGTGAGTTTGAGTGGGGAACGGGCTGCCATTTCGGATCGACAAGCCTCCCGTAGACGCGGACCTGCCTATATTATCAAATGATAGGACACTTGTAAAGACACTACCGCGCGATGGAGCACGTTGTCAATGCATTTATGGGAAGGCATAAAGCATCCAAGTCCTAGTCGCTGCTCAGCAAACAATTTGAGTTAAACATTGATAAAATCAATTTACCCTCTTCATTTGCTGCGTTTACGACGGCATCTACGGTCAAAGTGCAGATATCTCCCCTGAAACGGATTTTTTTTTCCGAGTCCCGGACAGATTTGAACCGCCAGACACAAATTTTGGTTGAAGCTCCTGGAACGCCAAACCACATTCCATCTAACCCCTACACGCATCAACTATGTACGGAGCTGCTTACTGTCATTGTGGGCGGATGAATTACAGCAGGCGGACGGGTTCGAACAATAATCTCGAAAGCTCGATGAAGCGAATATTTGTTTGCAGTACCTTGTCAATCAATTCGAGCAATTCTTCAGGACACACTTCATATCGTTCAATTAGCACATCTCCCAAAACTCGGAGTAGTGTCGTGTCGTTCCATTTGGGCAGAGGTTCAATGTCCAAAAGCCGAAGGGCAGAGACAAGGTCAGCAGACATCGGAAAAACCTATTTTGCGGGTTGCCCTTCCGGGACGTTACGCTTTTGTTTGTGATGTGTGCCTTTGTTGTGATGATTGATTTTCGTTGTGGGAACGTGTTTTTGTAGATGGTGCTGACTGAGGAGCAGTCGGAAGATCTCAAGAAAGCCATTTTGGCCTACCTCAAGGAGTCTATGTACACAGAATCGTTCAAGGCTCTGCAAGAGGAAGTTAAGCTCAAGCCCACAAGCAAGAAAAATTATATGGCGGTAAAGTGGAGGTCAATCACAAAATTAAACAAACAGATCGTGGACCTGGAAGCAAAAGTCAAAGTTCTGGAGGAAGATGGAGTTGACCCTACTCGACGGCCTGCCAGCGAGAGGCTTCCTCGAGCTCCTCAAAAGTTTTCCATGTCGGGACACAAAGATGGCATCACCTGTGTCAAATTTCATCCCAACTACCCTGTCATCGCAAGCAGTGCAGAGGACGCTCTCATTAAGATTTGGGATGCTGACACAGGCGCTGAGGAACGCACAATGGCGGGCCATCAAGACGCAGTGCAATGCATTGCATTTCACCCCAAAGGAAGTTCCATCGTTTCCTGCTCTGCCGACATGACGATAAAAGTGTGGGACACCGAGGAATACAAATGCACTAAAACACTCACTGGCCACGATCACAACATTTCCGGAATCACGTACTCCCGCGACGGATCGCTCATCATCTCATGCTCGCGCGACAAGACCATCAAAGTGTGGGACGCCGCATCGGGAGTGTGTCGAGAGACGCTAACTGGTCACACCGAGTGGGTGCGGCAGGTGGTGGTGAGCCCCAACGGCAAGTTTCTGGCCTCCTGTAGCGTGGACCAGACCATCAAGATCTGGGATATGGTGACCTACGAGACTGTGAAGACCTTCCACCACGACCACATCATCGAGACCATGGCCTACTCGAGCAGCGCCAGCGCGGACAGCACCATCATCGACAACATCCTGTCACCCGAGGACCGCCAGGTGGCCAAGGACCTGGAAGCCAAGAAGAAGGAGGAGGACGGCCCCAACTACAAAGTACTCTTCCCTCCTCTTTCTTTGTTATGGAGTTTGTACATGTCTTTTTCTTTGCGCTCAAGTGAACCCTTAGCCCGAATGGGGACGCTTTGTGGCCTCCGGTTCCCGAGATCGAACCATTTGCTTGTGGGACACTGCAGGCAGCTCACCAGTCGCGCTTCTCACACTGCAAGGTCTCACTCGCATATACACACTCTCTCCTCACTCTCTCCTCACTCTCTCCTCACTCTCCTCACTCTCTCCTCACTCTCTCCTCACTCTCCTCACTCTCTCCTCACTCTCTCCACTCATTGATACACGATGGATAAAAAACGTGATACGATCCATGAAACTTAATGGAACATCGCTTTGAAACATCAGGGCATCTCAATTGGGTGCGAAGTGTGGTGTTCCACCCCGGCGGCCGCTTCATCATCTCCGCCTCTGACGACAAGAGCATTCGCGTGTGGGATCTCTCCAAAAAGGGCGAAGAAGTGCGCAAGCTGGAGGCGGCACACGACCTCTTCGTGAGCTCCATCGACGTGGCCAACAACTTGCCCATGTTGTGCTCGGGAGGGGTGGAGAAGATCGTCAAAGTGTGGGAGATGAAGTAGCGAGCTTTTTTTTTTTTCCTTTTTCTTCTTCTTGTGTTGTTTTTAGAAAGCAAAATACTGTTCTGTTGGTGTGTATTTTTTCTTCCCCTTTTTTATGTGGACACTTAAGGATTTTTCCCGTTTTGTTCTTTAGCGGAGTGTGTGGGTGTGATGGGAAAAAAAGAAAAAGACAGAAAAAAAAAACGCTTGGCTGTGTACTCGCGTCGTGTTTGTTTGAGGTAATACAAACTGCCTGGTCTTGTTGCGGTAGAATCACTCTACTCTGTTTGTGTCAGCGTTTGTTAAGCCCCTGGGGGTTATGCTGTTGCGTTATGTTGTGCTCTTGTGCTGGCTGAATTGATGAGTTCAGGCTTTCGCATTCTGGAGGCTCCAGGGTGTCCTCGGGGAGCAGCAGGGGTTCGACAGCAGCTTGTTCCCGCAAGCGAGCCTGCACACGCACACTCGTTTCTTCTCTTCTTGTGATGCAGTGAGTCCTCTATCTTCTCGTCTCAGTTGATATTTGACCCAAGTGGTGAGAAGAAGGCCGATAATCACAAAAATTCCCGCGACGATCTGCGGATATTGCGTGCGACCCACAATCACAACCACACACGTACGCATACAAGAGGAAAAAAGCAGAAGAAAAGGTTTATCGATAGAGAGAAGGACCTCGTACGCATTCACACCAGTCCCAAGAAATATCAAAGACAACACCAAAGTCTACAGCAAGTGAATCGTTTCTCTCTCTCTCTCTCTCTCTCTCTCTCTCTCTCTCTCTCTCTCTCTCTCCTCTCTGTTTTGTGTTGTGTTGAGACCGAGACGGGTTGAAGAGCAGAATACAACGATGTCAACGTACCCTGTTTTTTTTTTTTTCGCCTTCTTTGGTATCTCTCTAGATATCTACTTCTAGAAATACATTTTTGTCTATTTCTACAATACTTTTTTTAAAATGAATATGTTTATTTTCGAGTATTATCTAAAATTTTATGGTTATGATTTGTTACGGAGAGGATCTTGACTGCATACGCATACACCACGAAGTTGTAGGCAGTGGACAGCACCGCCGTATAGGCCAGCGCGCCCCAAAAACTTTCCCCTGTCGTCTCTCTCTCTCTCTCTCTCTTGTCTCTTTCTTTCTCTCGAGCATGTCGAACGTAGAAGTTAGGAACTGTCTTAACATTGCTTTTATCTATTTAC
>Ga0215284_10004_pt1 | contig 17214 bp, 7 predicted proteins | sample ZER3_1Amoeba_K21_FD_182620 | JGI IMG/M metagenome (GOLD analysis project Ga0215284, IMG submission 182620) | Enriched cells of freshwater protists from Biology Centre CAS, Ceske Budejovice, Czech Republic - ZER3_1Amoeba_K21 | ecosystem: Environmental > Aquatic > Freshwater > Unclassified ... | reverse complement strand
TACACATACACAACACAACAGCGTCACCGAAAGAGTCAGCAACAACTTCGAATTCCAGGTGTTCAGGGAAGTCCATGAGCGTGCGTTTGAGATAATACGGTAAAATCTCGCGGACAAATTGCTGGTGCGGTCCGGGCTCCGATCGCACCACTTCCAGCGATTCGGGAGCGCCGAGCGCCAGCCATTCTGTGAGCTTTTGCTGGAGTCTTCTGCTGACTTGAGCCGCTCCGCCTGTTGGTAAGAATGCGCTGGTCGTGGCGACTGGGGATCTTACAAATGAGGATAACGTTCGCGCCCCAGTTCCCAGCGCTTGCCAAGGTGTTGTTGTTGTAGTCGTAGCAGTAGTTGTAGTTGTCGTTGTAGTCGCAGTAGTTGTTGTAGGAGTTGTCGTAGTTGGGGTTGTTGTTTTAAAGATACAACCAAGTGTTCGAATAAATAATGCGTGAGCCCGTTTGCTCACACCTTGCACAGGCAGTTCCAGATACGCAAAACTCCGTGGCAGTAACACGTGAATCACATCGGCAATAGTAAACAGGTCGAGCCACTCACGGGCGAGGCCAAAATGAAAGAATTCTCGGGTTAGATCGGTCCCATCGATTTGTACATAGTTCTCGCGCGGGATTGCGCACAACGAGGTGCCCAAGTTTGGAAAGTGGAAGATATGCGAGCGTGGCGACAACCTTACAATGTCGTGTGGTGAATCACCCTCGACAAATGCGCGCGGCTTGGGCGCACGCAATCGCCATATCGCCTTGGCAGCGGGCACGAACCAATCACCGCGTGGGTTCGAAAACGTTGAAGATGATGGAGTAGAGAGAGAGAGAGAGAGAGAGAGAGCGCTTTAGGTGGAGATTCAAGGTGCGCTCAGCAGCAACTTTGATTTGTACAGGTCTCCCAAAATATTTCTATTTTCGACGCGTCTGATCTGTGTTCTCTAGGCGTGGGCAATGTGTCGAGTGGTATTTGACTATTGTCAAGGAGTTTGGTTTGCAATTTCCAGAAATGAAAAAAAAGTCACCCTAAATCGAACTACATCGTCAAGAAGACGCAACACAAGATTTATTCTTCTTTTTTTGACAATCGATGTAAAATTAATTCACAGTAAGCATTTGAAATTTTGTGGCGGAGTGGTTCCGCGAATACAATAAATAAATGAGAAACGAGCAACACAGTAAATATTACAAGCAATGTGTGTATGTAGGGCAATCAAAGTTCTAGTGTACCACTGATGTCCCAATCGGGTTCATCAGCATCATTGGCCACTGGGAGAGGTGGAGGAGGAGGCGGGGCCTTAGACGGCCCACCTCCGTTGTTCACATGGAAACTAACCGTGTGCTCTTTCTCCGCAGGACCTTTAGTAACGGAATGATCCGTCGTCTTGGATTCCTTGCCATCTTGTGGAAGGGCTCCAACGAGCAGATGCCGCACCGTCGCGAAAGCGACGGAGAAGGTGTTCGCTTCGGTTTCTGCCCTCATAATCTCCGCTTCCGCTGCGCCAAGCTCCTTTTCCATGAGGTCAAACACAGCCTGGAAGTGCCTCAATGGAGTCGTGAACGGAGGACTGTCGACGAACTGATCATTCTTAGCATCGTCATCTAGAAAAGGCACTTCGTAGGCAGCACTGTACTGAAGCGATTGGAGGAGAGGTGACTCAAGAAAAGCGCCAGTCAACTCATTTGACAACACGGCGACGCCAAGCAGCCGCATTGAACTCAACAAGAGGGGAATGTCTAATCGGAACGTAGGATGATTGAGCAACTCTTTGAGGGTCTTTCTGACGTCTTCTGCTTCTACGTTTGCCAGAGGGACTTTGGCACCCACATCTGCTGTGCGATTCCAGCACATGCCCATCAAGCAAGGGATTTGAGTCAGCTTGAGGGTTTGCGAAAATACGGGGGCATCTTGGGTCAAAATTGCTTGCCCTCTCCGCTGACTTTTCGTCAAGGGGGAGTCAATCTTTAGTTCGCTCACGAAAACTGGGATGACGGAGGGGACTTCAGCGCTGAGCAAACCATCGAGCACAATGAAGAGAAGAGCACAGTAATCGAAGATGGCCTCGGCGAGTTGACCATTTTGAGCCAAAATGCCCTGGAGGGTGTTGTATTGAGGCGCACTCAGCAATTCAAATGGCCGATGGAGCTTTTGGAGATTTTGCTGCACACGAGCGAAAAAGGAGTGCAAGTTGTCGACTCCATAAGCATGGTGAGGCAATTCATCTGCAATTCGCCGATACTTATGCCAACGAGGCGGCCCATAGATACACTGAGATTCAAGGATAGCCAAATCTTCTGAGAATGTTGGCTTGTGTCCCGGCACAGTAAATAAGTCAAGCACCAGGCTCGTCATCTCATTCAGATTGATCGCGGCAAGATCTGTAGGGACAAGCTTGTAAGGATTGAGTGCCTTGCCCCGAACATCCTTCATTCCATGGATTTCCATTACTAGTGCGTTGTGAGCGAGAGCCAATCCTTGCCAATCCGCCTCGCCTTTCCCAGCGTACATAGCACAAGGAAGGATTCCAGGTCCGCTCTCTGCGGCAAGCAGACACGCGAGAGGCGCTTGCTCAGTAATACCTTCCTTAAAGTGAGCGTAAGCCTTTTGAATATCAGTCCGGCCACATTGCCAAACAGTCACTAAGGGAAATAGGTACTTGAACGCGTCTTGGAATTGAGCAAGATCTTCAGTCAGTTTTGGATGTGCGCGAATGAGCTTCATCAGTGAACCTTCTTCCTTCGCTTCCGCTCGACTAATTCCATCCGCCTCCGCGGAGTCATGCAACAACCCAACATATGTGGCGACCTTGAGGGCATTTTCGATAACCTTGGGTTCGAGCGAATCTTCTAGCGCGATCACTCTGTTCAAGACCTTGAAGTCGTTCCTGTGTTTGATGTGATCAATGAGCTGTTCTTCGTACAATCGCGACCGATACAAAAATGCACGTGCTTCTTCCCTCATCTGCGGTGAGAGCGAGGTCTGAAATTCTTCTGAAAATGTGAGCTCCCGGTTTAATTCGGAGGTCTTTTGTTCGCAGCGTTGATCAAGCTGCAGGAGCAAGGCTCCTTGTTCATGACGAAGAAGATGCTCACTCACGAGCGCCCCTAATCGTTCACGGTCCGGGGCTACTTGGCCGACATTGTTATGAAACACAAATACAACAGTTGCGTGAATCCACTTTGTGATCGAGGTCAGCGAAGTCACTCCAGGAAATAAGAGTTGATTGGCGTTGGTTAAGCTATCGCTCAGCTGCTTTGTGATTTCTGTCCAATCTGGCCCATCAGCTTTTGGGTCCAATACCCGAACCCGAGCCTGAGCGACAGCAGCTAACGCCCCCATCCACTCAACAGTTGCAGGCGCATAGTGCGCTCCCGGCCTTGGAGGCTCAACATAAAAATCAGCCTCTGTGATGAAGTATGGATTACCTCGAAGTACTCGAGCGACATGTTGGCTGAACAATGGTAGTTGGTCAACAGGAACACGACGCAAAATTTGACGAATATTCTCCTTAGCAACTGCCCCAAAATTACGGTTAAAAACGGCAAACTCTGCATGCATGGGAAGATGATGAACTTGGGCAATGTGCCCATGTGCATCGGTTCCGCAATCTTGAAGACAATAACCACAAAACCCGCAGCCGCAACCACAGTAGACTGCAAAGCAGCCTGTCCAATCAACAAATGCATGGCGACACCGAGGGCAACGAGGAACAAGGGCCTCTTCGACCTCTTTTTGGAACTGACGAAGGTTTTTTGCATGAAGAACAGTTTGTTCCGCGAGGCGCTGAAAAATTTTGACAACCTCGCAGACAGAATAATCCATTTCCACGTTCAAATGCAAAAATAGACGCCGGAGCTCGACCTTCCAAGCCACAAGTTGAGGTTGTGGTTGCGCAAGTGCCTGGACCAATTTTCGAGAACCCTCAGGAAGTCCAACAATAAGCTGGGCGATCGGCAGCGGTTGAGGGACTGCCCTCGGCAAGTCAACACTCAGCAACGCCGCTCCGATCGCAGCAGCCCGAGCCGGCGCTGGAAATTGGAGAAATTTTGTCAAATCCGGCTTATTGGAGTTCAAATTGCAAAGCTCATCCAACGCAAGCGAGAAATCTGGGATAGCAGCAAGAGCAGAGACTGGTTGTCGAGAGCGAATGAAATCGTCGATCTTGCGATGAGCCCGGATTGACTCGGGAATCATGGGCGATCGCACAAGTCTGAGCGCTTCGTCCATATCCCCAGAACCGCCACATGAAAATTGACGGAGCACAAACATCAATGCATAATTTCGGAGAGTGTCGGATGTCCCACTCAGCGATCTTTCCAAGAGTAGAGCAAGCTCGTTGATGCTCACAGTTTTCTTCGTTGAGACGATCGGTGACAACAGCGTTTCGCAAATCAACATCAGCCCAGAGATCAACGCACCATGAGCAAGAATACAAGACGGCCTTCTCTCCAAGAAAGAAAAAGCTTGGATTATGTGATTAGGTGAACGCAAAACATCCACCACGCTGTGCACAACAAGGTTGTAGAACGGCAAGTTCGAAGCGAAATTCTCGATGCACTGGAACAAATCAGTTGGTTGGCATGCCTCAAAAACTTCATATTTAAGGGCCTTTCGAAGCAAAAACCCAATACTGCATTGCACTTGCGCAGACAGCTCCATGTTGACTGGAAACTCATTCAAGAGCTGAATGAGCCAGTTGACACACTCTGGCTTGTTCGATGCGAACATCTCAAAAAGAAAATATTTCGCAAATGATTGTCCGGAAACGTCGTAAAGAACCTTCTGGAGGCCCTGGATTGGACTCTCAAAAAACTTCTGCATTGTCATTTCCAAGAATTCACAACCTTTCGTCTCCTCCTTGTTTTCTTGTGTCAGGTGAGTAAGCGCTAAAGCACTCGCTTTGGCAGCATTCCAAGGAATTGCGGGTGACTGGTCACATAAAATCTCGACATTGTCAACGTGTCGCAAGGGAACGACTCCGCCGTGAGCAAATAGGTGATAAATTGCGATCGGCCCATAATCTCCGACTGTCCTAAACGCCTCCAGGGCCAAAGGACTTGGGACCACCACAAGTAATTTCAAAGCTTGCACCCAGGCGCGATTTTCGGTTAGCATAATGTGCACATCAACCGCCTCTTCAAGTGGCAACTTTTTGTATCGAGTGATGAGCTGGGTGGCAAATCCAACGCAACGTAAAGGAAGGCCCAACCCCAATGAAAACACATCCGAGGCATAGTTTTCTAGGAGGCGGCGGGAAAGTGCCCCTTTGTAACGCATAGGCACCGGTTCCTCCAATGTGACAAAATGGAGTGCTTTTGCAAGATACGGGGCAAATGGAACAGTCACCTCACACCGAGGATCAAAAGTAAGATCCTCGCCAATTTCAATTGGGCGATATTCGATTACCGGAAATTGGTTGACGCGGACGCACTTTGAGCAATCCTTTCGAGGAACTATTAATTGATCGCGACACAAAGTTGCGAACAGTTCTTGAGTGACAACATCGGGATCGAGAGCGAGCTTGAGGTTGCCAAAGGACATCAACTCTGGCGCAAACACCAAAAATGATCTTGCAACGACGGCACTGAGAAATTCAAGATAAATCGAGCGGAGAGAAAACGAAGACGAGCGAGCACTTGATAAAGCGAGTCTCGTCCACTCCTCGACGCTGTTGCTCACAGATTTCAGCCCTTCTTGCAAGATACTGCAGATCGCCGCTCGCGCAAGCGAAGGACTTGAAAACACATTGTAGAGCAGCTCTTTCGTGTCACGAATGTGCGTTGACATTGGAGTCGTCAGTTGAGAAATCCACACCAAATTATCGTCTCGAATCAGGAGCTGCGATATGAGCTCTTCGTTCAGGACTTCCCCTAGTGGCTTCTCAAGAGATCCCAAGTCACCTAGATGCGGATCAATGGGTACCACTTCGTCGGCATAGAGTTGAATCCAATTCCTCTCGAATATAAGTTGAAACTGATTGTTTTTGTCCAAGCTCAACTGCTCTTTCGATTTGATTAGTTCATCGACAATCACAATCAAGACAACATGACGTCGGGCTCCAAAAGGAATCTGAGAGACCGCATAAGTGAAGCCTTCAAAGCTCATTGATTTCCCAGTCGCTCCGGAGGTAACATCCAAGGTGCAAATACAAAGCCCTACTTCGTTTTCGGCCAACAGACCAGCACGCAACTGGTTCAAGGCAAGCTGAAGATCATTGATATTGGCTTGGTTCAATTGGAGTGGAGTATTTGGAAGCAATTGAATATGCTCACCTTCCTCTTCGAAGCCCTTGCCCAACATTTTGACGAGTTCTCGCGGGTCGATCTCGATTTGTTCGGTGAAAACCATTACGTGTGACGTCTGCGAGTTATCTGCTTTCTGATCGTCGTCCGGGCTCACCAACTCTTGAATGACTTCGGTGAAGTCCAGGCAATTTCCGCGAGCTCTCTTCCAACTGGAAAGCAACATGTTGACCTCAACTGGTGGCAGTCCCTCGATCAGCCCGAGCTCAAGCCGACGAAGCGCTTTGTGCGAAAAACAAATCCCCATTCTGTAACGCAACATTCCTGTATCCTTTGTCTCAATTTCGTAAGCAACAGAATCGAGCGTATGCGACGTGTACCCAGGAATAAGCAAAGAAAGCAAATTCAAGGAGCCCTCGCCTACTCTCAACTCAGCTCCAGCTAATATTTGATCACGCATAGTTCCTTGGTCGCGATTCAACGCCGACCCATAGGTGAGAGTGACTTTAGAAAACCGATTCATAAATGGTGGTAACAGACATGATTGTGCTTCATCTTGATCTTCGACCACAATGCATCGAAAGCTGGGACGAACAAACACAGATTGTGTGACACCCGCCATCGACAACATTGTGCGGTGAAGCGTGCCTTCGCTCGTTTCTTCTTTCATGTAGCTCACGTTCAAGGCATCCAAAAGCGCTTCATACAGATGCCTGCTTCGAACCAAAATCAAGGTTCGGCCTTCTCGAAGTGCGGCTTTGACGCGCATCATATCTCGTGCAAGCTCGGAAGTTGAGAGCTTTGGGCTATGAAAAACAGCAATCACCCTGTCATCTCGAATCAGCTTTAATGACCGTAAGAGCTTCAAGGCAGCGTTGGCTTTTGTAAACACCATTATGTGACGTGCAGCATATTCACGAAGCGAGTAAGCCACAATCTCAGGAGCAGGAATCTCGTCATCCTTTGAGTGGAGAAACCGCTCGCAGGGATACTGTGCGCCTTGCAGAGGTTTGCAACGCTCATGGAAGATCTGACGCTCAATTTGAAGCTGCTCAGCTGGGTCAAGGTCTGGTGACAGGTTGGCTTGCAAGAGTGCAACATTGAATTTCATTCGGAGACAGACATCGCACAGGCGAATTTTGTTTGTTGCATCCTCCTGCCACTCGCATACTGCGGTCGAGACTATATCCTGCTCCACAGAAGTAAAAGAAGAGAGCATTGCCTGATAGAGCTTCTTTTCTTTTTCAGGCTCAGGAAGCCCACGCAAATTGATTAGAAGTGCCCATCGCACAGTGTGTGCATGAATCTCAGAAGCAGGAGCACGAGTTCCTGCCAACTCTGCCAGGCGCGATCGTGACAAGCACTTGACTGTTGTGATGGTGGCATAGAAGTCTCTCATCCCATGATACCACGCAATAGAGTCATCAAGGAGAATATTGTTGCTGAATGCACTCGCAAAGTCACTCACCCACTGTGCTTTCTGGCCCGCGTCGCCCGCGCTCACTAGGATGTGATGCGCAGTCTTCTCCAGATCGGTGGGGTTTCCTCGGTAGATCACACGGCCTCGTCCCATCTTCGACGCGTCAAGGCGATAATTCGATATTCCAATAATTGGGTTACGAACAAATTTTTTGCCTTCTGGTCTCGCCACTTCCACTCCATAGTCGATCATCCCATGCAATGACATCAACGGATTGTGGGCTGACCCAATGGTCGCGCCAACTTCTTCAAAAACTAGTACCACGGACGTGTTGACCTTTCCCTTAATATGTACTAATTGAGCATTCGCAGCGCGCAAAGCTTGCTGATTGACGTGCAATGACGTTGTGTCAGGTGAGCACTGGATCACAAACTTCTGAATTGACAGTTGCAAGCAACCCAAGAAAGTCTTTTCAAACCCTGCTCGGGCTTGCGAGGAAGCACAGAGGAGCTGCAAAGCTCGCGATTTTGTGGAGCCTGGCCGACCAACAATGAACAGCGTGGATTTGGTGCACACTGCAGCAAGCATTCCAAATGTGTTCTCTTTGAGGGCCTGATTTACTGCGATTCCACGCTCAATGGTCATGCTGCTCACAACAAAGGTTGCAAACTCATCGAATGATTCATAAAGAGTGCTGGTTTCGTAGTGCACAGGTTCAACGGCTGGCGCTGGCAAGAAACTTGGATTCAGACTCTTGAATTCAGATCGTTCGACTCCCCATTTGTTGTGAATGCGCACTAAATAGCTCAATCGATGCGCCGAATCGAGCCGCAAACAATAAGTGACTACCAACGCAATGTGCACAGCCACTGAAAGTGCGTGGAAATAAGCGAAAGGCTGTTCCAAGATTTTGGGGTCGAGCTGCGCACGAACCTCATAAAACTTGCAGAGAACCAAAATTACCAGGTCGCAAGCACGCCGCATATCACGCAAGCTCACCACACTAACTTCTCCAGAATAGACATCCTGACGCAGGTATCTTTGAGAGTCAAGCAACAACTCGACCAGGACTGTTCGCAGACACACAAAATATTGAGTGCCCCCAGTAGAGTCCCCGGCATTGGTGAAATCCTCCAACAAACCGGGAATAAACTGGATCTGGTTGCAGATGCTGTCAACCATGTGCGTTGCCAGAAGCAACTCATCAGTTACCGTCCGCACATCACTACGGAGACGAATGTTTCGACTCAAGCTAGTTCGCAGCGAAGATGAAAGAGGAGTTTTAATATTGGCCGAGTAACCGAAGTCCCAGACAAGCGAGTAAAGAGTTTCTGGGGCTCGGTGAATATGATAGACGAGCTGCAGCTGAAACTGTTCAGTTGTCGAAGCTTGCTTGTTGTATTTGCTGAAATCAAGCCCACCAACATCCATGCTTTCAATAGCGTGGCGTTGTTCCTCTGTGCGAAGCTTCCAAGGGTTCATGATTGCAACAAAAGCCAAGTTCGCAGGCAAGCGGTGGCCATACACTATCTTATCACACATGATATCTTTTGCAACCCATAGATACGAAGTGGCGTTAACCTCATCAAGCATCACGACCACATACTTTCCAAGTGGTGCCAGGAGAGCAGCTCTCGCAATAACTGGCTTCAACCGGTCATAAAAATGTTCCTCTGTCATTCCTTCCTGAACATTGATGACCTCAAATTCATTCCCGGAGACACCTGCAAAGAACCTGAGAGTCTCTGTCTTCCCACATCCTGTTTCGCCCATGAGCACTACTGGGACACCACTCAACAATCGCAAATGAATTGCGATCAAGCGAAGAATAATGTCAACAGTGATTGTAAAAGCCGAACTCGGATCATCAGGGTTCTTCCAAGTTAGCGACTGGACATATTTTTCCGCGGCTCGCTTTAAGTCTGACACCATGGCCTTTTGATAATTCATCGGCTTTGCACCTGGGATTTCTGTGTTGTTCAAAAACTCGACAGCATTGCGCACACTCGAGTATTTTGCCGAGATTTGTTCAACCGATTCAGTGCCAGTGAGTTTCTGCTCGGACAAAGTTTCCATGGCAGATAGGACAACATTGACCGTTTGGTCTCCTCCCATCAATCGAGCAATTTGGGCAATGGCAGGGCTCAGGTGGTCGCTCTTGTATTTTTCTCGGAGGCGCAAACACAAGTCATGCAAGCGCTCACGATTGTATGGGCGAAGGAACGCTGCTTCTTGCAACAGGTCGGCCTTGAATTTAGTCTCACGCTGAGCCATATGTTCCAAAATATCGAATTTTTCATCCAAAGAGACTGCTGCAAACGAAGAAGTGGAACATATGACATAAGGTTTCTCTCGCCACGCATCGAACTGCGTCATTCCCAGGCATCGTTTGACATCGTCTTCCTGAAATGCGGGGCTTAACGGTTCCATAGAAGGTGCAGAAAGATTAAATGCGGTATCTACAATGAGCATTGCATAGTGAAACGCGACGTGCCGATAAAAATCGTCCCCAAGTTCAACACCCCAGTAAGAGAACGCATGGTAAAAATTTGCGAGCTGAGTCGCCGCGAATTGGAATGCCCGTCGCTTCTGGGCAACGTCCTCATCTTCCAGCTTTGGCATGACAGTGTCAAGCGCAGACATTATTTGAGCTGCATTGGGTGTTGCCATGCCTGGAACCTCACAGTAGCGAGGGAGGATGGTGAGCTTTGCATCAATACTATGCTTCAGCGCACACAATATTTTAGCCCCCAAGACCCAACTTTTATGCTCTTCCGCCTGGAACTTGTATAAAATGCTATCAGGACCGCCGTAGAGTTCTGGAACGAACACTTTTAAGCTTATACCCGCGACAAGCGGGATGACGGGGAAATGCTTCGTGAAAGAAAATCGATCGCGTTCATCGGCAAGCCCAGTGTTAGGTAACTCAAGAATAATCGTGTCCTCTGGATGACGAGGATGAACAAAGCCCATTTTGTCACGCCAACAGCCAACAAAGATGTATTGAATCAGAGCAGCACTAATTTCTCTTGCATCACCTCGATGCCCAAGATTGAAATGAACCACAGTCTTCCGGCCAACGACGAGAGGTCGGGCCGCGTTCAAATGCCCAAGTACCTGTTCCAGTGGCGTGACATCTACAGACAACTGAATATGAGGAGCATCTTGCACACTCGTAGCCTGGAGAACACTGTAAGTCTTGCCGGCTCCACTCGTCTTGGAGTGGGCAACACGGACGGGAATCTCGGCTTTTGAAAGTGCAGGAGCAACCAAGTTGCGAAGCTCTTGAACGACTCCAGCCTGCAAGACAGCTTCGTCTTTGGCGAGTGCATTCGCGACGAAATATGAACCCGAGGCTGCTGACGAAAGCAACAGAAGGGGGGCGCACAGTCCATTAGCACGAGGAGTGAGGGCCTTCACGAGCTCTCGAAGCTTCCAGACAAAATGGGTTTGGACTGCGTAGCTGAGTTCGCTGACTTGCAAAATAACAAAAGTGGCTTTGCATCCTTCCCATGGTTGAGGAATATTGGCCATATGATCCCCGGAAGGATGCGCCAGTGTTTGCCAGTTATACCAGCGGCACAAAAAATCCTCAATGTCAAGGCACGATGTTCCGGGAGTTGCTACAAGCCATTCAGCGGGTGTTGGGAATCTCGAATGGCGGGCGATGTACATCCCCAGTACAACCTCTTCCAGCAAAGGTGCCGAGATTGGAGTGGCTTGAGGTGATGAAGGGCAAAACACACCAGGGACCGTGATGAGCTTGTAGATTCCCAGATCGGTTGTGACGTTAGGTAATTGGGCCACAGGAAGATTCCACGGTTTTGATGCCCATTGCTCAGGTGCAAGGTAGTCCTCGAGCAGGCGTGCGACAATGGCGACAAGCTCCGTGGCTTTGTCGGAACCTGCATCTTTCCCAACATTGTCTGCGAGCGCTGTGAGGCGCTCAAGGGGGCACCCAATTGATACCAGAACATGATGAAGCAAGGGGCCTGGTGGTTGCTGTCTCAATGCGGACAAGCACGCCACGAGCTGGCGACGCGAGAGCATCGACAAAATCGGGTGACGAGTGCGATAGGTCTCAAATGCGGCGAGCCACTTTCGGAGCACAGCTTCCTGTTTTGTAGCAACTTTACGCAAAACTGAAACACGAACTTCTCCTGGGATAGTCATAGTTTTTTGTTGGAAGTCAGGATGACCCGCATTGCTCAATGTCTCGATTGAATTCGCGATGTTTGCCAACACATCATGTACTTTAATGAATCGCATCACATAGACCTCTCGATCTTGGGTGTTGCTGATATTTGGAGGCAGCGGTCGATCAGCATCTTCGTCGGAAATGCTGTCTGATGTCACCACTCCACTCGTAAGTAAGAGTTGAGATGGCAATGTTTCAAATTCTGCAGCGGATATTGTCCGCTGTTGCTTCTCCAATATCATACTCGCTGAGAGTGAAACTACTCCTTGGCTGACATCCAATCGGAAAGATCCGTTGGAGAGAATCGCCTTCACATCTGCAATAATTTGTCGTTCTTCTCCTCCATGCTTCAACAAGCTGGTTACACTAGCAACGTTGCCGCGGAGGGTTGAGAGGTGTGCAATGGAACTGCATGTTAATGACACATACCTCAATAGGTACTCAAATGTAACTTCGGTTTTTCTATTTGGATCAAACAGAGCCTCGCCCTCACGGAGTAAGAACAGTGGCGCAGCTGCTCGGAGTGCACTAAGCAATGTTCCGTCCGTGTCTTGAATATCATCCCCTTGCTTGATGTCAATCCTTTGGTTGAGCGCCTGGATATCTCGATTGGAAGCAAGCAACTCCAACAATTTTTCTTCTGCCATGACTTGCAGATAGAGTCGCGGGTAGCCAGGAATGATATTTTGGACCGCATCGCTGCCACGATAAAATTCAGCAAAGCTGCCGATTGCTAGTCTGATCGGAATATCTGCTCCACCGCATTCCAAAAGTGTGCAAAACTTCGCTAATGAATGCGAAGGCCCAACAGGACACCCAGAACTCTGAGCAATCTTGCGAAGGGCAACAGCGTCTGGGATAAATCGAAACATGTCGACCGCAGTCGCAAGCAAGTCAACAGAAATTGATTGGTCCTTGCATTCTACTCGCAGCACTTTCGCGGCAAGACCAAGCTCGTGCGAGAGCAGACCTTCTAGCTCGCTGCGAGAGGCTTTGGTGTATTGAGCAGCCGTAGCTCGCAGCTGAACTTCTCCAGCACCCCCCATTTGAACCAGCATGCCCTCTAGACGATCCGTTAAAATAAAACGCGAGAGCATATTGTGAGTCACATCACAAGTGAGCGTTTCATCCTTGATAGCTTCGATAAACTTTTGCCAGCAAGCCACCCGGTTGTTCACCTCCTCCACCCAGGCTTTAGCCAGTTCATCCACAGAAGTTCCCTCTGGGATTTCCTTCCCGTTACTTTTTTGAACCTCGTCCCAAAAGGCAACGAAGAATTCAGACTCCAAGGAGTTGGTCAAAAGCTCCGATACTTTGCACAAGTGACTTCCCACTTGAGGCGCAGTCCAATCTTTTACTAATCGAGCTCGGTTTTGTTTGTCAAGTTTCACATGCTCATCATAAACTGCGGCAGCTGCCTTTTCAAACCTTGGTCGTGCGACCATGGATTTAAGGGAAACCAGCAGAGGCCTCCACGCACTTTGGGCCTGATCCACCATTTCCCGAAGATTCATCAAAACATCCCGCGAGAGTGTGGGGCAAAGGCCCATCAAGCGAGGGAATAGGACCTTCCGGGATTCAAATATCTCCAAGGTAGAGAGCGGGATCGCCCCTTTCTGGAGTTTGTCAGACAAAGCCATGGCCGCTGCGATCACTCGCTCTGCAACATCAAAGGGCACAGGAAGTGATTTTGGCTCGACGCTTAACAAGCCGGAGATAAAACTTGTTGCACCATCGTTGTCCAAAAACGGGTAGATGTCGTGGCCAATTTGCTCCGCATTCGAGAATTGGTCAGGCTTCGGGCCCGAAATGTGAGCATAGACCCGCATCCAGGCTGCACTAAACACTCTCGCGACGTTAACGCGGCCTTTACCCACAAGCAATTTGTGATCCAGTATATAGGACGTAAATTCCTGGCAGTCTCCAGGATCAAGTTTTTTCACAATCTCCACCAGCTTTGTTACTTCAAGATCGAGCACCAGTTTCGGGGCTTCCGCCTTTGCGAGCTGCCGAATTCGAAAACTACTACCGGAATCGTTCAAAGGCATATGAGCATGAAGACTCCTCACCTGGCTTTCTGAAAGAGCCTGGTTGCTCATCAATGCTAACAGTTGTCGCGAGTACTCGGAACTCTCACCGTTATGTTTCTCCTTGATGCGCTTCACAACATCCTCCGATATGGCTTCAAACTGTCTCAAGGGAAGTTTTTCTAAGGGTAGTCTCATCAGAACTTCTGCGGGATCGAGCTTAGACAAGACAGGGTGTCGAAACGAAAAACAGTCGTCGAAAAGAGAAGGGCCAAAATGTGCCAAATAGGTGGCCCATTCCCGAGTGAAACTGTCAGCAGAAGCTTTCTGTAAGAGTTTGCGATATGCAACGAACTCCAACGCCTTTGGTAATTCTGAATAACAATATTTTTGGTCCTCGATGGAAGGAAGCTTCTGGAACAAGTGATGGCCAATCTCAAAGCTCGCGCACAACTTGGGAAGAACTTTCTTATCGAGCCTCATCGCAATTTCCACTTCTGCCAGCTCAAATTTGTCTTCAAAGTCTCGAGCCTCGCGTACCCAGTCAAACAGTTCCCGCCGATTCTTCTCAGTTTTGATCATTTCAATAAAAGTGAGACACCATGTCCGTTGTGTACCAGCAAGCTGCCTTCGATGCTTTGAAAAGGCGGCAAACAATTCGCTCACTATTTCTGGGCTGTAATATCCACTACGAATAGAATTCATTCTCGACTCTTTGAATATGGCATGCATGCCAACAAATTCGATGCCACCAGGAAAATCCGACATCGCCTGGAAGTATGCAAGAGCCCTCGTCAACCCTTCTTCTTTGGTAGTTACGTTCTCCAGTTTGCTGACTACCTCCTCACACAAAATTTTGGGTTTCGAATTGCGCAGATTCACTTGCGAAAAAAACTCCTTGAGCAATCTTGGGAGTTCAATCCCAAATCGATCTGGAGACGTAAGAGCCGCAAATGCGGTCACAAATTCTGTGATTTTCGTGAGATCCGTCACATCGCACAGGTAATTAGTAACCAGACCCCACTTCATGAAATCGTCGCGACATACTACAAACCAATCTTCCGTTTTCGCTTCGTCTTTGGTCGGTAGCACGCGATCCTCCCCCTTCTTTCTCCATGTGGCAACCACATTTTCTGAATTTTCGCCAACAAAAACACGATATTTCCAGTTTTGTTCGGCCGATACCTCGACTTCAGCACAGAAAAAACTTGATCCCGCACATTTCTGAAGATCGAATCGTTTCATCATAGGTGCGCTGAATTGGATGTAAGGTTGCTTGTCTGGTAGCTCTGACAAAAAGAAGACATAAACACGAGCTTTTTTCAAATTTACAGGGGCTGGTGATGGGTCGTTTTTTGGAATCGATGTGGAGGAAAAGTTAGCAGAAGAAGAAGAGGAAGAGCCTGTGGAATGGGAAGAGTCTGGGGGATTCGTGGGAGATGCGTCTGCCAATTTTTTTTCTTCTTCGGTGTCTGAGTCAGACCCTCCCAGCTTTTTGGGACCACCACGCTACAATTTCGTTGTCAACAACAAAATAAAGCAGACAAAAAAAGACAACACTCAACGAACTCGGGTGCACCTTCGCCTTGTTCTTCGCCATCTAAGTTCAGTGAATCGTCCTAGTGGAATGCATCACTGCTTAATTCCAAGGATTATCGTTATTTGAAACAAATTGTGGTCTCTCAGGCATTGGACCTAGGGTTGTTAAAGGTTTTTTTGGGTTTTTATCAGAAATTAAAAAAGATTCAAAAAAACCTGGGGCCTCAGGGCGAGACACCTATTCCCAATCTTTTTTATCGGGTTGACAGTGAAGTTAACCGGCGCAGAGACCCGTTTTTTTCAAACGATGGATAGCCTCAAGAAATCAGGAAGAAACGAGCGGGTGTTTGGGAGTTTCTCTCGGATGATGAAGAGTGCCAAAAAAGGCCAGTAGTGCTTGTAAACACTGCCACAATGCCGTGAATCACCATAGTCACCCCGAAAAAGCTGAAAAACATCTCAATAATTGTGAAAAGTTTACGAAGAAGGTGTATGGGGAAGAATTCCGAGAGACCACCGTGGTTTGTGGGCCCCAAGCAAGGAAAGGGACAACCACCGATTCCGTTGGTTGTTGTTGATGAGGAAGACAAGACTGAGTCAGACGAACCACCGAAAAAAATCCCAAAAATCCCTCACGAGTTTTTTCACGAAACAAAGTCCGGGACTGACTAAAGAGGAACAAGAGATCGACGACAATCTTGCGATGTTCTGTTATTGTTCAGGGTCCTCGTTCCGGACGTTGGAGAATCCATACTTACAGAAGGTACTTGAAATATGTCGTCGTGACGTCGTCCTTCCGACAAGACAAAAACTAGCTGGTGAACTTCTCCAGTTCCATCATGACAAAACCAAACATTTGGTGAACAAGAAACTATCTCAACATGGGTTTTATGGTTTGGTGCCGGATGGTTGGTCAAATGTGAACAAGGACCCAGTATTGAATTTTATTTTAGTGAACCCAACCGAAAATATATTTCTCAAATCAGTGTACACTCAAGACGAGTCTCATACCGGGGAGTACCTGTCGATGGAGTCCTCCAAAGTGATTGAGTCCTTTCACTCCCAGATTGTTGGTATGGTGACAGATAATATCTCAGCCAACAAAAAATCGTGGAAAATCCTAGAACAGAAGTTTCCAGACAAGTATTTCTATGGATGTGTTTGTCACACTCTCAACCTCATTGTGAAGGACCTATTCCCCCCAACAATCCTACAAATGAAGGAAAAGTACCCCGATGGATATCCGTTTCAAGACCTTTGTCGTTTTTCCTCCAATTGTCGAGAGTTGGTCCTGTTCTTCAAGAACCACCAAGTGTTGAAGTCTACCTTGGAGTCAAAACAACGTGAACTTGAAAAACCCCATTTGGTAGTTCCAGTCATCACTCGGTGGTCATCTATTCGAAATTGTTTTACGAGTCTCGAAGAGTCTGACTCTATTATTCAACATATTGTTAACGATCGACAATTTTTGGAAACGGACAAAGACAAAGATCAACAAGTAAAGAGAACCAAGATCAAGAACTTTGTCACTAGGAAGGACTTCATGACCAACCTCCGAATGTGTATCAAGATTCTCAATCCATTGAATGACCTTATTCTGTTCTTCGAGTCAGACACTGTTCCATTATCCAAGATCTACGAAGTGTTTCACACACTCCCTGACACTGTCAAAGAAATGAAATTACAGAAGGATCAAGAAACATTTGTGTTGAAGTTGATTGATGAAAGATGAAATTTATCCGAAATGATTGTCATTTGACGTACCGATTGGATCCAAGATTCGTCGGAGAATTG
>Ga0215284_10001_pt2 | contig 17806 bp, 18 predicted proteins | sample ZER3_1Amoeba_K21_FD_182620 | JGI IMG/M metagenome (GOLD analysis project Ga0215284, IMG submission 182620) | Enriched cells of freshwater protists from Biology Centre CAS, Ceske Budejovice, Czech Republic - ZER3_1Amoeba_K21 | ecosystem: Environmental > Aquatic > Freshwater > Unclassified ... | reverse complement strand
AGCTGCAATATTTGCAGACGAAAAAGTACTTAACATAGTAGCTACACCAGTACCTAAACCACTAATACCGGTTGAAACAGGCAGACCTGTACAGTTAGTGAGAATACCAGATGCAGGAGTTCCTAGAATTGGTGTCGAAGAATTTGTAATTAATTTACCTGTTGTATTGCTGTATGTTGCGACTTGCCCGGCAGTCGTTGCTCCAGCAGTGTTTTGAACTACGTTAGCATAGGCAATACCAGTATCTAGAACTGTTTTTGACCCATTTGCACCTACAATATTGTTAGCGCCTAAATTCACACTTGCAGTGATAACATTTGCCGCTACTATTCCACTGTCTGTGACTGTCTTTGTACCATTTGCACTAACTAAATCGCCACTAACTAAATTACTTGCTGTTGTAACGACGTTTGCTGCCACTAATGTACTGTCTGTAATAACTTTACCAGATGTTCCTGAGAAACTACATAGATCACCTGATGTACTTGTACCTATATTTGAAACAATGTCGTTTGCTGCTCGTGTGTTGACAGAACCAACGACAGAACCTGAGATATGGAGGTCTTTGAAACGATTGGTTGTAGTACCTAAGTCACAAACGGTACCACCAGCTCGAATATTTGCCTGGCCTGTACCACCAACTAACAGAGAATTAGATGTTGAATTTGTTAGATTAAACCCCATGCTAAATGCTTCATTAACTCCATCGGGCACAGTTAGATTACGTCCTACCATAATGTTACGCGCACCTGTACCATTTGTGTTACCGAATCCATAAATGAAAGAACCACCTGAAGCATTAGAGTCATTGTTTGAATAGCCATAAATAACAGATTGTCCATTTGTAGAAGTGGAAGTATTATTATTGCTTCCGCAAAGAATTGACCTACCCCCACCTGTACCTCCCATCGTGTTAGACGCTCCAATTGTCAACGAGCTTGCTCCTGTTGTCATGGTGTTTGATTGTCCGATGTTGACATCTGTGGACGATGTAGTTATTTTATTTACATTTGTGAGATCATGGCTGTTCATATTAATATCACCTGTCATTGTTCCTCCTGCCAATGGTAACCAAGGACCTGTAGATGCAGAGATACCAGAGTCTTTAATAACCTTATCAGAAACAAAAGACGCAAGATTATTCAACGTGCCTGTGCCTGTGTTAGAAACAATGTTATCAGCAGTTCTAGAATTAGTTGCTCCTGATAATGTGCCGATATTTGTAATATTGTGCGTACCCATCGCGATATCGCCGGACATCGTCCCACCAGTTAATGGCAACCAAGGACCTGTAGAGGCAGAAATTCCTGTATCTTTAATTACTTTTTGTGAACTAGAAAAAGAAACTAGATTGTCGGTTGTTTGCGATGTAGAGCAACTAATAATATCATCTGCTGCTCTCGTGTATGTTAAACCATGTACATCACCAGTTAAGTAAGCAGTTTGAAAAGGCGCGCCTGCAGATCCTAGATTGCAAAATGCTGCCTTTGGCCTAATGTTCACCAAATTGTTGTCACCGATAATAATAGAGTTGTTAGTACCATTAAGATTATTGTCAGAACAAATATTAAACGAGTTAGTTGCAGGAGTGCCAGGGCCTACAAGCGTGTAACCATTCGTCGACTCATAAAGATTTGTTGTTGTTACATTGGTGAATGTTGGTGATGCTGTTGCGATAGGAGGTAAACCTGTTTGGCCTTGAATAACCTGATTGTTTGTGAGCACAATATCAGATAGATTATTACTTGCATCAATTGTTACAACACTGTTAGCATCTAAATTAGGAAGATTCAATGTGCCGACTGTGAGTGTGTCGGCATCGATGATACTCTGATTCAAAAGGTCGGCGTATCCTGGAGTGTTCATTATAATAAATATTGAGAATAACTATAATTTCAGAATATCAAAAATATTGCATGTGAAACGCATGAGATAAATTATAAAATATTTATGTATAATAAATTTACTTGATGAGTGAAAGAAAGACAAAACCAAAAGTAGTTAAAGTACTTACAGAGCCTGCACCAGTTGCAGCTGAAGTAAAACCAAAGAGAACCAGGGCGCCAAAGAAGCAGCCAACTAAAGAAGAAATGTTGAAGACACTTACAGACAGTTTGACTGTATTAAGACAAATAATTCAAGATTTAAAAGAAGATGAAACAAAAATAGCAGGATTAACCTTGAAGCAACTTCCATTACTGATTTCGGAAACACTCAAAAATCTAAATGAAGATTGTGATGAAATCGATGCAGAGTACAAGGAAATTCTTGCAACACCTGCAACAAATTAATTATTAATCAAATCAAAATGATTTAGTTAATAAAATTAAGAGAAACGAGGTACTGCTATTTGAGATGTTGTGAAATAATTAGCTCCGCCACGACGTCTACTGTGAACAAGACGCCTACGTCCATAACCTAGCCTGGAGGCTGCTGATGCCAATTTTGGATGATTCAAGTGTGTGAGTGCTTTAGAAATGAGTTGATGTTTTTTCACAAATCCATGAGCAGAAGATAAAATAGATCTTAATGAACCTCCACGTCTTCGCACAACTCTTCGTCTTCGCATATTAGTTCGCATTCCTGATCCAAGTGGTCTACCAACTCGTCTCGGTCTTCCTACATGACGTCTTCGTCCATAACCAAGCGCACTGGCAGCATTGCCAATTGCAGATGCATAAGGGACACCAACAGATCCCAATGCATTACCTACAGTTGAAATGATTTTGTTGTTTTTAATAAATGAATGAGCGCTTTTAAGCATGTCTAACAAACCAGCCCCACGTCTACGAACACGTCTACGGCGTACTCCGATTCTTCTTCTCGCTATTGGCATATTTATATAATTGTGCAAGATAATTAAAATTCTTGATCATGGATAATAAATTCGCTATCGAAATTCCGCCTGAACGAATCAGATCGACTGTCAACATAGAGAAACGAGTGTTTATGCTGTGTTGCTTTTTGATACAACTTTAAGAATGTTTCGAAAGGAATACCAGAATCACAATCTTTGTAGATTTCAGCCAGCTTTTTGATAGGAAAACCACGGAATATGAGAAAGAGGTCGATCTGCTTTCTGCTTTCTGGCAGCAGATCATGCAGCCATTGACTAGAAATAATCAGCTTTGATTTGAAATGACGATTAAATTTCAATAAACTCAACAAAGATCTTGATTTTAGTTCACTACTTAGGTCATCAAAAATAATCATGTATTCTGGTGCGAGATATTTAGATTTTTTCGGTTTCTTTTGTTTCTCTTCTTCAATCTCTTGTGACGGAGTTGACCCAAGGCGAGCCAGAATATCATCACAGCGATCTTCATCTGAGATTTCACAAAACTGTTGCTCTTTTGCTTCCTCTTCATCTTTTGCTTCTTGTTTTAGATCTTCTATTAGATTAGCGAGTTGATCCTGTCCATCTTCAAAAATGCTCGTGAACACATGTAGATCCATGCCTTTGTTCTTAAAATATTTACGTATCTGAATCCAATTTTTATCTTTGTATGCAGTTGAACAAAAAATGTAGATAATTGTTTTTTTTACACAACATTCTTTCATTATTTTAAACAAAGCACTTGTTTTACCACTTTTTTTCTTTGCACATAAAAATATGTTTGCATAGACCTCTTCACAAACATCATAGCCTTTGATGGGACGATCTTCATCTGGAATGGGAATAGCTTTTACATATTGTTGATTAATTTGTTGCAACGATATCATTATAATATCTTAGTAGATTTCTTTATTCTTCAGCTTAATAAAATCTATTGTTAAACATACAATACCTTTTGTGTTTCCAACGACTGCACCAGGAGAAATCAGTGGTTGCGGATTGGAGAATGCAGGGGAACCATTTGCTGTTGTCTGAAATGCAAAGGTAATACTCTCATTTTGTAAACTGTTGTTTAAACGAAAATGTTCATCATGTTGATAACTTTGACCGAGATCATTCGGAAAGGATGTGAGAAGATTGTCATTTGTCTTATTACACCAAATTTGTACCAGATCAGGAACATCACCACCACCGCCTGCAGGAGAGTAAGACAGCGACTTTAATACAAGCTCATCGGCTGCAAATCTCAAGTTGATTGGTACACTTGCAATTGATGGAAGTAATGTGTTTAAATTAAATGAAAACGATCGATAATATTAGTCATAATGATTTATATTATTACTGAATAAATTAAATTACTTATTGTACAGTGATGGTTGAAGGAGTCATCGTTAGTTTCTTAACAAACACACACCATGTGTAATGATAGTAAACAAGACTGACCATTGTCACACCGACAAAACTCCAGGTGAGAGGAGCCACCGTCATTGGAATTCCTGCAATCAACTCTGAATCGGCATGATTTGTGTAATCAATATCGAAATCACAAAAATCATCACAATGGAACCAATTGTATTGATACACATTTGCATTTTGTAACACACTTCCATGAATTTGACGTCTGTGACTCATGTAATCAAGCAATGGAGGGTTTGCAGTGGGAGAACAATTTATGTTGATATCTTGTGTTCTTTTACCATTCAATTGTGTGTAGTAGACCTGTGTCTTCTGTGGGGCATTAGCAGTCGAAGCACCAGCAGGCACATCTGAGGTATTACAATGATCGTACATTGTATCTAAACTTTCTTGTGAGTTGTAGAGTGAATGATAGACTTTCATAAGTGAGCGACCATTACCTTGATCAAGTTGTATGCTGATATTTTGTGAACCACCTTGATTGGAATTTTTAAATGCTTGCACATATGGAATGAGATATGACAACCCAGTTGATGAGACCTTTGCTTTGATGTCATTAACTAAGTCTTGGTTGCTCTCCACAGCTAACATTAATTGTAAGTTTGTGATTGTAGCTGCTCCTGTGAAAAGTGCTTTTGTTCCACTATTTGGCCCTGCAGCAGCATCACTCTGGTAAGCAACTTTATTGATACTTCCAAAATACATTTTGAGATATGTTGTTTGGCCAAAATACAAATTTTTGTTTACACTGAAAACTGTATTTCTAATCATTTTAAGAGGCACCTGAACATTATAGGTGACCAGCCCAGCAACAGCTCCATCGCCAACTGCTCCCCGGTTAAAATACGTGGGTTCAACATAATTCAGATTTGCATTGTAGGCAGCACCTGCGTTCACGTTTGCTGGCGTCATATTTGAATTACGAAACGCTGAGATAGTGTTTTTAAGGTTATTACTCAATCCTAGCCCATCGAGTGTTACATCGAGTGTTGAGAAATCACGTAACGATAACTCTTTCTTCAAAACAATATCTAAGTAGTTGTTCAAATTGTCAACGTCAGCTATCCATTGATTAGATCCACTGTAAAATTGGATATGACTCATTTCTGAAAGCATTTGTTGAGCGTACCAAATGTAATTCCCGGCACCAGCATCTGGCAACGTCACTGTGTATGAAAGCATCGACTCTGACAAATTAAAGACCTCAGGAGGAATGTTGATAGTAACAGGTGTCTGACTTGTTCCTAATGAAATTGCTTGACCGAATGTATTCGGAAACTGTGGTTCATATTTATATGACGGATGTGAAAACATATTTTGTTTGTAATCTATCTGCGACGCAGTCACGACTTCACTCATCTTGTTTTGTTATATAATCTGAAGCGAAAAAGAATTTATGAGCGGATACTATTTCGAGACGATCATGCGTAAGAAGTTTCTGATCTGATCAAAAATAGGGTCCTTCTTAAAGAACAGCAGTGTTATGTTCATATTCAGACCATTCAGTTGAATTAACTCGCCATTCTCATCAGTGAGACTAAAAGAGTATGCATTATTATGCTTCGATGATAGTAAATGACAATAGAACTCAGGAGAGGGACAGTCCCAGGCAATACTGCTATAGTTTATTGAGGTAGTTGAATTAATGCTAACTAAAATGTCATCCTGTCCTGGATTGTTTGCAACGTTGGAATGAATCAATAAACGATCCTCAGATTGTAATTTTATCACACACGTCGATTCAAGTGTTGTACCTGTAAATGCATTGGTTGAGCCAGACAAGAAACCTAACGGTTCAAATAAATGCGTATTGCAAATTATTGTCGATTGTATCGCACCGTTCGTTTGGATGTACGTCCACTTCCCAGTATCAGCGCCAGAACTAGAAGGGTACGTTAGAGTGTATGTCAATCCATTTGGTGATGCATTTGTTAAAAGTGTACTTATTGTAGTTTTGAATGAATTGAGTAAATATGAACCGACAGGGACATCAACGGTGACAGTAGTGCCAGTCTCACTGAGCTGAAAATTATTCTCTAATCCGTCGGCTTGAATTAAATAATACGATTTAGGTATCAGCGCATTCAAACAGACAACATGTGTGAACTCCCATCCATCTGGAAACTGTATATTATATGTAAAATCTTCATCAGTGCCAGATATCCTATCTCGTGAATTAATGTAAACATAATAAGGATTTGAGACGAACATATTATAAATTAACTCCAGATATTATTCTACCAACATATACAACCAGATTCTAAAAAATACTACAATATTCTACCGACACAACGAAAAATAATCGGTACCTTTAGTAAATGGAAGCACCACTAGAAAAGAAACCGAAGAGACAATTGACTGATAAGCAGAAGGCGGCTAGAATCGATAATCTTGCTAAAGGTCGTAAAAAGAGAATGGAAATGATAAAACAAAAAAGAGAAATGAAAGAGCAGGAATATGACATAAGTTCAGATGAGTCATATGAGAGTGATAGCTCCAGTGGAAGTGACAACGACGCGTTTGTTATTTCCAAAGCAAAGAAGAAACCTGCATTAGAGCCAACTATGTCACAGACAATTGGGACTACGTCCCATAGGAGATCCCACAAGCAACTCCATACATCTAAACAGACATCGAGTCATTTGCGACAAGACGTTGATGAACTAAAAAGCATGATAATAGAGCTGGCAAGTATGCAAAAGAAACAACATAAAGAAAGAAAACAGGCAAAACAGAGTGGAGGAACAAAAATTGTTGTTTTGCCACAGCAAGGTGGTGGTTCACAACCCAAAGCACACGATGACTACATGGAGAAACTTAGAAAATCTATCTTCGACTAAGTAATTAATTTCTTTTACTCAATTATAAAATTAAATGGGTAAAATGCCAAAAATTCATAAAACAAAAACAGGGAAGCAATACATTGTTGTTCATGGTAAGCGTGTTTATCTCTTCCCAGGTATGACTGAACGTGAAATACTGTCTGTTTATCTACTTCTTAAAAAGACAATTCCTATTAAAAAAACGAAAGAAAAGGGCTGCACCTACGAATGTCGCTCGTGCTGTCGTTAACATTCGACCGGACACTGTTCTCCCCGACAGAAGTGTTTCAGTTGCATCAAGTGGTGCTAATGAACGTGATCAACTAGAAAGTGCAATTAACAAAGTAAATAAAATTATTGAAGAACAACAACTAGTACCACGACAAATAGTTCACGCTCCTAATCTACAATTGGGTCATGCAGCAAATAATAGAACACCATCTAAATTTAGAAGATCTAAAACAAATTTGTTACCAGTTGGCAATGTCCAGAGGAATCCGCTTCCAATTGCACATGACCTAGAACATAAGAGCGAAGATGAGGCAAGAAAACAACGAGCTGCTGATGATCTTCGTGAAAGAAAAGAAGCATTTCAGAGGAAAGCAAAAGCAAGAGAGGAAGAAAAACAAACAGGATTTAGTTCAGCACCTCCACAATCGGAAAGCACTCCTGGCAAATCAAAGGCAGAACTACATAAAGAGAGGCAAAAGCAAAGACGCCAACGAAGGGGTGGTGTAGAATCACTAGATCCATCGTCATCACATGCTTCATCACAATTGGACGATCTAAGAAGACGTGATCAAGGGGAGAGATCAGGAGCAGAATCTCCACAATACCCAGAACTACCTGATCAATCCATGGGCGAATATCGATCACCTAAAAGAACTTCTCAGCAAAATTTAGATACAACACCAGAGCAGCCAATTCAAAGAGAATTACTTTATAAAACACCACAAACAATACATTTCTTTGAGAGTCAACCGAGAGATTCGACATTGATCGAACAACAACAAGATGACATTATATCAAGATTAATAGATGAATCGAAGAGACCTTTGTTAGAAACAGGACAACAATCTGGAAGTGGCAAATCATCTGAAGGCTTGTATGACGATCAAATAAATAAAATTATGTCCCGATTTAAAGACTATCACGGTACCATAATGAGAGATGAAATTAAGAAACTTTTACCTTCAATCATGCCACAGAGTCGTGTCGCATTCATAATAAATACAGATACACACGACAAACCTGGCATGCATTGGTGTGCTATTTACATCGACGGACGCAATGGACCTGAGTCTAGCAATTCACTTGAATGGTACGACAGCTTCGCCCGACCAATGCCACATGATATTAGAGAAGATTGTAAATTAATTTTAAAAATATTGAAACCTGAAACTATTCTAAAACTAAAAGAGAACTCTGTGGTGCAACAAAATGATAATACTGCAAATTGTGGGTACTTTGCTTGTCGCTTTCTCATCGACCGATTCAGAGGTCAATCATTCGCATCGGCAACAGGCTATGACGATAAAATGAAACACTATGCCATCGAGAAAAATGAAAAAGAGATTGAAAGGCTTAAAAATACTAAACCGTTCAACTACATCCTTGCGGAATAGTGACATTTCAAAATATCTATGCTAGATATAAATGAAACAAAAAATAAATAAAGTAGTTACTTCAGAATCACAAAACCGATTAAATGATGAAATAATATTGTTGTACACAATTCTTGAAAATCAAAGATACATCGGAGATAAAACGCGAATTGTAACTAAAATTCAAGAATTGCAAAAACAAGTAGATCCAAACCAAAACCTAGGATTGTATGCCCCAGATTGCATATTATGTGGTGATGGTAGATGCATTTGCGACTAGGATTCACCAGAAGACATTAATAATTATTCTAGCAATCATTTATATCAATGAAACCAAAAATATTCGAGATAAAAAAAAAGGCACTGAGATAATTGCGTATGGTTGCATATTTGAAAGTGGTAAATGCATTATGGAATGGTGTGGTCAGAACCCGTTACTCATGGTCTGGGAGTCACTTGAACAGATGAAGATAGTCAGTGATCTAATGAAAGCCACAATAGACGTCTTTGAATAGAACGCACACAAATAATAATTTAATTATTTAATTTATAAAAATGAGTGAAACATGGCAAGACCTTGTTCGCAAGATGGTTCATGAGTACAATGAGAAGCGTCACATCTTTAACGATCCTAAAGACAAAGACAAGAAAATTAAATACGTTATCGAAGATACACATAAAATTAGATTTTTTGAATTTGCAGATGATATAATTGAGAAGGATGTCTTTGATGAAGAGCAGAACCTTGAAGTACTCAAGCCGAAGAGACGAGGAAGACCTAGAAAAATACAGATTGAAATTGTTGAAGAGCCCAAGAGAAAAAAATCTAAACGGGTGACTCTCTTCGCAAACATGGTTGAATGAACATCGCCACCCAAGGCATGCTCTCTCCTGATCTGGAGAAGAAGGGTATCTTGGGGTCTGCTCCTGGGCGACGCCCCCGGTGATGTGTTCGATCCGCAACTGGTATGAAGGCAAAGGACTCGCGATTGACATTGCAGTGATGAGCCCCTTTTCAGCTCAGCACCTCAAAGCTCCCAATCAGAGCCCATGCGAGCATTACGCCGATCAGTACAAGCACGCGAAGTACGACAAGGACTTCGAGGGCAGCGAGTATTTGTTCTCAGCCATTGTGTGGGAAACTACAGGAGCCGTGAATGCTGAGGGAGAGGAAGTGCTGCGCCAGATCATGCGATACGACACTCTAAAGCCATACTCAGTATATTATTCGATATTTATGATATTGAATATTACCATAAAATGACTTAAATATAAAAAAAAATATCCTTAAATAAAAATAATTTTCTTAAATAAATATTAAACAATGAACAACTGTCAATCAAAGAGATGCCCTGAATGCAAGAGTGAGAAACCTGTTGATCAGTTTGATAAAGGCAGAGCTCAGTGTAAAATCTGTCGGAAAGCCTACAATGCACAGCGATACAAAGAAAATCCACAACACTGGACCTATGATAAAGAAGCGTCTCACCAACACTATGAAAGAAACAAAGAAGCTAAAATAGCTGCTCAAAAAGTACGTTATCAAAGAAATAAAGTTGCTATTTTGGCAAAATACAAGATAGATTATCAAAAGAAAAAAGCAGCAAAAAAACAACTTGAACAAGAAAAAAATAATAATACAAATGAAAATAATAAAATTTCGACTTAAAAAATAAATGTGTTTTTGCTTAAAGAAATAATTTCTATTGTTATTATATAATAATAACAATATAAGTAATGCCGAGTTCTAAATCAAGTTCGAGCAAAGCTTTAAGCAATCACCCAAACAAATCCCAGAAAATAATTTTCATGACGAGAGCGACCCGTTTTTTATGCTCCCTGAAGTTCGCAGATTAGTTGAACAACAAGATCGTGAATTTAAACAAAAGCAAAGAGAAAATGCTGAGTACCGAAGGCAACAACTCAATGAACGTGAGAAGCTTCGTGCACGTGAAGAAGCTAAGATAGAAGCACGAATTAAATCAGCAACAGAGTTCGAAAAACGACATAAACGAGCGAAGGAACATGAGGCTTTACTTGCACGCGACAGAGAGCTTGCCGCTGAAGAGAAACACTTTGAAGAGAAAGTGAAACCTAAGGCGAAGAAGATTGTTTACAACATGAAGAAGATACTTTACCCAGAAGCGGTGAAGGCAGATCACGCTTTTCTTGGCGCCCGTCAATCGTACTCCATTAAACCTACAGAACGAAACATGTATTCATACAGCAATTTTCTTAATAATTCAAAGAGAGAGCTAACAAGAGTACTACATGAAAAAGTTACTGAAATGAGAGGGCTAAAATTTAAACTTTCTTACCTCGGAAATTTCCATAGAGGAACTTTGCTAAGAGCCACACCTAAAATTAGTAAGAACTTTCGATCAGAAGTATTTGAAGTAGTTTCTCAGCATGAAATTAATGATGCAGTTAAAAATGCAATTAATGACATTGGTGAAGAAATTAACACATTCGTTCAACATGGATCAGGGTGGATATTCGACTCAAATATTAAGCTCGATCTAAACATCTATCACTACAATCCTATCCGTGGCAGCTCGTACATTCCTCTTCCTAAAATAATTGCAAATAAAAAAGCATGTATCAATGTACGTAATAATGATGATAAATGTTTCTTGTATTCTGTGATTGCACATCAACACCCTCAAACAAAGAACGCTGAAAGAGTGACTAAATATGAGCCATATGTAAATGAATACGCGAGTTGGAAGCATGAGTACCCCATGAAACTAAGCAATATTCCAAAGTTTGAAGAACAATTTAAACTTTCCATCATGGTCTATGGATACAAGCTTGAGTTTGATAAAGAATCACACAAACAAATTCTTTCTTTCTCTCCTCTCTACAGAACACCAAATATCGTTTCCGATTTCGAGAATGTAATTTCTCTACTCTTAATTCAGGAAGGAGAAAAGACTCATTATGTGCTGATAAAATCAATATCAGCGTTAATGAGAGGATCTTACAATGATAATGCAGCACATTTATGTCCATGTTGCTTTAAACCATATCGTTCAAAGGAGAAATTAGCTTCCCATCTTCAAAATGGCTGCGCTAAGTTCGGAGTGCGTGCAATATGCCCTACAGTCGAAAAATCAAAAGAGCTTGTTAGATTTTCTAAGATTCATAAAATGCTTCCTAAACCATTTGTAATTTATGCTGATTTTGAAGCTATTCTTCAGGCATACAATGATCAACGAAATGTTGCATCAAATCAATATCAAAAACATGTACCATGTGGATTTGCATTCAAACGAGTGTCTACTGTTGCCAAATATGATAAAGATATCGTAACCTTTCGCGGTGATGGAACAGAAGACGTCGGTCAGCATTTCGTAAATGCACTAATGAAGGAAGCTGATGAAATCATAAAAATTATGAATAAAGTTGTTCCAATCATGAACAAGAAGCTAGCTTTCAGACTGCACGTGACTGTCACATCTGTGGTATTAGATTAGGAAAAGATAGAGTCAGAGATCATGACCATCTTACTGGAGAATATCGTGGAGCAGCACATAGTCATTGTAACATAGAATATGGTTGGAAGTGTGATAAAAAAACTGGCAATGTTCTCTACAAGATTCCAGTCATCTTCCACAATCTTCGCGGTTATGATTCACATTTGATTATAAAGAGTTTAACAAAGAATGTCAAACAAGTTGATTGTGTACCTTCTTCAACAGAAAAATTCATTACATTTTCAATCGGCAACCTTCAATTCATCGACTCCCTGAGCTTCATTCAAGCATCACTAGAAAAGCTCGTTGAAAGTTTATCACAAACTGGACTTCTTCATGATGTGCAAGATTTCAATAGTCTAGATGACCTTGATGAGCAGCAAATCACCACACTCACAAGCAAAGGACTTTATCCTAACTATTTACTTTCTATCAAACACAAACTAGAGCAAAAAGCAATAACTCAAATTAACAATAAGTTCAAACATTTTTCTAAACATTTCAACAATTTGACTAATGATCAAAAAATTCTTCTCACACAAAAAGGTGTTTACCCTTATGATTACATGAGTTCATTTGAAAAGTTTAAAGAATCTAAATTTCCTTCGATTGAAGACTGTTACAGTAAACTCAATAAAGAAGAAATGAATGAAAATGATTACCAACGAGCGCTGTCCGTATGGAAAACCTTCAACATGAAAAATCTTGGTGAATATCATGATTTGTACTTGAAAACAGACGTTCTATTGTTAGCTGATGTTTTCGAAAATTTCCGCACAACATGCATTTCTTCTTATAAACTAGACCCTGCTCATTACTTTACACTACCTGGGTTTGCCTGGGATGCTTGTTTGCGCATGACCGGCGCAAAGCTCGATGTGTTTTCTGAAAAAGAAAAAGATATGTATTTAATGACAGAGAGAGGCATTCGAGGAGGCATATCTGTTATTCCACATCGATATTCAAAAGCAAATAACAAATATTTATCTAGCTACAATCCTAATGAAGAATCTAAATATATCATGTACCTAGATGCCAATAATTTGTATGGCTGGGCAATGATGCAAGCTTTGCCAACAGGTAACTTCAAGTGGTGCTCAGCATCAAAGTTCACTGAGAACAAAATCATTAACATGAATGATGATCAAGAGACAGGATATATTTTTGATGTCGATTTAGAGTACCCTAGAGAATTGCATAGTAAACATAATGATTATCCGCTTGCACCTGAAAAGATTGCAATACAGGAAGGACATCTTTCAGAGCATTCTAAAAAGATTTTAAAAATTTTAAATGAGAAACACAGCCCTCATGACAAACTAGTGCCAAACCTCTGGGACAAGACCAACTATGTGGTTCATTACAGGAATCTAAAGCTTTATCTTGAGTTAGGAATGAAAATCAGAAAAATTAATAAAGTTATCTCTTTTTCTCAATCTAAATGGTTAAAACAATATATCGATTTTAACACAAACAAACGAAAAGAGGCAACAGAAGACTTTGAGAAAGACCTTTACAAGTTGATGAACAACGCTGTGTTCGGAAAGACTATGGAGAATGTTAGAAAACGTGTTCGCTATGAATTAGTAAATAATCACAAAAGATTTAAAAAACTTGTGAATGATGTGACATTTAAAGATTGTAACGTAATCAGTGAAGACCTTGTTGGTGTATCACGAGCGATGACCACTGTTGAACTTGATAAACCTATCAGTGTCGGATTTGCAATCCTCGAGTTATCAAAAGTACTAATGTATGATTTTCACTACAACACAATGAAACCACAATATGGTGAAAATTTAAAATTATTGTTCACAGACACTGATTCACTATGTTATGAAGTTAAAACAGACGATATTTACAAAGACATGGAAACAAACAAAAACCTCTTCGATTTCTCTGAGTATCCACAGAATCACCCACTCTTCAACGCTCTAAATAAGAAAGTTGCAGGTAAATTCAAAGATGAAACAGGAAGTAAGGTCATTCAAGAGTTTGTTGGGATACGATCTAAAATGTACGCTTTCAAAGTGAATGACAAAGAAAATAAAAAATGTAAAGGAGTCAAAAAAACAGCTGTTAAGAAAGAAATACATTTCGAAGACTACTACCGTTCATTGATGGGTGAAGTGAAAGAGGACATTCAACAAATAGCTACATTCAATTGCATTCGCTCAGTGAATCACCAAATATATTCTCTCGAAGTCAACAAGATAGGATTGAACTCATCTGATGACAAGAGACATCTTCTAGACCACGTAAACACACTCGCACATGGGCATTATAAAATAAATTCATCATAATATGTATATGAGTGATAGAAAAATACTTGCCGCAGAAATTCACCATCGTGTGATTCGTAAGTTCCCTAAAAGAAAAGTTGTTGTGTTTCAAAAAGATGATATATGGGCGATCGATTTAGCACAGATGAATGCATATGAATCATTCAATGATGGATACAAACATATATTGTGTATCATAGATGTTTTCTCTAAATATGCTTGGTGTGTTGCTCTCAAAACAAAAACTCATGATGTTGTTTTAAATGCAATAAAAACTGTTATTAAAGATAGTGGAAGGCAACCCGAAAAAATCTGGGTTGACAGAGGCTCTGAGTTCTACAACAAAAATTTTAAAGATTGGGCAAAGAAAAATAATATCACCTTTTACTCCACTTATGGTGAATCAAAGTCTGTGGTTGTAGAGCGCTTCATTCGTTCACTAAAAGAATTAATCACTCCCATCTTCACAAAAGAGAATACCCGCAATTGGATTGCTCTTCTCCCAAGTGTTCTCAAAACCTATAACAATAGATTTCATAGATCGATTGGAATGACACCCATCGAGGCTTCGGATCCTGAAAATGAAGTGACTGTTTTTAACAATCTTCATAAGAAAAGTAAAAAACAAAAGAAAAAACAAAAGCAAAAACCTAAATTTCAAGTTGGTGATGAAGTTAGAATCAGTCGGCAAAAAGGCATCTTTGAAAAAGGGCATGAATATAATTTTAGTTATGAAGTATTTAAAATTACAAAAGTTTTAGATACAGAACCAATCACATACCATTTAGCAGACGATTATGGAGCCAATTGAAGGAAGTTTCTATGAGCAAGAGCTATTAAAATCAGCTGTTCCAGACTACATGGAAATGGACAAAGTTATACAAGAACGTAAAAAAGGTAAAAAGAAAGAATACCTAGTTTCATTTGTTGGATGGCCTAAAAAGTTCAATCGTTGGCTTTCTGAAGATGAGTTTGAGTATGTGGAGCAGAAATAACTTTGGCGGGATGTTCCTCTGCTAAAAGTGATTCATCTTCATACAGCTGGCTTTTTTTTTCCATGTCTTACGGGGGCGAGAGAGCGCAGCGAACAGATGCGGGTCGCCCTTCTTCTCAATGGCAATTAATTTAATTGTTATTTTTCTTATGGGAAATTGTATCTCACTTGCGCGAGTCTGCCTCTTTCGAGTCTTCACGCGCTGGCGCTTGCTAGCTCTCAAGGCGTGTGGGAGTGCCATGTATCCATCTGTTGAATGGTGTTGAGCGTTGAACGATTGATTGAAATGCAAACTTCTGATTTTAAGTGATTTTTAAGTTGTTTTTTGTTGGCTGAGTCAGGTCGGTCAGTTATATACTACTCTTGCGCAAGATCGAACTCGCGGCAACGTGGAAAACCGATCAATATCACAGTAAAATCGAGCAATCGATGGTCTTTAAGCGTTTGCGGTGAAAGGGCAAGAGCTGCTCTCCACAGCTACATAAAGAGCCGTTCCTGCGCTTCATGCGGGACAAAAACACGGCATCCTGTTTGTCAGCAGTCTCGACATAACACCCACAATGGTCGCTGCACTCACACAACACCACCTCCGGGCAGACTTCACGTAGTAATACGCTACGAAAACCCTGAACGACGTTGCTAGTACATTCTCCCGAAAGCAGGCAACGAACGTTGACACTGTTGTTACTGCGAATGCGAGTCCACTCATCATATGATTCACGGAGCATCTTTGGGCCAGGCACCCCGGCCATGTGAGCTCGACGATCGATATCGTCGAGGATATAATACTCACTGTGCAAGGATATGGCTAACTTCACGACAGGGTGTTGGGGTACACTCGCCATAAAAGCTTGGAAGAAGGAGTGCGAGTCGTACGCGAGCACGGTCGCGAAATGAGCACTCGTGAGCAAAAAGCGAGGATCTTCAAGCACAACCAAATCGGTGTCGAAATAGAGACCACCGAAATCGAGTAGCATCACAAGGCGACAGAAATCGGAGCGCGCGGACCCGCTTGTTTCCGTCACAAACAGCTCCGCCAAAGTGCCATTCGTCGTTGTTGTGGTGAAGGGGTACTTCTTTAACGCGGTTTCGCACTGGGCATCATCGTAGAATATCACCCTTAAAAAAAAATGGATGCGAAAATCTACGCGCTCGTAGTAAGTGTACCGGAAACTAGGGAACATTTGAATTGTGCGTTTCACGTTTGCTACAATCAAACGATCAGCTGGTAGAGCTCCAAGGGTGCAACCGAAAGCAGATTAACGCGATGATTAAAGAGCAAATTTGGAGGGATATGCTTGATCTTGGGCGATCTTGTCCAAAGGGATAGCGGTGGTGATACTCAAAGAGCACAAAGCCAACAAGAAGAGCACACAAACCCACCTCATTAGCCATGCTTCACAACAATTGCATTAACAGTGACGTGTGGTGTGAAGTCTACCTGGTCTCCAATGCCTTCGACAAAGTCTCGCCAAGCCCGGATAGATGCTCGCAAGAATGCGCTGGCTATTCAACAAGAAGTAACTTGATTGCACAATAATTTGATTTCAATTGGGCTAGATCAAACCATTGCAATTGAGGGGTGGAGAACTGTCCGATATCGCTGAGGATTACTTCTCGACCTTCGAGAGCATGAATCTGGAGGCTTGTCTGGTGAAAGCCGCCCATGCAGAGGGATATGCTGCACCGACACCAATTCAAAGAGGTAGTAAACCAGAAAATGTACAATGAAGGTGATGTCTCGTTTTAGGATGCATCTCGATCGCGATGCAAGGCAAGGACCTGATTGCAAGCGCATTAACGGGCACAGGCAAAACCGCTGCCTTCGTGCTGCCGATGCTGCACTGGCTGATCAACCACAAGAAGAAGAATGCATTCCCTGCCACTCGCTGCCTCATTCTCACCCCCACCAGAGAGCTCACGGCACAGATCAATCAGAATATCCAGGCCCTCTCCAAGTTCTCTGCCATCTCAATATCGGCCGCGGTGATCTATGGAGGTCAACAACAGAAAGAAAGAAAAATCTTCATCGTTCGCGCTTAATTTTGTAATCAAAGAATTTTACGGTGAATGGTTTTTATTCTAGGCGGCAGTGAGAAGCCCCAACTAAGTGCGTTGTCGAGCAAGGTGGACATTCTGGTGGCATGTCCCGGTCGACTGCTGGATCTCATTCAAAAGAAACACTGTAAGCTCAAGTTCATTACACAGCTCGTGCTGGACGAGGCTGATAAGATGTTGGTCTCCATTTCCCCACTTCCTGCTTTCCCTTGTCTTCCTTTTCCTTCTCTGTCTCTCTCTCTCTCTCTCTCTCTCTCTCTCTCTACAAAAAAACAAAAAAAACACACACAACAACAAACAAAATATGTGTATCTCTCG